>OGYO01000825.1_pt1 | contig 16566 bp, 11 predicted proteins | sample 1576561 | NCBI WGS metagenome assembly OGYO01 (sample SAMEA3541507, study PRJEB24748) | human gut metagenome | biome: human gut; feature: human-associated habitat; material: faeces | place: China | collected 2012 | reverse complement strand
GCTGCCTGGGTATGTGGATAATTCGCCCACCCCGGTGCAGGTGACCCTGGGGGGCGCCACGGTATTTGTGGTGGATGTGGAAGCCAACTACCGGTTCTGACCGATGCCCAACCAGGTGCCGACCCCGGGCCAACAGGCGGCCCGGCGGCTATTGGCCGCCGTACAGGGCGGGAGGTTTCCCCATGCCTGCTTTGTAGCTTGCCCGGACAGCGCCTACGGGGAGGCGCTGTGCCGGCAGGCAGCGGCTTTATGGTGCGTGGGTCAACCTGCGCCGGACAGGCTGCTGACTTGGCCAGACTATACGGAGCTGGGGGAGGCTGCCATCCCGGTGGATCAGATCCGGGAGCTTACAGCCGCCCTACAAAAGCGGCCCTTTATGGCGGGAAAGCGTTGCGTATATATCCGCAACGCCCACGCTATGAGCGAGATTGTGCAAAATGCCTTGCTCAAGACCTTGGAGGAACCCCCGGCAGACGTGCTGTTTTTGCTCAGCGGCAATGAGAATGGCCTTTTGCCCACTATCCGCTCCCGGTGCGTCCGGTTTTTATATCCCGGACCCACCCTGGGGGAGATTCAGGCGCGCCTGGAAGAAAGCGGGGCGCCTAAAAAGGATGCGGCGTTGTATGCGGCTTGGGGGGGCACATGGAGCCGTGCCAAACGGCTGTTTGACCAGCCGGATTATCGAAGCCTACGGCAGGAAGCCCAGAGCCTTCTTAAAGCTCTGCTTTCGGGCGGCCTTCCCCTGGACCGGTTAGGGGAGATCTCCAAGGAGGGTGAGGAAGCCGCCATGTTTATGCTATCCCTGCTGCGGGATATACTGGATTATAAACAGGGCTTGCCGCCGGCGGAGAACCCGGAACAGGAACAGGAGATCGCCAGGCTTGCCGGCAGGCTGGACAACCGGCAGATCACGGCCCTGATCCAGCTGCTGGCGGAGGGCCTGGAACGGCTGGCTTCCCATGCCTCCACCCAGGCGTCCTTCACCAGCCTTTTTACACAAATAGCAGAGGAGATCGCGTAATACAGAATGAAAACCGTAATCGGCGTAAAATTTAGAGGCGGCAGCAAGGTCTATTACTTTGACCCTGGCGATTTGGAAATACAGACGGGAGACGGGGTCATCGTGGAGACCGCTCGGGGGGTGGAATTTGGGGATGTAGCCCAAGGCCCCCACCAGGTGGAAGAGGATAAGATCCTGGCGCCCTTGAAGACCGTACAGCGGGTAGCCACCCCCCGGGACCGGGAAATGCGGGACCAAAACGCAGCCAAGGAAAAAGGGGCGTATCAGCTATGCCTGCAAAAGATCCAGGAGCGGGGGCTGGAGATGAAGCTGGTGGTTTCCCTTCCGTCGAAGGCGTATGGCGGCTGGAAATTGCGCGTTGCGGGGATGTTGGTGTCGATGGTTGCGGGGAGGACCATGGCAGCGCTAGGATTGGGGGGCTGCTCGAAGGCGATGCCGCTGTTTTCCCATCTCTTGCGGAGTTTTCCGAGGCGTTGCATGAATTGTTCCGCATTCTGGCGTTCCCGTGGAGTCCAGAGTTTTTCGGCAACGGCGTGGAGACGTGGGTAGATTTGGGCTTCGATGTCGCGGGAAAGGATGTTTTCCGTCCAGAGAGCGGCTTCTCCTCCCTGCAGGAGGTTGTGTTCGGCAAGGGCCTTGCCTCCATCGGCAGCATGTGCTTTAACTACTGCCACAAGCTCGAGCGCTTTGTCGTGGACGAGGCGAATCCGAATTTCAAGAGTGTGGACGGTGTGCTCTACAACATGGCGGGGTCACCCGAATATGTGTTCAATGAATATCTTCAGGTGGCGATGGCATGGGGAGTTCCCGTGCTCCTGATGGCGTTGCTGGTGGTGGGCGGAAGCGGTTATGCCGGGCACAGGCAGAAGGAGTACGGGCTGTGCGGTGCACTGCTGTCTTTGGCCGTGTTCTCCTTTTCTTCCTATCCGTTCCAGTTCCTTCTGTTTGTCGTTGCCCTGGCATTGCTGGTAACAGGGTGCGCGATAAAGACCCTTTCCTCCCGACGCCCATTGGTTTGCATGGCGGGAACCGTGTTCTTATTGTTGTCGGCGGGCTATGGGTGTTACCGGGTGTATCGGTGGAAGGAGGTGCGTGAGACGGCTTCGTCGGCATGGCACCGGAAACAGATGTTTTACCGTTCGGGGGCTTATGAACAGGCGGCGGAAGTCTATGCGGAGATATACGAAGACATGAAATGGAATGCCCGCTATCTGTTTGAATACGGTCATGCACTGCACAAACTGCACAGAAATGAGGAATCGAATGTGGTTATGAAGGAGGCGTTGAAGGTGAGCGGCGACCCGATGATACTGAACATAATAGGCAAGAACGAGCAGGAGGCGGGTAATTATGCAGAGGCGGAATATTGGCTGATTCGTTCCACCCATCGGCTGCCGGGCAGAATCTATCCTTATTTTCTGTTGGCAAAGCTATATGCGGAACCGGGGTTTTATCAACGGCAAAAACTGGAACAGGCCGCAAGGATGGTAATGGAGAAAGAGCCGAAGGTGCAATCCACGGCCATCAGGCAAATGAGGGAGGAAATAAAGAAATTACTTTGATATTCCTATTTGTACTGAATTGTATAAATGCCTAAAAAAGAAAATTTAACAAAAAAAGAAGAGGGAAAATGAGTTTTATTCAAATATAATATTTTTATTTGTCTTTTAAACAAGAATAACATGACTATGAAATTACACATATTGGCTTATGGGCTGGTGCTGGCCACTACAGTGGCAGCTTGTTCTGATGAAAAAAAAGATTCTAAGGAAAAAGAAGGTGTGGAAACTGTATTGCCCTCATTGCCCAATGAGGTGACGGTGGTGCCGCTGGAAAAACGAGTATTCAATCATGAACTGATCAGTAATGGGAAGGTTACGGCAAAGGATTATGCCGACTTGTATTTTCGCACTGCAGAAGTAGTGGCCCATGTTTGGGTGAAAAATGGAGATGTGGTGCGTAAAGGGCAGAAAATAGCAGAACTTGATTTGTTTAAGTTGAATAATACGTTGGCACAGCAGAAAAATGGATTGGCCCAGTCCACACTGGAGATGCAGGATGTATTGATAGGACAGGGGTATGCACCCGATAATTTGAAAGCTGTGCCGGCCGATGTATTGGAATTGGCAAAAGTAAAAAGTGGTTATGAGCAAAGTAAAGCCCAATATGAGTCTGCCAAATATGATGTGGAACAAGCTACACTGGTGGCACCTTTCGATGGTGTTGTTGCCAATCTCTTCGAAAAAGAACATAACATTCCAAAAACGTCAGAAGCTTTTTGCCGGGTAATTAACGCCGGTACGATGGAAGTTGATTTCACTGTGCTTGAAAGTGAGTTGCCTCTGATTAAGGTAGGGGATAAAGTGGAAGTGACTCCTTATGCTTCCGCTGCCGGTGTACGTCAGGGAAGTATCAGTGAAATCAATCCGCTGGTGGATGAAAATGGTATGGTGCGTGTAAAGGCGCGGGTGAATGGAGGCAATAAACTCTTTGACGGGATGAATGTCAGAGTCAGTGTGAAGCGTTCGGTAGGAGAGCAGTTGGTGATTCCTAAAACGGCTGTTGTTCTGCGTTCGGGCAAGCAGGTGGTATTTACGCTGAAAGACGGTAAGGCTATGTGGAATTATGTGCATACAGGGCTGGAAAATATGGAAGAGTATACCATCACAGACGGTCTGGAGGAAGGAATGGAAGTGATAGTCACCGGTAATGTAAATTTGGCTCATGAAGCTCCTGTCAAGGTAATTAAGAATTGAGAATTGTCATTCTGAATGAATTGAAGAATCTGAAAAGAATTAGCAAATGGTAAAGTTCTTATTACAACGCCCTATAGCCGTGCTGATGGCGTTCACTGCCTGTTTTATTATCGGGCTGGTGACGTATTTCTCATTGCCGGTATCTTTGTTGCCTGACATCGCTATTCCCCAAATTACCATTCAGGTGTCGGGAGAAAACTCTTCGGCGCGTGAGTTGGAGAATACAGTCGTTACACCGGTGCGCAGACAATTATTGCAGGTGGCGGGATTGAGAGAAATAAAAAGTGAGACTCGTGACGGTGCAGGTGTTATCCGCATGGAGTTCGAGTTTGGTGTCAATACGGATTTGGCGTTTATAGAGGTCAATGAAAAGATTGATGCTGCCATGAACAGCCTGCCCAAAGAGGTGGCGCGTCCTAAAGCAATAAAGGCAAGTGCAACGGATATTCCGGTTTTCTATCTGAACATGACACTGAAGAATGACCGGCCTTATGAGGGCACGAATGAGCAACAGTTTCTGGATATGTGCGAACTGGCGGAAAATGTGGTCAAACGCCGCATCGAACAGTTGCCTGAGGTAGCGATGGCTGATATTACAGGTGTCCCCGGAAAATTACTTCAGATAGTTCCCGATAAAGATAAACTGGCCATGACGGGTATCACGGTGGAGGATATCGAGAATGCATTGGCTTCCAATAATGTGGAGCCGGGAAGTATGTTGGTAAGGGATGGGTATTATGAATATAATATCCGTATTGCTACGTTGCTACGTACCACCGAAGATGTGAAGAATATATATATCCGTAAGGGAGACCGTATTTTGCAATTGAAGGAACTTTGCAAAGTGGATGTCGTATCACAAAAAGAAAGCGGGCTATCCGTTGCCGGAGGTAAAAAAGCGGTTACTCTGGCTATCATAAAGCAGAGTGACGAGAATATGGATGAAATGAAGGAGAAGTTGAAAGAAACGACCGATTATTTTGCTTCTCTTTATCCTGATATTGAGTTCAGTATAAGCCGTAACCAGACGGAATTGTTGGATTATACCATTTCCAATTTGCAACAGAATTTGTCTTTAGGATTCTTGTTTATTTTCATTGTTGCCATATTGTTCTTGGGAGATATCCGCTCGCCGTTGGTTATCGGTATCAGTATGGTGACCTCTATTGTCATTACTTTTTTCTTTTTCTATTTCTGCCATGTTTCATTGAATGTTATCTCATTGTCGGGCTTGATTTTGGCTGTGGGTATGATGATTGACAGCTCTATCATTGTGACGGAGAATATTTCTCAATATCGGGAGCGGGGATATTCATTGAAGCGGTCATGTGCTGTGGGAACTACGGAAATGATTACTCCGATGTTGAGTTCGTCACTGACTACCATTGCTGTCTTCCTGCCGTTGATATTTATGAGCGGGATTGCAGGTGCTATCTTTATGGACCAGGCTTTCTCCATCACAGTGGGATTGATGATTTCGTATGTCACCGGTATTATGCTTTTACCTGTGCTTTATCTGTTATTCTATAGATTAGGCATACGGAGCAAAAGCTTCTTGTCCAAGAGATTTGATAATCTGTTGAAAAACGAATGGCTGGAGGGTTTTTATGATAAAGGTATCGATTGGGTGTTTTCTCATAAGAAAATTAGTCTGTTGGGCACTTTGGCCACTTTGCCTGTTTGTGTGTTCTTCTTTTATTTTATGGAAAAGGAAAGGATGCCGGAGATAGACCAGAACGAACTGATAATGCGTATCGAATGGAATGAAAATATTCACGTGGACGAGAATAATCGGCGGGTGGATGAGCTGATGAAACTGACAGATGATAAGGTGACTGAACATACGGCTTATGTGGGTATGCAGGATTACATATTGAATGGAGGAAGTGAGTTGTCTTCAACCGAAGCGGAACTTTATTTTAAGACCGGGACACCCACAGAGATACTTCCATTGCAGGATTTGTTGACGAAGGAAGTGGAAGAGAAATATCCTTTGGCTGTGATATCTTTTTCTCCTCCCGAAACTATTTTTGAGAAGTTGTTTGTGACAGGGGAGGCAGATATCGTGGCAGAGCTTCATGCTGCCAATAAATCAAAAGCTCCCGAAGCCGAGCAATTACAGCAGTTGGAAAAGAACGTTATTCAGGCAACGGGAATGACTCCGACGGGTATTGCTTTCCGTAATCAGTTGAATTTGGTGGTGAACCGGGAAAAGTTGCTGTTGTATAACATTGCTTACGAGGAACTGACCAGGGTGTTGCGCACTGCTTTTAAAGAAAACAAAGTGTCTACCTTGCGTTCTTACCAGCAATATTTGCCTATCGGCATTGCCGGAGAAGAAAAAAGCGTGAACCGTATTCTGAATGAAACTTTGGTTCAAACTCAGCCTGATAAGAACAGACAGGTGAATTATATTCCGCTGAGTGAGCTGGTATCGATTGTTCCGGCTGAGGATTTGAAGAGTATTACGGCCGGTAAGAACGGAGAGTATATTCCGTTGAGCTTTTATGATGTTGAAAACCCTACACGACTTATGAAGGAAGTGAAGGAAACGGTTAAAGAAAAGAATGAGTGGGAAGTGGATTTCTCAGGCAGTTTCTTTTCGAATGAAAAGATGATGGGAGAACTGACTGTTATTCTGTTTGTGTCGCTCTTGTTGATGTACTTTATCTTGTGTGCACAGTTCGAGAGTTTCTTGCAGCCGCTCATCGTGCTGTTGGAGATACCGGTAGATACAGCTTTTGCATTGATTACCTTATGGGTGTTTGGACATACGCTGAATTTGATGTCGGCTATCGGTATTATTGTAACTTGCGGTATTGTGGTGAATGACTCTATTCTGAAACTGGATACTATTAACGAGTTGCGTAAAACCGGAATACCTTTGGTTGAGGCTATCCATATTGCCGGTAAGAGACGTTTGAGAGCTATTATCATGACGTCGTTGACTACTATTTTTGCAATGGTGCCATTGTTGTTTACTTCGGATATGGGATCGGAATTGCAAAAGCCATTGTCTATTGCCATGATTGGTTCGATGGTAGTGGGAACATTGGTCAGTTTGTTCATTATTCCTTTGATATATTGGTTTATTTATAGAAAACATGATAAAAATGAAGTACGTTAGTATATGGATCATAGGCTGTCTTTTATCGGTTGGCGTAAAGGCACAGCAGACGGTGAAATTGGATTTGCAGCATACGATAGAGATTGCGAATGACAGTTCGTTGTCGGCATTCAGATATCAAAATATGTATTTATCGGGTTATTGGGAATTCAGAACCTATAAAGCGAATCGCCTTCCCAGTTTGACACTCGACCTGACTCCGGCAAAGTATTACCGGTATATCACTCAGCGTTATGACTCTAATGAGGATATGGACGTATATCGTGAACAGCAGATGTTCAGTGCCGGTGGCGGACTGAGCATTAGGCAGAATCTGGATTGGACAGGCGGTACTTTCTATATAGATTCGCAACTTGACTTTATGCGCAACTTCGGTGATACGAAATCTACCCAATATTCCAGTGTGCCTATCCGGGTGGGCTATCAGCAGAGCTTATTGGGGTATAATGCATTTCGTTGGGACCGTAAGATTGAACCGCTGAAATATGAAAAGGTAAAGAAACAATTCATTTATAATACGGAGACCGTGTCAGAGGAGGCTGTCACTTACTTCTTTGCATTGGCAATGGCTCAAGCCGACTATCAATTGGCTAAAGAGAATGTGTCCTCCAGTGATACCTTGTATAGTATCGGACTGCAACGCCATAAAATAGCAGCCATTTCACGTGCGGATTTATTGACCCTTGAATTGGATAAAGTGAATGCGCATAACACTTTGGAAAATGCACAGATAGCGCTGAAACGTGCTATGTTCTCATTGGCTTCTTTTCTGAATCTGGATAAGAATACGACTATCGAATTGTCTTTACCCGGTCGCCCTGCCGCCATGGAGATTCCGGTAGATGTGGCTCTGGCTAAAGCAAAAGAGAACAATCCGTCTTTCTTGGAGCAACGCCAGAATATTTTGGAAGCAGAACAGAATGTGAATAAGACCAAGGTGGAATCTCGTTTTAATGCCAGCCTGAATGCCAGTGTCGGATTCAATCAGGTAGCAGATAAGTTCGGAGATGCCTACCGCCACCCTTTGCAACAGGATTTGGTGTCGGTGAGTGTTTCTATTCCATTGGTGGACTGGGGAGTAAGAAAAGGAAAATACAATATGGCAAAGAATAACCTGAATGTGGTAAAGATTGCCGCACGTCAGGAAGAGCTTAGTGTGGAAGAAGAGGTGATAATGACCGTAAGTGATTTCAATATCCAGCAGCGCCTGATTGCCAGTGCCGAAGAAGCATTGGACTTGGCGGTGATGGCGTATGAACAGACACGCCAACGCTTCATTATCGGCAAAGCGGATGTAAACAGTCTGACTCTTTCATTAAATCGCCAACAAGAAGCACAGAAGAATTATATTTCGGCTTTACAGAATTATTGGTTGAATTATTATAAGATACGGAAACTGACATTGCACGACTTTGCTTCGGGATTTTCATTATCTGATAAGTTTGATTTTAATGTAGGTATGTATCGATGAGCAACTCTCGTACTTTATCTTCGTTTACGCTGATAGTCACTTTTGTCTGTTTGGCGTTGATAGGTTTGGCTTTGGTTCCGTTATTGCCGGTCAAACTGGCACCGTCGCGTGTTTTGCCGGGGTTCACTATTTCATTTAGAATGCCGGGTAATTCATCGCGGGTGATAGAGGCTGAGGTGACCAGCAAACTGGAATCGATGCTGGCAAGGGTAAACGGAATAAAAAATGTAATATCTACTTCTGATAATGGAGGAGGAAGTATAACGCTGGAACTGGATAAGCATGCGGATATTGATGCTGCCCGTTTTGAAGTGTCAACCATTATCCGCCAAACGTGGGCGCAGTTGCCTGACGGAGTCAGCTATCCTCAGATTAGTCCCCGCCGTTCGGATGATAAAGCATCGAGGCCATTTATGACATATACTCTCAATGCGCCCTCTAATCCTATCTTGATTCAAAACTATGCCGAAGAGAACATAAAACCGGTGCTGGGACAATTGGCGGGTGTATATAAAGTAGAATTGAATGGGGCTACTCCGATGGAGTGGCAATTGGAATATGACAGTGAACAGTTGTCTCGCTTGGGAATAACACTGGGAGACGTGCAGGTTGCCATCAACCGTCATTACGAGAAAGAATTTCTGGGTATTTGTTCTATAGAGAAGGGGCCGGATGATAAGGACTGGATTCGGGTGGTGCGCACTGCTACAGGCAAGGAAACGGAGTTTGAGCCCGATGCCATCAAACTGGAGACAGGAGATGGAACGGTGGTCACATTGGATAAGTTGATAAAAGTAAAGCATGTGGAAGAACAGCCACAGAGCTATTACCGCATCAACGGATTGAATTCCATCTATCTTTATATTACGGCTGAGGAAACGGCAAATCAGCTGGAACTGAGCCGTCAGGTAAAAGACCGTATGGCGGAATTGCAGGCAAAGATGCCGGCCGGATATGAGGTACATATCGGTTATGATGCCACGGAGTATATTCAAAAGGAATTGGATAAAATTTATTTCCGTACCGGACTGACTGTGCTGATTTTATTGCTGTTTGTTGCATTGATTACCCGCAATTTGCGTTATCTGTTTCTGATAGTAACCAGCTTGACTATCAACATAGCCGTAGCTGCTATTTTCTATTATATCTTCGGACTGGAAATGCAGCTTTATTCTTTGGCCGGTATTACCATTTCTCTCAACTTGGTGATAGACAATACTATTGTCATGACCGATCATATTTTGCATCGTAGGAATCTGAAAGCATTTGTCTCTGTGCTGGCTGCTACTTTAACTACCATCGGAGCATTGGTTATTATTTTCTTCCTTGATGAAAAGATTCGGTTGAACTTGCAGGATTTTGCGGCTGTGGTAATTATAAATCTGGCTGTTTCATTGTTTGTAGCCTTGTTCTTTGTTCCTTCCATGATTGACAAGATTAAGTTGGAGAAGAAAAAGACGAAGAAGCACAGACGCACTTGGATGAAGCGTTTTGCGGTTTATTTTACTCGCTTCTATCAGGGATTTATTTATTACTTGTGCCGCTTTAGGGTGCCGGCCTGTATTTTATTGGTATTGGGCTTTGGCCTGCCTGTCTTTATGTTGCCCGATAAGATGGAAGGGGAGGGGACATTTGCGGAATATTATAATAAGGTATTCGGCAACTCCACTTATAAAGAGAAAGTAAAACCGATAGTCGACAAGGCATTGGGAGGCAGTTTGCGTCTGTTTGTTGAGAAAGTATACGAAGGCAGTTACTTTAATCGTGACGAGGGAGAAGTGGTATTGTATGTAAATGCCAATCTGCCTAACGGAAGTACATTGGAGCAAATGAATGCATTGGTCAAGAAGATGGAAACTTACTTGAGCGATTTTAAGGAAATCAGGCAGTTCCAGACAGCTATATATAGCGCACGGCAGGCAAACTTACAGATTTACTTTACGAAAGAAGTGGAACACAGTGGCTTCCCTTATACATTGAAGTCTAATATTATCAGTAAAGCTTTGACGCTGGGAGGAGGAAGCTGGGGAGTATATGGTTTGCAAGACCAGGGCTTCAACAATGATGTGCGCGAGAGTGCCGGAAGTTTCCGGGTGAAGATGTATGGTTATAATTATGATGAGTTGGCTTATTGGGGAGACCGTTTGAAAGAGAAACTTTTGGAGCATCGTCGAATAAAAGAGGTGATTATCAATTCTGAATTCTCATGGTGGAAGGATGATTACAGCGAATTCTACCTTGACTTGAACAGGGAAAGGATGGGCAAGGAGAATATTACGGCTACACAGTTATTCAATGCTTTGGGACCTGTGTTCGGGCGTGATATTTATTGCGGAAGTGTTTTGTTTGAAAATCAGGCTGAATGGCTGAAGCTGTCTTCCATGCAAGGGCAGCAATATGATGTGTGGGGGCTGGTAAATGTTCCTTTGATGATAAACGGACACTCTTATAAATTAGCTGATTTTGCAACGGTAGAGAAAGGGCAGTCTCCGCAGAAGGTGGCAAAAGAAAATCAGCAGTATCGTTTGTGCCTGCAATATGAGTATATAGGTTCTTCCGAGCAGGGAAGAAAGTTGTTGAAGAAGGATTTGGAAGCCTTTAATAAGATATTGCCGATGGGATATACGGCAGAGGATGAGCAGGAACGGTGGTCATGGGGGAAGAAGGACAATGCACAATATGCATTGCTCTTGATTGTGATTGCAATCATTTTCTTTACCACCGGCATTTTGTTTAATTCGCTCAAACAACCGTTGGCTATTATTTTTGTGATTCCTATTTCGTATATTGGTGTGTTTTTGACTTTCTATCTTTTTGGCTTAAACTTCGACCAGGGTGGTTTTGCATCTTTCGTATTGTTATGCGGTATAACGGTAAATGCAAGTATTTATATATTGAATGAGTATAACTCCATCCGCAAACGTTATCCGCTGCTTTCGGACGTGCAAGCGTATACTAAAGCATGGAATTCAAAGATTATTCCTATTTTCCTGACTGTTGTGTCTACTATTTTGGGATTTATTCCTTTCATGATAGGTCAGGGAAAAGAGGCCTTTTGGTTTCCGTTAGCAGCCGGAACGATTGGAGGACTGATTGCTTCTATATTGGGCATTTTCATGTTTTTGCCTATATTCTCTTTGAAGAAACAGAAAAAAATGAAGTCTGAATAAAATGAAGAAATAAAAATAATATTGTATGGTTGTTGCAATTCATTACTTATTGTAGAATAAGAGACGTAATGCCTTCTTCTTATATTTAGTATTAATAAATTTTACCCATTTCAAACACATACGTCTGCACGGAACTATACATACGTTCGCATGGGGCTACACATACGTATGTGTAGGGCTATACATACGTATGCATGGAGTTATGCATACGTCCGTGTGGCACAACGAATCGGAAAGAAGATTAGTATGAAATTATTTGGTGGTATTATCGGGTAGTTGTAATATTGTATGCGTTTAAGCTTATTATAAAAAAAACAAAAGTTATGTATATGGTAGAGAAGAGCGGCAAGTTGTTATGTCGTATAGTTCTTATTATGTTGTTGTTCGTCCTGTGTTTTTGTGCATCTTGTGGTCATAAAGAGGCAAGATATGCATTGGATATGGCAGAAAAACGAATGTGGGATGAACCGGATTCTGCTTTAAAAGTATTGGAGTCTATCGTTATGCCGGAAGATTTGGAGGGAAAAGAGCTGGCAGATTATGCATTGTTGTTGACACAAGCGCAATATCGTTCCAATATTGTCGCTACTTCGGATTCATTGATTAATATCGCTGTCGGGTATTATCAGGATAAAGATGTGGAAAAAAGAACGGCCTCATTATTATATAAAGGAGGAGTATTAAAAGATATGGGTAAAGATGAAGATGCTATGTTGGTCTATAAAGAAGCGGAAAGTTATATTCCAAGAATAAAAGATAATAGGATTGTGACATTAATTTACATGGGATTGGGGTATTTGAATCAAAAGAATAGAAACTATGCTTTATCAATCGATTATTTTAAGAAGTCTGTAGCGGTTAACATTGTTCCAAAGCAGGTATTGTCATGGAAAGTAAGCAGTATAATGAATCTTGCTAATATATCATATTATTGGGGAAATAGAGATGATGCTGATTTGTATTATTCTCAATTATTGGATATGGTACCTTTGGTCGATTCTATGCTTCAGACAAAAATATATTATAATTATGGAATCTATAAAAGTAAGGAAAAAGAATGGGCGGAAGCTGAGAAGTATGTGCGTAAGGCGTTAGATAATGCGTCGGGAGACGTATCATATAGAGCTATGCTTTTATTAGCCAATTTATATAGCCGGACAGGACGTGACGGGGAAGTTGATAGTTTGTGTCAGTATGCGTTAAAAACATCGGAGCCGGCAGTAAAGGCTCGCATTTATTATTTCTTGTATGAGGAAAATGTGGCAAGAAAGGAATACGAAGATGCTGTTACCTATTTATCGCATTATGTATTATTGTCGGATACTTTGCGTTCTCAAATAAATCGGTCTGAATATTTGGAAATACAAAAGAAATATGATCAAGTAGTATTATTGAATAAGAATGTAGAGATACATAATCATTGGTATCTTACTATTATAATATCGACCGTTATAATTGTTGCGCTGATTGGAATACATTATTTGGTGTTGTCTATAAATAGAAAGAAAAAAGAAAAGTTATTATTGAAAAGCAAACAGGAAAAAGTGGAGCTGCAAGAAAAGATTGATGCCTGTCAAACTAAGATAGCGGAGGATGAAACGATGCACAATGAGGAAAAAGAAAAATTGCAGATGCAGATCACTCAATTGGAAGCGGAAAAAGAGCAAAAAGATATTAGTATTCGTCGGTTGGAAATCATTTGCAAATCGAAAGATAAGGATATTCCGTTGGAGTATATTGAAGCTTTGGAAATGATAATGAAACTGAAGTCTAAAGAACAGGCTTCCTATAATCCGGCAGTGGATAGGGAGAAATTGCATATTTGGTTGGATTTGGTTTATGATGATTTTGCCGGCCGTTTGCTGGAAAAGTATCAGTTGACCGGGCGGGAAAGGGATGTGTGTTATTTGAAAGCTTTGGATTTTTCCGATGATGAAATCTCTGAATTATTAAAGATACAATTGCGTTCGGAAGAACGATGGATTTATCGTATATGTGAGAAATTCGGGTTTCCCAAAGGTAGTAAAGATGATTTCGCTGCTTATATTGCAGATTTTAAGAAAAGAAGATAGGTGTTTTATTCAGGTTTTGTCGCAAAAAAGAGTGCTGCATTGAAATATAATGCTGATAATCAGTGAAAGTAAATGTCGCAAATCAGTTGGACGATTGTTTGGATTATTGTGGGGCTCTTTCTAAATTCGCAATGTAATAAAAACATTTGTTATGAAAAACGTATTGATAACTATCTTTTTTATCTTGTCTTTTGCACCTATGTTTGCGCAAACAGTTCCTGAAAAGGAAATTGATTTTGAGGGAAGTTTTATTATGGACGATGCCAGATCTGCTTCTCTGCCGATAGAGGCTTATCTTCAAGATACACAAGTTGTCATTACTTTTTATGTGGACCTTTCCGATGCTACGGTGACGATTGCATCAGAAGAAAATAATCAGGAAATGGAAGAACGTACTATTTCATTTATTGATTCCGCTCCGGAGGTTTTTAATATAAGTGGTTACTCAAAAGGTACTTATATTATAACTATAACGACACCGCGAGGTACGTATTTAAGTGGCTTATTCAGAATTGAATAGCCACAAAGTGAAGCATGTAAGCTCATCATTACTTCTCTTCATGTTTTTCTGTCTTCTTTTTACTTGTAAAGAGGCTGAAAAGGGGAAGAATACACGTTTGGTTAAAGTGTGGGAAGGGAAAGCCGATGCTTTCCCTTCCTGTTTTATTTGTACTATTCAGGAGATTGATGCCATACATTTATGGAAAAAGTAGAAAGAAATCTCAATTTTATAAAGAGGAATAAAATAAAATGTTTTATTTTGCAGGTCAATAAACATTCTAATACTTACATATCATGTTAACTCAAATTATCAATGGTAAGATATTTACCCCGCAGGGTTGGCTGGACGAAGGTTCGGTGTTGATGCGGGATAATAAAATACTGGAAGTTACCAACTGTGATTTAGCGCTGATTGGCGCCAATCTGATTGATGCCAAAGGCATGTATATTGTCCCCGGATTTGTATGTATGCACGCTCATGGGGGCGGTGGTCACGATTTTACAGAGTGTACGGAAGAGGCATTCCGCACAGCTGTCAAAGCACATCAGAGACACGGTGCCACCAGTATTTTCCCGACATTGTCATCTTCTCCTTTTTCAGAGATTCGTAAAGCTGTAAGTATATGCGAAAAGCTGATGAAAGAAAAAGACAGTCCGGTATTGGGACTTCATGTGGAAGGGCCTTACCTGAATCCTAAGATGGCAGGTGGGCAGTTTGCCGGTAAGGTGAAAAATCCGGATAAAGAAGAATATACTTCATTGTTGGATGAAACAAATTGTATCAAGCGCTGGGATTCATCTCCTGAGTTGCCGGGTGCTTTGGAATTTGCCGGCTACCTGAGATCCAAAGGGATAGTGGCTGCCATTTCTCATACCGAAGCCGAATATGACGGTATCAAAGCTGCTTATGAAGCCGGATATACTCATGCGGCTCATTTTTACAATGCAATGCCGGGATTTCATAAACGCCGTGAATATAAGTATGAAGGAACGGTGGAAAGTGTCTATCTGACAGATGGAATGACTATCGAACTTATTGCTGACGGAATTCATTTACCATCTACTATCTTGCGGTTGGCTTATAAGCTGAAAGGAGTGAGCCATACCTGCCTGGTAACCGATGCGCTGGCTTATGCTGCTGCCGAAGGAGTTGAAATAACTGACCCGAATGTGATTATTGAGGATGGTGTATGCAAGATGGCAGACCGTTCTTCGCTTGCCGGAAGTATTGCTACAATGGATGTATTGGTACGTACGATGGTCAAAGCAGGCATTCCTTTGGGTGATGCCATCAATATGGTTTCGGAAACACCGGCACGCATCATGGGAGTAGATGATAGAAAGGGAACATTGCAAAAAGACAAAGATGCCGATTTGTTGGTTTTAGACCGTGATTTGAATATCCGTGCTGCATGGGCAATGGGCAATTTGATAGAAGGAACGAATACATTGTTCTGAATATACTTTTTAAATACTTTAGGGAAGATGTCTAAACAGTTCGAAGTAATTGTTTAGGCATCTTTTTTAGTTTTAGTAGTCATAATCAATGGGAAAATTACTACATTTGCAATTTGTAGAATTGAAAACTCAAACAATAAAATCGATATGAACGAAGCGATTAGACAAGACGTGAAGAAAGCCTGTGAGGTAATGCAGAAAGGCGGGATAATTCTTTATCCTACGGATACCATCTGGGGAATAGGTTGCGATGCAACCAATGCAGAAGCTGTGAAGCGTGTGTATGATATCAAGAAACGAGCAGACAGCAAGGCAATGCTGGTATTGGTAGACAGTTCGGTGAAAGTCGATTTTTATGTACGGGATGTACCGGCAGTTGCGTGGGATTTGATAGATTATGCTACCAAACCGCTGACTATTATCTATGACGGTGCTCGTAATTTGGCCGAAAATCTGTTGGCGGAAGATGGCAGCGTTGGCATTCGTGTAACAGGTGAGGCGTTCTCAAAAGAGCTTTGTTTCCGTTTTCGCAAAGCAATCGTATCTACTTCCGCAAACATCAGCGGTCAGCCTTCACCTGCTAATTTCAGTGAAATAAGCGAGGAAATAAAACAAGCGGTAGACTATATTGTCGGTTATAGGCAAGATGAAGTCGGACATCCGAAACCTTCCGCTATTATTAAGCTGGGTAAAGGAGGAGAAGTGAAGATTATAAGAGAATAAGAAAGAGAGAATGGATGCTTTAATAGAAGATAAGAAGAGCTTATTGCAGCGCTTTATTCTGTGGCGCGAAAAAAGGATAAAGGAAAAACATTTCATTCTGATACTGAGCTTTCTGGTAGGTATTTTTACTGCACTGGCAGCATGGTTCCTGAAGTTTTTGGTAGAATGGATTAAGGAATTCCTGACAGAGAATTTTGACTCAACAGGGGTGACCGTCCCAGCCCCAGCGACCGAACAGGAACATTGAGCCCCAGTTTGCATCGTGAG
>OGYO01000822.1_pt1 | contig 16599 bp, 9 predicted proteins | sample 1576561 | NCBI WGS metagenome assembly OGYO01 (sample SAMEA3541507, study PRJEB24748) | human gut metagenome | biome: human gut; feature: human-associated habitat; material: faeces | place: China | collected 2012 | reverse complement strand
CTATTTCACATGGATCAAGAGGGGATTCAACATCCCGTCGACCGACATAATCAGGTTGGACACGAAAATATATCCCACCAGATAGTCCGGATCATAAAACCAAGAGATGGTTGCCGGACAATGTACATTCAGCCACGGACACACCAACAGGAAAAACAGATTCAAACCGATGCCGCCAATGATAGAGAGCAGTTTGATAGCTGCAAACTTGACAGGGCGTTTCTTGTATCGCAAATAGGCAAAAGGAATGCATTGAAAAGAATCTAAAGCTACCACAACAGCCATCATCGCTATAAATTCCGGATGATCGCCATAATCCAGCAAATTGGAAATAGGTTGCAGGAATAACAGGCAAAGGAGAACGAAAATCAAAGATACGCCTCCTACTGACAATAGGGAGTTGGCATATACTTTCATCGGGTCTTCTCCCGATTTATTGGCGAAACGGAAGAATCCCGTTTCCATACCGAACGTAAGCAGTACGAGCATCAGGGCTGTAAACGCATACACGTTCGATACGACTCCGTAACCTCCGGTGGAAGCCGGTAATACAGCTGTATACAGAGGTACCAGCATGTAGTTAAGGAATCGTCCGACAATACTACTTAACCCATAAATTGCAGTATCTTTAGCTAATGATTTTAGTCCAGCCATGTTTTATTAGTGATTATCATTCAGATTGGTTCAACGTTTCTTCTTTTGTTTGAACAACCAATCCATAAATCCGGGATAATTGAAAGCCGGATTCCAGCTTCCATGATTACAACCAGGAAATTCAATATATTCCACATCGGCACCAATAGCTTTCAAGGCCCGATATGCTGCACGCGATCCTTCAGGAGTTACTACATTATCCGCATCTCCATGAAAAATACGGAACTTGACCGATTTGCCAGCCTTCAACCGTGCCGGATTCACTGTTCCACAAATAGGTATTGCTGCCGCAAAAATCTCCGGATAGCGGACAGCCATGTCAAATGTACCCATTCCTCCCATAGAAAGTCCCATAACATAGATACGGTCTTTGTCTATCTGCGGCATGGCCAGATAGAAATCCAACAACTCTTTCAACGTACGGAAAATAGGAGAAACAGGCACTTCCAACGGCATATCTGCCGGAGCAAAAGATGAAGGGCGCTCCGTATATGCCCAATATCCGGTTTCAGGACACTGCGGAGCCAAAATAAACGCCGGATACTTTTCGCGGTTTACAGGATTAAGCCACATCTGCCCACCATGAACCAATTGTTTCTCATTATCATTGCCACGCTCTCCGGCACCATGCAGGAAAAGCACCAAAGGATACTTTTCATCAGGTTTCATCACCTCTGGACGCAACAAACGATACAACAATGTATCTCCACGGGAAGAGATATAAGTTTCCTTTTGAAAGGTTTCTTGTGCAAACGAAAACAAGAAAAAGAATAATCCACAAAGGATGCCGATTATACGTTTCATCTTATTATTTATTTTACATGTTTAACTTCCGAACGTAAAGATACACCATTTTCATTGAAAGCCTCCACACAAAAATAATAATCCTGATCAGCAGTAAGGGTTTTCATCAATAAATCAGTCTTATCATAGACCATCCAAGAGCTGTAAAGTTTGTCCGGTGCAATGCCCCAAAGTATGTTGTAACCTTGTGCACCTTTCACAGCCTCCCAACGGATGGAGATGTCACGACGGTCTGCTTGGCGGTCAAGTACCAACTTTTTGGGTTGTTGCGGTGCCTTCCCCGTACCCAATCCAAAGACGCGAAGTTCAGATATAGCCAGATTCGGTGTCGGTATATCTATATTTTTATAACGGATATAACGGGCAGACTTGGGTAATGCCAGTTCAACATAATCATTCGGAGTATCCCTATAACTTTCCTTACGGTCCACCAATATATCCCAATTCTCACCATCAAGAGAACCTTCGATGAGATAACGGTGATGGAGTCCTTCGTAGCGACCGTACATATTACTTTGATAATCGTGATAGTTTATCTGAACAGCATACACATCAGCAGGTTTCTCTAAATCAATCATCACCCACTGCCGTTCGTCATTAGCCTCGGCAAGCCAAAAAGTTTTAGTCAGTTCATCCGTCAGGGCATCTGCCTTAAATTCGTCTTTTGTAGTAAAAGCCGTCACCGGCTTGCCATACGAGAGCAACATCCAGCCACGGAACTGTCCAGCCTTGCCCGGTACGGCAGGTGCATAACGGGGATAGTCTCCGAAACGGGTATCTACATACATAATGCCATCTTTATCAAACCCTGCCGGAAACATACAAAGGCGACGTTCCCAATTCACATTGATAGAGAGTGACATCGAAGCAAAATGCCAATACTGCCCCCCAGGACCAAGCACGGTACTTCCATGTCCGGCACCGTTCATATAACCACCCGGCTTGTAGGACACCGGATTATGCTTTTGGTAAGTATAAGGCCCCATCGGATAATCGGCCACATAAACACCATCGGCATAGACATTGAATTCCGTTCCCGGAGCACCGTATTGCATATAGTATTTCCCATTATGCTTCGTCAGCCAAGGCCCCTCAATATATCCGCCCAATACAGTATCCGTATGGTTTTCACCGAAACGTTCCCAGCCATGTTTAGGCATATCCAAATTGAAGAGTTCTTTCGTTTCTCCCTTCTTGATGAAACGCCGGTTCTTGTCCAGTTCCATTCCCCTGATAGGATACACATTGGAAGAACCCCAGAACATATACGCTTTACCGTCATCGTCAATAAACAAATCGGGATCTTGCAGATTATGCAAAATTGCCGGAACAGGTTCCCAGTTTCCTGAAGCCGGATTATCCGTATAAAGGATACTCATGGAACCGGAAGGATCACCGGTCACATAAAGTACCGAATCTTTGTAATTATGTGCCGCCGGAGCATTACACCCTTGCGGATACCAGTTCCTGCCCGGACGTACAAACTCCCAGTTCAGCAAATCCCTGGAACGCCAATAACCGTGTGAACGGGTAACAAACATATAATATTCACCCCGGAACTCCACCACAGCAGGATCGGCACCAGAACGGTAGGAGATATTCTTATCCGAATTATAAATCATGTACGTGTAATCGATATTTAAAGGATTACAATAAGTATCCATATGCATGTCTTGTGCAGAAAGGAAATTCGCCAAACACAACAGCAGCACCAAACCACTTAATCTTTTCATCATATTATCCACATTTATATTTCTAAATATTCATTTATACATCACGAAATATGCACTATTATTTGCACAGAGATTCAGGAACATCATATTCTTCCTGCAGGCGGGCAAGTTCCGCTTTCAATTCTGCAGCAACCTTCTCCATCCCTTTTTCACCATACAAATTATGCATTTCTGCCGGGTCCTCCTTCAAATCATAAAGTTCCCACTTGTCATCCACATAAAAATGCATCAATTTATAGCGCTCCATCTTGACACCGTAATGTGCACGGACACTATGAAAACCGGGGAATTCATAATAGTGATAGTAAAGTGACTTCCTCCAGTTTCGTGGAGTATTTTCTCCCTCTACCAACCGACGAAATGACACTCCCTGCATGTCTTCAGGAATCTCAATTCCACACATATCGAGAAAAGTGGGAGCGAAATCAATATTTTGAGTTAATCCTGTTACCTGCGTTCCAGGCTTAATATGTCCCGGCCAGCTCATTACCATCGGCATACCGAAAGACTCCTCGTACATAAAACGTTTATCAAACCAACCGTGCTCGCCCAGATAGAACCCCTGGTCTGTAGTATAAACGACAATCGTATTTTTATCCAATCCGGTACGCTTCAAATAATCCAATATTTCTCCTACACTCTCGTCCACGCTTGCCACACAAGCCATATAATCCTGCAAATAACGCTGATATTTCCATTCTGCCACCTCTTTGAAAGTACGCTGTTTCGAATAAAATTCATTGTTCCGTTCACGATAGGCATCCATAAAACGGCGGCGCTCATCCGGCTCCATCGTACCAAGAAAAGCATGAGGCCACGGGTCGAATAGCAGACTGTCGCTATTCATACCCGCAACCATCTTCAAGTCGTGACCTTCGTACATATCACGGTATATATTCATCTTCTGCATTTGTGCCGCATAACGTCCTTCGTATGCATCATAATAATTGTCGGGTAAAGGGAACTGCGTGTGTTCGTACAAATGATAATGCCGTTCGGCAGGCACCCAATTACGGTGAATGGCTTTGTGATGCATCATCAGGAAAAAAGGTTTATTCTTATCCTCGCGCCCACTCATCCAGTCTTCACAATATTGAGTGATGAGGTCAGTTACATATCCTTTATGCCGAGTGGTATCTCCCTCGGTAATAAAATACGGATTATAATAATCTCCCTGATCATTCAAAATCATCCAATGGTCAAACCCGGTAGGCTTTGAAACAAGATGCCACTTGCCGATAATGGCTGTTTCATAACCGTTTGCTTGCAATATCTTCGGCAGTGTCTGCTGCGAACCGTCAAATCCTTTATTTCCATTCCTCATAAAACCATTCTTATGACTATGCTTACCAGTCAGTATGGCTGCACGACTGGGACCGGAAATGGAATTGCAACAGTAATTATTCTGAAATACCGCCCCTTCATGCCCAATACGGTCAATATGGGGAGTAGGAGCTATTTTACCTATGGGATGTCCATATATACTCATTGCTTGTCGGGCATGGTCATCACTCATGATAAAAATAATGTTAGGACGCCTGTTTCCTATTCCTTGTTTCTGTTCTTGTCCTTGCATCCAAACCGAAGGAACAAAGGGCAACAAGGCAATTCCCCAGGATAGTTTATTTTTCATGTATTCATTATTTGTTGTAATTTATCAAAGGCGTAACACCGCTTTATAATTTACTGATTATCAGTACAGTTAGAATACAGTGCATTCAGTATACGACTGAACCCTATTCAGTATACGACTGAATGGCATTCACTATACGACTGAATCAGGTTCAGTATACAAGTGTTTCTTGAGCCCTTATGATTTGTAAATAATGCAGAATAGAATTAGACGAGTGCCTCTTTACAGTTTCAAAGTAACCAATACGGGAGCATGGTCGGAAAGATAGCCATTGTCCGGCTTATCGCCAACTGTGCGGTAACGCTCCACCTCTACAGAAGCATTTACGAATATAAAATCTATCAGCCTGCGCTTCTCCACCGGAATACGTCCGAAGTCATGAAAGCTCCATGTCGGTCCGTAAACGACCTTTGCCGTGGAACAAGCGTTCCTCATTCCACCTTCCGTCAATATAGTGACCGGCTCGGAGTCTACCGTTCCATTAAAGTCTCCAGTGATAATTACCGGAAGCTCTCCCGCTATTTGCTTTATCTTCTCGAGTATTAACTTAGCGCTTTCTCGACGTGCCACCTCACCTACATGGTCAAAGTGGGTGTTGAAAGCAGCTACTTTCCTGCCACTCACCTTGTCTTTCAACACAGCCCAAGTCACGATACGCTCGCATGCCGCATCCCAGCCTTTCTTTCCGATGGAATCGGGAGTCTCACTCAGTCCGAAATCTCCGTTCTTTAAAAGCTCAAAACGCTCTGTCTTATAAAAAAGGGAGCAATATTCGCCTTTCTCTTTTCCATCTGCACGACCTACGCCAAGGGCAGTATATTGAGGAAGACGCTCCTTCAAGTCATTGAGTTGATTCTTTACCACCTCCTGCATGCCCACAATGTCCGGAGCATAATAAGCAATCATCTGTGCTGCATTATCCTTACGGTATTTCCAGTTATTCATACTGTCCGCTACATGATCCAGACGGATATTAAACGACATCACCTCCACCTTAGCTTCCGGTTGCTTGCCGCACGAGGCGACAAGCAATACGAAAGCAACCAATACACTATTGAAAAGCACGTTTTTCATGGTTATAATCCTTTTTAATCTATATAAAATTTACCAAAATCAAATCCTGCCAAACCTAATCAGCCTTATTCAAATAAGGAGACGTAAAGCCTAATCTCTTCAATCCCTTCTGTACATCGGGATGACTCATGAAAAGCTTCCAAATTAAACCGGTGCGATAGTTCTCTATCATCACAATAATCGGTCCCTGGTCAATGGCAAGATACGAAGGCGCAAACCAATCCTCAGTCAGATTAAATGCATCTTTGAACCCATATTCACCCCAAAGACGGTCACCCAGTTCTTCATAGAAATAGCGCATGGCCTCCAAAGAATATTCCGGTGTATAAGGGATGGATGAAAGGGCCGCAGTAGGCGTAATCACGCCGCGATCATTTCCGGGGCTATGGGCCGAATAGCCTTTATCACCGTCACTGGCTGTCAATCCCCAGCATTTCTCACCGTAACCCTTATATCCCTTCGGATTGTCGATACAATAGGCACGGTTAATCAAGGTATGGGCCTTCATTTGTTCCTCGTAGTCAGCATAGCGGTCCTTCAAGCCATGCGGATCAAGCCCCATGTAAGAGTAATGAGTAAAGAACAAAGGACCGCCCTTACCGTTATCGTTTCCGAGAGGAAGCCTGATGCCATAATACTCCCGACCATTCAGAAAAGTATTCGCATTGACCCAGCCTTTATGATAAACACTCTCGGCAATCGGATAAGTAGGAGAAGACGCACCTAAAATATAAATAATGTGGCACTCGTTATGACCTTTAATCTGATGGTTCATCGCCCACCCGTTATAGGGTGACCAATGCCAATACATCACATCTTGCCCCTGAGTGAAAAAATTCCACTCTGCTTGGCGCCACAGATTATTAATCATTCCCCGGATACGGTTTTCCGTCGGATTATCCTTTATAAAATACTGATGGGCAGCCAACAAACCTTCGAACATGAAAGCGGATTCTACAATATCGGCTCCATCATCCTTACGGCTGAAAGGAATGGTCTTACCGGTTTTACCGTTCATCCAATGTGCCCACATGCCGTGATAACTGTCGGTATTCTTGTCGCTCAAGAAACGAACAATCTTCAGTATACGTTCAGCACCTTGTTCACGGGTGATAAACCCGCGTTCTATGCCGACAATGATAGCCATCACTCCGAATCCCGACCCACCAATGGTAGCTGTCTCGGCACCACCGTTACTCCGTTCATGCGCCAATCCGGATTCAGGATGGGCAAAATCCCAAAAGTAACGGAAAGTTTGCTTCTGAACGAGGGTCATAAGTTCGTCGTCAGAAAGCCGCTTCTGCTTTTTCTGTCCCGAAATCAAATTAAAAGGGTATAGCAAAAGTATCAAATATATTAATATTCTCATCATAATCATTCTTTTAGTTTAAGCACGGACTCTGAAAGCCAAGCTTCTTCAGTCCTTGTTGGATTTCCGGTATAGACATAAATAAATTCCAAAGGAGACCTGTTCTATAATTCTCTATCATACAGATTATCGGCCCTTGGTCAATGGCTATGTACTGAGTATCGTACCAATCTGCCGTCAAATTAAAGGCATCTATAAAACCATAATCTTTCCAAAGTTTGTCTCCCATCTTATAATAGAAGAAATGCAGCGCTTCCATTGACTCCTCCGGAGTATAAGGAAATGCAGACAAAGCAGCTGTTGGAGCAATGACCCCTTTATCATTAGTAGGTGAATGAGCTGAATATCCCGTATCGCCGTCACTTGCCGTCAACCCCCAACAAGAAGCGCTATAACCCGTATATCCTTTAGGATTTTCCTTACAATAATTGTAATTAATCAACGTATGATTGCGATTTTGCATCCAGTAATCGGCATATTGGTCTTCCAGTCCTTGTGGGTTAATGCCTAGAAAAGAATATTGAGATAAGAACAGCGGTCCCCCTTTATCCGAACCTAAAGGAAGAGTGATGCCATAATAAGATTTTCCATTCCTGATTCCTCCATTTTTAGCCCAGCCCGCTTCATATACAACTTTATCGATAGCATGTGTTGGAGACGAAGCAGCAAGTATATAAGTAATCAGACACTCATTCCATCCTCTTATTGCCAGGTTCTTCTCAAAACCGTAATCGGGACTCCAATGCCAATATAGTACATCTTCACCATTTTTCCGGAACCAGGTCCAGTCAATAGCTTCCCAAAGACGGGTTATGTCGGCACGCAACCTGCTTTCTACTTCCGTATTTTCCTTGAAATAGGCTCGAGCGGCAAGCAAACCTTGAAATAACAAGGATGTCTCAACCAAATCGGCACCGTTGTCTTTCTCACTGAAAGGTTTGGTTGCTCCCGTTGCGCCATTTATCCAATGTGCATAAGCACCATGATAAGCCGTACATTCCTTATCAAGAAAAGTAACTATCTTCTGCACTCGTTCAACAGCTTGCTGACGGGTAATAAAGCCCCGTTCAGCAGCTACCAGCATGGCCATCACGCCAAAGCCGGTACCACCGGTAGTAACGACATCGCCCGAAGTAGTACGTTCGCGCGCCATTCCGGAATATTCATGCCCAAAGTCCCAGAAGTACTTAAAGGTCTGCTTCTGTACCAATGTCAACAAGTCCTCATCAGGGATACGCTCAAACTTGTCTGTATCATCCATTCCAGTCTTAATCATACAAACCTTGCCATTGGAAAGCAGTGTCCCGGAAGTGGATTTCACCCCCGGATTGACAATCAATTTATACGATGACAAGACTTTAAAGCCTCCCTTAGGAGTCACCGATACTTTTTTCTCTTGCAGGAACTCATAATCGCAGCTTACAGGAAGCTCCTCATGTTTCAAAGCAATATTGTTACGGGCTGAAGCCTCATCTACAGCATCCGAGAACTCCAAAACAATGGCTACATTGGGAGCAACATTCTCAAATGTCTGTTGGTTTTGTTGGTCACCCACAATGATATTCTTCAACTCGAAAGGCTGATTCACTTCAGGTTGATTATCACCACTGCACGCAACCAACAAAAGACATACTATGAAATATAATACTTTCATCCTATCATCAGATTAAAGTGTAGCTTCATTCTTTTCCAGAGTAAATACTCTGAATTTCGGTTGCCGTCAACACCTTGTCATATAGGCGGAACTGATCAAGCTGACCGGGAAAGTTCTTTGCCCAGGTTTGTGCTCCTGCACCCGAAGTAAGACTCGGAGTAGTGCTGAACTGAAATGCACCGACAGCCAAAGAAGCGCCTACATTATTAAACTTCAATTTCCCACAATCAGGCAATTCTTTGGTAAAGACACCCTCACCATTACGATAAACAGTAATGGTAGAAGTATTGCCATCATACACAAAAGCCAGATGCACCCATTCGCTACCAAAAATATCATCTATTTTTGCCTCAACCCATCTTTCATCATTCTCTTTTGCTGTCTGATTGAAGATATGAACCTTGAAAAATGCCTGAGTCTCGCTATTATTATTCTCCAAGAAGATGTCGAAGTTGCCCCAGAATTTAATAGAGTTAGGGATAGAGAACAAACCTTGCGCAGAAGTATTCTTAGTGGTTCTCATCCAGAAAGCTACAGTCAAATCACCGATAGTGGGCATGTTATTTACCAATATAGAAGGAGTCTTGGCCAAAATGTAAGCATTCTCAGCACCTTGATAGGCCATGCCAGCGATTCCGTCTTCCGCAAACTTGGCATTACCGTTATCTGCTACCAAAAATCCCCATTCACCTTTATCCCGAATGTCCTCTTCATCAAAAGGAAGATACATCTTCAAAGGGGTAGTAGGTACTTCACCTGTACTCTCAGGGTAGTCGAAAGCAGGATGATCCATATCCTGAAAACAAGACTGCATACACAATGCAAACAGGCAAGAAGCCACAGATACTATATATTTTTTCATAAGTAGTTAGTACATTTATAGATTAATAATTGGGATTTTGAACCAATACACCATTCGACTTGTCAATTTCGTCTTGCGGAATGGGCAACAAAGCATGTCTGTCTTGATAACCGGTCTTGCCTGCCGCATGAAGTACCTCTTTAGCAATACCCCAACGAACCAAGTCGTAGAAACGGTCGAACTCCATACCTAACTCAACACGTCTTTCATGACGAATGGCCTCACGCAGTTCATTCTGGTTGTTGGTCGTCACTTCCGGTAGAATTCCGATATTATTGCCACGAGCACGAGCGCGCACCATCTCCAAATAGTTACGGGCAGAAGATAAATCACCCAATTCACAAGCAGCTTCGGAAGCCATTAATACCACATCAGCATAACGTATCAGACGAATATTTACCCAATATCCTCCCTTTGTGAATTTCAAACGCATCGCCGGGTCCGTATATGCCTTCTTGTTAAAGTATTTAGCTATAACATCAGCATTCGAAATAGGTTTCTCACCATAAGGCTTGTTAGCAGGTATGGACTCTGGATCGTCCTTGCCGTTGCGTATAAAATAAAGCAAAGTTTCGTCTTTTCTCGGATCTCCCTCTTCAAAAGCATCTGCCAATTCTTGAGTAGCGGTGTGTTGCCCCCAACCGAGATTCCACTCGCCTGCGCCACGTACACCCTGAACGGAAGCAAACTGGCTTCCTATGTCATTAGAACCTGGTTGTGATTCTGTTGCCGTACATTGCAATTCAAAAACAGATTCACTGCAGTTTTCACCTTTTTCTCGGAATATGTCTTCATAAGGTGTTTTCAGATTATATAAACCGGAGTTAATCACTTCTTCAGCGGCAGCCTTCATATTCCCCCAGTCATTACGCATCATGTATGTGCGTGCATGAAGAGAACGGGCAGCTCCCCAAGTGAGACGACCTACATAAAGTTGCTCCCACGTTCTGGGCAGACTGTTTTCGGCTTCCGTAAGGTCAGAATCTATTAATTCATATATCTTTGCCACAGAAGACTTTGGAACATTTGCCTCAGCTGCATCATAAACTTTAAAGTCAATCAAAGGCACTTCACCAAAAGCGCGTACAAGGTTGAAATAACAGAAAGCACGTACAAACAAAGCTTCCCCCTTATTGACGAGGTCACCTTCTGTCAATGACGGATTTTGGCTCATCTCATCAAGCAAATCATTTACCTTATGTATCAATGAATAGTTATCATTCCAATAACTCTTAATCATCCCATTACTTGCCAAATATTCAAAGTCATCGAACATCTTGCCGGTAGCTGCTCCATCGGACAATGTACTTCCTTTCTCTGCGTCCTCAGAACGCATACCGTGGATTGCCAATGCAGTATTGCCGCTTGTCAAATGAAAACCGCGCAACTTGGCATACATATTAAAAACCTGTGTTTCATAAGTACCACCAGTCAAATCATCCTCTGTCTGTTGTCCAAGCGGTTTTCTATCAAACATATCCTCACACGAAGTTAGTGCAAAGCTTACTGCTAAAAATGCTATATAATAAAATATCTTCTTCATAGTCTGTCTCTATATAATTTTAGAAAGTCAAATTAAAACCAATCGTATAAACTGTAGGCATAGGATAGCCTCCACCATCAATACCAAACGAAATAGCACTTCCGCCCACTTCCGGAGTATATCCTCCATTACGGCTCCAGGTCTTGGGATTCTGCACATTGGTATAAAGACGCAGTGACTGTACCTTGATACGATTCAACAGTCGTTTGTCAAAGTTATACCCCAATTCGATATTACGGATTCTGAAGAAACTGCCATCTTCGATGAAATACGTGGAAGCCTCCTGATTTATTTTGTGTGAAGGGTCGAGCAAGGGCTCCCAATTGGAAGTGCCCTCTCCATGCCAACGATTCAATTGCTCTGTGCGATAATTCAGTTGTGCATAGCTACTGCTTCCCCAATTACGGTAAATTTCATTTCCATAAACACCCATCATGTCAACAGTCAGGTCCAGATTCTTCCATCCCAAATTAACATTAAAACCGTAAGTAAAATCAGGAGTTGGATTACCTATCATTGTACGGTCATTATCAGTAATTTTGCCATTACCGTCAACATCAGCAAATTTCAAGTCACCCGGTGTTACCGAGCCAACCGAGTTAATCGGAGAGAAACGGATGTCGTCTTCGTTCTGATATACACCCTCAACCTTGTAACCATAGAAATAGCCAATCGGATAACCTTCGGAAACACGTGAGGGACCACTGATAATATTATAGTCTTTGTTTACCAGTGAAAGCACCTTGTTATCAATTGTGCTCAAATTAGCACCTAATCCATATCTCCAATCTTCCCCAATCTTGTCGTTCCAAGAAGCACTAAGTTCAAAACCGCGATTGCGAATCTCACCCACATTCTGTAATCCGGGAACAGTACCTGCAATACCCGGAATGGAAGTCAACATATCTTTTGTTGTTTTGTTATAATAAACCGGAGAAAGCTGCAAACGATCATTGAACATATGCATGTCAAAACCTACTTCCCATGAATAATTACGTTCCCATCCCAAAGTAGGTGAAATCAGTTTGTTGGGGCCTTTACCCGCAATGATATTGTCACCGAACACAGCTGAACCCGAACTAACAATGGTGGCATATGCCGGATAACTGGAACCAGTATTCTGGCTACCCAACACACCCCAAGAGCCTTTCAACTTCAAGAAGTTAATTACATTCTGGTTCTGCATAAACTTCTCTTCGGTCATTACCCAACCGGCACCGAAAGAGTAAAAGTTGTCCCAAGTATTACCTGTCTTATAGAAAACAGATGAACCGTCCCTACGGAAAGAAGCATTAAGTAAATAACGATTCTTGTAGTTATACAATACTCTGAACAAATAAGACATGGTAAATCTGTCACTCTGAGAACCGCCATTAGTTGCCGTAGATACATCGTCGATGGTAGAGAGCCACCATCTGTCCGGGTCGTCGCCCACCAAAATGCCGTAGCCCGCAAGCTGGCTGCGTCCACCACTCAAACTGGAAGACTCATTGTAATTGGTTGTAAGACCGGCAGTCAATGTCAATCCATGATTGCCAAACTGTCCGAGATAAGTCAACACATAGTCAGACTGTGCAGCAAGAGAGGTAGACTTGCTTTGGTTCACACTTTCTCTTTCAGTCAACCGTTCTTTCCCCCCCTCCACATCGGGATTATAAACATAAATCAGCGGAGAATATGAACGTCCCTGACTGGAAGCATAGTCCATAGAGAAAGTTGCTTTGAACGTAAGGTTCTTCAGAATATCTATCTCTCCGAACACATTACCTGCCACGCGATAGTTTTCAGACTTGTTGTGAGCACCGCGCAGCTCTGTTTCAATAAGAGGATTCCACACTTGTGCACGCTGGAAGTCGGGCAGCGTATGTATCAGTCCCGATTCAAGGTCATGAGTAGGAGCAATAGGAGCAGCCTTCAAAGCACCATCCACACCCTTTGCATCAGGATACTTGGCACGAACTCCATTAAGCTGAAAACCAAAACGCAGGAAATCGGTTACGCTATATTCACTGTTCAAGTTTACGGTAAACTTATTGAGCTTTTCCGTTTTAATGGAACCTTCTTCCATGACGTAACCCAAACCCAAATAAAACTTACTCTTATCCGTTGCACCCGTAATGCTCACATTGTTATTGGTCAGAAAACCTGTCTGGAATATCTCATTCTGCCAATCAGTATTACCAGTCCATTGAGTATAATCATAAGGGTCGCTTCCTTGAGATATCAACTGCTCGTTGTACAGCATCTTAAACTCTTCGGCATTCGTCACACCTACACGGTCATAAATAACCTTCCAACCCACTGAAGAGTTGATGTTGACCATCGTCTTCCCTATTTTTGCCCTTTTAGTAGTAATGATGATTACACCATTGGCACCACGCACACCGAAAATAGCCAAAGAAGAAGGGTCTTTCAAGATTTCCATAGATTCAATATCCGCAGTGTTCAGATAATTGATATTGTCCGTGAACAGTCCATCTACCACATAAAGGGGTTTGAAACCGTTAATGGAGTTCGTACCGCGAACACGGATTTCAGGGTCTTGTCCTGCACGACCCGTATTCACCACCTGTACACCGGCAACCTTACCCTGTATGGATGCCAGTGGATTGGTAGAAGGCTTAGAGGCAATCTCGTCCGCTTTCACAGTAACGATAGAACCGGTCAAGTCGCGTTTCTTGGCACTACCATAACCAACTACAACCACCTCATCAATGAGCTGGCTGTCCTCTTCCATCTTCACATTGATAGTTGAACGCCCATTTACGGCAATCTCCTGCTCACGCATACCTATATAACTAAAAATCAAGGTAGCATTAGATGCCACATCAACAATCTGATATTTACCATTTATATCAGTAATACTACCTTTACTCTCCTGCCCTTTTACACGAACAGAAGCACCGATAACAGTTTCGCCTGTCTTGTCCGTAACGACACCCGAAATCGTAATTTTGTTCTGTGCCATCGAAGTAATGGCAAACAATAACATCACACATGTAATTAGTAGATTTTTCTTCATTTTGTATTGATTTAAAATTCTTTTGCAAACATACCGGAGAAGTTGATATATGTCAAAAAACAAGCTACCACAAGAGTACCACAGTTCACCGGAGGGGTACATCATTACTACTACTGTATAACATAAACGACAGATTATAAGGAATATAAAAGTACAATAAATATTTAGGTACTATTCATATATATAGAGCAAGAAGATAGAAAAGCAAAGGGGGCTTTTATCCTATTCTGAAGTTTTTTATCCCATATTCAAGAACGTCATACCTTTCACTGCCTCAAAGCCGACCATAAGATTTCCATAACCGATTGCCATTATACGATAGATTATATACCAAGCAAATACTGCAAAACGTTTGCAGTGAAGATGTAGACAATATGCAGCAACAATGCCATCTCAACGCAGTGGCTCGAATGCTGCATATTGCCGTCTTGAGAATCAGTTAGAGTAACTTGAACGCTGCTTTCTTTACGTCCTGGCTATTTCTGCCAATCATCACCTCAAAGTCACCGGACTCGCATACAAAATCAAGATTGTAGTTGTAGAACTTCAGCAATTCGGGAGTAATCTTGAAAGATACTTTTTTAGATTCACCGGCTTTCAGGAAAATCTTCTCAAAGCCTTTCAACTCTTTCACCGGACGGGTTACACTTCCCACAAGGTCACGAATATAAAGTTGAACCACTTCTGCACCGTCTCTCTTGCCGGTATTGGTCACAGTCACGGTAGCAGTCAGTTCGCCCTTATCCGTCATGCTAGTCTTGTCCAAAGACACGTCGCTATAAGAGAATGTGGTATAGCTCAAGCCGAAACCAAAAGGATAAAGCGGTTCATTGTCTATGTCTATATAGTTGCTGCGGAATTTCTGGAACCATGCACCGTCGGCAAGAGGGCGGCCCGTGTTCTTGTGGTTGTAGAACAAAGGAATCTGTCCCACGCTCTTCGGGAAAGTCGTAGTCAGCTTCCCACTCGGATTCACATCACCAAACAGTACATCACCGATGGCAAAACCTGCCTCACTGCCCGCAAACCATACATTCAGAATGGCCGGCACGTTTGCCTGCTCCCAGTTCAGTACCAGCGGACGACCGGTAAACAGTACCAGTACCACTGGTTTTCCTGTTTTCAATAATTCTTGTAACAGCATGCGTTGGGTGTCGGTCATTTCAAGATTCGTGCGGCAACTGCTCTCTCCACTCATTTCCGAAGACTCACCGAGCGCAGCCACAATAACATCCGATTTGGCAGCCACGGCAAGAGCCTCGTCCAGCAACTCCTTGTCCGAACGATTGTCACGGTGTAAAGAACGTCCGAACATAGTGGCACGTTTCTCATATTCGGCATCACTCATCAAATTACAGCCTTTCGCAGTCAATATTTCGGCTTTATCGCCTGCTACCGCCTTCAAACCTTCAGCCAAAGAAGTTGCATTCTTCAATACAGCAGCCACACTCCAAGTACCCGGCATATTACTGCGGCTGTCTGCCAACGGACCTACCACAGCAATAGTGCCTTTTTTGGCCAGCGGAAGCACATTACCCTCGTTCTTCAACAACACCAAGCTCTCCGAAGCAATCTTACGCGCAACAGCACGATGCTCTTTGGTAAAGATTTGCTTCTTGGCACGCTTCACATCACAGTATTTATAAGGATTATCGAACAAGCCCAACTTGTACTTAGCTTCCAAAATACGGCGACAAGCCGCATTAATTGCTTCTTCTGTCACTTTTCCTTCTGTCAATGACTTCTTGAGCGTACCTACAAATGCATCGCTCACCATATCCATATCCACACCTGCATTCAGTGCCAAGGCGGCAACAGTCTGCGTATCGCCCATACCGTGGTCGGTCATCTCAGCAATTCCAGTATAGTCTGTCACCACAAAGCCGTCAAATCCCCACTGCTTACGCAGTATATCCGTCATCAACCACTTGTTTCCAGTGGCAGGAATGCCATCGACCTCATTGAAAGAGGCCATCGCACTGCCCACACCGGCATCAACCGCCGCCTGATAGGGCAACATGTATTCATTGAACATGCGCTGATGACTCATATCTACTGTATTATAGTCACGTCCTGCCTCACCGGCACCATACAAGGCAAAATGCTTTACACAAGCCATGATTTCATCATTACGGCTCATATCCTTTCCCTGATAACCACGTACCATGGCCTGCGCAATGGCTGCTCCCAGAAACGGGGGATAGTTCCAAATACAGAATTTACTGTTAGTTTCTCTAAATATCCCAGTATC
>OGYO01000821.1_pt1 | contig 16612 bp, 16 predicted proteins | sample 1576561 | NCBI WGS metagenome assembly OGYO01 (sample SAMEA3541507, study PRJEB24748) | human gut metagenome | biome: human gut; feature: human-associated habitat; material: faeces | place: China | collected 2012 | reverse complement strand
TGAAGAAGCGGCATATATGTTCAACAATCCAGTGCTTTATTGGTGGCAGGGATGATATAAAAGGTGTTCTTACAATAGATAAGACCAAAGAAGCTTCACAGTGGGCAGAATATGAGATAGAGTGTGCTGTGATAACATCAACTTTATTGTATACAATAATAAGTGATGAAGAGCAGGATTATGTTGCAGCGATGAATATTACAGATTAAAAACAGCCCCTAATTACTATTGGCATAAGTAATTAGGGGAATTTTATATATTGCAGTATATTGTATTTATATTGTATTAAATCCACAACATATTGTGTTTGTATTGACTTGAAGATATATGTGATGTAAAATTTAAACTGCGCTATACAAGAGAACTCTTGTGTACCGGTCAGGTTGATGTCGCCCGTCAGGGTGATGTTGATGTCGGTCGCTCCGTTGTTCACCAATTCGGCAAGGTTCTTCAGGCCCTTCTCGTTGTTCACAGTGTAGTTGCCTTCGCTCACTTCGGTATAGCCTGGGTCATAGTTCAGCGTGATGTTGTAGAACTTGCCTGCCACGGGAGTGATGCCGGAGGAGAGTTCGCGCTCCTCGGTGCCGTTCGCCCGCAGCTTGGTTATTGTGTAGCCGGGCACCACGTTCGCCTCCCAGCAGTTGATGACGTTGCCGTTTTCGGTGTATTCGCACTTCTTCATCTCTATCCAGCCCTCTTGCGAGCCTTGTCCGGCCTTGCCCTTTTCATAAGTACACTGTGTATAGGTATAGAGCTGAAGGGAGGTTACCTCGCCGAGTGCCGCGGCTGTGGGCGTGACGCGCACCTTGGCCAGTTGGTGGGCAATGGTCAGCATGACGGGTGTCTGGTAGTTGCCCGTGCCCGAGCCGTACAGCAGGTAGGCAAGACTTTGGCTTTGGTCGCCGAGGTCGAGGGTGCCGCCCGTGGCGGGGTACCAGGCGGTGACGGTGTGGTCGCCGGTGTCGCTCCAGTACAGGGGTGTTTCGGCTTTGACGGTGTGGTCGTCCTGCACGGTGTAGATGCCAGTCTCGTCTTTGCCGTCTATCTGTACGGCGAACAGGTCGCCCGTGCCGTCCACGGTCTCGCTGACGCGTGTCTGCGGTGTGCCCCAGGGCTGCGCCTCGCCGCCCTCGGTGCCGAGGGTGATGCGGGCTATCTCAAGGGGGTATTGTCCTTCGGGCAGACGGTCGCCGTCCGCCAGTTCGTCCTTCGTGCAGGCAGCCATGGCAAGGAGCAGCGCGGCTGCGGCAAGAAGGACATGGATGGAATGTCTTTTCTTCATATCGGGTTGTTTTTTATTTGTTTTCGTTTTGTGCTGCCGCCGCCTGCGAAGGCGGCCGTCGCACCATAGGGCCTATGGGCAGCTCCGGCTTGTCGCTTGCGCCGGGGCAGCGGTATGTAGGGCTTACAGCGTGATGCTTACATCGTTCGAATCTCCGGGTTCCCACGGCTTGATCTCCGGTTCTTCCACCGTGATACCATTGTTGCTGAGCGTTATGTTGTAGGTGTAGGCATAGCCTGCGGAGAACTGATTCGCATCGGGCTTGGATGGATTCGGCAGTGTGGCTGTATAGTCCAGTCCGTTGAAAGACACTGTAAGGTCAAGAGAGGTGGTCACTCCCTGCGGGAGAATGATGACTTGCGAAGTGGTGGCACCGCCCAGCTGCATGGTAATCGGCGATTCGGAGGCTGCGGTTACGGCAGTCGTGCCGGTAGCCGTGTCGAATGTGCCTTCGAGCTTCAGCCCGTCCACTGTATAGCCGGAAGGTTCCGTTTCGTTGAAAATGATGCCATCGCCCGCCTTGAAGGTGAACTTGATGAGACTCATGCAGTGGTGGAAGGAGTTGTCCGGGCCGCCTTTGTCAGTTTTGTCGGTGAAGCTCACCGTCGGGTTGTGGGTGTCGCCTGTGGCTCCCGAGGCAAAGAGGAAGTCGATGTCCGCGCCCTGCTTGTCGGCTGCGGTGCTGACGGTCACCGTTCCGCCGTCAGACTGATACGGATAGTAGGCATGGAAGGTATGCGTTTCGGTGTCATTGAAATAGATGGTCGTACCGTCGGTCACGAACTTACCGTTCTCTCTCTTGTAGGGCACGTTGGTGAAGCCTGCGCCGGTGACGCCGATGCGGTCGCCGTCGGTCCAGTCGGTTCCTTCCGAATTGACGCGGGTAGCGGGCGTAATGTCGGCGATAAACTGGGCGGCTACTGGGCCGTCATTCAGGTTCTCATTGTCGTTGTTACAGGCGGCAAGTGTCAATGCCAGCGCTGCGAAAGCAAAAAATCTTGTCTTCATCTTATTCATTCTTAATTATTAATTCTTCATTATTCATTCCTCATTCTTCATTGTCTTACATTTCCGCACTGGCATCACCACCTTCTACCGTTTCCCATCCGGTAATTTCGCCCTTGCCTTCTTCCATGCCGACGGGGGTTTCCAGTGTTCCGGTCACACGGTAGGCGGTGGTCATATCGCCGTTAAAGTCCGCAAGGGCTTCCGTCAGGTCGACTTCCGTGCGCTGTGTGCGTCCGCCATCGGTAAAGACGATGTCCAGCACCAGCGTCTGCACGGCTCCCATGGTTCCTAACAGGCGGGCGTCGGCCGTGAGCTTGCTGCCGTCACGGGTGAAGGAGAAGACCGTGGAGGTCGGTTCGCCGGTGGTCTGTCCCTTCTCCATGTCAAAAACTCCTGCTATGCCGCTGAGGGTAGCGGTCACGCTCTGTATCAGTTCGGGGCGTCCCTGTGTCACTTCCAGTTCCAGTTGCAGGTCACGTACACGCTGCTGCGGAACAGGGTTGACACGCAGCGTGTCGTCAGCTGTTACAGTTATCTCCTGACTGACGGTCTTCAGATAGCCCGGCAGGGGGATGACGGATGCACCGTCCGCACGGCTCTTGCCATCAGGGGCATTGACCCGTGCCATTCGTCCGTCGAAAGTGAAACCTTCCGCACGGTTGTAGATTACCATACTGTGTGTTCCCGGATTGAGCAGGTCGGGATTGGTGAATGGCGAACCTGTAATGTCGGCCACCTTCCCGTCCATGTCGAGTACATAGTTATCGTCTGCCGACAGTCCCGTCAGGCTGATGGTGACAGCTCCCTTGTCGGGATGCGGCGTGTCATAAAGCGTGTCCTTCACGCAGGAAGAGAGCAGCACGGCGGCTGCCATTCCCATCATATTTATATATTGTCTTGCTTTCATATTCGATTCCTCCGAGTTAGAATAACTTCCATACCAATGTCACACCGGCATTGATGGGGCCCCACCAGTCCTTTGTCTCGTTGCCGCGACGTACTCGCACACCGTCAATGACTTCATATTTCTCATAGTCGGCATTCAGGTAGCCCAAGCCGAGGTTGAAATCAAGAGCCAGTGCCTTGTTCAGCCGCAGCTGGTAGCCGGCAGTGATGCCGCCACCCATCAGGTCGCCCTGCTTGCCTGTTTCGGAGAGCTTGTAGTTGAACTGTCCGGCCTTGAACATTGCACCCAGATACCAGGCTTTCTTCTCACCCATGTAGTAACGCACTTCCGGAGCCACTTCCCAGAGTGCATAGCGGCGGTCCTTGTCGCTCCAGCTCCAAGAAGTCCACGAGCCGTTTACAGCAATGCTCCACGACGGGCAGATGCGCCATTCAAGCCCTAAATCTGGTGTCAGGGTGGCCCAGCGCAGCAGGTTGGCACGCAGGGAGAGATGATAATCATTTGTGATTTTGGTTTCCGACGGAGTGTCGGCAAGTGTGTTTTGTTGAGCGGCTTTCTCAGCTTCTGCCTTTTCAGCGGCAAGTCGGGCTTCTTCCGCCTTGCGCTGCTCTTCGGCAAGTCGTTCCTGTTCGGCACGCTTCTCGGCTTCCAGTCGTTCGGCTTCCGCCTTGCGTCGTGCTTCCGCTTCCGCATCCGTCGCGGCTGTTTCCTTGACCGGTACCGCCAGGCGCACGGTGACAAAATCACCCTCAGTCGCATGGTTGCGGGTGATGAAATTCTCTTCTTTTATTTCCGCGCGTATAATCAGTTCGGATTTCACACGGTTGGCACGGATCTTTGCCGTGGCAAAGTTCTCGGCTTCACTGCCCAGCGAGTTGCAGTAGCCATCGACATAAAGCGGCAGCTTGCCGTCAAGAATTGTGGCTTTGTTTTTTTTCGATACACTCCAGCAGGCGGGCAAGTTCTGTGTCATTCCCATTCCAGGGAACATAAAACATATCCTTCTGCGGAACGAACCGGAAGGTGTAGGTCGTGTCTGCTTTCTGCTGCGCAAAAACAGTCGTCAGAAAGACTGTAAACAGAAAAAATGTAAATAAAAATTTCTTCATAAACGATGTAATATCAGTTTTATTTCTTACTCATTTTAACAAAGTTATGAAAAAAATAGGTTTTTCTTGTCTTCAATGATACAGCTTTTCTCAATTTTCTTTCATTATCTTCCTTTTTTGTTGATAGAGCACTTTTTAAATTGTCAAATGAGCACATTTTGTTGATAGAGCACATTTGTTTTGTCAAATGAGCACAAATTCATTTTCCTTGCTTTGAGGCAAAATTGCCTTTTTCCACTTGGCAGGCGAGCATCCTTCCTTCTCAGTAAATGATTTGGTGAAATAGCTTCGTGACATGAAACCGGATAGCTCGGCGGCTCTCTGTATGCTAATTTCCGGATGCTCCTTCAGTATTTCTTTTGCGTATTCCAATCTGATATCAGTTATCCAATCACAGAATGACAGATGGTATTTTTCCTTTATAAAGGCATTCAGATATGTTCTGTTGGTGTCAAGCATTTTTGCCATATCCTGTATTGTCAATCCTGACTGTGTATAGGTTTTGCTTTCCAGCCAGGTTGCCAGACTGTTCTCTATGTTTTCAAAATATTTGGGAGATTCATTTTCCGTTTCATCCTTTACATCTTCTGTTCCCGTTTCATTCTCTATCTCCAGTGTCCGCTCTATCTGTTCATGGTATATCATATAGTTCTGATAAGAATAGAACAGGTAACCATAAAAAGGTATTGATGAGAGAATCCACCAGTTGATGTATTGATCAGGAAGGAATGTCAGCAGTCCGCATCCGACACCGTAAAGGACAGCCCAGTAGGTGATGACATTCATCCATTTTATGTAGATTTCTATATTTTCTGAATGGATGTCCTTAAATCCTCTGGTGGCTTTTTTATATGTCCGTATCAGACGTGTGGCAAGCCAAATGCCATAGCATATCAGACATGCTGCCATGATTACTGTGCCGATGTTTTGTGCACTTCCTTTGGATACCGCAAACAGCACATAACTTGATAATCCGGTATAGATAATCCAAAACAGCAGATGTATGGCAAAGCGTTTTACTGTAACGTATAGCTTGTCCAATAACGTCATCAGTGCCGAGCTGAAAAGCCAGTAACACAGAAAGTAGGTTGACAGGTTCATCAGTATGGCCGCATTATGATTGACAAAACGGATACCACAGAACAGATGAACCGCATAGTTGGCCGACAAAACCAGCAATGCCGTTCCCATAATCCGGCGTGAACGGAAATAATCTTTAAATATCGGCTTTTCCGGTGTTCTTGTCAGCAAGAAGTATAAACTGAAGAATGTCATTAGCGACAGGGCTGCGCATAATGAGTATTGATACACTAAATGATTCATAATCTTTTATTTATGGTTCTGATTATTTTGATAAATGCTTGATTTACGGAGCAAAGATACTATATATTTTGCGTTTATCATTTTTGTGTATCCTTTATTTGTAGCAATATTATTTTTCAGCCTTTATTGTATGTTGATGATAATTAGCCTGATATGATATCTCTTATCACTATTCCTTGTTTCTTACACCTAAGAATACAAAACGGCTTAGTACTTTTTTTCGGTATTCTTTGCCGATCTTTAAATATGTACCATTCACTACTACACAGTTACCGCTTATATACTTGATTTGGTTGATATTAACCAGAAAAGAACGGTGGATGCGCATGAAAATTCTTTCAGGCAGACTTTTCTGAATATGACCAAGTGGGAATGAAACCATATATTTATTGTTCGTGGTATGTATTTTACAATAACTGCCAGTCGCTTCTATCCACAATATATCTTTCATTATTATGTGGTCATAGTGTTCATGATTATAAATGGCTACGTGAAGTTGCTTGTCTTCTCTTTCTTCATCAGATGTTTGACGGATAAACTTAATCACAAGCTCTTCTTCTTGTGCGTTACGGATAATTCTAACCGGTATATTCTCCATGTTTTCAGGTAGAATGATAACCAACTCTTGATTCTCTTTTTTCATAATTATATATTATTAAAATGCAAATCAAAAGCTGGCTTTTTAAATTGATCATTTCTGTTTTCTGAACGGCAAATATTTCTTCTGAATGTAATTCACATCCTTCAAAAGTAAAGGATATATTTTGCCTCTATACATTGTTGGTTATAATTTTTAGATGAATATATAATGAGCGGAAACAAAAAGAAAGTTCCCGCTCATTTGATGTTGAATCCAATTATTATATGTTTAATTGATTATTCCAACGTGTCATTCATTTCCTTAAATTCTTTCAGTGCTTGATTCAATGTTTCTTTCAGCTGTATGGCCGCTTCACCGTTTTGGTCACCAAGTCGTTCATTGAACTTATCATATATATCTTTGGCATACCTTTCATTTGCTTCTTTGGCATTTTGGCCATTAATTGTACCCCTAAAACTGTTAGCTGTATAATGCTGGTCAATATTCCTTTCAAGTCTTTCATATAAGGTTGAACGTTTCTGTAGTCTATGATTATAACTGTTATTTTCTTCGTTCAACTCTTTTACGGTTTCCAGCAGATAGTCCATATCCTGTAATGATATGTCTGAAAGTTCCGCATTGTTAGCTGAAACCTCAGACTTTATTTTATCTGTCACCGTTGTTAGTGAACGGACAAATTCTTCATCAAATGATTCACAGTGCTGTTGCCTGAAGATCTCCTCTTCCCATCTGTTTTGTTCCAGTATGCAACTGGTCTCTCTTGCATTCGGGTCTTCATTGTCATAGGCTGACATGTATGCGTCATTGGCATCCAGGAATAGTTTCTCCATTCGATCTCTCAAAATGCTCATTTCATCATATTCATTCCTACATTTCCTTATGTCTCTGCATTCTGTCAGTAATGACAGAGTTGTGAGGTCTTGTTGGCTACTCTCAATCTGAAGGCTTCCGTTGATTTCACTCTTTGTTTTTGTAGCCTGATTCTGAGTCGAGTTAGTTACGAATCTCTTGACTTTTTCAATTATATTATCAAATCCTATACTTTGATCGAATGTGTGATCCACCCCCAAAGCAGTCAGTACAAGTTTCACATATACAGCCGGTATTTTCTCTCCTTCATTTTTTATATTCTCATCTTTTGCCTTTGGTTTGACTTCAAGTTCCAAACTCTTTATCCACAACAGTTGAACGGCTGTGTTGATGATGTAGTTTACAGAATCGAAAATTTCTTCCACTGCCTTTCCTCCAAGGTCTAAGGCTTTCTTGGCTATTTCCAATGCCTCGTATGCCACTCCTATGGCTACTTTTACGGCTGCGACAGCTATCTCATAGGCTATAATCTCAGCTTCTTTTGCGATTTTCTTTCCGATTTGATACCACTTAAAGCTGCTCTTTTCAGCTTTACATCTATTGATTTTATCGTTGAAATCATTGATTTTCGATTGTAAATTACATACGTCCTTTTGTGCCTTTTCAATCTTGCCTTTTGCGTTCTCAAGTTTGTTTCTTACGCTTCTTGCCACATCCTTCAGCTCGTTCTGCAACTTCTTCAAATCCTCAAGGAATGCTTGTGTGTCAAAGTATATATATGCTTCAAAGCCTGATGTCGTGATTTCTGATAGTGAGCCTTTGAGCTTTATCGTTAGCTGAAATCCAGCATAGTTGGTGGTTACATCTATATACACGTTACGATCTTTGATATAGACCAGTGAATCAAATGTGAATATCCCTAACAATGAAATGTAAGCGTTCAGATAGAAAGTCAGTTCACCTTTATTCTTTTGAATACATAAATAGAAGTCTATTCCATCGTTGTTTTTATCCAATAACTGCCCTGCTATACCACCGTCTATAGGATTGAATGGCATACTCTTACTCGATTTGCTGATTACAAGTATGTCCCATAATACGACTTTTTGCATCTGGAAAAGGGCAACAAGTGACAGCCCCTTTTCCACGGAGAAAAGGAAACGTGCTCTTATGCCGAATATTTCCAATGTGCCGCATATAAACATGCCGACTGGCATATTGTAACCGCCCAGCTGCATTGGTACGTAACATAAATAAATCTGACAGTTCAATGAAATGGCACCCTTATTGTCAATCCGAAAATGACGCATTGTGTTTTTATCAGTGAGGATGTATTGTCCGGTATTATTTCCTAATGGCTCCAGATTGTAGTCGGCTTTTATCCTCAACAACTCATTCATATTGTCATTGAATCCATCTATCACTCTTTTTTCAAAGGACGATTTTCTTTTCTCATATTCTGATAGCACTTCATCGGCTTTCAATTGAGGATATCTTAATTCATCATCTTTTAATCCTACATTGGCACTTTTCAAATCAAAGTCTCCTAGTGCTATAACATCAAGACAGTCCGCAGCATCCCACTGGATGTCCGCTATCTCATATATGAGATCTTTCAGTGTGATACGGCCGGTTGTTGATGTCATGGCTGCTGATAATAAGGTTATTTTAGGCGGAGGTGGTGCAGGATTGATGATGAATGCTCCGAACAGGGTAAGATTGTTGGTGTTCAGTCTTCCCATCATACCAAATGACAGACCTGAACCGGCTATACCGATGGTCAATCCTAAATCGGAAAACGAAAGACGTGTATTTAATGGTATGCGTGAATCTGAAGAGGCGGAAAGTGTAAAAGATGTGTTTGATACAGCACCGTTAAAGGTAAAATCCAATAACATGTTTTCCAGTTTGAACTGGAATTTGCTTTGTGCATAGAAAAGAAATTCCGTCCCGGATATTTTGATGCCGAATTCAAGACCGTCCATGATGAAATTATCTGTTTCAATTTTTTCACTTTTGAGCAGTGCAATAAATTCCCTGTCTGTGAAACTTCCCCCTATACCCAGATATAATTTATTCAGTCCGGTCAGCTTGTTGACATTCTTTCCGAAATCATTGTTGCCTAAATCAAAGACACCGGTTGCAAGAAGCTGGGCGTTACTGAATTTGTCTAATATCTTGATGTTCTCAAAATCTTTGCTGATACTTTTTAATAGGGATAAGCTTTTGGTGTTACTTCCGTTGTTTCGGACTATCAGAGCGAGGTCACTAATGAATAGATGTTCGACTATCTTGCCTACAGTTTGTTCAAAACTGTTTCCATTCTTTAGTCCTTCCGTATTTGTGGCAACCAGAAGCTGCTTAGTATCCTTTGATAAGGTTATTCCGCATGTTATTCCCGATGTTTTAAGGATAAAGGCACTGTTCTCGCCTCCGGCTATAAAACAGACTGAAAAATCAGTCTCATTTTTAGGAAGGATTGAAAGTTTGTCTGCAAGTTCATTCAATCCTGTCTCTTCATTACTGATGAATTCATTAACACTCTTTTCCTGTGTATTTAATGAACCGACAAGCATTGTTTCTTCTTTGATACGTGTTATGCCCAATATGGCAGGAAAACTCATCACCTTGCCGTTTGCGATGATGCACGCATTCATTTTTTCGCTCATAATATCCGTATATTAAAAGTAATAAAATATCAGGTTGGCTGAATTTTAGGTTTGTTCCTGTTTGCCTAAGTTCAGCCAACCTGAAAGGAATGGTGTCTTATGCATCCAGCAATTTCAGCATTTCAGTGATTTCACCGGCGCCGATATTCTTTAGTACCGCTTTTCTTTCGGTATTCCATACGGCAATGAAAACATTGTTAATCTTAAAGAAGCCGAAATCAGGTAGTGCATCTTTAAGATCTATATTTATGGCTAATGCATATTCGGTCTTTGGCTTGCTCTCTTCATTTTGTGGCGTATCCTTTTTTTCCTCTTTAGGCTTTTCCATATACAGGAAAGCTGCTGCAAGCTGGAACTTTATTTCATTTATATTAATGGACTTGTCTTCCTTCTTGACTGCATTGACCTTATCTGTAATAACCTTATCAGCTCCTTCGATTCCAAACCCTATTTTGAATTCGTTCACCATTTCACCCAATGATACACTAGGTGGGTTTTCTGTTTTGGTGGGAAGTAGTAATACTTTTGAACCATCCTCTGACTTCTCATACATCGCTTGGAAATTGACTTTCAGTAAACTAAAATTTGCTCCTGTTGCAAAGTTTGCCTTTTCTGTCATAATACTTAATTTTAATTGTTAATACTTTGTCTTCTAAGAAAGTTATCCGGATATACTTCCTGCTTTAAAGCTAAAAAATGATTCCTTGTTGTAGGTTTCCCGTTTTTTGAACTGCATTTATTTTTTCCGAACGTATCTATTGTTGATTTCCTCCCGTTATTCTAATTATATGCATTATCATCCGAAATTTCTGTTCAGAAGAAAGTTTCGCCTTTCACAAAACAATTACTTTTTGATTCGGGCGGTTTTTCCATCTTTACGGCAAACGATAGGCTGAATCAGAAAAGCCTAAGGAAGAGTAGGTATAATAATTTAAACAAATATTGTTATGAGCATAATAAAATTGTTTAGGGGGTGCAGGTCTAAGGCTGAGCGTGAAAATATCTTTAAAAATCGTACGGCTCGTGGTTATACGCCAGCTAATCCTGACACCACCCCTCCAACAGAAAAAGAGGTATCAGACTATATAGCTTATGGTGAAGGTGTACCTAATCCTAATATGCCTGAACCAAATGATAGAATACCGACTTTGGTAGAATACACAACAAATTTTGCGAAAGCAATTGGTTTTGGTGAGCGTAGAGGTGGTGTTATACAGATTGAAATAAAAGATTGTTATTGTGCTCCTGGTTCGGTAATAGAGGATGGGGTTATGATTAGAAGAGATGCTCCCGTTGAAAATGTTGTTAAACTTTGAAATTTAATGGTATTATGATTATTTTGAAAGAGAGTCATACTGGTGTGATTGGGGAAATGCACTGTGTAAAGGGAAATGAACGTGTAGTGTCTACAACAATCACAAGTTGTATAGTTATTCTTGGCCTTAACGCTGAGCGGAAAATTAATGCAGCTCATTTACTTATTACTGATACTTGTGCAAATCTTCAAGTTGTTTTAGATGATTTGAAAGAGTTATTTTCTGGTTGTTCTAATATTGTTTTTTTAGGGCAATTGGATTTTTGGGACCCTGATATATTAAATCGAATTTGTAGTCGTATTGGTGTTACTGGGGTATTTAACAGATCCGAAGGTCAATATATAGTGTCTGCCAATGTCTCATCTGATTCTTTAGAAGTTTATGTTGATGATGAAACGGTTACATTTAAGGAAATAAGTGGAGAGTGTTAACATCATTTTGTATGAGGCTATCCTAATCGTTTCTATAATCTGAGAATGGGATGACATCCAATAGATTTAATTTATTGGATGTCATTATCATAGAGGGTGTATGAAATTAAGAGGTACGTAAATAGAACTGTGTCAACCCTTTAGCTTGTCATTCATTTAGCTCAACATTGCATCAAACATATCTGATTTTAGATATATATCCGAAAGTAAAATTTGAGACTATCAGGCTTGTTAGGGATTGACACAGTTTGAATTACGGTCTCGAAATTAAGTGTTTCTAAACTTTTCTTGGAGTGTTTTCATCATATCAATAAGTTCGTCAAATGTCGGCTTATCTCCGAATATCATATCATCCTTCATGTCAGTATAGTCCTTTTCCCACGAGGATATTATATCTTCTCGTGGTATGAGGACTATTCTTTTTCTTATATCCGGTGTGTAGTCCATACCACTTACAGAAGTGTATATTTCCCTGTGTCGCCTGATTGATTCCCATAAATCGTCATTTTTTATAGCTTTGTCATCTATACCATGCTTCATCATTTCTGACAAATCATACAGATGTCTTGATTTTCTGTCTGCTTTCCTTCCATGTCCTTCCACAGAGAACATTTCATGTATTAGAAAAGCTTTCTCCAAAAAAGTCTTTTCGGCATTGGCAGTGGTAATATCAGAATCTACCAGTGTCGTTTGAATATTCGGGTAGTTGTTTTCTACCATACTCTTTACTTTGGTAACAGTGCATGGTTCCATTAGTGAACGGGCACTGATTTCAAGCATGACAACCGGTTTAAGGTAATCTAATTCTGAAGGATAAACACTGTCATATTTAATCCATACTTTTCTTGGCTCAGGATAAGTACCGTCACCCTCTCCATCAGGTTCAACTTCCACAGAACATAACTCAGCCAGACCATGATTCTCTATTGCTTGCTGTAGCTCAGGATAGAACGTATCTCTTACATAAACAGATGACGCTTTTCTGAGCTTCTTTATTTTCTTCTTTGTTATATCTCCGGTTATTTCAAAGACAACAGGATCAATGGCAAGGTCAATGTCTTCTGAAAACCGTTTTATCAGATTCCAAACTTTTGATATTGAGGTTCCTCCCTTGAATATAAGGTGTTGGGCACAAGACATGGTGAAAACTATTTGCAATATTGTCGTTACCCATATATCTTTCTCTATGGCTTGACCAGGCAATCCTATCTTGTTTTCTGCTGCCTGTAATACCTTTTGCTGCTGTTCTTTTGTTAGACTAAAATAATTATTCATAAGCTTCCGTTACTATATTCCTTATCCATTCCGGCATTAAACTTAAGTCTTTCATAACTTCACTCTTTGGCTCATTTTTCAGTAACTCCCGTATTCTTTTTATGACGGTCTGTTCTATATTCATTTTGCCAAGAGATTTAAGGGCGAATGTTATCAGCATGGCTAATTTACTGGTGAAAGAAAGATTCTTAGGTGTCGTTCTTTTGAAAGTTATCTTTCTTCCATTGTATAACTCCAAATGTCTTGCTGAACCATCAGTCATATATACACAGTTCAATGGTATTTGTGTAGATAAACCAAGAACATGCTGTGCGTATGAACCTGTCGGAACAATCCTTGCGTGGTCTCTTTTTGCCAGACTTCTGGCTATTTCATCTGTGGTAGGCATAATAATACCAAGACCAAGTTCTTCATCAATTTGTGGATAGCAATAGATTCCTTGGGCTACCCTGACAATCTTTTCGTCTTTACATAACCTCGTCAATGACTGCCTGATTGCTTCAGATGTACCCAAATCCAAAAAATCATCAGGGTAAAAAATGCTTCCCCTTCCAAATGATTTTATTCTATCTTCTATTTGCGTTATAATACTCATACATTGAATTTGTCACAAATTTATGATTTATTTGTGACAAAACAAAATTTTAGCGGATATTGTCACAAATTTATGATTTATTTGTGACAAACATATTCATCAACTCTTACTAAATTATCTTTTGAAGGACTAAAATAAACTATAGTTTACCATAGACTATAAGAAGATGCCCTATACTTCTATATATAGGGCAACTTTTCTTGCTTTTATAGTCTAAATATTGTATTTTTGAAAAATAAATATTAATTTAGACTATGGGGGAAAAAATAGGATATGCCAGGGTGAGTACGAGAGAGCAGAACCTCTCTTCTCAGATAGATGCACTGAACAATGCCGGTTGCACCCGTATCTTTACGGACAAAATCTCCGGTAAGGAGTTCAAGCGTGAAGGCCTGACTGCTTGCATGGATTACCTTCGTGCCGATGACACTCTTGTTATATACCGCCTAGACCGACTAGGTCGATCAGTTAAGGAAATGCTCGACCTTTGTGCAAAACTGGAGCAACGGCGCATCAAGCTCGTTTCCCTTCAGGACAATCTCGACACTTCAACCGCTGTCGGCAGATTCACTATGCAGATACTCGCATCATTGGCCGAGTATAACCGCAATCTTATCCTCGAGGGTTGTAAAGCCGGAATCGATGCAGCCAAGAAACGGGGTGTCAGGTTTGGCCGTCAGGAGGGGATGAAGATGAAGAAACCGAAGAAGGAGGCCGTTATCCAACTCTATAAGGCTGGAACAACTATTCCGAAGATTATGGAAATAACCGGCATCAAGGCAAAGCAGACCATATACAATTATTTAATGGAAGAGAATATTAAACCAAACAGAAAATAATTATTCACAAGTCACCCTTAGAAGAACCTTTGTACCTTATTAGACCAAAAATGGTCAATTACTACCTCTTATCAGACTGAAAATGGTTTAAAATATTTCTATTTGTCTTCTTATTTACTATTTTTGTAGTTAAAGATTGATTGAATATATGAGTATCGCACTAAATATTTCGGAAATCCTTTTTGCTGGTATAGATATTAGTGAAAGTAAAAGGAAGAAAATGGTAAATGAAGGTAGTATCCGTAAGATAACATCTAAGATATATACCCCCAATATGGTGGATTCATTGGAGGATATAGTCAAGCGCAATGTTTTTCGCATTTTAGGTTTCCTTTTCCCTCATGCTGTAATCAGCCATAGGAGTGCTTTTGAGTTAAAACCTACTGAAGCCGGAGATATTTACCTTACATACGAATATACGAAGAATGTGAAACTTCCAGGTTTAAAGGTTCACTTGATGGAAGGACATGGCGGTGGTGAACGTGACATGCCCTTCATAGAGAATCTATATATATCAAGTGCTGAAAGAAGAACATTGGAGAATCTACAGGCCAGTCGTTCACGTGGTGGTGTTTCTAAGTGCTTACCTCGTGAATATATTGAAAACTACTTGGAAAAACATCTTCAGGTGAATGGAGAAAAAGGGCTGAACGATTTCAGGGATAAGGCGAGAGAATGCTCGCTGGAGCTTGGCATGGAAGAGGAGTTCAATACTCTCAATTCTATCATAGGCGCGTTGTTACTTACAAGACCAGTATCTATATTGACTTCTTCAGGTGCCGTGGCCAGAGCAAACGGTGAACCTTTTGATGCAGAGCGTGTAAAACTCTTCGGTATCCTGTTTGAAGCATTGCATAATGAACCGTTTGAAATAATAGATGAACCTAATGTAGAAACATCTGCCTTTCGGAATTTTGCCTTTTTCGAGAGCTATTTCTCCAATTATATTGAAGGTACGGAGTTTGAAATAGAAGATGCGAGACAGATTATAGAAACCGGACAGCCGCTGCCTGCTCGCAATGCAGATTCGCATGACGTACTTGGTACATTTCACATTGTGGCAAGTCGCAGAGAAATGAAACGTGTTCCTTCGTCATCGGATGAACTGATAGATATTCTTCAAGACAGACATCGGGTGATGATGGCTGCTCGTCCTGAGAAGAATCCAGGTATGTTCAAGATGCAGAATAATCATGCCGGTGATACTCATTTTGTAGATTGCACGCTGGTCAGAGGGACACTGAGAAAAGGTTTTGAATATTATCAGGCATTGGATAATGCATTTGCCAAATCTCTCTTCATGCTATTTATGATTAGCGAGGTACATCCTTTTACTGACGGAAATGGCCGTATTTCCAGAATTATGATGAATGCGGAGCTGGTGGCCGCTGACCAGTCGAAGATTATTATTCCGACAGTATTCAGAGAGGATTATCTTAATGCCCTTCGCAGATTGACAAGAAGAAATGATCCGAGTGTCCTTATAAGAGCTATTTCCCGTGTAAGACAATTCAGTGCCAATATTAAGGGTGATGACTTTGATGCTACACGAAATTATCTAGACCAATGCAACGCTTTTAAAGATGCTGACGGGTACATTCTTAAGTTCTGAATCTGTTACAGAATCAAAACGTACACTATTATAAATAATTTCAAATCGTTAATTCATAATTAATAGAACACTTATTATGACAAAGGAAGATTTTATAAAGAATACTTTTTCCTTTCATTTTTGAGAAATATCCTTATCCCATTTGTCGTTGCCATAATCACGGCAACCGCCACATATCATTTAGAAAAAGTAGCAGATAGCTATTCCGACAGCAGCTCCAGCCAATGCACTTATGAATTGAACTCCGCCAATAATGAACGGCTCAAACTTATCGAGTAAGTCGCGCTTTTGTCTGAACGTCATTTTCTTCATGTTCTCACCTCTTTCTGTTCATTTGATGTACATACAATAGCACATTAAATATACATTGTCAATAGTTTTTGTTGACTTAATGAACATTTAATGTTAATATAATTGTGAAAGGAGGGTAAAGGATGAATGAGCGAATAAAGCAAGTTCGGTTATCAGCAAAATTAAGCCAAACCGAATTTGCAGAAAAAATTTTAGTATCACGATCTGCTGTGTGCAAAATGGAAAGCGGAGCATAACATTGATTTCAGCCTGTATGGCACACCATTGGAGTCTACAACTTATAAATTTGCAAAATGCTTACAGAAACGTTTTGGAATCATTCCGGGTGTTACAGATAAGAACTACATTACAAACAGCTATCACGTACATGTGACGGAGGAAATGAGCGCATTCGATAAACTGAAATTCGAATCCCAGTTTCAGGAGCTTTCTCCGGGCGGAGCGATCAGTTATGTGGAAGTTCCGAACATGCATGTAAGGTGTTTCCCCAAAAAGTGGAAACACCTGTACAAAAGACAGAAGC
>OGYO01000813.1_pt1 | contig 16653 bp, 8 predicted proteins | sample 1576561 | NCBI WGS metagenome assembly OGYO01 (sample SAMEA3541507, study PRJEB24748) | human gut metagenome | biome: human gut; feature: human-associated habitat; material: faeces | place: China | collected 2012 | reverse complement strand
TGAAGGAGATCGCGGCCGTGTGCGGCATCGACAAGGTGCTGACCACCCACTGCGCACGCCACACCTTCGCCTGCATGGCCGTCGAGTACGGCATGCCGATCGACGTGCTGGCCAAGATTCTCGGCCACTCGAACACCAACATGACGCGCCATTACGCCAAATTCTCCGAGACAGTCATCGGCCGTGAGATGGAGGCGTTCGGCGAGCGGCTGGCATCGGCTACTTGATACCTGAAAGGATTCGGCCAAAAGCGCCCCTCGGATGAGGGGCGCCGACGCCTATCGCTGGCTCTCTTCAATCAGAGAGTTGCGCAGCAGATCCAGAAACCGTGTCAGCCGCAACTTGCGGTTGATGACTCCACGGCGGCATTGGATGGGATTGTTGATGCGGACGTTGAACATCCACGAGAACAGCTCGACCAACTGTTCCACATTGGCACGGGTACCATTGATACGCCGTCCCACGCCGGCAGCATGCAACGCCGCAATCAGCTCCATGAGATCCGTCGGCGTGAACGGCTCGGCCAGATAGAGCGCCGAGCGGGGTTTTTCGGGTTCCCTCAATCGGTTCATGACCGCAGGATGCTCGATACGCAGATGAACCATCCGCATCTCAAATTCCAGATGTGAGACGGCTCCTTCCCAAAGCGCGACAAGCGCCGCCGGACGCGGATCGTGCATTATTACGGGATTACATGACAGGAATTGCGTTCAGGGACAACAGACAAATGTCCACGGGGGCAAATATGCCAGTCGGCAGAAAACGTAAATCATCACTCAAATATCAAAGATTTTTATTTCAGATTGATACATTTAAAACATTAAATTTCAATAAATCTTGCTAAAACATGCAATTGTCTGAATGCTTATATTGCAGTTCTCGTAGAAATATTCTAAAAAAAGATAGGATGGTTTTAGCCATCCTATCCCAGTGAGCAATCTCGTAATTTTGAACTTTTTATTTTAATGTTTTAACACATTATAGATAAGAGATTTTCACTCGAAATTATTTGTCGGTTGACAAATGCCTTCCACACTTTGAAGCGTTACTGGTCTGACCGTTATTAGCGTTTCAACCACATCTTCTTGTCCTTACCTTACACTTAATGCCGGAGCGGCACGAATATTACAGATTATAGCATTCGCCTCATTTCCAAAGAAAACTCGGCACGGGATGTTCGGGCATTGCGCACGTCATCCGGAATGATCGTCCGGGAATATACGCTGGTTTCGGCCGGCTCGGTTCGGGTGGTCATCGTCAGGGTGTTCCCGCCATTCGTCAACTCGAAATCGTAGCCGTTGCCCCAGCTCTCGCCGTCGTCGTACACTCCGGTCAGCCGGGATCCGTCGATCGAATAACGCCCGGTGTATTTGGTGTAGTTCGATGTTTCGACCTTCTGATAAAGTCCGAATGTCGCTGCCGAAGTGAATTCTACGTATACCTCAAATCCTTCGGGAGCATTCTCTGACCAAGAAGTAAGGCGCCATTCGCCTACGATTTCCGACTGAATGTTGGGGGCATCGTCGTCATCCGAACAGCTTGCGGCGAAAATGCCGAGCAGGGAGAAAACGAGCAGATGATAAAGATGTTTTTTCATTGCAAGCACTGTTTTTATAACCAACCTCCGTTTGCTGCGCCGGCCGAACGGGCGATGACGGCGAATTCCTTGGTGATGACCATGCCGCCCATCACGACGCCCGTTCCAGGTTTCGTACCGCCGGCTATCGCCGAAACCTTGATTTTGGCCGATCCGGGTTTCGTGCATTTGATCATCAGTTTTCCATTATACATTTTGGGAGCCGCCTTGATGCCAAGCTTTTCCATATCCTTGGCCGACATCTGGATATCGGTATAGGTAAGGTCTTCGGCACCCTGTCCGAAATGCTGCGTCAGCGGAATGAGCTGCACCTCGCCCAATGCGACCTGCAGACAAGGCGTTCCTTCAATCTGCATGAGCAGCTGATAGGCATCGGTAATGCCGGTGCCCATTTTGCCGCGGTAAATCGACACGTCGGCGATCGTAGCTTTCGAGCCTTCGCCCAGCCGGGAGTCGATTTCATTGACCGAGGTGAGCAGCATGGTCTTGAATTCGTCGAGCGAGTATCTCTTCCCTTTCTCCAGGGCATAGGAGAGGCCGAGTGCGGCTACGCCCGAGACGTGCGGGCAAGCCATCGAGGTTCCCTGCATGTAGCCGTAATCCGCTCCGTTGCTCGTTTCGGAGCAGAGCGTCGAAAGGACGCCGGCTTTCTCCCCACCGCTCAAACCGCTCGTTTCGCCGCCGGGAGCCGCGATATTACAGCCGGAACCGTAGTTGGTATAATTGGCTGGCAGGTAGTCGGGCGAGAACGAGGTGACGGAGATATAATCACGATAGCCTGCCGGATAGCCGGACATGGCTGTCGATTCGTTGCCGGCGGAAAAAATGATCAGTCCGCCGTCGAGGGCCTCGCAGTTCTTCTGGGCGGCGAAGTACTGAAGCGCCTCGTAATCCATCGGCGATTGTTTGATGAACATGTTGTCCGACGTGTATATTCCAGCCTTGATGCCCCACGAGCACTGGAGGATGGAGGCACCGTGATCCGCGGCGTATTTTACGGCACGGCTCGACACGAGGGCGTCACCCGTCAGGTCTCCCGAGAAGATCTGGCACGACATGAGACGCACACCGTCTCCCTTGCCCGTACCTCCGGCCACGCCGCAGACGCCGATGCCGTTGTTATTGACGGCGGCTACCGTGCCCGCAACGTGCGTTCCGTGTCCCGAATCGCCCTTCTGACCCCATGAAATGGGACCGTCGGCAGCGAAGTTCCATCCGTGAATGTCCTGGTTCTTGTATTCGGGCGAAGGGTTCGGATTGATCCACATGTTGGCCGCCAGATCCGGATGAGTGTATTTCACCCCTTCGTCCACGATGGCGACGATGACTTCGGGATTACCTGCCGTGAGCTTCCATGCGTCGGCCACATTGATGTCGGCTCCGGCCACCGATGTAGTGGCAACGGCCTGGTCGGCATTGTTGATGTAATGCCACTGCCAGAAAAGATTCGGGTCGTTGAAATCCGCTGTAACCAAAGCGCGGGTCTGGCCGTTCGCCGTTGCTTGGAACGGATAGGTTTTGCAGTCGGAAGCCCGGTAGAGACGGGTGCGGAACTGTACTTTCGAGATTTCGGCGACACCCGCGAGTCTCTCCGCCGCCTTGTCGAGATCCTCCTCCGATGCGAACCGGAGCACATACCATCTGTGAAGCCCTGCCGCACGGGTGCGGGCCTCGTGTTCGCCGGCTTCGGGGAAGACGCGCTCCAGCGAGGTGACATGCAGGTCGTTCAGGATGTCATCGACGGATTCGATGCCCGAACGGGTCAGCGCCGAACGGGTCTTGGCCGCATTCAACGCATTCTGTTCGAGACTGGGAATGGCTTCTTCGCCGAATTTTACGATGAGCGAACCGGCCACGGCGTCGTCCGACGTATTGCAGATTTTGCCCGAAGTCTCGATTTCGGGAGCGGAATCCCCGCGGTTCGGGATCTCCTGCATGGGATCCGTCGAGCAGGCGGCCAGCAGCAGGGAAGCGAAAATCAGGAGTTTCGTTTTGTTATGCATATATCATGCTGATTTTTGAGTCCGGCAGGTTGTTTTTGGCTTGGAAAGAAGGGAGAGGCCGGCACTTGCCGGACGACCGGCCTCTCCCGATCCAATATTACTTGAGCGTGATTTCGGCAACGGCCGTTTTCCGGAAGCGGAGTTCCGATCCCGAACCGTTCGCACGCTGCACAGCGTCGCTGAATCCGACCGTAGCCCTTACGGCTTTCGTTTCAGGAGCCGATGCGGGCAGGAATCCTTTCGCATAGTCGGTCGGTACGGTTTTGACGGAACCGCGTCCTGTGGAAACGGAGAATTCAAGCCGTTCGACGTAATTCCGCGGCTGCCGGAGCTCTGCGGCCATTCGGCGCAATTCTGCGATCCGCTCTGCGGCCAGTTCGGGAATGCCGCCCATATCCTTGGCGGGATCGACGAGCAACATGTCCGTAAGGATCGAATAGGGGGTCGTCGTACTCAACGTATACAGATAACGGAACGTGGCTCCCTGCTCGACATAGTTCGGAGTGGGCACGAAATAGATATAACCGTCGGCCACGGCGCCTCCGATGAACGGATAATTGACCGCATAGAGCGATTCGGGATCCTCCTCCGAGACGCAGCCGGCGATGATGTCCTCGCCGTTGATGACACCGATCGGGTCTTGCGAAAGCATCGGAGAGATCGCCCCGGTTATTCCTGCGAGCGGAGCTGCCGAAGGCACATAGACCGCAGGAATCTGACCGCCTTCGTCGAATGTGAGACCGGTAAGCCCAGTAATGGTCAGCAGATCGACCGAACTGCCTGCCGTCGGGTCGTCTTCAATGGTTACCGTACCGATCTTCCGGCGCATCTGCTTTTCATCCATGACGTTGATGGCATAATAGTTCCATTCGGTCGAAATGAGATACTCCTTCGAGGGTTGTTCTTTCTGCGGCAGGAAATCCGAGTAGAGGAACTCGCTCTCCAATCCCGGGTTGTATTTGCCGGTAGTCTTGATGGATGCCGTGACGAGTTTGCGGACATATCCGTTGTAAGCCAGTCCGGCGAACGTATACTCCGTATCGCCGTTCAGCCCCGTGAGCATGATGCTGTAATGTCCGCCGTTGATGGCATCGAGCTGCTCTTTGGTGAAATCCTTGCCCATCTGCTGGAGGAAAGCCGTCATGTCCAGTCCCTGGATGGCTTTCGTCTTGAAGACACCGTATTTGACGGATTCTATTTCCTCGCCGTAGGCCCAGAATTTCGCTGCATTGTCCGTCGTAATGCCTTGTCCCGCGAATTCGTTCGTGGCTTCGAGCCCGATGTTGAGAATGACGGAAACCTTGTCCTCGTCGCCCTTGGCGATATATCCGAACGAAATGGAGGCGTAGCCCTGCATTTTCAGATTCTGCGACGCCGTTTCGCCGCCCTCCGGATTCGCCTCTTCGTCCGAACCGTAGATGCAGCCTACAAGCGTGTACTTGCCGGTGCCGCCTTCCAGATCCTGAACGGAAATCGTCCCCGAAGCAGTGATCGTCTTGATGAGTTCCGCGGCGATCTTGCCATCGGCCATCTCCTGTGCCTTGAGGCTCGCCTCGCCGTCGCTCAAATTGCCCGTGAAGATCGCATAGCGGAACTCTCGGGTGTCCTCGGAGAGGGTGGCGCCGATTTCGACGACACCGTCTGCGGGTTCGCTTTTGGTGAGGGCCACCGAGTAATCGTAGACCCTGGCTCCGGGAAGCATGATCCGCTGCAGACCGTTTGCGTTGGCATAGAAGAATTTTCCGGCATATTCACCTTCGCTCGGTTCGAGCACGATACCCTGCGCCGGGAAGGTAATCACGCCGTTATTGAGCGTGCCATATTGTCCGGCTGATTCGTCCATGGCGAAATTTTCCGGTGTCTGCGATGCGATGTACCACTCACCCATATCGGAAAAGAGGGTCAGACCGGTCGATTGGTAGGGATAATAGACCTTGTTCGGATCCGAGGCATCGACATAGGTCCAGACGTTGCGGTTCTCGTGGTTTACCTGTCCTCCGGCGAAGATGTTCATCAGCTCCGGAGTGTAGGCTTTCATGCGGTAATAGCCCTTCTTGTCCGAACGCTCGTAGATTTCGAGTTCGATTTCGGGGTTCGGATTAGCATTGGGGTTGTCTATCGACGCGAAGTTGCCCAGAATGTCGTCGCGGTAGCGGCCTTTGGTCTCACCGGTCTTTTCGTCGGTGACCAATTCCCATTTGGCCAGCACGAGCGATATCGAAAGGTTCACCTTATCGGCACCGTAGATCGAAGCGTAGCGCGGATCTTCGATGTTGATATCGCAAGTGTAGGTCGTGCCCATTTGGGCCTTGGGGAAACTGATCGTAAAGGTCGTCTCGTCCTCTCCGGCATCGAATGCGATCGGCTCGACGACGAAAATATCCTCGACGTTGGACTTCACGACGACCGGAACGACGATCGGATCCACGGTGTTGCGCCGTTTGACCGTATAGGTCGCTTCGGTCTGGGTTCCCGGTTCGAACTCCAGATCGGTCCGGGTAGCCTGCTTCTTCGGGAAGTAGACACCGTAGCAATCGGGATTCTCCGCGGTTCCCTGCGTATAGTTCACGTCGTCCTCGCAGCCGGCAAGGACAAGAAGTGCCAGCAGGAACGGTAATATATGCTTGAATGTCTTCACGGTAATTTGCTTTTAGATTTGACAGCTTGATCGCAGATGGTCATCACCCGTTCCACGGCTTGACCGTTTGCGAAGGATCGGGATTGTTCTGCGTGGCGATGACGGGGTTGTTCTGCGTCTCACCGCGCGAGATCACGAAGTTCCAGTAGGGTGCACGGCCTTCCGTATTCAGCCGGTACGAGGCAGGAGAGTTGGTTCCCACATAGCCCCGTCGGGTGGACATGTCGAGCCGCTTCATGTCGAACATGACGATGCCTTCGCCCCAGAACTCGATGCGCTTCTGAAGCATCAGCTCGTTGGTGAAATTTTCAACCGACGACGACATGTTCGTACAGTCGTAACCTCCGCCCACAATGCGGTAGTTGTTCATGAACTCATTGAGTAGCCGAATTCCTTCGCCAAGATTTTCATGCGCCTTGGCCTCGGCCTCGATGAAGTACATCTCCTCGACGCGCATGTAGGGATGGTCTGCGGCTCCGCCGACCTTGAAATCCTCATAAGCGCCCTGCGCCGGACGGAACTTGATGTTCGCGTAATCGGGCAGTTCATTGAAGTATTCCTTCCCCTCTTTGCGGCAGCTTTTGTAGTCGTAGGACTCCTTCTCCGGGTCTTTGCGGTCGGGATCGAGCCACGAATGGCGGCGGAAGTCGCGCAGGTCGATACTGTTGTAAAGGTTGCTGTTGATGCAGCGGCAGGCGTCGTTTCCGTAGGCGCTCCACGCATTCTCCGTGCTCATGTGCGCCGTGAAGCAGAACAGGTTGGCAACGCTTTCGCTCGGCAGGGCGAGGCCCCAGATCCAGGCATTGTTCGCCGTGGCGCTGTTGAAGCCGTTCGAGGGGTCTTCCCACTGCTCCTGCGTCAGGGGCGTACAGCCGCTGGCGTTAATGGCCAAGCGGGCGTACTCGGCGGCGGAAACATAGGCTTCGGCGTCGTTCTTGGCCGTACCGCGCTCAAGCCAGGCCCGGGCTTTCAGGCCGTAGACCAGCGCCGGACTGATCGTATACTTGTCGGGAGCAGTAAAGCCGCTCAATAGTTCTTCGGCCTTGTCCAGGTCGGGGAAGATCACTTGATCGTAGATGTCGTCGACCTTGGCACGGGGGTTGTTCTTGGCCTCGGCCTCGGTAGTCTCGGGCAGTACGATGGGCACGCCCAGCCCGAGAACCCCGGGCGCTTCAGTGTAATTGTTCTCCTTGAACTCGTACAGACGCACCAGATCGAGGTAGAACATGGCCCGATAGGCGTAGGCGAAGCCCAGATAGGACTTCTGCGTGGCGTCGAGCGTCGCGAAATCCGAGGCGTCGATCTGTTTGATGACGTTGTTGGCCGCCATGATCCACGCATAGTAGTTGTTCCACGTGAGCGCACCCACGGCATAGTCGGCGCCGAGCGCTTCGTTGGTTCCCCACTGTGCGAACCAGTCGTAGCCGATATTGCCGCCAATGGCGACGTCGCCCGTCATGGATTCCGTGGCGATATGGATGGCCGGCAGGGCAAAATCCCAGGCTTGGCCTTCGCTTGCATAGCCTGCGGAACCGGCCTGTACGAGCGAGGCCGGAATGCCTTCTATCAGCGTTTCGAGGGTGACCTGATCCTCGGTAGCTATTTCATAGGGGTCGGCTTCTTTGATGCAGCTGCTTGCCAGCAAAGCTGCCGCCAGCGTCGCGAGCGTTATGTTTGTCGCTTTTTTCATATGCATGTCGTTTGTCGTAAAGTGTTTGAGGCCGATTAGAATTGAATGTTGATGCCGCCCGAAATCGTCCTTACAGGCGAATAGGTGGCCTGGCTCGTCGATCCCGAATAAGAGTAGCGGGGATCGAATCCCTGACGTTTGGACCAGTACCAGACATTCTCGCAGGCAAGGTAGACGCGCACCTTCTCGATTCCGACCTTCTTGGTGAAATTCGACGGCAGCGTGTAGCCGAAGTTGATGTTCTGTAGGTTCAGGTAGCTGGCGTCCGTAAGGAAACGATCAGACATACCGTTCTGATCCTTGTCTTCATACTGCAGGCGCGGGATGTTCGACGACGCATTGTCCGCCGACCATGCATTGAGGATGTCCTTGTGCCAGTTCATACCCGTCGTCTTGTTGGCCGGCGAGTACATCGCCGCGGAGTATCCCGAGTCGTAAGCCAGACCGCCGATCTGGTAGGTGAAGGCCACGCTCAGGTCGAAGCCCCGGAAATTGACACTCGTGCCGAAACCGCCGTAGAGATCGGGAATCGGGTCGCCGCAGAGATAGTCCGACGCCTTGGCATATTCAGTCGTCGTAACGCGCTTGCCCGTCGGGTTGCCCTTGTCGTCGGTTTCGTTCATGTACCACATCGAAAGGCCCTCGTCCGAAACACCGGCATATTTCCTCATGTAGAAAGTGTACATCGGAAGCCCTTCTCCGAAGAAAGTGGAGCCGCTCACGTAACCGGAGTAGCCATCGACCTGTTTGGTCCGTCGTTCAGAAGGCAGCATGGTGATCTTGTTGCGCAGGTGCGTCATGTTGAGGTTGATGTCCCACTGGACATGCTCCCGTCGGATCGGCGTAAAGTTCAGCTCGATTTCGACGCCGCTGTTGCGCATGTCGCCCACGTTGGCGTAGTAGGACGAATAGCCCAGCGACGGAGCTACCGGGAACGACAGCAGCATGTCGGTCGTCTTGCGGAGGAAATATTCGACGCCTCCGGAAACCGTACCGCGCAGGAAGCTGAACTCCACACCGGCGTTGAAGTTGGAGTTGGTCTCCCAGGTGATGTTCTCGGATCCTTTGGCGTTGAAGACGGTCGAGACCTTTCCGTTGGCGTTTTCGATCGTGTAGGTGTTCGTGTAGCGGAAGTTACCGATGTTGTCGTTACCCTGCGAGCCGATCGAGGCCTTCAGCTTGAGATTGTCGAGCCATTCATAGGTGCTCTCCATGAAATTTTCTTTCGAAATGATCCATGCGCCGCCCAGCGACCAGAAGTTGCCCCAGCGGTGGTCGGGGTGGAAGCGCGAAGAAGCGTCGCGGCGATAGGAGGCCGAGGCGAAATATTTGCCTGCGTAATCGTACATGACACGGGCGAAATAACCCTCGTTGTTGTACTCAACCCGGTAAGAGCCGGCTCCCTGTTTGTCGATGATCGCCCCGGCAAGCTCGTCGTTTTCCTGCGTCAGCATATTGCTTTTCGTGGCCGACAGCGTGTAAATGCGGTTCTGGTAGGACTCGTGGCCCAGCATCACGTTGATGTTGTGCGAGCCTATCTGCTTGGTGTAGTTGAGAATCTGCTGTAGGTTGAGGTCGAAATTCCGTTGATGGCCCTTCGAGACCATGCCTTTTTCGCTGGCGAACTGTCCGAACCAGGGATTCGTAACCGAGGTGGAGCGGGTTTCGTCGAGCGAAACGCCGGCGTTGAACGTGAATTTGAAATCCTTGAGGAAAGTGACGTCGATATATCCCGTACCGTTGAAAGCATTGCCTTCGGCTTCCTGTTTGTTGAGACGCGAATCCGAGAGGGCGTTGCTGTTGGGGAAGAGCGAACGCTCCATACCGGCATTGTCGCCGTTGCCGTAGTCGTAGAGCTTGATGCCGTCCTCGTTGTACATGACATTACCCTCGCCGTCGCGGATGTAGAGCGGATAGATCGGACCGACGGCCGTCGTATAAGCGAAAACGTTGCCCGACGAGTTACCGGCGCCGCTGTCGTCGATCTGGTTGTAGCGGAAATGCGTGTAGTTGGCATTGGCGCCGAACTTGAGCCACTTCTTGGCCTGATAGTCCACGCGCAGACGGGCCGTATAACGATCCATGTCCGAGTTGTAGGCGATACCTTCGTTGTTCAAATAGCCGAACGATCCGTAGATCGAGGCGTTCCCGGTCTGGCCGGAGATCGAAGCGTTGTACTCCTGACGCAGGGACGAGCGGAAAGCCGCATCGGTCCAGTCGTCGGGACGGATGTAGTACTCCTTGCCCTCATAGACGAGACGGCGGCCGAGAGTCGCAGCGGGATTGACCTTACCGTTGATGCCGATGAACTCCTGCCCGGAAGGAACCGTATAGACCATATAGCCCAGACCTCCGTCATTCGCATTGGCCGTCAAATTCGTATTGGCGCGCAAATGGGCCTCGCCGATACTCATTCCCGAATTGACATAGTAGTTTTTCAGCGCACTGTAATGCAGTTCGTAGAATTGTGCCGGGTTGGTGATGTACGCATAATCCTGGACGGCGCGCGAATTGACGCCCCACTTGGCGTCGATTGTCACGTGAGCCTCCTGCGACTTGGCCTTTTTGGTGGTGATCATCACCACGCCGTTGGCGCCGCGGGCGCCGTACAGCGAGTTCGAGGCGGCGTCCTTCAGCACGGTCATCGACTCGATGTCGCTCGGATTGAGGTTGTTCAGGTCACCCGAGTAGGGCATGCCGTCCACGATCCAGAGCGGATCGTTGCCGGCGTTGAGCGAGCTGAAGCCGCGGATGCGGATTTTCGGACTCTCTCCCGGCTGTCCCGAGGTGTTGGTCAGCTGCACGCCCGCGACCTTTCCGGCCAGAGCCTGCGCTACGTTCGACTGCTGCGACTTGACGATGTCGTCCGATTTGATGACGGTCGCCGAACCGGTGAAAGCCTCCTTTTTTGCCGTACCGAACGCTACGACGATCACGTCGTCGATAGCCTGTGTGTTCTCTTTCAGCACGACGTCGATCCGGGTTTGCGTCCCCACCTTGATCGTGTGGGACTGATAACCCATGAACGACACGACCAGCACATTGTCCGGTGCGGCTTTGATCGAAAAACTGCCGTCCGCACCGGAGGTCGTACCCTTTGTAGTGCCTTCGACCAGAATGGTGGCGCCGACGATGCCGGCCCCCGCATGATCTTTGACCGAACCCGTAATTTCCCGTTCCTGCGCATGGGCGGACAGGAGCAGGCCGAGAACAGCCATCAATGATAGAAAGATTTTTTTGGTCATAAATGCGCCATTTTAACGCTGGTAAAAAAATTGATTATAGAAAATTTGCCGTCTTCGTGTTCCGGCCCGGAGCCGAAACATATCCCCTCCCCTTCCGGAAGCCCGGCCAAGGCGAAGCCGCTCATTGACCCAACGCCCACCGCAAACGCCGGAATATCCTGCGACAACATGCAGCCGAACCGGCCGGATCGCAGCCTATTTGTAGAAATCGTCTGCAAGGTCGTTCGGCTTCGAGCCCGAATACTTGGCAGCCTTGCCCCGGAATTCGATGATCAAGGTGTTTCCGGTTCCGGTCGGATCAGGGTTCCATGTACTGAATACTCCCCAATCGACCATCGAGAATTTGAAGATCCACTCCTTGTTCTCCTGCTTGACGGTCACTGCCGCCTTCTCGGGACACCGCATGCAGTACTTATCCTTGTCGGAATATCCGTACCCGTTATATGAGGACAGATACATATACTGGAACCTGAGGTTCCATTTGCAATTCGTGCCTTCCGCATGCAGGTCGATCTCTCCTTCATGGTCGAGGTAGCTGTCCGGCAGGAAAAACATCGGAGTAGTATTATCCGCATCGATACTCTCGGTGAAAGCATTCCGGAAATAGAAGCAATATCCCGATACCTTCTCGCCGGTATAACTATCCCGATAAGCCGGGTCGTGCCGCACCTCCATCGCCGTAACGGGCCAATACAGCATGTCCTTGTTATCCTTGTCCAGGAATTTGATATAGGGCTCGAACGGTTTGACGGGCTTCAATGTTTCTTCATCCATTGCGTCGGCCGTCGCAGCCGTCGGCACACCGTAGTATTCGGCTTCGACCCCGATGCCGTTTTTCAGCGTCAGATTTACCCGCAGATAAATCTCCTTGCCGCCAGCGGGATTGGGATGGGTCTCGATCGTACCGGTCAGTCCCGCATCCTCGCCGTAGTAGGTCTGATAGGTCTTGTGGTCGTAGAGCCGGAACCAGTAATCGGAGGTCTGCGCCGCAACGTCGATCACGCCGTCGAACTTGGCCGCCAGCACCCGCACATACGCAGCCCAATGACCTTTGGCAAGATCAGCCGGGGCTGCGGCCGTTTCGGCATCGCCCAAAGCGAATACGTAGCTGCCGACCTGCGGCTCCTGCGAGAAGAGCGCGGCGATCGGGGCCTCGGCTGCGGCCGCAGCCTCGCCTCCGGCTGCCGGCTCCGTCACCTTGATCGTATTGGTGGCCGCATAGCCTCCGGCGAACGTGCCTTCGTAGGCGGCACGCAGGCGCTTCCCGTCTTTCGAAGCGTCAAGCGCGACGATGAGCCCCTCGATCGTGCCGAATTTATCCGTCAGGTACTTCGCCGTCAGCGTTCCGGTCGTCCCGGCGCCCGTTGCGAATTCACCGCAGCGAATCTGCACCTTCGCGGGATCAGCTGTCGCAAGGTCGATTTCCTCCGTTCCGAACAGCTCCTCGGCAAGCAGAATCTCCACGCCCGCAGCCCCCTCCTCGGGAGCGGCCAGGCCCTCTTGCTCGTAGAGGCAGAAGCGGCGGTTGCCTTCGCGGACATTGCGCCACTCGACGACGCTTCCGACGGCGGCGATCCGATTGTCGATCTCGTATTGGTTCGTCAGTTCGACGTCACGCTCTTCCGTACAGGTATTCTGGTAACGGGCGATCAGCGTCTTGCCGCTCTTCAATTCGACGTAGGTATAGAGATTGAGCCGGGTTTCCGTCACCAGATCGGCGGAGAGTTCTACGCTCGCGACGTCGTTCATCGTCGTCTTTTTCACCGAAATATCCTTGTATTCGATTTCGAACGGATCGGAGGCCGTGTTCACGGTGCCCTTGGGGCTCTCCACCATCACGCGCAGATAATCGTCGGCCTGTTTCATCTGCTCGGCATTGATCAGCCCCTCGGTCGGCGAGAGATAAAAGGTGTGGCTGCCGTCTTCTTCAGCGACATAGATTGCCGACTTGATGCCGACGAGATCGCCTCCGTCGTACTGGATTTGATCGGTCAGAGTTACAGGAGGCTTCTTCCCGGGGTCGGGGTCGTCGTTGGGATCGTCGTCATCGCATGCACCCAGCATGGCTGCCGATGCGAGCAACGCGCACGCCAGCGCGCGCAGTCTGTAATGGGTCGAGTTTTTCATAACGATTGTTTTTAATAGCGCGGGGTTCGGGAAAACCCCGCGCTATCCGGTTTTTCTGTTGTCATTCGGTCATTCCGGCCTTGCGGAACATGATGCCCGGCAGTTCTTCGGCCAGACGGCTCATCGGAACCGACGGAGCCGGCAGGCGGCGAAGCAGTCTGGGCGGTTCGAGATGATCCTTTTCAGCCGCAGCACGCCCCGTTTGGCTTACGACAGGGCCTTCCCACGTTCCGCGCACATGATGCTTGCGCACGCAGATGCCGTCGACCTCGAACCGGTACCAGTTCTCCTTGCCTTCGCCCTCGACCTTGGTGATCGTAACCTGACCGTCGTAGAGCAGGGCGTGTCCGTCCATGTATTCGAAGATCTTGTTGTCATCTCCCCACATCGAATAAGTCTGGTGCATCCACCGGCTGCCATGCAGACCGCCGTCCAGCATAATGCCGCGCATCATGACGCCGGGTTTGATGTATGCCGGCCAGCGCTGTTCGGTCACCTCGTAGGTTCCCGGAGTGATTTCGTTCTCCTTGCCCGGCTCGGTGGTAAGTTCCACACGGACGATGTCACCGCCCGGCTCGCGATCCACGAAGTCTTCGAGATGGTCTCCTACCCATTCGATACCGATATTGATGAATTGCAGACCGCATCCGTAGGAACTGATCGGTTTGTAGCCGATGCCTTGGATATAGACCTGATCCGAAGTATAGTAATGCGCCTTTTTGATCTTCGACAGATCCATGTCGTAGTCACGCTCGAGCGTCGAGGTGCCGTCGTCATCGGACTTGTCGTCGGATGCGTCGGTGATCGGAATGACTCCGGTGTACGAGCCCTTGAGGGTAAAGCCGTCCTTCGAGGTAAGGTTGAACTCGATCTTGTATACCGGTTCTATTTTGCCGTCTTCGCCTTGGGCCGTACCGGCGGCCTCGATCTTGATGATGCCCTCCTTTCCGTAGGAAAATTGTCCGAAAGAGGTTCCGTCGTCCAACTGGACATAAGTGCCGAGCGGGAATACCAGCCCCTCCATCGGAATTTCCACGGCGGGCATCCACGACCCCCATTGGAACGAGGTGTTGGCCAGATATTCGTGGGGCTTGATCACGGCTTCCTTCGGATTGCCGAACAGGTCGTTGAATACGACGAGCGCAGCGGCGAGACCGCCCTGCCCCTCCTCCGTGTCGTAGGTTTCGTCGTAAATGTTGATCTGCATCATGCCGGTACCTGCTTCGAGCATGTTGCCATAATAGGTCGCGGTGGCGCTGAATCCGACCACTTCCACGTCGCGTCCGATCTGCGGCAGGTAGAAGCCGCCGTCCTCCGGCTGATCGACGATCTGGAGCTGTCCCTCGTAGACGATGCTCTTTTCGGAACCGTCCGTATCGACGAAACGAAGCGAAACGCTCCAGACGTCACCCTCGTGGGAGACTTTCAACGGCTCTCCCGAAACCAGCGACAACTGGGTCTTATTGCCTTCGGCGTCGATATACTGAACACCGGTATATTGGGACGTGAACGTGTGATCCTCGTTGAGCTGGCTGGCCATATATTCACCCTCGGGAAGCGTGTAGGCATCTTCGCCCGGAACCGCATAGAGGTCGGCCACGAAAAGGTAACCCGCCTCTTTGAGCGTCACCCGCCCTTTGGATACGGTATGCTCGGCATCCGTGAAGGCCATATAATAGTTGTGCGACTCCACGCCCTTGACCGGGCCGAGGTACCACGACAGCGGAACTTTATCCAGCAACACCTTGTCTGCGTCATCTCCCACCTCCGAAGCGTCGGAATTCTTGCACAGTCCGTAATAGGCAACCGTCAGCGTTTTTCCGCCGGTTTCGATTTCGGCGGAAATACGAGCGACGCGGGCCGAGAGGAACTCGACCGAGAGATCCGCTTTCGAGGCTTCTCCGACGTTCGAGGAGTTTACGTCGATCTCCCCATAGGCGATTCCGTTGCCGGCAACCGCAAAATCGACGGCTCCGGAAGGTTGTTTGACGGTAATTTTGACGGCATCGTCGGCGATCAGCATGCCGTCCACATCCACAAGCCCTGCCGTCGGCGAGAGATAGATCGTATAGACGGAGGCAGCTTCCGAAGCATCTGCCTTTTCGCCGTTTCCGGGAGTCTCGACCGTGTAGACGGCGGATTTGATTTCCCGCACGACACCGTTGCAGATCAGGGCATTCCCGCTTTCTGGCATATCGGGGTTGCCGGATGGAGTGGAATCGTCGTCCGAACATGAATTCAGTACGGACGCTCCTGCCATGCAGAGCATGGCCAGAAAGAATAGGTACAACTTTTTCATAGGATGAGATTTAATGAACCGGCTTCCCGGTTTGGCTTTCGGATGTGATAAGCATAATGAAATGCCATACTTAAAACAGTCGATACAATCTACATAATGAAACCCTGGACGGATTCCAAAAAATTACTTATTCGAGTTTCGGGATTTTATCGACTTGGCACGAGAACGGTGCTAAGGAAAAATCCCCCCCCCCTCGCGATTTGACGAGGAAAGAGGATTCTCTCTGTTGCAAAAATAATAAAAAGATTTTATCCTAATTAATTTTTCGCAAAAAAATCATCAGCAATTACGCTCCAAATGCATAAAAAAGTCTTGCAAAATGCGCATTTTAAGAACAGATTCGCACTTCAGACCGACGGCGAAATCGGGCAGATCGACCGCTTCGAAACTGCTCCGCCAAACCAAAAACAAGGATGGAATAAAATATACTATATATAAATATAATCTCTTTCCAGATGAGTGGATATACCACGCCCGCGTCCTGCAAACCTCACATTACCTTATCCCGATAGTCGGGGTGAAATATACACAGTGACAACCGTCTGGCTGCCACATCCGAGCACCACACCCTCCGAGCTGAAATCAATCGTTGTTATTCCAGCTTGGCCAACAGTTGCCGGACGAATGCTTCGTCGGCATCGGTCAGGGTGTATTCGGGAACGCCGGCGCACCCGCCCATCGAGACCTGCGGATTACGGAAGCGCATGCCGCTTTCGCGTTCCCGGCGGGCGCTGAAGTGCAGGGCATCGACCCCTGTGGCGGCCAGCAGGCGGGCGTTCGACGGATTGACGCCGCTTCCGGCCATGATTTCGATGCGGCCGGCCGCCTGCGCCGCCAAGGCTCGCAGCGTCCCGACACCCTCCTGCGCCGTATTGCGGCCTCCGGAGGTGAGCACCCGGCGGCATCCGGTGCGAATGACCGCTTCGAGCGCCTGCCGGGGATCGCGCGTCATGTCGAACGCGCGGTGGAACGTCACCTCCATCCCCTCAGCCTCGCGGACAAGCTGCGCCGTGCGCGTCTCGTCCACCTCTCCGTCGGGGGTCAGCACGCCGAG
>OGYO01000800.1_pt1 | contig 16770 bp, 22 predicted proteins | sample 1576561 | NCBI WGS metagenome assembly OGYO01 (sample SAMEA3541507, study PRJEB24748) | human gut metagenome | biome: human gut; feature: human-associated habitat; material: faeces | place: China | collected 2012 | reverse complement strand
AAGAACAACATCATTCATATACCTATCTCCTTTCTTTGTAACTACATTATAGCATAGGTGTTGAACATGTGCAAGTACATATTATGTTATTGCTTATGTACACGTTTGCGCTTCACATAATATTTGCAGCGTACATAGTACATGAAGCACACGACGAACGCAAGCAATAGCATGGGATTGTTTACAACGCAATTAAACACATACATAGCGCAGTCTATAAGCGTATCAATCAGAGCGAACAGCAGCCGCAGCAGTTCGTTAAAGAAGCCGTTTATATTGTCAGTGAGGTTGTTAGCCGCTGTGTGTACTTGATTGCTGGTGCTGTACATTGTTGCTCCTTTCGGTTGGTGTACTATTATAATATAGCGATTGTACACAGTTATCAAGTACATATTTTCAAGTGGATTATGCGGCTTTATGTAGGAAATATGGAGAACATAAACAGCTATTGTAAAGCGGTACACGGTGACGTATATTGTAATTGCGCCGAAGGGAAGGCGCTAGAACACAACAGAAAGGAAAAGAAAAATGAAACTCCGTAACATGAGCGCAACCGTCAGCGAAGAGCCGAACATTACCATTCAGCTTGAAAATGGCAAGGTTGTTGAACTTGAGAACGCTACCGTTCTCACGTCCTATGCTTCTCGCGTCGCTGTGTACTGCAAAATGCGTGTGTATCTTCTTCCGCGCTATGATTACAGCGTGACCACATGGAAGCATGTACACGCGTTCATTGAGGACTATTGCCCCGCCGTGAACGATTACAGCGCCGCCCTCATTCGTGCAATCGCCGCCGCTGGTGTGACCGATGAAGAATGCGAGTACGCTTTTGCAAGCGGCATCGTGCTTCGTAGCGGATATGTTGAGCGCTACTAACTGTGTAGGTTTTGTGTAGCGGCTTGCAAGTGGGTTTTAATACTTGACAAGCCGCACCGCAAGGCATAATATATGAGTTGCCATTAAGGTACACAACAGAAAGGATTCATCATGGCACGCAACACGATTCAAAAGAAGTTCACCAGCACGGAGGTACGCGGGTACGTCATTAAGGACGGTCAGCCCGTGCAGGTTGCCTATCAGCTTGATAAGAAGTGTGGACTGAACACCGCGCAGGCGCTCATTCGCAAGCAGGAGCCTAGTTTTGCAGCCGTTGAGGTTGTGGAGCATGAGCAGCTTTACAAGATGACCTTCGAGGACTTCAAGAAGTACGGCACCCTTTGCGACGCGACCGAAGCGGACGAGGACTAACACGGTAGGGCGGGCGGCGAAAACGCAGCCCATGAACGAAAGGAAAAGACATGGAGAACACCGAACTTGCGACCATCACGAACGAAGCGCCCGATATGGTTAAGGGCATGTACTGCTCCATCCATGCGGAGACGCAAGAGGATAGGTTGGACATTTACGAGGCTGTTTCTAACTCCCTCCCCCTCGATGACATGGTGGGAAAGGTTGTGGAGGTTGAGAATGTCATTATTCAGCCCGTGGAAATGACCGACAACGCGACGGGTGAAACTACGTTGCGCAATCGCATTGTGCTTATCACCCCGAAGGGCGATGCCTACGGATGCACCAGCACGGGCGTTGAAACCTCGATGAAGAATCTTTTTAGCATCGTAGGTTGCCCGCCGTGGAACCCCGCAATCAAGTTCGACGTTGTAAAGAAGCAGGGACGCAACGGGTACAAGTTCACCAGTTTGCAGCGTCACAAGTAAACACCCCGAAGCAGAGCGGAACGTGAGGGCGGGCGAAATGCCCGCCCTTTCTGTTAAGGAGGTGAGCCGATGACCAAGGCTAACGATAACGCCCGCGCCCGTGTTGCGGATGCAGAACGGAGGGCGCGGCGCAAAATCAGGAGATTGCAGAACAAGGGCATAAGGACGGGCAGCGTAGAGCCGTTCAGGACGGTTGACCCATCGAACACGAGGGCGCTAAACTCATACGCCAACCAGTTGGAAAAGTTCATATCACGTTCAACCCGTTTCGTTGCGGGGCGCGACGGTACCCCGATACCGTACACGGCTTACAGGGATTACAAACGGCTTGAAAGGCAATGGAACAGGGAACATAACAGATATTGGCAGAAGTTCGCCGCACATCCGTTTCTAACCGCCTACGGCGAGAGCGATACCACATTGGGGATGCGTTCGGCTATGGCTCATGTTAAGGGCTTGCCGTTCGGCAACATAGACTATCAGCGCCAACTACTCCCCGAGCAGATACGCAGCGAAGCGGATTTGCGGAAGCGCGCGCAGATTTTGAAGCGCGAACTATCCCCGACGTATCAGCGCAAGCGGATAACGCAGCTTCGCAAGAATCTTTTGGAACACGCCGCGACGTTCAACGATCCGCGAATACCCAACATGATTAGGAAGTTGAGCAACGAACAACTGTTTGCGTTGCAGAACTTCACAAACTTCGTTCCCCTTTATTACAGGTACATAAACACCGACCGTGATAACGTGATGGGCGCACAGGCTGACGCTATGGACGATGAAGCGCAGAAAGAGCATATGATATTGACCATTCAACAGGTTCAGAACCAGTACCCCAAGAAGCAGATAAGAAAACGCAAGCGTAAAAGCAAAAAACGTAGGTAGCTATGGAGTACTCCGCAGACTTCGAGACAACCACATATATAAATGATTGTCGCGTTTGGGCGTGGTGCGTGTGCGAGATTGACAACCCCGACGCACTAAGCTATGGCACGGACATTGCCACGTTTCTTGATTTCTGCAAGGTTCACGGCGGTACATATTATTTCCATAATGCTGCATTCGATTGTGAGTTCATTATATGGTACCTGTTGACCAATGGATTTGAGTACAGCGAAAAGGCGAGGACAAAGACTTTCAAAACGCTTATATCAAACATGGGCAAGTTCTATCAGATGAAGGTGTGTTTTGAGAAGAAGGGTAAGAAGAAAGCGCTAACCTGCACATTCAAAGACAGCTTGAAGAAACTTCCCATGAAGGTATCGCAGATTGCAAAGGCTTTCGACCTCCCCATATCCAAGTTGGAGATTGACTATACGGAGTACCGCCCCATAGGTCACGAGTTGACCCCGCAGGAACGAGACTACATCAGGAACGACGTTCAGATTGTCGCTAGGGCGCTGCATCAGCAGTTCGGCAAGGGGCTTGACAGACTCACCATCGGAAGCGACGCGCTAAACGGGTACAAGGACATAATAGGCTCTAAGTGGGATGACTGGTTCCCTAAGATTCATCTGGAAATGGACGCTATGATACGCAAGGCGTATCGCGGCGGCTACACATACGCTAACCCTAGGTTTCAGGCTGACGAGAAACACGAGGACAGGTTGCAGGGCTACGGGGCTGCGTTTGACGTGAACTCGTTGTACCCCGACGTTATGTACAACAGACCTTTGCCAATCGGACAGCCGATATATTTCCACGGAGAGTACAAGGACAATCCCCAATATCCCCTGTACATCCAATTCCTCACTTGCCATTGCAAGTTGAAGCCCGACCACCTCCCCACGTTGCAGATTAAGAACAACCCGTTCTATTCCGAAACTGAGTACATCCATGACACGGAGGGAACAGTTGAGTTGGCATTGACCAACATAGACTTGGAAATACTCATGCAGCAGTACGACGTGACGGTGTTTTCGTACAACGGCGGGTACATGTTTGAGCAAGCCACTGGACTGTTCAAAGAGTACATAGACTATTGGATGCACATTAAAGAAACTACCACGGGGGGTTTGCGACAGCTTGCGAAGCTCATGTTAAATTCACTTTATGGCAAGTTCGCCACGAACCCCGACGTTACGCCGAAATTGCCTTACTTGAAAGAGGACGGTTCAGTTGGGTACAGATTGGGAGAGAAAGAGACACGCGACCCCGTGTACACACCTATGGGTTGCTTCATTACCGCATGGGCTAGGTACAAGACCATCAACGCAGCGCAAAGCGTGTACGATAGGTTCATGTACTGTGACACGGACAGCATACACATTTGCGGAACAGACATTCCCGAGGGTTTGGAGGTGCATCCTACACGTTTGGGCGCGTGGAAGCACGAGAGCAATTTCAGCATGGCTAAATATATCAGGGCTAAGACGTACATGGAGAGAATCTATCAGGTTGGCAAGATGGTTGATGGCGAATACAGGATGGTTGACGTTCAGCCGTTCGATGACGTTAAATGCGCTGGCATGCCAGAGGAGTTGAAGCGCATGGTGACGTTCGACAGTTTCAAGAGGGGCTTGCAGCTTCACGGGAAGTTGAAGCCAAGGCACGTTAGGGGTGGCATAGTGCTCGAACCCATAACGTTCACGCTCACCTGATAGGAGGTACAGCAATGATTGAGCGCAGTTTCAGGATTGACGAATCCATGTACGAGCAGTTGAAGGAGATTGGCGAGAGGGAGAACCTGCCCATATCGTATCTGGTGCGCGTCGCAATCTCGCAGTTTCTGAACGCCTACTCCGATTCGATTGATTTGGTGAAAATGAACGCGAGTTCTTGACAGTGCTTGCGAAGTTGGTTATGTTGGCTATGGTGATACCCAATCCGTCTGGACGATGACCGATGCGGGGTTGCTACGGGTGATACCGCCCGCACGAGTGCGAGCCGCATTAGCAGCGGCGGCGTTTCGGGAATGGCAATATCACCAGCACAGTCAGCCCTCGCCACGGTCACAACCAGATGGCGGGGGCTATTTTGTTGGAAGGAGAAGAACATGAACCTAGAGGATTTGCTCGCTTGGCTCCGTGAGAGGATGGAGGATGGCGAGTACGCGACCGCAGAGACGTTCCTAACGGACATGGCTAAGCGTGGAGCGGATGCCGACGAGTACCGAAGTTCCGCCGAGGCCCGCATGAGCGAGTATGCGGCGAACGAGGAAGCCATGAAGGCTGACATTCAGAGTTTGAAGGCTCGCAACTATGACCTGCTGATGCAGATTCCCGCCGACAACAGCGGGGACAACGACGGTGACGGCGTTGTCGTTGAGGACGTGGACGATGACGGCACCGTGTACCACATCGACAACCTTTTCACCGATGACAAGGAGGACGGCAACAATGGCAACTAAGACTATCAAGACGCTGAACGCGACGAACGCGCAGATTTTGAACGCGATTCGCACCGATGCTTCGTTCGCGTACCAGCAGCGCATTCCTGCTGCGACGCAGGGTGATATTACCGAGACGGTGAACAACCTGCTCGAATACCGCCCGATGATGAACGAGTTCATCGACGCGCTTGTGAACCGCATCGGAGACGTTGTTATCAAGAGCAAGGTTTGGACTAACCCGCTCGCGCAGTTCAAGCGCGGCATGATGCAGTACGGCGAGACTATCGAGGAACTCGCCACCACGCTCATTCAGGCTAAGCGCTACGATCCGAACAAGTGCTATGATGACGTGTTCGCTTGCCACGCGCCCGACGTTATGAGCAACTTTCACACCATCAACCGTCAGGACTACTACGAGCTGACCGTCAACGACATGCTTCTGCGTCGTGCGTTCCTGAACGACTACGGGCTGCAAGACCTCGTGGGGCGCATCATGGAAACGCCGTACACGTCCGACTACTGGGACGAGTACCTTATCATGCGCAACCTTTTCGCGGAGTACGCGCGAATCGACGGCTTCTACAAGGTGAACGTTCCCGATGCTTCGGCTGCGTCCACCCGCGCGGAGAAGCAGGACGATGCTATGGCGATTACGGAAGCCGTGCGCTCGATGGCGGGCAAGATGCGCTTCCTTTCTGGGCAGTACAACGCCGCAGGTGCGCCGACGTTCACGAACAACGACGACCTTGTTCTGTTCGCAACTCCCGAGTTCGTGGCTATGCTCGACGTTAACGTTATCGCGTTCGCGTTCAACGCATCCGCAGCCGACTTCAAGATGCGCGTTATCGAGATTGACGATTTCGGCATCGACGGTTGCCAAGCCATTCTGTGCGACCGCGATTTCTTCATGTGCGCGGACACGCTTATCGACTTCGAGAGCATCCGCAATCCCAAGGCGATTTCGTGGAACTACTGGCTGCATCACCACGGCATCTATTCTGTGTCCCGTTTTGTGAACGCAGTCATGTTCACCACGGAAGCTGCCACCAGCGTCACCGTTCCGTCCATTAAGGCTACTGGCGTGACGCTCGACTATGCGGAGGTTGACGGCGTGAAGCCGACGTTTGCCAAGCGCGGGGATAAGACCCGACTTGTTGCCACTGTTCAGGGTACCGTAACGCCCGATACGGAGGGGTACACGGTTCCGCAGGGATGCACGTTCGCAATCACCGCGAACAACACGGGTGCTAAGAGCGGCGGCGTTCGGTTGAAGCTGGGTACTTTCGTGGATGCCGAGGGCGTTATTCACGTTGCCGAGGACGAGGTTGCGGAGAACGTTACCGTTACTGCGACCAGCACCTACATTGACCCGACCGTTGCGATGGGTTCGCAGGTGTACCAGCACAAGGATTTGATTATCGGCATCGACAAGGCGTACACGCCCGCGGGCTAAGGAGTAAGTCATGGCACAAGATTTCCCTGGGTTGCCAGAGAACATCTATGAGTATGAGAATAGGTTCAACTATTCGGTATGGACACCGAACACGTCTATTCTCATGTGCAACGTGCCGTGGGATTCTTCGTACCGTGACGTGGTGCGCTTTGATTCCGACAAGGAGCGGGACGCTTATTTCGCGTCCCGCTCCGTTGACGGGTATGCGTTCACGCTGAACGGGCTTGTATATCTTCGATACGGCGAGCCTATCCGTGTGAACGCGCCCTTTGACATGGTTACACGTTGCAACTACATGGTTGTGAAGAACCCGCTGCAACCCGTACCTCCGTCTGGCGGCAGACAGTCAGACGTTTTCTATTACTTCGTGAACGACGCGAAGTACATAGCGCCGAACACCACGCAGGTGAACGTGCAGCTTGACGTGTGGATGACATACTACGACAGAATCAGCTTCAACCTTTGCTACGTGAACAAGGGTCACATCGGAATCGCCAACGAGAACAGCACCATCTACAACCTTTCGGAGTACATGACAGATGCGGAGGGTTTGAACATAGGTGACGAGTACGAGATTACTGACCTTGCAATCGACAACTTTCTCAATGAGCCGCCGTACATCGTTATCATGTGTACGGCTGACCTAACGGCAGGGTTCGGCAGCGTATCCAACCCAACGCTCAAAACGGCTACTGGCTCCATCAACGACGGTATGCCGTCTGGTTCGGCTGTGTACGCTTGCAGTAGCGAGAACTTTTTGGAGTTGATGAAGAAGCTGCAAGATGCGCCGTGGGTTTCGCAATGCATCAGCATGGTCACTGTGGTTCCTGCTCGCTTCGTTCAGAATGCGACGGAAACGACTGTTGCGGGAATACCTATGCTGCGTATGCCAGACACGCCAGCAGAGAACATCGGTTCGTTGGTTGTAGAGCACGTGCTTGATATGTTCCACATCCCTGATAGGTACAAGCACCTTTTGAAGTTCTACACGTCACCGTACTGCGTTATCGAGATGACTGGGTACAACGGCGGCGAGATTGTCTTGAAGCCCGAATGCTTGGAGATTAACTCATACCAAGGTAAGGACAGCATCAATCTTGTTACGGATACCGTTGTTGCGCCGCCCGACATTCGAGGGTATTCCTATGTGTCAGGATATAACACCGCCAAGGGCGTTGGCGGCAGCGTTGATGCCGACTACTATCTTCCTAGCGGCGAATCTTTCCCGCATTCGGAGTACAATGAAGAGTCGTTGGACATAGCCATTCAGTTCAGCAACTTTCCGCAGTTCTCGCTTGTGAACAACCAGTACATATATTATATGGCATCGAACCGAAACAGGCTTGCGTACCAGTTCGCCGCAGCGGATTGGTCGCAGCAGAAGTCGCTTACGGCAGCGCAGCTTTCTTTCAACCAGAGCGGGGCGAACATGCAGAACGCATGGGCGAACCAGCAGGTAGCCAATCAGGCGAACTGGGCGTTGAGCGGAATATCGCAGGAGAAGAACCTGTGGAACGGCGCTTCGTCCATGATTTCGTCTGGCGTTGGCGCTGTTGGCAGCCTTGCATCCGGCAACTTCGGCGGTGCCGCCACGGACGTTGCCAACATGGCGCTCGCTGGTGCGAACACCGCGCTGAACGCCGACTGGATTAACAGGACTACCGCGACGCAGGTTGGCGCGGCTACCGCGACCACGCAGAACAACATCGGCTTGCAGGGGTACATGCGGGATACGAACTATGACTATGCCGTGTACGCCGCAAACGGGGACTACGAGACGGCTATTCAGGGCATTCAGGCGAAGGTTCAGGATGCGCGGCTCACGCAGCCGTCCACTTCGGGACAGAACGGCGGCGATGCGTTCAACTTCTGCAAGGGGTACATGGGCGTGCGGTTGAAGTTCAAGAGGTTGAAGCTGAACTTTCTGCGTCAGGTCGGAGACTTCTGGCTGCGGTACGGCTACTACGTTAACCGATGGATTGTGCCGCCTACCGACTTGAAGTGCATGGAGAACTTCACGTATTGGAAGATGCAGAGCGTCTCGCTTTCGACAAGCGAGGTGCCCGAACTGTTCAAAGAGAGCATCAGGGGCATTTTTGAAAAGGGCGTGACAGTCTGGAACAACCCTGATAAAATGTATAAGATTGACCTAGCCGACAACGAGCCTGTGAAGGGGGTGCGTTACTGATGGGAAGGAATCGCAAGGGCAAGCGCAACACGTGGCAATCTGCTGAAATGAACAACTTGCAGTACCGCATGTACTATGAAATGTTGGAGCAGATGGCATGCGCGATATACCGTTGGGAGGGATTGCCGACGGAGATTGACCAGCGCTTTCTCGAACTGACCCTTTTCAATCGCGGAATGAGCGTGTTTTTCTGGGATGACGAGTACGACGCTTATTTCTCTACTATGGGCGCACCGTCTGGGCAGATTAACATGTACCAGAATCCGCTTGCGTATATCGCATATGGAACTAACGGTTTTCATCGTCGGTTGAAGTCCACCGAATGTGTACCCATCTGGAACAACTATCTGCGCAGGCCAGACATTAACGCAATGCGAATCTACGCGCGTAGGCTTGCGGACATTGACAGAACCGTGGACGTGAACCTTATGAGCCAGAAGATGCCGATATTCGCGGTTGTTCCCGAATCGCAGCGGTTGACCATTCAGAACCTTATGAAGCAGTACGTGGGCAACGAGCCTATCATCGTGGGCGCGGACGGAATGTTCGACCCGTCGCAGATTACATACCTTAGTTCTGGCGCGCCGTTCATCACGCCCGAACTGCTCAAAGCAAAGCAGACGGTCTGGGCGGAGATTATGACGTACTTCGGCATTGAGAACACGAACATCAGCAAAGCGGAGCGAGTTCAGAGTGCCGAGGTCGAAGCGAACAACGGCCAGATTGAAGCGAACCGCCTTATTCGCCTGAATTGCAGACGCGAAGCGTGCAGGCAGATTAACCGCAAGTACGGACTTGAGGTTTGGTGCGACATGAACAAGGACGTTTCTAGCCAGAACATGAACGTGCTGCTCATGGCCGACCCCGAGGTTCAGACGGATGGAGGTGTTGGGCTATGAGTTTGTACGAGGACGGAGAGTGCGGCGTTCCCTATCATCGTGGGGCAATCTTCACGGTGGAGTTGGGTTCGCTTGTCGAAAACGGATTCGATTTGGGGCTTGACAAATACCCCATTTTCGATGAAGGATACCGTGCGCCGCTGAACGCGAAGATTGTCGAGCATTTCTTCTTTCGAGAGATTGGACAGGAGACACCCGCGCTTTTCAGGCGTTTTCTGAACCGCAAGATGAATGAGATCATGCCGTTCTACAATCAGCTATACAAGAGCGCATTACATGATTTCGACCCGTTCAGCAACTACGACATGAGCACGGAGGGAAGCACGAGCGGAACGTCAGACCAGTCTAGGGACTATTCGCGCACCGAGAACACGGCCACCAAGGCGACGAGCGAGACGGTGAACGACACCGACAGCACGGCGCGAACCGTTGTGAGCACGACACCGCAGATGCAGCTTTCTGGGAACGAGGACTACGCGACCAACCTCACCGACAGCACGAGCAACACGACGGCGAAGGGAACGAGTGCGCAGGACAGCAATGCGGAAAGCGAGTCAAGCGACACCACGAAGGCGAGTTCAAAGACGTTGGAGGATTACGTCACGCACGTTAGCGGCATATCGGGTATCACCAAGGCACAAGCCCTCATGCAGTTCCGTGAGACGTTCCTGAACATCGACATGATGGTCATAGGCGATTTGAACGAGCTTTTCATGGGCATATACACTGATTATTGGAATGCGCTTTAAGGAGGTGAGATTTATGGGAATCTACTATCCGTTTCTTGGCGGTGGGCGAACGTGCAACCAGATTACAACCCCACTTGTGTACGACGAATCGTTGTCCGTGGAGCAGCAGATTGCTTGTCTGTTCGGCAAGATTGCCAACATCGACAGCGATTTCGTGACCACGGTTGAGTTCGATGACTTCAAGAGCCAGATTCATGCAGAGCAGGTAGCACAGACTGAACAGCTTGAAGGGTACACGGATTCGGAGATTGCCAAGCTGGACAAGGAGTTGCGCAATCTGATTGCAGGTTTGCAGGTTGGCTTGCTTATCTGGAACGTCACAGTTGGCAGGTACACGGGCAACGTACGCTCTATGCGTGACTTATTCAACGACGTTACGGTAAACGCAATCACCGTTGACACGCTCGCGCAGCTTGACTTGACCGTTGACCAGCTTGCGGAATGCGGCTTGAACGTCCGTGGGTTGGCGGTTTTCAGCGGATACCTCATGGGTGAGGAATTCGTACCGGAAGGCATCACATATGAGGGTGCTCCGTCGCTCGATGGTAAGCTGACATGTGCCATTCTAGCGAACGGTATGGTTAAAGACGGGTACTTCGTGGAAGGGAATCAATGATGGCAGGTACACCGACAACTAATTACCAATTGCCGACTTACGCGGCACAGGACGCGCCGAACCTAACGGGCGCGTACAATTCCGCGATGACGAAAATCGACACGCAGATGAAGAAGAACGCGGACGTAGCAGCCTCTGCATCGTCGACGGCATCGACCGCGAAGAGCACTGCGGACAGCGCGCTATCGAAGGCGAACGCGAACGCGGGCTCTATTTCCGCGCTGACTACCCGCGTCGATGGATTGGAGAGTGGTTCGTTCTCACCTTCCGCAGATGACGCGACACTCACCGTAAGTCAGCTGTCGAGCGCTAAGGTCACCAAGGCCGGAATCGTGTACTTCAAATCCGCACAGTAGAAAGGGGGTAATTATGGCTACGGTATACACTCCGAACTACAACCTAGACCTGTACGCTTCGGCTGACAAGCCGAATCTGCGTGACCAGTACAACACAGCAATGGGTAAGATTGACACGCAGATGAAGGCCAACGCCGATGGGGTCACCAACGCGAACGCGAACGTGGGGACGCTGCAAACCCAGATGACAGAAGCACAGAAGGACATTTCAGCACTTGAATCAACCGTGGAGACGCACGGGACGCAAATCACGCACGTTCAAAAGACGGCTGACGATGCACTTTCACTAGCGCAGACCAACGAAGGTGACATTGCGGACACGCAAGCTGACGTTACAACGCTCACTGGACGTGTGACCGCTGTTGAGGGCACCGCGAACAAGAACAAGACAGACATTGCTTCGCTTGAAACTCGCATGGATACGGCGGAAAGCGACATTGACGGACTTCAAACGAGCGTCAATGGCAAGGCACCAATCAGCCACGCCAGTTCATCGAACACCTACGGTCAGGGTTCGCCGTCCAATTTCGGACACCTGAAAGTCGTAGATAGCGGAACCGCAGCAGCGTCTACTGGAACGGCTGCTTCGCCGAAGATGGTGAGCGAGTTGTCACCTAAAATCGTTCTCAGACAGGAAACCACGATAACTGGGCTTGGTGTGACGGTTACTTTCGGCGGCGGTACAGTCGTGTGCTCGCTTGTCAAGTCCGCCGCGACATACGATTTGCCGTCTGGCGAAACAACGCTTGCGACCATTCCAGTAGGGTACCGTCCGACGGGTGACTTCGCAATGAGCGCATTTGTGGAGCAAAATGATTCTGCCAACGTGTACATGTTTGTCAATAGCACTGGTCGCGTTTGGCTTGTGGTGACAGGTCCAGCGATGAAAGGCGTTAAATTAACCGGGCAGATTGTATGGAACATCGTCGCCAGGGTGGGTTAGGAATAGAAATGCCTAGTATCAGAACCATCTGCTATTACGCAATGTACGTTATCGGCGAAGTCGAATCCAATTGGAACTGGACAGCCGTTAACTACAACGACCCTATCACGATAGGTATGATGCAGTGGTATGGTACACGGGCTGCTGCGCTGCTCAACCGCATCAAAAACGAGATGCCAACTGCTTACGGGCAGTTGGCATCCTCGCTGCGTTCAGACATTGAATCACATGATGCTGGCAACATATGGTGGACTAGCAGGTATCTCAACAGGGACGAGGGAAACAGCATCATAACTGTTTTCCAAGACGAGGAAAACCATGTGATTCAGGAGAATCAGGCTATCGCCGATTTCGAGGGGTACATCGCAACGCTTGAAAATTGGGGCATGAGCCAGTCCTATCCTAAGCCGTTGATTTTCGCAATGACCATGTACCATCAATCGCCAGCTAGCGCGGGACAGGTAATTGCGACGGCGGGCGGCAGCGCCGACCTCGATAGGATATACGGCGTTTGCATGAACCACGGGGTTCTTGGGCAGTACAGGAATCGCTACAACACCGTGTACCAGAGATTGAAGGAATGGGATGGCGAAAGTGAACCACCTGATTTCGGTCAGAGCGAGGACGTTGACACCACGCCCGGCGGTAACGAGCCAGGCATTAGCACAGAAGCGAGCAAGCTAGGTTACATCATTCAGAATGGCGATACGCTCATTCTTTATGGCAGAGACGAGTACGAAAAGGGCGTTATATTCTATCCTGCGTCTGGACAGATTTGGATTAACGGGTACAACGCGAACGGAACGGACATTGGCGGCGGCAACGAGGGCGGCGGTTCGGAAAGCGGAAGCGAAGCGCAGAACGCAATCTGTGAATTGTACCGTTCGTGGCAGGACAGGTTCGCTTATTCGCAAGGCGCTGGACGGCTTGACCCAATAAGCAGCGGGTACGGTGACTGTTCATCTACTATATGGTTCGCATACCAACAAGTCGCTGGAATCGACGTTGGGACATGGACGGGGGCTATGGCGGGCAAGGGTGAGTTGATAGCATCAGGCGGTGCATCAGACCCGTTGCCAGTGGACATTATGGAGCCAGCAGATTTGGTGCTCATAGATTGGCCAGGAATGAGAACAGACAGTTTTGACCATGTAGAATTGTACATGGGCAATAACATATTATGGGGACACGGAGGACCAGACAACGGGCCAGACCAAACCACGGACAATGCGAGGGACTATTCACGTTACTTCTTATATTGGGAGGTGAGACGGCATCTATGAGCGAAAGCATGTATTACGATTCTCACGACATTATGACGCGCAACGCTATGTTCAATTTCGTTATCGGCGGGCGTGGCACTGGCAAGACGTATGATTTTAAATACAAGCGAATCAGGCATTTCATAAAGACTGGCAAGCAGTTCATATACTTGCGCAGATACAAGTCGGAGTTCGATGACAAGCAGGAGTTCTTTCAGGATATTGTTGACCGCTTTCCATCGTGGGAGTTTAAAGTTGAGGGAATGAAAGGGTACATCAGAAAGGTTGCAATAGGTGATGAAAAGCCAGAGAAATGGCGTGTGCTATGTTTCTTCATCACGTTGGCAAACGCGCTGACCAAAAAGTCTGTACCCTATCCCGACGTTGATATGATAGGATTTGACGAGTTCATCATCGACAAGGGTTCGCTACACTACTTGCAAAACGAGTTGAAGCAGTTCCAAGATTTCTACAACACGGTTGACCGATTTCAAGACAGGGTTAAAGTCATGTTCATGGCTAACGCCGTGGCGCTCACCAACCCGTACTTCATCGGATGGAGATTGAAGCCGAGGAAGGGAAAGCGCTTTCTTATGGCGCACAAAGGGTACATGTGCGTGGAGATTGTGCAGAGCGAGCGGTTCAGAGCGCACGTGGACACGACAAGATTCGGTCAGATGATACGGGGAACGTCCTATTACGATTACGCTGTGGGAAACATGTTCTACGATGACAATGACAAGTTCATCGCCAAGAAGTCCGAGGAAGCGCGATTCTACTTCGCGCTGCGGTTCGACAACAGGACGGTTGGCGTTTGGGTGGACTACACGGAAGGCGTTTACTACGTATCACGACGGTACCCGAAAGACGCATTGGTTTACGTCTTGACAAAATCGGATATGCAGCCTAACCTGCTTATGATAGAGAAGTCAAGCGTTGTGCTGCGGAGCGTGCGCAAACTGTACATGCAGGGAAGCGTGTTCTTTGACACGATTGAGACGCGAGAGTTCTTCAACAACGTGTTCGATTATCTGGGATTCTAAGGAGGTGATTATATGGACTTCGATTGGCATATTCCGATAATCGCGCTTGCATTCATGGTGATGGACGTGGTGACGGGTGTTGCGCAGGCTGTCAAGAACAAATCGCTTGATTCTACGGCTATGCGAAACGGATTGTTCCACAAAGTAGGTTTTATCTTCGTGATTGTGCTGGCGTACATGTGCGAGTACGCTATGGGGTATCTTGACCTTGGGTTCAATGTCCCGATGGTCGCGGGGATTTGCACGTTCATCTGCCTTACGGAAGTCGTGAGCATTTTGGAGAACATCACGAAACTGACCCCCGAATTATCGGACAACAGAGTTCTTTCGTATTTCAACCGAAAGGAGGGATAGCATGTCGCTAATCGAGACCAACATCGTTGCCTTTGGTCACGGGAGTTTGAACCCGTCGTATTTCTGCGTACATAGCACAGCCAACGTGGGAGCGACGGCGTACAACCATGTGAACTATTGGCGCAACAATCCTATGTACGCTGTTCATCTGGTATCGGACTGGAATCGTGCGGTAAACACCGTTCCTTACACCAAACTGTGCTACCAAGTAGGTAACGGCAACAAGTACGTCGAGGGAATCGAGATTTGCGAAGCAGCCAACAGCGATGATTTCTGGAAAGGCATCGAGATTGCCGCAGAGGTGTGCGCGGAGCGTTTGGCGGCGCATGGATGGGGCATCGACCGCTTGATTTCGCATAACGAGTGCCGTCTGCGTTGGGGAGGTACAGACCACACCGACCCCGACCCTTATTTCAAACGATGGGGTTACAGTTGGTCGGAGTTCAAAGACCTTGTACATGAAAAGCTGGAAGGAGACATTGTGAAGGAATCGGACATTCAGGCAATCGCGGAGCGCGTATGGCAGGTGAGCGAGGGTCGGTACACCGCAGACCGAGTTTACCGTATCACCTCCATCTTGAAGGCAATGTGCGGAATGGGCGCGGAGGATATGACCGACCCCAAGAGCATTGCCGACAGCATCCATGATTGGACTATCGGACGAATCGAACGAATGCTGCTCATTTTGAAGGGGATGGTTGGAATCGAGCAGGAGGACACGGGGGACGATGCAATCAAGACACCTATGCACGTGACCCTTTCTGACGAGGACATGGAAAAACTGGCGGATATGGTCGCCAAGCGCATCAACGGTTAGCGGGCAGCCCTCGAAAGAGGGCTGCTTTTTTCTTGACAAGACAAGTGGTTTTTGATACTATGCTATTGCAGGCAAAACCGATTGAAAGGACTGCGCTATGGTTAAGCTGTTCTATTCCTACCGTGACGGAGAGATTTACTTGCTCCACAAGCGTTGCCCGTTGGAACTTCTCATGGACGAGCAAGCGGGCGGTGACGGGCTGCTGATTTACGCCAGCAAGAAATTGTTCGAGATTGTCGAGTACATGGACGGGAAGGAGAGCGGGTTCACCACTAGGGTGAAGCCGAAAACCAGCGAACCGTTGAGCGGAACCATGTTCGACATGGACAAGGCTGTTAATGAGTTCTTTGATTACGTTTCAACAGTGATAGGGGAGAAATGCTAATCTGCATAGCCGTGATTATGTTCGGTACCGCGCTAGTCTATTGTTCGTTGACAAGCACGGATTGCAACACGTGTTGGAAACGTGAGTGCGAGAACATACGAGCGGCACGTGCAGGTGTGGGCATCGTCATTGTCGGATGCCTGTTGGTTTGCTATCAGTTCGCATATTGGGAGTAAGATGGTCGCAGAGTTTGAGACACCGAACGAGCCACAGATGGGTACAGTTAGTTCCATTCAGGACAAGTACAACAGTATGATGCTTGATTTGAATGATGACTTGCAGGACGAGATTGGTACACGTCGTGAGCAGTTCGATTCGCTTTCAGAAACGTGCGACAACGTGCTACGCTATGTGAAGCACGTTGACACGGAATCCTCATGCCACGCAGAGAGGAATCTTAAACTGGCAGTGGTTGGTATTACGATTGGGGTGGTGAGTATATGCCTGAACGCATTGACGATTCTGTTCCTGTAACACCTGTGTACTATGAATACTGGTGTGATGGTGTAATGCAGAAGTGCTTCAAAGACCATGATGCTGCTGTGAAGTATTGCAAGGCGCAATTTAATCGGTACAAAAATGGCGAGCATATTGTGTACAAAACGAGGCTTAACCGCAAGGCTGTTTTCTGCATGATTCCGTAGTGCTTTGTTCCCTCC
>OGYO01000782.1_pt1 | contig 16916 bp, 15 predicted proteins | sample 1576561 | NCBI WGS metagenome assembly OGYO01 (sample SAMEA3541507, study PRJEB24748) | human gut metagenome | biome: human gut; feature: human-associated habitat; material: faeces | place: China | collected 2012 | reverse complement strand
AAAAGATGCTTCCGGAAAGAAATTTTTTGACAACGGAAAATATGCAAACTGGTGGAATGACGATGGAAAGGAATGGTATTTTTTCCAAAAAGGTGAAAAACATAGTGGATATGGAGAAGATGCTTCCGGAAAGAAATTTTTTGACAACGGAAAATATGCAAGCTGGTGGCATGATGATGGTAAAGAATGGTACTTTTTCCAAAATGGAAAGAAACACAATGGCTATGGAAAAGATGCTTCCGGAAAGAAATTTTTTGACAACGGAAAATATGCAAACTGGTGGTACGATGATGGCGAGGACTGGTACTTTTTCCAAAATGGAAAGAAATTTACAGGAACTGCGAAAGATGGTTCAGGAATTAGAGATTTCATAAATGGAAAATATTCAAAAGAAATTAAAAATGAGTATAAAAATGGATTGTTCTACGATGAAAATGGAGACCTAGCTAATTGGTGGTGTGAAGTTGGAAAAGAGTGGTACTTTTTCCAAAACGGAAAGAAACATAGCGGTTATGGAAAAGATGCTTCCGGAAAGAAATATTTTGATAATGGTAAATATGCAGATGGCTGGTATGATAATGGTGAAGATTGGTACTTTTTCCAAGAAGGTAAAAAACATAGTGGCTATGGAATAGACGGTAACGGAAAAAAATATTTTGATAACGGGAAGTATGCAAATTGGTGGCATGATGATGGCGAAGATTGGTATTATTTTAAAGACGGAGATAAACATAGTGGTTATGGAATAGATGCTAGCGGAAAGAAATTTTTTGATAATGGAGAATATGCAAATGGCTGGTATGATAATGGCGAAGATTGGTATTTTTTCCAAAAGGGTGAGAAGTTTACAGGGCGAGCTAGAGATGAATCAGGATATAGATATTTTGTAAATGGAAAATATGGAAAAAGCCCATCTCAATCCGAATTTATAAATAAAATTACGCCGGGAGTTTTAAAAGCTATTAAAGGTAAAGGATTATTTCCTTCAATAGCGGTTGCACAAGCTTGTTTAGAAACCGGCTATGGAAATGACAGCTTATCACCTCCACCTATTTATAATTTATTTGGAATAAAAGCCGGTAAAGATACTCCTCCTTCAAGGTATTATGAAATGAGGACTGCAGAATATAAAAACGGTAAAAAATATTATATAACAGCTAAGTTTATGAAGTTTTCAGGTTATGATGAAGCATTTGAATATTATGCTAAGCTATTTACAAAAAATAAATGGCTTAAAGAATATTATGCGGGTGTATTGGCTGCTAAAACTCCGGAAGAAGCGGCAAGAGCTTTAACAGGAACTTATGCAACAGATCCTAATTATGGACAAAAACTGCTTAATATAATTGACAAACACGGATTAAGAGAATTGGATAAAGAAATTTTTCCTAATGGAGTAAAACCTTAGATGAAAAAATTTAAGAACGAATTTATTGGACTTTGTTCAGGCTTTTTTTGGGCTGTTAATGGTACAGTTTTATCTTTGCTAATGGGGAGTGAATTGCTGAAAAGTTATAATGTAGGAGTTATATTCCTTCTACCTTTAGTTTTTGCAGGATTTAACGACCTGTTTGCAGGATTATTTGTTCTTGGATATAATGGAATTTTTGGAAAATTAAATAAGATATTACCCGCATTGAAGACAAAGACAGGAAAATGGGTTTGTTTTGCGGGTTTAATAGGAGGACCTGTCGGACAATGTTCATACATTATGGGCATTTCTTTGGCAGGTCCTGCTTATGCAATTCCAATTTCTGCATTATGTCCAATGTTTGGAACTCTTTTATCTTTTTTGTTTTTAAAGGAAAAAATTAATTTAAAAACTCTTATTTGTATTATTGGCTGTATTGTAGGGACATTTATTCTTTCATATTCAAAGCCTACAGGAAATTATCCTTATTTTTATCTTGGGATTTTATTTTCTTTACTTGCAAGTTTTAGCTGGGGACTTGAAGCAACTATTGTAAACTTTGCCACTAAAGAGAAAATTGAGGAAGAAATAATCTTAAATATTAGAGAGTTAGTTTCCGGAATTAGTATATTGTTTTTAGTTTTACCTTGCTTAAATTTGTTTGGAAGTTTTATCACGACAATAAAAAGTTTTGATATATTGAAGTGTTTGATTTTCGTAGGATTTTTTGCGGGTTTAAGTTATTTGCTTTATTATAAAGCGATGAGATTAAATGGAGTTTCAAAAGGAATGGCTCTAAATAGTACTTTTAGTTTATGGAGTGTTATTTTATCTGTTATATTTTTTTCTACTCCACTTACTTTAACCTTATTGATGGGTGTTGCTATTGTAACCATCTCAATAGTAGGTTTATCATTTAGTAGTTAGAAAATTTATTAAAAATGAGACAAAAAATATTTTAATTATTTAAGATAAAGTATTTATTTAAAATTGAAAATGTAGTATAATAAATATATATGAAAAATAGAAGGAGGAAATTTGTATGCATCCAATGTTACAAAAACATGTAGACACAGGTTATATGAAAGAAGAACATGGTCTATATATCGAAGAAGCTATTGCTAAAGGAGAAACTTTAATTATTTCAGGACATAGATCTGCTGGAATTAGACCATTCATGGCAGCTATTATGGCTGTTGCTAAAGGTTCACATAAGACTGTTCAAGTTAAAGACGAAGCTGGAATCGAAGCTGCAAGTGATGTAGATTATATTTTAATTCCTGCACTTACAGAAGAAAACTGTGAATCAATGGTTCAAGCTGCTTTCAATAAAAAAGGAATGTCAACTATTACTTTCAAAGAAACTGAACTTAAATATTCAATGATGAAAATCATGAAAACTCAAGCTAAAGAAGTTGGAGATTTAAGCAAAGTTGTTCATTTAATTGAATGTAGAAAATTAGATGGTATTCCACATTTAATTAACTTTAGTAAAATGACTTATGACGAAAAAGGAAAAGTTAAGAGAGAAGATTTACTAAGTTGTGAAGATTACGAATAAGATTAAGAGCAAGAATTTAATTCTTGCTTTTTTTGTGCATAAAATTCCTTTATGAAAAAATTCTAAAATAATCTTAATTGAAAAAAATTGTTTTTTATGTTATGATATTTGATAGTATTGGAGGATTTTTTGTGATTATTTTTGGATTAGATCCCGGAATTGCAATTGTTGGTTATGGAATTATAGAGGCTATCGGGAATAGAGTAAGACTTATAGATTATGGAGTAATTGAAACAAAAGCAGGAATTCCACTTCCTGATAGGCTTAAAATTATTGATGAAGAATTGAACAAATTAATAGAACTACATAATGTTGATGAACTTGCAATTGAAGAGTTATTCTTTAATAAAAATGTAAAAACTGTAATCAATGTTGCACAGGCAAGAGGGGTTGAGATTTTATCCTTTATAAAGAAGAATATCTTGGCTTATGAATATACTCCTTTACAAGTTAAACAAGCCATTACAGGATATGGTAGAGCGGATAAAAAGCAAATGCAAGAGAGTGTTAAGATGATTTTTAAACTTAAATCCGTTCCTAAACCCGATGATGCTGCAGATGCTTTGGCAATTGCACTTTGTCATTTTTTTAGCTTAAAATTTAAAGAACAATTTAGAATGAAATAGGTGTTTTATGTACGAATATATTAGTGGAGAACTTAAATTTATATATAATGATTATATTGTTATAGATAATGGTGGAATAGGTTATAAGATTTTTACTTCCAACAATACATTATTTAATGTAACTGTTGGAGATTTTTATACAATTTATACAGATTACATAGTAAAAGAAGATTATGTCGCTCTATTCGGATTTAAAACTATGGATGAACTTTCAATGTTTAAACTACTTGTAAGTGTAAATAGTATTGGTCCAAAGGTGGCGTGTGGAATTTTATCATCAATGTCTGTTGATAGTTTGAAATTGACTATTGTAAATGGAGATGCAGTTGCTCTTGCTACAGCTAAAGGTGTAGGTAAGAAAACTGCACAAAAAATCATTTTGGAATTAAAGGATAAAATTTCAATTGACAGTATCAGTAGCAAGGATATTTCAGGAATGGAAGTTTCGACTTTAGATAGTGGAAAAGGCTTGGAAAAGAGAGAACTTGTTTCAGACGCATTAATTAATTTAGGATTTATGAAAAATGATATTGAGAGATTTCTTTCAAGTATAAATATTGATGAAATGGAAATAGAAGATATAATTAAACTTAGTATGAAAAAATTATAGGTGTTAGTATGTTTGAAGATTATGAAGATAGAATTATCGGTACAGGTTTTTCAAGAGAAGATATTGAAATAGAGACCAGTTTAAGACCGAAATGGATTGATGAATATATTGGTCAAGAAAAAGCAAAAGAAAGACTTAAAATTTTTATTGAGGCTGCAAAAACAAGAAATGAGCCTCTTGACCATAGTTTGCTTTATGGTCCTCCAGGACTTGGAAAAACAACTCTTGCAAATATCATTGCAAATGAAATGGGTGTTAATATCAGAGTTACTTCAGGTCCAGCCATAGAAAAGCCAAGCGATCTTGCAAGTATTTTGACAAATTTAAGTAAAGATGATGTTTTGTTTATAGATGAAATTCACAGAATAAATAGAAGTGTTGAAGAAATCTTATATCCTGCAATGGAAGACTATGCACTTGATATAATAATTGGAAAAGGTCCAAGTGCGAGAAGCCTTAGAATTGACCTTGAAAAATTTACTTTGATAGGGGCAACGACAAGAACAGGACAACTTACAGGACCACTTCGTGATAGATTTGGAATTATGTTGAGTCTTGAATTATACAGTATTGAAAACTTACAAAAGATAATTACAAGATCTGCCGGAATCTTGGGAATTGAAATTGAACCTGAAGGAGCGCTAGAAATCGCAAGACGTTCCAGAGGAACACCTAGAATTGCAAACAGACTTTTAAAAAGAGTTAGAGACTTTGCACAGGTTAAGAGAAATGGAAAAATTGATTTACAAACCAGCAAAGACGGGCTTGATATTTTGGAAGTGGATTCTCTTGGACTTGATACAATAGACAGAAAAATAATAACTACTATAATAGATAATTTCTCAGGAGGTCCGGTTGGAATTGATACAATAGCAGCATCAACAGGTGAGGAGAGAATTACAATTGAAGATGTCTATGAACCTTATTTACTACAAATAGGATTTTTAAGTAGAACAAGCAGAGGAAGAATTGTAACTGAAAAAGCATATAAGCATTTTGGCAGAATAAAAAAGTAACGATTATTTAACCGTTACTTTTTTTACTTTAAGAATTTATAAAGAATGTATTTTAAAAGATTGTTTTAATTGAAAAAATTTGAAAAATATTGAAAAACAAGATATAATATATGCTTGTAGATGTATTTTATATTTTAATAGAGGGAAGAGAGTTAATGAATAGTTTAAAAACAGATGATTTTGACTTTGAGCTTGATGAGTCTTTGATTGCTCAGTTTCCACTTAAGGATAGATCAAGTTCAAAACTTTTAGTTGTAAATAGAGAAAATTTTGATTTAGAACATAAAAATTTTAAAAATATTGTTGATTATATAAAAAAAGATGATGTTTTGGTAATTAATGATACTAAAGTTATTCCTGCAAGACTTTTTGGAGCAAGACCCGGTAAGGAAGAAGCTATTGAAGTTTTACTTTTGAAAAAACATGAGGATAATATTTGGGAAACTTTGGTTAAACCCGGAAAGAAAATGAAGATAGGTTCAAAAGTTGAGTTTGGAAATGGAAAATTACTTGGAGAAGTTGTAGGGATAAGTGAAGATGGGGAGAGATTTGTAAAATTTTCTTATGACGGAATTTTTGAGGAAATTTTGGATGAACTTGGAACAATGCCACTTCCACCATATATTCACGAAAAATTGGAAGAAAGAGATAGATACCAAACTGTTTATGCAAAACACAATGGCTCAGCTGCAGCACCGACTGCAGGACTGCATTTTACAGATGAGCTTTTAAAAGAGCTTCAAGAAAAGGGAGTTAAGATTGCAAGAGTTACACTTCATGTCGGACTTGGAACTTTTAGACCAGTTAAGGTTGATAATGTTTTGGAACATAAGATGCATGATGAGTATTATGAAATTTCAGAAGAAAGTGTTGAATTAATTAATACAGCAAAGGAGCAAGGAAATAGAATTTTTGCAGTTGGAACTACCAGTGTAAGAACTTTGGAAACAGTTTATAAAAAGTTTGGAAAACTTGTAGCTTGTAAGGGGAATACGGATATTTTCATTTATCCAGGTTTTGAATTTAAGGTTGTTGATTGTCTTATTACAAATTTTCATTTACCAAAATCAACTTTAATTATGCTTGTAAGTGCTTTTGCATCAAAAGAGATAATAATGAATGCATATAATGAGGCTACAAAGAATAAATACAGATTTTTCAGCTTTGGCGATGCAATGCTTATTAAAAAGGAGAAGTAATGGAATTAAAATATGAATTGATAAAAAAGTCTTCGGATTGTAATGCAAGACTTGGAAAAATATATACAAATAGAGGCGTTATAGAAACTCCAATTTTTATGCCTGTAGGAACGAGAGCAACTGTTAAGGCGATGAATGTTGATGAGTTAAAAGAGATAGGTTCACAAATAATTTTAGGAAATACTTACCATTTGTATTTAAAACCCGGTCAAGAAATTATTAGAATGGCTGGCGGACTTCATAAGTTTATGAATTGGGATAAGCCAATCTTAACGGATAGTGGTGGTTTTCAAGTTTTCAGTCTTGGAGATATTAGAAAAATAACTGAAGAGGGTGTAGAATTCAGATCCCATATTGACGGTTCAAGGCATTTTATTTCTCCTGAAAAATCAATGGAAATTCAAAATGATTTAGGCTCTGATATTATGATGGCTTTTGATGAATGTGCACCATATCCTGCAAGTTATGATTATGTAAAAAATTCTATGGAAAGAACTTTACGTTGGTTAAAGAGATGTAAGGATTATCATAAAAATACAGATAATCAAGCACTTTTTGGAATTATTCAAGGTGGAATGTTTAAAGATTTAAGAAGAGAGTCTGCACTTGCTACAATAGATATGGACTTACCGGGATATGCTATTGGTGGACTTAGTGTAGGAGAATCTAAAGAAATTATGGTTGAATATCTAAATTATACAACACAATTTATGCCTGAAAATAAGCCTAGATATTTAATGGGAGTGGGAACTCCGGATTATTTATTTGAAGCTGTTGAAGCGGGAATTGATATGGCTGACTGTGTTCTCCCTACAAGAATTGCAAGAAATGGAACTGCAATAACTTCAAAGGGAAAACTCGTTATAAAAAATGCTAAATATGCAAAGGACTTTGCTCCACTTGATGATGAATGTGATTGTTATGCTTGTAGAAATCACACAAGAGCTTATATAAGACATTTGATAAATGTTGATGAAATATTAGGAGCAAGACTTCTCTCAATTCATAATTTAAGATTTTTACTTAAAACTATGGAAAATATAAGACAAGCAATTAGAGAAGATAGATTTTTAGAATATAAAAAAGAATTCTATAAAAAGTATGGATATGAGGACTAGAAATGAATAAATTTTTAAAATTATTGTTAATTTTGGTAATTACACCTATAATTTTAGCAACAGTAGGTTTTGTTGTATTACCTTCATCAGTTTTTGCTTATATTAGAGACGGTAAAGAGGTTTTTATCGGATCCTATATGATTTATACCTTTGCTTTGGTAAATGCAGTATTATCATTTTTTGGAATAACATATTTGAGAAGAGTTAGAAAGAAATTTAATGACGAAAACTATCCAACAGGGGTAACTGTTGTAGCTTTTGTAAATCTGCTTATTTCTATTATGTGTAATTACTTTACATTTTCAGTTTTAAAACTTATGTTAAAAAATTCAAAAATGGAAATTCCTTTCTATGTAATTAGATTAGTTTTCACTTTAATTGCAATTTTAACTGCAATATATGGAATTTATTTAAGACAAGCTAATAAAGAAAGTGAATTTGCAATAAGAAATAAATGGACAATGAATAATGATATAGTTTTCGGATTTGCTAATAAATTTTCAGGCATTGTCTTTATTGCAGGTGGAATTTTTATCTTAATAGTGTCTTGGATAATAAGCAACCAAAGTCAATTATATATAACAACTTTGTTTACACTAATAATTTGTGCAATATCATCAAACTATATAAGTAGAACAATAGGTATGAAATACAAAATGATGTATAAAGAAAAGGATAAGAAAATAAAATAAGAATTTCACCTTCCACGATGCCTTGCATCGGATGGATTTTGGGCACATGTTGTTTTGCAATAAAAAAGCACAGACAAAAATTGTGCTTTGTCTGTGCTATTAGAAGTCGTTTAAGCGACTTCTTTTAATTTGTATCTTCTTATAAATACTCCCAAGAGTGTATAAAATACTATGAATACGATTTGTGATGCAACAAATAGTATAAATTTTTCAAAATTAACTTCTTCTAATAGTTTTATGAAATAATATTGTGGCATAAATTTTGAAACATTAATTAGTGCTTGTGGTAAGAATTTCATAGGTAAAAATACTCCTGATGAAAATGCCATTATTAATGAGAAAGCAGAATTTACACCATTTACAACTTTTACATCCTTCGAAATTGATACAAATAGTTGTCCAAGTGAGATTGCAGTAAATGAAAATATAAATACTGCTAAACTCATATATATTAAATCAATTTTAGCTATTGATTTATTCACTCTTGATATTGAAACTGCTAAATAAAAACTCGATATTAATACGGATATAATTATTTGAGCTAAAAATTGCTGTAAGGTTTGAGACTTCTGGCTATATGGGGATAAAGCCATTCTCTTTAGAAGGCTTTCTTTTTTAAAGTCAGCATCAATATTTATAATTACTGAAATTATACTCATAAAAACTATATAACTTAGAATGGCGAAAGTCATATTAAACGATTGTTTTTCTTTTTCTTGATTGTATAAGCTTGTATCTATTATTTTTACATCAATTTCTTTTTTTAATGTGTTTATAACTTCTTGTTGATTAACATTTGAATTTATCGCAGACAATGTGTAATTCAGATAACTTTTTAAATCTATTTTTAAAAATGTTATATATGAAGTTTTTGTTGGTGCTAAAATTGAAATTGCTTTTTTATTATTTAATTTTGTTTAAAGTCTTTTTTTATTTCTATATAAGCTATAATTTTGTCTTCCACAATTTGTTTTCTTGCTTCACTATCCGTAATTTTATCTTCCACAACATTATGTTTTTCTTTTAGATATTTTACTAACGCTTTTGATTCTTCGCTTTGGTCTTCATCGTTTATCATTAAGTCCAGCTTCATAGGTTTAAATTCAACGTCATTATTTTTTGAGCTGGTAAATACAATCAACATAACCATAAAAATTATGAAAGAAAATAAAACTGCTTTTATATTTTTAATAAATATTTTCATATAATTTTTAAATATCATTATACTTATGCCTCCTCAAATATATTAATGCAATTCCAAATAAAACTAGAGTAAATGGAATTACATACTTAACCATTGAAATCAAGTAGCTATTGTCATTTGCGATATTTACACCTAATAGGGCATTTTCCATATATATTGTAGGATTTATCTTTTTAATTATAGGGAAAGATGAAGCAATTTCATTTGTTACACTTGAACCCATCATTCCTGATGTATAATTCATAAGCAAAATACAACCAAGTCCAACCATAGATTTAGTTTCTGTTTTAGTCTTTAGTGTAACGGCAAGGAACATTCCCAATGTAATTCCAAAAATCATAATAATAATTATTGTGATTATTGAAGCAAAATAGTTTGTTATCAGGGTTATCCCGAACACCAGTTTTAAATATATAATTAATATAGAAGTATTAAAACCCGTAAGTATAAGAGCTGATATTATTCCATTTAACAAATAAGTTGATTTTTTAATTGGCGATACTAGCATTCTTACTGCAAAATCTGATGATTCATATAATATATTATCTATGTAGATAACGCCATCAAACATAGTATATAGACTTGCCATAATAATTATTGAAAAAAGTATGGGTTCAACACCTGTAACACCATGGTTTTTGTCCTCTATAAAGTCTTTATCTATATTTTTTATAATTTCTTCCTGATTAATTTTAGTTTCATACATTTGTTTTATTTGGTCAAGGATATTTTTAACAACCATAACTTCTGAATTAGATGATATAATTTTTAAAGATAAATCATCTTCTATAAAGGCTTTATATTCTTTGTTTTTTAGATCTGTTTGAACATCTTCTTTTACTTCTTTAAGATTAAGATATGGAATTTGTTTTAAAATATATTCATGGGGATTATTTTTGTTAATTCCAACATTTACTTTATCAAAATTTTTGCCCATATTAGGAATTACTAGGCAAAAGAATGTAGCTAAAATCATAGGGAAAAAAGTATTCCAAAATAAATTTAGTTTATCTCTAGTTAAATGTAGCAAATTTACTTTTAAAGCAGATAAAATTCCCATTATTCTCTAAGCTCCTTTCCTGTCATTTCTAAGAAAATATCTTCCAGTTTAGGTTTCTTTGAAAAAATTTCTTCATAAACTACATTGTTTTCATCAAGTAGGTAGATTAATTTTTTAATGTTTCCTGTATCACTAGAATAATTAAAAGTTACTTGATTTTCCTTCGCTTCAACATCAATTACCTCGTCTTGTTTTTCTAAGATTGAAATAATTTCAGGTTTTATAAAACCTACAACTGTAATCTTTTCTTTTACACTTACTCCATTAATCAAAGTTTGCATATCTCCGGTTAAGATATTTTTTCCATTATCCATAATAGAAATTTTATTGCAAAGATATTCAGCTTCATCTAAATAGTGAGTAGTATAAAGAATTGATGATCCATTTTCAGCTAAATTTTTTATTCCGTCTAATATAAACTTTCTACTTTGGGCATCAACTGCAACAGTTGGCTCGTCTAAAATTACAAGTTCAGGTTTATGTGAAATACCACAAGCGATATTTAAACGTCTTTTAAGACCGCCTGATAGTTTCTTTTCTATCATTTTTTCGTGGCTTTGAAGTCCTGTAAACTCTATAGCTTCATTTACAAGCCTTTTTCTTTCATTTTTATTAGATATATATAGACCACAAAAATAGTCGATATTTTCTTTTACAGTTAAATTATTAAAAACAGCAAGTTCTTGAGGAACAATTCCAATTTTTTTCTTAATTTCATATTCATTAGAAATATCTTTTTTTCCAAAAACTTCAATAGTTCCACTGTCATATTTCAAAAGAGAAAGCATACACATTATTGAAGTCGTCTTTCCACAACCGTTTGGACCTATAAGTCCAAGTACATCTCCTTTTTCAAGAGATAAATTAAAATGGTCTAAAACAATTTTCTCTTTAAATTTTTTTATTAAATCTTCTACTTTTATAATCATAATCATCACCTCATAGTTATTATATCAAGTATTTTTTTGAAAATTTAGTGTATTATGTAATTTTATCAATATGACAAATGTAATTTTTTGCGAAATGTGGTAAAATAGGTGTAGTAATGTTTATGATATAATAAAAATAAATATATAAATTTGTTTTTAAAAAATTATATGGAGATTTTATGGTATTTTTAAAATATTTTTTATTAAATTTTTTGTTTTTATTTTCGGAAAATCAAAGTTTTATTAATGTGGCAATCTTTAGCTTAATTTCACTAATTTTTGTACTTATTATAGAATTAAAAGAAAATATTTATTGTAGTTTAGCTTTGTCAGTGATTTTTTTGATTATAATTTACTTTTTTCCGGAATTTAGATTTTTTAGTTTTTCATTTATTTATGCAATTTACAGCAAATCAATATACAATATCCCAATATTCTTTGTGTTTTTAATTACTAAAGAAATTAACTTTTTTGCATTGTCTTTGCTTATTGTCTGTCTATCACAATACGATAGGGAACTCTATGAAAGAAAAGTTTTTTATCACAGAGAGTTTTTGAATTTCTATAAAACAAATTATAAATTACAAAAAGATTTAAAGAATTTATATCTTGAAGAAGAAAAAAAGAATTATAATAGTATCTTAAAAGAGAGAGAAAAAATTTCAAAGGAATTGCATAATTCAATTGGACATACAATTTCAGCTTCAGTTTTAGAGCTTAGAGCATTGGAATTTATATGTGAAGATGAAGAGGTAAAAACTTCACTTGTTAGGATAAGAGAAAATCTATCCGGTGGAATGGTAGATATAAGAAAAATAATTCACAATATGTATAAATCTGCTTTTGATTTGCAAAGCTCAATAGAAAAAATTATAAATGTTCCAAATGTGAATACAAAATTTATATATAGAGTGAAAAGTAAGATTAATGAAAATTTAAGCTTTGATATTGTAAGTATTGTGAAAGAAGCATTTTCCAATTTTATTAAACATTCAAATGGAGATAGTTTTACTGTAAGAATAATAGAAAATGAAAGTGCATTCATTATTACGATTTTTGATAACGGTAAAAATATTAAATTTGATAAGTCTGAAGGTCTTGGTGTTTTATCAATGGAAGAAATTGCTAGAAAATATCATGGACTTTTCAATATTATTACTGATGATGGATTTAAAATAAATATTGCGATAGATAAGGGAGAAAACAATGAAAATCTTAATGGTTGATGATGATTTACTGGTATTAAATGCTTTAACTACAATTTTGAGCAAAAGTGGTTATGAAATTGTATTAGCGACTACTGATTCTAAAAAAGCAATTGAAACTTATAAAGAAAACGAAATAGATGTAGTCATTATGGATATAAGAATGAAAGAGGTAAATGGAGTTGATGTTGCAATTGAGATTTTAGATTTTGATAACAGTGCTAAGATAATGTTACTTACCACTTTCAATGATAGAGATGATATAATTAGAGCCTTGGATAGGGGCGTTTTAGGAGTTATTCTAAAGGACAATGTTGCATCGCTAATTCCTGCAATTGAAAGTGTGAGTCTTGGGAATAAAATTTTAGATAATGAATTGAATTTACATAGTCTATTTAATACGACAAAAAAAGATTTTGAACATTTAACTCAAAAAGAAGTTGAAATTTTAGAACAAATAGCAAAGGGACTTTCAAATAAAGAAATTTCGGAAAAATTATTTTTAAGCGAGGGGACTGTTAGAAATTATATTTCAGGAATTTTAGAAAAGTTAGAACTTAGAGATAGAACGCAACTTGCAATATATTATTATACGAAGTAAATAAACAAGCACACAAAAAGCCAACATTTCGTTGGCTTTTTGTCTTGAAACAAGGAGGTTTCAGGTTACCTATTTGATTAAAAGGGGGCTATCAATCATTATGTTTAGAATAATCTAATTCTTTTTCTGAATGAGCAACAACGACTGAACAAGTAATATCACCTAAAATATTAATTGCTGTTCTAATCATATCAAAAATTCTATCAATTCCTGCTACCAATGCGATTCCTTCAACAGGAAGTCCTACACTTTGCAGAACCATTGTAAGCATAATTACTCCCGCTCCGGGAACTCCTGCTGTTCCAACCGAGGCAAGAGTTGTAGTAAGTACAATTACAACTTGTTGTTGCGGGGATAAATTTATTCCATAAACCTGTGCAATAAATAGTGCACATACACCTTGATAGATTGCAGTTCCATCCATATTTATAGTTGCACCTAAAGGCAGAACGAAACTTGCGATTGGTTTTGAAACACCCATTTCTTCTTCTGCTGTTTCCATAGAAACAGGAAGTGTTCCTGCTGATGAAGCAGTTGAAAAGGCTACAAAAAATGGAGTTGAAGCTTTTCTAAAAAAAGTTCTGACTTTCATTTTTGTAAAGATTTTTATAGATGATGAATACACTAAAAGTGCATGAATTATACTAGCTAAATAAACTATAAAAATTACTTTAATTAATGGAATTATAACTTTTGGCCCATTATTTGCAATAACTGGAGTAATTAAACCTAATACTCCAATTGGAGCAAGTTTCATTATTCCATTTGTAATTGAAATCATCGCATTTGATATTCCATCAAAAAATGCAAATACCGGTTTTGATTTTGTTTCTCCTAGTGATAGAAGTCCACCGCCAAGTATCAATGCAAATACTATAATTTGTAACATACTTCCATCAACGATTGATTTCATAGGATTTGATGGAATTATATTGATTAGAGTATCTATAAAATTAGGTGCTTCATTTACTTTTACTTCTTTTAAAGTTGTAGGTAGAGTAAATCCTGAACCGGGTTTTAAAACATTAGTAAATGCTAAACCCAGAATTATGGCAAAGGTAGTTGTTAAAAAATAAAATACAAAAGTTTTTAAACCTATTTTTCCAAGTTTCTTTATATCTTTTAATTCAGCAACTCCAACAACCAAAGATGAAAATACTAAAGGAACTATTACTAATTTAATTAAATTAAGAAATATTGTCCCTATAGGTTTTAGATAAGTATCAGCAACCTTTGGATTTGATTGTAAACACAGACCTAAAGCTACACCAATGAAAAGTGCAATTATAATCTGTAAGGGTAATGAGATTTTCTTTCTTTTTTTCTGGTATATTGGTTGGCAGATGGAGAAGCTATTGATAGCAGGTGTGTTTTTATATCGCATCTGCAGCGTTGAAATTGCAGATGGAGAAAGGACGGAGGATTTTTATGAAGAAAATAACGGATGCGTTCTGCCGGCTCTGTCAGGGAATGACAGCCACAATCGGCGCGATTCTTCTGGTGATGTCAGCATCTGCTATGATGATATATGGTGAGATGTTTTCTAAAGGGAATGCGGTTGGAATGACACAGGCGATGTTATTGATGACGGTTCTGATATCTGCCGGCTTTGTGGCAGTGTACCGGATATTTCTAAAGAGCGGTAAACGTGTGGCGGTCATTTTGTTTGCGGTACTTGTGCTGCTTCAGATCGGATTTCTGATGTTTGTGTCTCATCCGATGGCGATCAGTGATCCTGCCAGAGTGCAGAATGAAGCCTTGCTGATGGTGCAGAAACAGCATGGACAGATGAACATGCAGGATATGTATTTTCAGAGATATCCGAACAATCATTTTATTGTCGTTCTTTTCTACTATTATTATAAACTGCTTTCCTTTTTAGGGATTCATAAGGTGTGGGAACCAACGGTGGCGCTGAATCTGGTATCGATCGATATCGGAGTCTTTATATCCTGGCTGGCGGCACGCCGTTTTAAGGGGATTTCCTTTGCAAATGTTCTTTTAGGATTGTTTATTTTGTGCCCGACCACGTATGTATGGCTGACAACCGTGTATACCAATACGATCTCATTTCCGTTTGTAATGGCGATCCTGTATCTGTGTCTGCGGCTTCATCAGTGCAGGGGAAATATGCGCGGAGAATATAAACTCTGGGCAGGTCTCGGTACGCTGATGGCAGTGGGATACTGGGCAGCCTTTGTGGCGCAGAGCGCCGGCTCCGGCATGGGCGCGTTCTCCTTTCTGGCAGGGCGCAGCTGGATGGCGGTGCTGGTGCTGCTCCCCACGGTCAAGGCATTTGACGCCTTGCACCACCGGCAGGGCAGGCCGGACGGCAAGCCCAAAACGGCGGCAGAGCGCAAGCTGCTGCTGAAAGCCGGGCTTGTGTGCGGCACGCTGCTGTTTCTGGCAAGCGCGGCGCAGCAGCTGGGTATCACGCTGGACCCCTCCACCGCAAAGGCGGGCTTCCTGACCGCCATGTATGTGGTGCTGGTGCCGGTGTTCGGCCTGTTTCTGGGCCGCAAGGGCAGCGCGCAGCTGTGGGTGAGCATGGCCATTGCCGTGGTGGGGCTGTATCTGCTGTGCATGAAGGACGGCTTTGGCAGCATCCAGAGCAGCGACGGGCTGCTGCTTTTGTGCGCGGTGCTGTTCAGCTTCCAGATCATGGCGGTGGATCATTTCTCCCCGCAGATGGACGGCGTGCGCCTGAGCCTTGTGGAGTTTTTTGTGGTGTCGGTGGAAAGCACCGTGGCGGCGTTTTTGTTCGAGCAGCCTGCCATGGCAGAGTTTGTCACCTTCGCTGGGCCTATCCTGTACTGCGGCGTGATGTCCAGCGGCGTGGCCTACACCCTGCAGATCTTAGGTCAGCGGGACCTGAACCCCGCCGTTGCCAGCCTGATCATGTGTCTGGAAAGCGTGTTCAGCGCCCTGGGCGGCTGGCTGCTGCTGCACCAGAACCTCTCCTTCCGGGAATCTACCGGCTGCGTGCTGCTGTTTGCCGCCGTGGTGCTGGCGCAGCTGCCCCTTGGCCGCCTGATGCGGAGCAAGGCCTGAGATGCCGGCAAAGCCGTGCGCCCAGCTGCGCAGCGTGGAGGGCATCCAGTACGAGCTGGTGCGCAAAAAGGTAAAGCAGCTGCATCTGCGGGTGCGCAGCAACGGCACCGTGATGGTAAGCATCCCCCTGACGGCCAGTCTGGAGCAGGCTGACCGTTTTGTGCTGCAAAACGCCCAGTGGATCCGGGATACCCGGGTAAAGAACATTGCCAAGCTGAACAGGGACAACGCCGACCTGCCGGATAAAGCCACGGCACTGGCTTACTTTACCGCCATGAGCGATAAGGTCTACCCGGCCTTTGCCGGGGTGCTGGGCGGGCAGAAGCCCATCCTGAAAGTGCGCAGCATGACCAGCCGCTGGGGCGTGTGCTGCCCGGCTAAGCGGCAGATCACCTTTGCCTTGCAGCTGTATAACCAGCCCCCTGCGGCGCAGATCTATGTGGTAGTACACGAGTACTGCCACTTTTTGCAGTTGAACCACAGCCCGGCTTTTTGGGTAGAAGTGGAAAAGCTGCTGCCGGACTGGAAAGCCCGGCGGGAGCTGCTGAAAAGATAATCTATCGTAAAAACGGAGGGAAATTCCCTTGGAAAACGAAAAAAAGACCGGCGATAAATATTCCAAGCTTGCCGGCA
>OGYO01000779.1_pt1 | contig 16949 bp, 10 predicted proteins | sample 1576561 | NCBI WGS metagenome assembly OGYO01 (sample SAMEA3541507, study PRJEB24748) | human gut metagenome | biome: human gut; feature: human-associated habitat; material: faeces | place: China | collected 2012 | reverse complement strand
AGTAGGGCTGCGAGTATACGTCGACGCCGCTGCCCGAGATTTCGGTCACATTGAGGGTGATGGGCTCGGCCTGTGCGGCATCGTGCTCCTCCTGGGTGATGTGGCCCAGGCGCAGCATGTTGTCGAGAACCTTGTTGCGGCGAGACAGTGCCAGATCGGGATTGACCGTGGGGTCGTACTGCGAAGGCGAGTTGGGAAGGCCGATGAGTAGCGCGGCCTCGCTCAGGGTGAGGTCGGCGGCGCTCTTGGACAGATAGGTCTCGGCTGCGGCCTCGATGCCGTAGGCGCCGTGGCCGTAATAGATGGTGTTGAGGTACATCATGAGGATCTCGTCTTTGGAGTACATGTCCTCCATCTTGATGGCGATGTAGGCCTCGCGCACCTTACGCTCAATGGTCGAGTCGAATTGCTCCTCCTGCAGGATGGTGTTGCGCACAAGCTGCTGGGTGATCGTCGAGGCGCCTTCGTGCCCGCCGCCGAGGGTTGCCACCGCAGCACGCGCGATACCCCACAGGTCGATACCGCCGTGCTCGTAGAAGCGCTCGTCCTCGACGTCAACGGTGCCCTGCAGCACGTAGGGGGAGACCTCGTCCTTGGTGATGGACTTGCGGTTTTGCGTGTAGAAGCTCGCGATCTTGTTGCCGTTACAGTCGACGATCTCGGTGGGCTCGCTCACCAGATACGCGTTGGCGTCGGTGTAGTCGGGCAGATCGGACAGCCAGCGGTTGACGTTACCGACCATGCCGATGCCAAACGCCACGCCCGCAATCAGCAGAAAGCCCAAAAACGAGAGCAGGATTATGGGCAGGGCGTGCGTCTTTGAACGGCTGTGTCCCTGTCGTTGGCGAGGACCCATATATTGACCTCCAGGTATGTCGTGCCAGACGGTGGATGTGCCGTCGGGGCAGGATGGACATAAGTTATTACACGATAAACCAAACGGGGCGCGCGAGGCCTCGTGTATGCTGGAAGACGGCATTTTTCAGAGTGAATGCATACCTTGGTAAGGAGTTTGTCGATGGCGATTCGGACGATGGGGCCGAGCGGACAATACGAGACTGGATTGGATGTTGTCAGTGCGGCGCTGCCCGAGCTGCTGGCGCCGGCGGGCGGACTCGACCAGATGCTTGCGGCTATCGCCGCGGGTGCCGATGCCATCTATGCGGGGTTGGGCGGCTTTAACGCCCGTGTGAGCGCCCATGGCTTTACGGATAACGAGTTTGCGCGCGGCTGCGCCGTGGCGCATGCCCATGGCGTGCATGTGTACGTAACGCTCAACGTGTTCGTGTTTGACGATGAGTTGTCCGACGCGGTGGCGTTGGGAGCTCATGCACTGGAGCTGGGCGCCGATGCTCTGATTGTCGCCGATGCCGGGTTGGCCTGCGCGCTGCGCGCGGCGATTCCCGGGGTCGAGATTCACCTGTCCACGCAGGCGGGCGCTCATAGCGAGGGTGCCGTGCGGCTTGCCGCCGATGAGCTGGGGGTCGAGCGCGTGACGACGGCACGCGAGCTGACGGTCGACGAGATTGCGGCGCTATGTGCCACGGGCGCGCCCATCGAGGTATTCTGCCACGGTGCGATTTGCATCGGCTATTCGGGGGCGTGCGAGTTCTCGGCCCTGCGGCGTGGGCGCTCGGCGATGCGCGGCGACTGCACGCAGCCGTGCCGTCTGGCGTACGACCTAGTGGACGAGGCGGGGCAGAGCGTTGTCGCCGTCGAGGGAGACCGCCTGCTTTGTCCGCGTGACTATCTGGGTATCGCGCACCTGCCCGAGCTTGTTGCCGCCGGCGTGGCATCGCTCAAGATCGAGGGGCGCATGAAGAACCCCGATTACGTATTCAACGTGGTGCGGGTGTGGCGCCGGGCACTCGATATGCTGTGCGACGGCGCGTGGGACCCCGGTGCCGTGGAAGAGCTTGAGCGCGAGCTGGGAAGGTCGTTTAACCGTGGGTTTACCGATGCGTACCTGCGAGGGCGTTCGGGTGCCGAGCTGATGAGCTTTGAGCGCGCAATTAACCAGGGCGTGCGCGTGGGCCACTTGGTGGCGGTGGGTCACGAAGAGGTGACGGTTGAGCTTGATGCCGCCGTGGCGGCGGGCGATACGCTCGAAATCCGATTTTACCCGGGTGCCGACGCGCGTCCCGATGTGCCCAAGCGCTGGCCACAGGTGCCTTGCCCCGTGGATGCCGCTGCGGGGAAGCGCGTCGTCGTGCATTGCAAACGTAAGGTGGACGCGGGCTGCGAGGTCTATCTGATTCGCAGCGCCGGCGTGTTGGATCAGGCGGCGGCGGTGTTGGAGCGCATGCGGGCCGAGGCGGATGCGATTGCGCCCGTTGCGCGTGCCGTTGAGGTGCTGCCCTTTGAGGACGCTGCGGTGGATGGCGGTGCGTCGACGGAGTTGGCGGGGTCGGCGGGGCCGGCAAAGCGCGAGGATTTTGCTCGTATGGTCTTTGCCTGGGAGCTGATGGATGTGGGTCCGTGCGATGAGCGAGATCTGTCCGATACAACGGTGGTGCTCGACGAAGTGTGCCGCGCGGGCGACGCCGAGCGGACTCGGGCGCTTATGCAGCGTGCCGGGCACGTCGTCTGCCGCAATCTGGGACAAGTGGCGATGGCCCGCGAGCTGGGTACAACGTTTGACGTGGCGGCGCCGGTGTTCTGTGCCAATCGGGCCACGCTTACCTGGCTGCGCGGACTCGGTGCGGGGCGGGTGTGCTTGTCGGCCGAGTTGCTCGGCAATGATGCGGAGCGTGTTGCCGAACTTGCCGCTTGCCCCGGTGTCTTGGGGCCTGTCGATGCCGACCGTCCCGAGCTCATGGTGTGCGAGCACTGCTTGCTGACTGCCGAGGGCGCCTGCGCCACGGATGCAACGGGGCAGGTCCGTTGCCGTGACTGCTCGCGCCGTCAGCAGGCGCGCTTTTTGGTCGAACGTGACGGCACGCGTTTGCCGGTCGTTATCGACGCGTGCGGCAGGACGAGGATTTTCCTGTCGTAGGTGCCGCGTCGCGCTGTTTTGGTTATTATTAATGGGTTTATGAACTTCCAGCACCGCCGTATCCGGTGAGGGTGCTATAGCAAAAGGAGGATACCCAATGCTGTCTGTTGACGAGCAAATGCGTATCATCACCTCGGGTGCAGCGCAGATCGTCCCCGAGGCCGACCTTCGCAAGAAGCTTGAGAAGGGCGAGCCCCTCAACATCAAGCTCGGCGTCGATCCCACCAGCCCCGACCTGCACCTGGGCCATGCCGTGCCCCTGCGCAAGATGCGTCAGTTCCAGGACCTGGGCCACAACGTCACCCTTATCATCGGCAACGGCACTGCGCTGATCGGCGACCCCTCGGGCAAGAACTCCACCCGCCCGCAGCTTTCGCAGGAGCAGATCGAGGCCAACGCCGAGACCTACGTGAGCCAGGCCATGAAGATCCTGGACCCCGAGAAGACCACCATCGTGCACAACGGCGATTGGATCCTTTCGATGGACCTGGCCGGCCTGCTGCAGGTGTGCTCCAAGTTCACCGTCGCCCGCATCCTTGAGCGCGACGACTTTACCAAGCGCTACCAGTCCCAGACGCCGATTGCCCTGCACGAGTTTCTGTACCCCGTGATGCAGGCCTTCGACTCCGTTCAGATCAAGGCCGACGTCGAGATGGGCGGCACCGACCAGCTCTTCAACCTGCTCGCCGGCCGCGAGCTCATGGAGAAGATGGGCATGGAGCCGCAGATCGCGCTTACCATGCCGCTGCTCGAGGGCACCGACGGCGTGCGCAAGATGTCCAAGTCCTATGGCAACTACATCGGCCTGACCGACGCTCCCAAGGATATGTTCGGCAAGACCATGTCCATCCCCGACGAGATGATCGGCAAGTACTATCGTCTGGCCAGCTCGCTCGCCCCGGCCGAGGTCGACAAGATCGATGCCGCCCTGGCCGATGGCTCCGCCGACCCCTACGAGCTCAAGCGCGCTCTAGGCCGCGACCTGTGCGACACCTACCACGGTGCTGGCGCCGGCGACGAGGCTCAGGCCGAGTTCGACCGTGTGTTCAAGGAGGGCCAGCTTGCCGACTTCCCCGAGAAGCACGTTGAGCTGACCGTCAACGACGAGGGCCAGATTTACCTCGCTGGCCTGCTCAAGGACCTGGGCCTTTCGGCCAGCGCCGGTCAGGCCCGCCGCGACATCGACGGCGGCGGCGTCAAGATCAACGGCAAGGCTGTGGCTTCCAAGAGCTACAACATCGATCCGAGCGCCCTCAAGCTGGGCGACACCCTCTCCGTGGGCAAGCGCAAGGGCTTCAAGTTGGTTTAGTTCCGCCGTTCTACCGAACGGCGGACCGGCCGACGCTGCGCGGGCCGCATTTGGACAATCTGACGTTCAACTTCAAGGGCGCGACCAGAAGGTCAGCGCCCTTTTGTTTCACGTCACCTTGTCTCAAATGCGGCCCGCTCGCTGACTTTGGCAAAACATCGGCGTTTTTGTTGTCCCCAATGACTGCCGGATGAGAGTGGATAATCTCCCGTTTTTGGCCTGTCTGCGGGCTCAAAGTGGGAGATTGTCCACTCTCGTCATTTGCAGGGGGTGTATTCCTGGCCCTCCTTTTGGGCATACAATGGCTATTGGCTTGCTGCGGTGAAGGTTTGTCCGCTCCGCAGTTATTTCTACAGTTAAAGGAGTATGTATGTCCGTTGAGGTCATGAGGTCTGTGATCGATGCTGCCGAGGGCCGCGTGCCCGTCGACACGCTGTTTACCAATGCGCAGATCGTCGACGTGTATGGCCAGCGTGTGGCGCCCGGTAGCGTTGCCGTCAAGGACGGTGTGATCGTCGGCGTGCTCTACGATGGTCGCGACGATGCCGCTGGCACCTACGAGGCAACTGAGGTCGTCGACTGCCAGGGTCGCTATCTCGCTCCCGGTTTTATTGACGGGCATCTGCACATTGAGTCCTCGAACATCCGTCCCGCCGAGTATGCTCGCATGGCCGCGACGCGCGGTACTACCACCGCCATTGCCGACAGCCACGAGATTGCCAATGTTGCCGGTCTCGACGGCCTGCGCTTTATGATCGAGGATGGTCGTCGTGCGCCCATCTCCATCAAGTACATGATGCCTTCGTGCGTGCCCGCACTGCCCGACGAGCAAGCGGGCGCTGTGATTACCGCCGCTGACATGCAGGCGTTTTTTGCCGAGCATCCGGGCGATGTCTTTGGTCTGGGCGAAATGATGAACCTGCCGGGCGTCTTTATGGCCGACCCCGAGACCTGTGCCCGCATCGATGCTGCCAACCAGACGCCGTCCAAGCAGGTTGACGGCCACGCGCCGCTCGTTGCCGGTATGGACCTCAACGCCTATGCCGCAGCGGGCATTATCGCCGACCACGAGTCGACGATTCCCGAGGAGGCGCTCGACAAGCTGTCCCGCGGCATGTATGTGATGCTGCGTGAGGGCACGTGCAGCCACGACCTGGCCAATTTGTCTCCGATGCTGCTGGAGAACCCTGCCCGCGCCCGCCGCTGCTGCTTTGCGACCGACGACCGCGCTCCCTCCGATGCTCTTTCGACCGGCATGATCGACAATGCCTGCCGCGTGGCCATCGAGGCCGGCATCGACCCGGTGGTCGCCATCTCCATGGCGTCCCTTTCCACGGCTGAGGCATTTGGCCTGGACCACGGCTGTCGCGACCCGCATGAGCTCCGTGGCGCGATCGCCCCGGGCAAACGCGCCGACCTGCTGTTGCTCGATGACCTGACGTTTGCCAAGGCTCCGCATCGCGTATATGCCGCCGGTGCTCTGGTGGCGCAGGACGGCACCTTTGTGGGCGAGATCGCACCCGAGATGGCCGAGGTTGCGGCCCTTGCCGATGAGCTGCGCGCCTCCGTTAAGCTGCCGAAGCTTTCGCTCGACGTGTTTGACTATGCCTTTAAGCCGGGCGAGGCCGTGATTGACGTGGTGCCGGGTAAGGCCATCACGGGCATGGCTCGCCCCGAGAGCGCCGAGGGCCTGCGCCGCATTATGCTGATCGAGCGCCACGGCCGCGGCGTGTCACTGCAGGCCGAGGGCGCCGACGGTGATGGTCCTGCGGGCCTGGGTCTCGTTGGCAAGCACATTGGTCGCGGCTGGGTGCGCGGCTTTACCATCACGGGCGGTGCCATCGCCTCGACGATTGGCCACGATTCGCACAACGTGTGCGTGGTGGGCGACAACGCGGCCGACATGATGGCTGCCGTCGAGGCTGTTGGCCAGGGCGGCCACGTGCTGGTACGCGATGGTGAGGTCGTAGCGCGCATCCCGCTGGCGCTCGGTGGCCTGATGAGCGAGGGCACGGCCGAGGATGTCGCCGCGCAGCACGACGACTTTATGGTCAAGGCGCGCGCCATGGGCATCGAGCCGCCGCTCGACCCCATCATGGGCATCATCTTCCTGCCCCTGCCGGTGATCCCGACGCTCCGCATCCGCCCCGAGGGCATGTTCGACGTCACCACCTTCACCTACGCCGACTAGTCATCGGGGACGTTCTTAAACGACTAGTCGTCGGGGACACTCTTCCGTGTGTCGCCTGCCGCCGCGGTCGTGGGCTCTCTGGCACGCGTGAGCTATTTGCCAGGTCTATGTAACGTTTACGCCCGCGGAGTCTTATTTGAGCTCCCTTTGGGTACGTTGGAATCGGATACACGTTCGATTCCAACAAGCCCGAAGGGAGCTTTTCTATGTTTAAACTGATTGCATCCGATATGGACGGCACACTGCTTGACGAAAACGGCCAGGTGCCTCCCGAGACCTACGAACTGATTCTGGCGCTACACGAGCATGGCGTGCATTTCGCCGCATCGTCAGGTCGTCGCTACGATCGCCTGTGCGAGTTCTTTGCGCCCGTTCGCGACAAGATGGACTTTGTCGCCGCTAACGGCGCCCAAGTCTACGCCGACGGTAAGATGGTAGACCGTGAGGTGTATTCCCACCTGGCGATTCGAAGGCTCGCCCAAGCCGTCAGGACGTTTCCCAATCTGCATCTTGCGCTCTTTGACCGAACCAAGTCCTTCCTGCTCGATGACGAGTGCAAGTTCGTGCGTGAGGTCGATAAGGACCTTCCCAATGCCGAGCGTATTTGGGAGCTGCCCGATCCCAGCGTAAATATCATCAAAGCGAGTATCTTTTGCGACGACAGTGCGGTTATGGACAGTGCGTACGTGCTACAGCGCGAACTTGGTCAGCTCTTTACTTTTGCGCCTTCGGGCAACGCGTGGATCGATGCCATGCAGCCCGGTGTGTCGAAGGCTTCGGGTATCGCGCAGCTCGCGGAGCATTACGGCATTGGTCGCGACGAGGTCATGGCGTTTGGCGACTCGATGAACGACTACGAGATCATTCGCTTTGTCGGCACGGGCTGCGCGATGGAAAACGCGCGCCCCGCGCTTAAGGCGGTGGCCGATCGCGTGGTGGGTTGCAACCGCGACCACGCCGTCCAGCAGGAGCTCCGTCGCGTGCTGGAGAGTCTCTCCTAATTCGGCAGATGGGGACGTTCCTTTTCTGCCGACAGTGGGGGACAGTCCTTGCAGCTTTTTCGTGAAGGCTGTCCCCAACGACTGGTCATTCAAGAACGTCCCCAATGACCAGACGATGACTAGGCAAGGGCGGCCATGATGGTGTGGGCGACGCCGTCGTGGTCGTTGTCGTATCCGGTGACGGCGTCGGCGGCCTCGCGGTCTTCGGGCTCGGCGTTGATCATGGCCATGCCGTGGCCCGCTGCCTGCAGCATGGGGATGTCGTTGATGTTGTCGCCGAACGCCCAGGCGTCGACGAGACGCTCGCCCAGGTGCTCGCATAGCCACGTGAGGGCCGTTCCCTTGGTGGCGCCCTCACCCATGACCTCGATATTCATGGCGTAAGAACGCGTGACCTCAATGCCTCCGAGCGTGTCGAGCTCAGCCGCGATGGCGTCGCGATCGGCCGGGTCGTGCCAGTACATGGCGATGCGTTCGAGCGTCTCGACCCCGTCGATCTTACTGTCGATATCCATGTCGATCGGTGTTCGTGTGCGCTTGAGCGAAGCCGCGATGTGGGGGTCACCGCCGCAGAACTCATCCAGGCGCCCGTAAAGCGAGCGGGGGAGGAAGCACTGCCCATCCGCGAAGATATCGAAGGTCACATCGTGGCCGGCGGCGATGCGATGGATGCGATGGGCAATGCCGCGATCGAGCGGACGGCTCAAAATGCGCGTGGCGCGCGAGGCATCGTTGGGCACATCGTCGTCGAGCTGCCAGACGCTGGCGCCATTGGCGCAGACCGCGTAGTGCACGGCAGGATGGGCGAGGATGGGCTCAAAGACGCCCGACAGCGGACGCCCCGTGCACGGTACAAACTCAATGCTGCGACGTGCGAGCTCGTCGAGCATCGCCCAGGTGGCGTCGCCCATCTGCTTGTCGCTCGTCAGCAGTGTTCCATCCATATCGGAAAAAACAATCATTCGATGCAACCCTTTCTACTGGCATAAAAAGCGTGGCCGAGGGCGGTGATGCCCTGGCCACGCTCGAGTTCTATAACGGTCCGCGTCCTAGCGGTCGGCGAGCGGCTTGTACTCCAGCGGCTCGATCACCGGACGATAGGCGGGGCGGATGATACGGTGCGCGCAGAAGAGCTCTTCCATGCGGTGTGCCGACCAGCCGGCCATGCGGGCGACGGCGAATAGCGGCGTAAAGAGCGTTTCGGGCACGCCGAGCATCTTGTAGATAAAGCCCGTGTACAGGTCGATGTTGGCGCAGATGGGCTTGGTCATGCCGTGGTCGCGCATGACCTGGGGTGCCAGGCGCTCGATGCGCTCGATGAGCGCGAACTCATCGCCCAGGTTCTTCTTGGTGGCAAGTGTGCGCGCGTAACGACGGCAGACCTCGGCGCGCGGGTCGCTGAGCGTATAGACGGCGTGGCCCATGCCGTAGATGAGGCCCGTGCCGTCGAAGGCCTGCTTGTCGAGGATCTTGCCCAGGTAGGCCGCGACCTCGTCCTCATCCTCCCAATTGGAGACATGCGCACGGATGTCCTCGTGCATAGACACGACCTTGGCATTGGCACCGCCGTGGCGCGGGCCCTTGAGCGAGCCGATAGCTGCGGCGTAGGCGGAATACGGGTCGGTGGCCGAAGACGACAGCACGCGGCAAGCGAAGGTGGAGTTGTTGCCGCCGCCGTGCTCGGCATGCAGCATGAGCATCACGTCGAGCAGCATGGCTTCGTCGCGGGTGAATGCCATGCCGCCGCGCAACACCTGCAGGATGGTCTCGGCGGTGGAGAGGCCGGGCGTAGGGTGTGGTACGTGCACCTCGGAGCCGCGGCGCTTGGCGACCGAGGCCATATGCGCGAAGGCGGCGATGCGGGGGAGACGGGCGAGCATGGAGATGGCGACGTCGATTTCGTGCTCGGGTGTAATGGCGTCGGGCTCGGCGTCGAAGGCGTAGAGCAGCAGTACGGCGCGCTGAAGCACATTCATGATGCTCGACGACACCGTGGTCATGGGGAACTCTTTGACGTACTCGTCGCTCAGATGCCTAAAAGCGCCCAGACGTTCACAAAAGCCGTCGAGCTCCTCTTTGTTGGGCAGCGAGCCCGTGATGAGCAGGTAGGCGACCTCTTCGTAGCCATAGCGATTCTCGGCCTGGGCGTTGTTGACCAGGTCCTCGATGCTGTAGCCGCGAAGCGTGAGCTTGCCCTGATCGGGCACGACCTTTCCGTCGACCTTGTTGTAGCCGTGCACATCCGAGATACGAGTGAGGCCCGCGACCACGCCCGAGCCGTCGGCATTGCGCAGGCCGCGCTTGACGTTATGCTCGACGAACAGACCCTCGTCGTACGGGGCGGTCGGCAGGCCGTGGTAGAGGTTTTCGCTCTCAGGCGAAATCTGGCGGCTTGCTTCGTAATCCAGAACCAGGCGGCTCAAGTGGTCATCGAAGCGGTAATAGATTTTCTTGGCGTCGTAGGCCATGCGCGCTCCTCTCCGGGCCGCATCGGGGTGACTTGCATGGGCATGCGCGCGTCAGGCTATCCCCAGCGGCTTGTTCGCTACAGGCGGTACATAAAGTTAAAGACGTCCTCGCGCTGGATGGACACATTGACGCCCGAAAGCTCGCCGGCCTCGGCCAGGGCCTTCTGCAGCTCGGCAAAGTCGAGCTTGGACTCGGCGGTGTCGGCCAGCATGGTCATGGTGAAGATGTCCTCGATAATGGACTGCGTTATGTCGCGGATGTCGACGTTGGCCTCGCCCAGAACGCGGGTGACGCCGGCGACGATGCCGGGGCGGTTCTTGCCAAGGACGGTGATGACGATACGGGAGGACGAGATCTCGGCCATGGGAAACCCTTTCGCGTGATTGCGGCGCGCGCGGGGCGCTCCGCTACGGTACAGTGTTCATCATTGTACCTGTCTGGCGCAAAAAAGGCGCGCTCGCTGCGGCGTTACATGCCTGCAACATGAGCGTAAGGGGGAAGGCCGTACGGGGAAGAGCCGTCTGGCGCGTGTCCGGCTCGTGTTGGGTTGATTTCCGATCTCAGCCGAACACATTGAGCGGACAGGCCGTTCCCGCAGTCAGCCGAACGCCTCCGACGGCTGATTCCGAACTGGAAGCGGAGGGCATCCCCGCCCTTCGGTAGGGGATACCGCTCCGCGGCGCATGCCGCGGGCGGCGCCCCTATCGGACCACCGTGACCTCAGTTGGGATGGGCCCAGCACTGCCGCGTACTCGGTGAGCTAGAGCCAACTGTTCGTCTTCACGTCGCGTATGGCGATATTTCGGTCGTCCGGCTCGGTGATGCCGTAGCCGAACGCCTGGAGCGTCTCGATGGACTCCTGGATCCTCTGTTGGAACATGGGACCCGGATCGACCCTCGGCCCGAGGTGCCCGCGCCAAAGGCACGGCGTGGCGCGCAGCATGTTATGGATTTTGGAGATGGGCTCGATGTCGGCGTAGACGTTGAGCGTCGCCATGGCGTCCTTGTGGCCGAGGATCGATTGGAGCGCCTTGATATCGCCGCCTTGGCGGATCCACTGCGTTGCGAACGTGTGGCGAAGGCCGTGGAACGTGATCAGCTCGTCGTTGGTGCCCATGAGGCCGTTGGTCTCCGAGAACGTCTTGAACGCCCTGCGGATATAGCTTGTCGTCGCGAAGGTCGCGCCCGGCTCCGACAGGATGTAGCAGTCCCCGATCTCGACCGCCCCGGTAAGGCCGCGCAAGCGCAGCTTTCCGCAGTCGATCTCGTGGGTCTCCTTCAGGAAGGGGAGTAGGCCGACCGGGTCGATGGGGATACCCCTGGCGTCATGGGTCTTGGTGTCCTTGATGAACGAACCCATTCCCTTCGCGTACGCCACCGAGTGTCTGATCGAGATCAGGCCCGTCTCGAAATCCACATCGCACCACCGAAGGCCGCAGACCTCGCCGATTCGCATCCCCGTGTGCAGGGCGAGTACGACCGCCCTCTAATCCTCGGCGGACCAATCGAGTCCGAACTCCTTTCGGGCATCCTCTTCGCTCATGACTTCGAGAAGGTCTCCGGGTTGGCAACGAAGGGCGAGGCATAGCTGCTCGAGTGTGTTGAAGCGAATGCCGCGAATATGCCCTTTTTTAATACGGGACAGGTTCACGGGCGTGGTTCCAATCCTTTCGGCAAGTTCGTTCGAGGAAATCTTTCGCTCGGCCATGATCTTGTCGAGGCGAACAATTACGGGCATGGCGTTTCCTTACGCAATCTCGTCGGAGTCGAGGTGCAGCTCTCGGGCGTACAAGAAGAGCTGGGAAAGCATGAACAGGACGATGCCGAGAACCAGAGAGGTCCAATCGAATGATGAAGCGATCTCTTGGGCGCCGACGGCCCCCTCGCCGCCAAACATCGAAACGGAGGTTTTGAGTGAGCCGGCGTAGAGGCTGGTGGCAGCTTGAACAACGAAGAGAATGCCGAGCACCTTCAAGCATGTCGCAGACCCTTTCTTGAAGGGGTCTCCGCTCTTGATCGTCCACACGAGAACGGCGCTGAGGATGGTCGTAGCGATACCGATGACGGCAGGGACCAATGTCGAGATCGCAAGGGCTGGATACGCGGGGGAGTCTGCAATTACAGGGTTGTCGAGCACTTCGATTGCTGGCTTTAAGGAGAACGCCACTTGTGCGATGGCGGTGGCGCAAAGGGTCGCAGAGGCTATCGCACATGTGATGCGGAAGGAATGAAGCCGGGGAGTGCGATTGTCGGAACTCATAATAACCTCCGAAGAATTTAAAAAACTCAGGTTACTTTTTAACAGTTTATGTTAAATTGACTTTGCCGGCAAGTAATAAGGGCCGAGCATTTTGTTCGGCCCCTCTGTTCCGACTGGATGAGGTTAAGGTTGGCGATGAATATGCTCAAAATCTCGAAGGCGATCTTTAGGTCGCTTCTCTCCTCCAGGTCGCTCTGTGTTGTCGTTGTTGCGTTGATGGTTCTTTGTGCTCTGCCCGTCTTCAGGAGCGCGGCTGGCATCGACGGACGGGTCGAATACCTCGAGTCGGGAATAACCCGTGTTGAGCAGGAATTGTCAGCATCCTATGCGGATGCGCTTGTGAATGCGGGGGAGGACGGTGTCTATACCTCTTCATCAAGCATGCCCGCGCTTCTGTACCCTCTTGCCGCGGGACGTCTTATCTTGGCACCGCTCTCTCCCCTACTTCCGTTTCTGCAGATATCGGATGGAGAGTACACCTATTATGACGGATCGAAGGAGTACTTGCTATGGGTCGCAACGGCCGTTGCCGTCTCGTTCCTTGCCGCGCGTCTTAACAAACGTGAAAAGCTCATCATCCAGGCACCGATGGGCGAGCTGGGTAGACTTGTTGCATCGAGCGTATGGGCGAGTGTTTTTGCAATGCTTGCCGTCCTCGCCATCAATCTTCCAGGGATAATCGCCGCGCTTGTGAAGAATGGCCCGGGCTCGCCGTTCTATCCGATAGGCTACATTCAATATGCGACTCCGGTTATCAAACCGGCTTGGCTGGTGTTCGCGCAGACGGCCATCTTGCAATTCTTGGTGGCAGCGTTCATCTCGCTTGTCGTTCACCTTGCCGTGAAGATTGCCAATAACCCTACGCTTGGAATCGTGTTCGTATGTGCCCTGATGGGGGTGACGATGGTTCCCGGGTATTACGGAAGATCCATCGCTTTACGTGAGTTCGCCCTGTTGAATCCCCTTACGTATGCGAACACTGAGTTGACCGTCGGCGCCTATAGCCCGTACCCGACAACGCAGATAGTGAATCTGCCTGGACTTTGCTTCGAGCGTGGCGCGATTGCCCTCGTATGCGCAATCGGGATCGAGGTGCTGGCAATTAGCCTGCTTTGCGTTGCTGGAAAGAGCGGCTGCGCGTGCCCGATATCCCCGATTTGTCTTGAGAGAGGTTCCTTCACTGCATCGAGAACGGCAACTCGTTCGAGCGCTTGTGCCTCCGCCGTTGCATACGTAAGAACGATGGGGAAACTGCTCCTGCGTTCTCCTACCCTCGCCGTATGCGCGATTGCAATGTCGACGACGATGCTGGCCCCGGCTCTGGTCGAGATGTTTCCTGACGCTGATAACGTTTCCGCTGTTCGGTATAGGGATGGGGAGCTCCGTTCAATAGATCGGTATCTAGAGCAGAACGCTGCGAATATGGACGTCGAGGGCAAAGCGGCCCTGGAAGACATGCGGGATGCTCTTTCGGGTTTCGTGTACGCGCCTATGCCTGCGGAGGGGTTTCGAAGCCTTGCGACGTACGAGCGCGCTCGAGGTGAGCTGGGCGCGGCAGATGCGACTCTCCTGCAATCGATCGGAATCGAGCCGGAGACTCCTTCTCGTGCGGAGGCGCGCGCCCTTCTGCTTGAGTCGATCGCGAGCTTGCCGGACCCCAAGGTTTACGAGTTAAGTACGAAGATGCCCCCATTAATCCTCCTTTCGTATCTCCAGGCAGCGCTTCCCTCCTTATTTTTGCTGTTGCCCGTGGTTGTCACATCGCTCGCGTGCACCCACCTGCAGTGTCGTTCCCTTCTGGTTCTCCAGATCCCCGCAACAGCGCATGTGCGTTTTCTGACGGCTGTTGCGCTGGCTCTCCTGCTTGGCTTGGTGCTGCTTTTGGTGTCGATGGTTCCCGCTGTCGTTGTGTCCGTGATTAAGAACGGTGCGGGTGGATCGGAGTATCCCGTCGCTCTCATTCGGGCGGGAGCTTCGACAACGTCCATGGTGGGGGAGGCGGTGTTGTGCAGTATTCCGTTGCTGGTCATGGCATACGGCGTGATTTCCGTCGTCGCTGCGTTGACAGCAGCGATTAGCCGCAACCCCGTTGTCACCGGAATGGTTTGCGCGGTTCTCTTGGTGTTGGGTTCGTTGAGCGCTCATGTTGAAAGCGTGGGCATGGGCGTCGCGCTGCTGGCTCCATTCGCCTCGTTTGATCCCGCTTCCCAGGTGGGGACGATTGGGTTCCTTGGGCGAGGGACGAACGCGATGCCTTTTGGAGAGGTCGTCGGCGCATCGGGCGCTCTGCTGGTGGTCTTGGGCGCCGTATCTCCGTTGATGGTGCGCCTGAGTGTTCCAAAGATCGAAAGGGGATGATCTCGATGATTGACCTTCAAACGCTGACGATCTCTTATGGAAAGAAGGTGCTCGTAGATTCGGTGAACGCTGAGTTTGCCCCGGGTACGGTCTACGGTCTCGTCGCTCCGAACGGGCATGGAAAGACGACGTTGCTGCGTGCGATGGCAGGTTTGCCGGGTCCTCGCGTGGACGGGAGCATCGTTCTGGATGAGGTGCAGGGTACGGGTGCGAGAGAGGTCCGTTCTATGATCTTCTATGCACCTGGTGAGGGGACGCTGCTGTATCCCGGATTGCGTGCGGAAGATCACCTCAAGATGGTTTGCGATATGTGGCCGCATGCTCGCGATATCGAAGAGATAGTGGAACAAACGCAGATAGGCGAGTTCGCGAAGATGAGGATCCGCACTCTGAGCCAGGGCATGAAGCAGCAGCTTACCCTGGCGATTGCGTATGCGACGGGCGCGCGGTACCTTCTATTAGATGAGCCCATGAACGCGCTCGACCCCAGCAGGGTGGACTTGCATTCCGAGATTCTCAGGAAGCTGGCCGATTCTGGTACGTGCATCATCATGTCATCCCACATCTTGGATTCGGTCGATAGGCTGTGCGATGAGATTCTGTTTTTGAAGGATGGGAGGCTCATTAGAAGCATTCCGCAAGATGATGCTGCGCCGAAGTCTCCTGGATCCCATTTCGCAAAGCCTGCCGGACGCGCCGAGGGTGCGCTAAGCACGTATCGGCGACTCTACGAAAAGGGCGGGTAGAAATGCAAGTTAAAAATCTATGTGGTCAATATAATACCGTTAAACCCGCATATCGATACCGCTCAGCCATTCGCCTCGCCCCCGTCGCACGTATCTTCATCCGGTCTGTTACTTTTAATCTAACGATTCTTTGAGGAACGTAGGTGCTTCTGAATGTACTGTCGACTTCTTCTCAAACTGATCCTAAGAGACAAGGCCGCATGGATTTGTACGCTCGTTCTCGCTGCAGCCTTTTCCGTCCCCATTGCGTTCAATTCACCCATCTACGGGCCCTTCTTTATGAAACAGGGCATGCAGGGCTTTGTCGACGCATTCAATACGCGCGCGCCCCAGGCCAGCGGCACAGACCTATCGCCAGAGCAGCAAGCTGACGCGGAGCTTGCAAGATACGCGAACGCCGCCCTTGCCGCTCAAACCGACGCCGCCTTTCTCGATTCTGCCGAGAGCTACTACGCGCTCATGGGCGAAGGCTTCCAATCCGGGTCCATCGTGGGAGACCGAGAGACCAATGACGCAGACCTCGCGTATTGCCGTGCCCTGAGCAGCTCCGGCATCACGGATATCCCGGCCTCCGCAAACGACCTGCCATTCCTTTCCTTCCTGCCTTACGCCATTGCCACGGCGCCGTCTTTCCTTCCCTTCATCCCCTTCCTTCTCTCGTCGATACTCCTGCTCGGGGCCACAAGGCCTGCGACCCTGGCGGCGAAGGCGCCCGCGCCCAAATTCCGGCGCCTTATCCAGATCGTGTTTTCGATAATCGCCGCGGGGACCGCGATGCTCCTCGCCGGCCTCGCACCCGGGGGCATTTACGCCTTGGCCCTAAACGGCTTCGGGCAAATTGGGTACCCGATCGCCTTCTTCCATGACGGCGCGCTTGCCACCACGACCGCGGGAAACGTCTTCACGACCCTGCTTCTCGCGCTGCTTGCGGGCGGAACCTTGATATCCGTTTGCTCCGCCGTCCTATCGACCGCAACGAGGCGCGTCCTCGCGGGCCCCCTTACCTCAACGCTGCTTGTCGCGGCCCCGGCATTCCCGTTGCTGTCCGATTCGGCGCTGGAGCATAATGTCGTGCTCGGGCTCCTGCCGCTGGCCGTGTTCTCGCCTATCGAGGCAACGGGCTACGTAGGATGCTTCCCGACAGAATTCATTGGCTCCGGTTCAGGCAGCGCATCGATGCTTGCCGTGGCCCTGATATACGTCGCGGTCCTTTTTGCGGTCGGCGCCGTTGCGGCACGTTCGCCCAAACAGGCTGGACCCGCTAAAAAGCACCATGGGCTCGAGCTTCTAGACGCGAGCGTGGGATACGGGAGCACGACGATACTTTCAATCGGATCGCTTTTCCTGAGCCCGGGAACGGCGGCGGGCCTCATTGCTCCCAACGGCTCGGGGAAAACCACCCTTCTTGAAGCGCTGTCGGGCCAATTTCCCACCCGCATCCGCTCGGGAAGCCTGGCGGCAGACGGAATCAGCCAACGTCGATCAGCCGAATTTGCAGAACTCGTCTACCTGAGCTCTTCAGGCGGCACGGATCTCTACCCCACGCTATCGGCCATCGAGCACCTTGCTTTCGTTAGGGAGGCGTGGAAATCGGCCGCCGACATCGACTCGCTCTGCGAC
>OGYO01000756.1_pt1 | contig 17164 bp, 15 predicted proteins | sample 1576561 | NCBI WGS metagenome assembly OGYO01 (sample SAMEA3541507, study PRJEB24748) | human gut metagenome | biome: human gut; feature: human-associated habitat; material: faeces | place: China | collected 2012 | reverse complement strand
AAAGAAAGCGGCAAAGGCAAACCCTAAAATTGCCGCCCTGCAAGTGTCGGCGATCTCCTGCTCCGAGTAGAGCTTATAGGCGATCTGCACGCCCGCATTGTAATTGCGGATGAGCAGGTTCAGACCATCGGCACAATCCTGTGCCACATAGCTGCTCACATATTTTTCCAGCGTCTGGTCATTGCACCAGTCCTCGGTGCCGGGCAGGTTCTGCTCCTTGGAATAGGTCCAAACGCCTGCGCCAAGGATGCTGGGGTTCGATGCTTCCAAGGGTGTCGAGGCCCAGACGAGAAAGCTGTTCAAGGTCTGCGTGATGCGCAAGATCCCTATTTTCACCTTCATCAACAAGATGGACCGTGAGGCAAGAGATACCTTTGAATTGCTGGATGATATCGAGAAGGAGCTTGGCATTGCCACCTGCCCCATTAACTGGCCCATTGGTTCCGGTAAGGAATTCCAGGGTGTCTACGACCGTGAGAAAAAGTGTGTGATCGCATATTCCGATACGGAGAAGGGAACGAAGGAAGGAACTTCCACCGAGATCCCCATTCAGGACGAAGAACATCTGAAGGAACTGATCGGAGAGGATGCAGCGGACAAGCTGCTTGGCGAGGTGGAACTGTTGGACGGTGCCAGCGCAGAGTTTGATCTGGAGGAAGTGCAGAAGGGTAACCTGACCCCGGTATGCTTCGGATCTGCTTTGACCAACTTCGGTGTGGAGATCTTCTTAAAGCATTTCCTGAATATGACTACCACGCCGCTGCCAAGAAAAGCAGACATCGGCATGATCAACCCGACGGAGCATGAGTTCAGTGCCTTTGTTTTCAAAATCCAGGCTAACATGAACAAGGCTCACAGAGACCGTATCGCATTCATGCGTATCTGCTCCGGTAAATTCGATGCCAACATGGAAGTGCGTCATGTGCAGGGCAATAAGGTTATGAGATTATCCCAGCCCCAGCAGATCATGGCGGATGAACGTAAGATCTTAAACGAGGCTTATGCGGGTGATATTATCGGTGTCTTCGATCCCGGCATTTTCTCCATCGGAGATACACTGTGCATGCCCAGGGAGAAGTTCCAGTATGAAGGTATTCCGACCTTCGCACCGGAGCATTTTGCCAGAGTGCGCCAGGTGGATACCATGAAGAGAAAACAGTTCGTCAAGGGCGTAGAGCAGATCGCTCAGGAAGGTGCCATCCAGATCTTTCAGGAGTTCAATACCGGTCTGGAAGAGATCATCGTCGGTGTGGTAGGTGTGCTGCAGTTCGATGTACTGAAATACCGTCTGGAGAACGAATATAACGTGGAGATCCGTCTGGAGAACCTGCCTTATGAGCATATCCGCTGGATCGAGAATAAGGATGAGATCGACCTGGCCAAGCTGTCCGGTACTTCCGATATGAAGAAGGTCAAGGACATGAAGGGTAATCCTTTATTGCTGTTTGTGAATTCCTGGAGCATCGGCATGACTCTGGACCGTAATAAGGGACTGGTGCTGACGGAGTTCGGACGCAATTAGTAATTATATGGAAACAAAAAGTGTGTAGGGGGATAGAATGCGGAATAAGAAAAAGTTATGTGCCGGAATTCTGATGTTACTGCTTTTGACAGGATGCTCCTCACAGGAGGTTCTGCAGGAAGTACCCCAGACCATCGTGCTGCCCGAGTCACAGATAGATACTATGCCTGTGCAGGAGACGGCGGCTGCGGAAAATGACAATACAGAGAGCTTTTCCCTTTTAGAGGAGGGAGGCTCTCGTTTTGCATATGAGAGTCTGGATGCGCAGGAACAGATCTGGTATCAGGAGATCGAGCAGGCGATTGGGTCTATGGATGACACGATCAAACTGTCCACGGAACCGTTGGAACAGGGAATGGATGAACAGGACATTGACAAAGTATTTCAGTGCGTGCTGATAGATCATCCGGAGATTTTTTACACCACAGGATATACTTATACCAAATATTCCAGAGGGGAGAAAACCGTAGGAATCGACTTCGCAGGCACTTACGATCAGACGAAGGAAGAGGCCGTAGCGCGGGCGGAGGCCATTCGCAGTGTGACGGCGGAATGGCTGTCCGGTATGGAAGAGGCGGCTTCTGAGTACGATAAGGTAAAAGCGGTGTATGAGGCGGTCATCTTTTCCACAAATTATGATCTGAGTGCGGCGGATAATCAGAACATTGCCTCGGTATTCTTAGGAGGAGCCTCTGTCTGCCAGGGATATGCCAAAGCCACCCAGTATCTGTTGAATCATCTGGGGGTGATGTGCACCCTGGTGCAGGGAACGGTGGATACCGGAGAAGCTCATGCCTGGAATCTGGTACAGGTGGACGGGGACTATTATTATGTAGATACCACCTGGGGAGATGCCTCTTACCGCATGGAGAATGGCAGCGAGCAGAGGAGCCTGCCGGAGATCAATTATGATTATCTGTGCGTGACTACAGAGGATCTGCTACGGACGCATCGTATCGAAGCGGTGATCCCTATGCCGGAATGTACGGCGACGGAAGCAAATTATTATGTGCGGGAAGGTTCCTACTTTACTTCCTATGACCATGAACAGATGCAGGCGGTCTTCGACAGAGCCATAGAGGGCGGCAGAACGGAAGTGACGATAAAATGTGCAGATGAACTCTGTTATCAGGAAATCTGTCATGCATTGATCGATGAGCAGGAGATTTTTCCCTATATGCAGATACAGGGGAACAGCAATACCGTCACTTATGCCCAGAACGGGAAACAATTATCCTTGACTTTTTGGGTGACAAATGAATAAGGATTTGGTATACTGTAACTAATTAGTTATTATTAGGAGGATCAGCTATCATGGAAAAAGAAATAGATAAGAAGAACCTGGTATTAAGGGAAGACGAGAGCATCGGTACCGTACAGATCGCCGATGATGTAGTGGCTATGATCGCATCTTTAGCGGCTACCGAGGTAGACGGTGTCAGCGCCATGGCTGGTAATGTTACCAACGAACTCATGAGCAAGGTAGGCGTTAAGAGCCTGACCAAGGGTGTCAAAGTAGAGGTGCTGGACAAGAATGTGACCGTGGATCTGACTGTGACCATGGAGTACGGTTACAATATTCCCGCTACCTGTCAGGCAGTACAGCAGAAGGTGAAAAATGCCATTGAGAATATGACAGGACTGACCTGCTCTGATGTGAACATCCGTATTGCCGGTGTGAACATGAAGAAGGATAAATAAGAGGAATTACAGGAAGATATTATGGGAAGACACGAGCAGAGAGAACAGGTTTTCAAACTTTTATACCGCGTGGAGTTTCATGCACCGGAGGATATGCCGGAACAGATCGCATTGTTCCGCGAGAATAATGAGGAAGTTCCTTCCTGGCAGGATGCAGATGCCATTGCGGCCCGCTTTGAGAAGATCAGGGAGAAAATCCCCGAGCTTGACAGGCTGTTGAATGAGAATACCGAAGGCTGGGATACCACCCGTATGGGAAAGGTGGAGCTTGCAGTACTGCGCCTTGGTGCATATGAGCTGCGCTATGATGACGATATCCCGAATGGCGTTGCTATTAACGAGGCAATCGAGATTGCCAAAAAGTACGGACAGGAAAGCTCTGGCGGATTCGTCAATGCGATCCTTGCCAAGATCATGAAATCCGGTGAGTAGGATACAGAACGTAATCAGCGTACGACAACTGAATACTTATATCAAAAATATGTTCACGCAGGATTACTTTTTACAGATGGTATCTGTAAAGGGTGAGGTAAGCAACTGTAAATACCATCCCTCTGGACATATTTATTTTACGTTAAAGGATTCTGCCAGTGCCCTGAACTGCATTATGTTCGCCGGAGACCGGAGAGGTCTGGGATTCCGGCTGACGGAAGGGCAGCAGGTAATTGCGAAGGGCAGTGTGAGTGTATTTGAGCGTGACGGCAGATATCAGCTGTATGTGAAGGAAGTGACGCAGGACGGCGCCGGAGCCCTCTATGAAAAATACGAACAGCTAAAACGGGAACTGGCGGAAGAGGGCATGTTTGCTCCGGAGTACAAGCAGCAGATTCCGAAGTATATCCATACCCTTGGGGTAGTCACGGCAGATACCGGCGCTGCTGTCCGGGATATCATACAGATCGCCTCCAGACGGAATCCTTATGTGCAGATTATTTTGTATCCGGCGCTGGTACAGGGGGCTTCGGCGGCTCCTTCCATTGTGAACGGAATCCATGCACTGGAGAGACAGGGCGTGGATGTCATGATCGTGGGACGCGGCGGCGGCTCCATTGAGGATCTGTGGGCGTTCAACGAGAGAATGGTGGCACAGGCAGTATTCGACTGCTCTGTTCCCATTATTTCGGCGGTTGGACACGAGACGGATACCACGATCATTGATTATGTGGCGGATCTGCGGGCACCGACCCCGTCGGCAGCGGCAGAACTGGCAGTGACACAGGTCAGTGATATTGAGAATGAGATTCTGGACAGACAGGACAGGCTGTATCAGCGGATGGGACGAGTGCTTCAGCATAAGAGGCAGCAGGCGGATCAGATGGAAATGCGCCTGAAATATTTAAGCCCCGCCAGCCGGATACGGGAGAAGAGGACTTACAGCATACAGCTGGAAGACCGGCTGCAGAACCGGCTGCAGGCGATCCTGCGGGAACGCAGACATAATCTGGCATTGTATATTGAGAGAATGAAAGCGGTCTCTCCTTTGGAAAAGTTAAACAGTGGTTTTTCCTATGTGGAGGATACCGATGGGAAAAATATCCGTTCCGTGACCCAGGTGGAAGCAGGGGAGCGCCTGCGGATCCGGGTGAGTGACGGCGTGATCGATACCCGGGTGGAACAGATACAGAAGGAAGAAAGACTTCCCGGATAGCATTTACCGGTATCCGGGGGGATGCAGATAGATGCGGGCAGCAGACGGAGGTGCTATTTTGGCAGGAAAAAAGAAAACGGAAGCACAGGAACCACAGAGCCTGGAAGAGAATTTTTCCGCAGTGGAAGAACTGATCGGACAGCTGGAAGCAGAGGATATTTCCCTGGAGGAAGCTTTTACGGCGTACAGCAAGGGCATGAAGCTGCTGAAACAGTGCAGCGAACAGATCGACCGGGTGGAAAAACAGGTCATGAAGCTGAACGAAGAGGGCGGACTGGAACCGCTGGATCCCCAGTAAGCATACAAGTATACCGGCAGGTAGAGGAAGGTTGGCATCAGACATGGAAGAAACATTATTCAGACAGGAATTGCAGAAGAGAACGGCAGCAATCGAAGAATTGCTTAAGGAATATCTTCCGGCGGAGGAAGGATACCAGAAGACCGTTATTGAAGCTATGAATTACAGCCTTATGGCAGGCGGAAAGCGTCTGCGTCCCATGCTGATGCAGGAGACCTATAAGATGTTCGGCGGCGACGGTGATATTATAGAGCCTTTTATGGTGGCGATCGAGATGATCCATACATATTCTCTGGTACACGATGATCTGCCGGCCATGGATAATGACGAGTACCGCAGAGGCCGCAAGACTACCTGGTCTGTGTACGGAGACGGAATGGGAGTTCTGGCAGGAGACGGACTGCTCAATTATGCCTTTGAGACTGCATTTCGTGCTTTTCCGGCATGCACCTCGGGAGAACCGGTAGATCCGAATTACCCGAGAGTGGCGGCGGCACTGAATATTTTAGCCCGCAAGGCAGGAATCTATGGGATGATCGGCGGCCAGAACGCAGACATTGAAGCGGAGGAACAGGCAGAACCTCTGACCACAGAACAGATCCTGTTCATCCATGCCAACAAGACGGCAGCCCTGATCCAGTCGGCCATGACTATCGGAGCTACGCTGGCAGGGGCAACCGATGAAGAGATTGCGGCATTGGAACTGTGTGCCTACAATGTCGGCATTGCATTCCAGATCCAGGATGACATTCTGGATGTGATAGGGGACAGCAAGGAGCTGGGAAAAGCTACCGGAAGTGATGCACAGAATCATAAGCAGACCTATGTGACTTTACACGGACTGGAAGAATCCGGCAGAGAAGTGGAACGGCTGACCGGGGAAGCGGTAGCGATTCTGGACAGCTTTTCGGGAGAACATGAATTCCTGAAGGAGCTGTTGCTGCACCTGGTCCATAGAACGAAATAGCAGAGGAAAAGCCAATGTTACTGGATAAGATCGAGAAAGCAAACGATATCAAAAAAATAGATAAATCAGACTATGGGGAACTGGCGGAGGAGATTCGGCAGTTCCTGATCGAAAAGATCAGTGTGACCGGGGGGCATCTGGGTTCGAACCTGGGAGCGGTGGAACTGACCATGGCACTTCATCTTGCTCTGAATCTCCCGGAGGACAAGATCATCTGGGATGTAGGTCATCAGTCTTATACCCACAAAATATTAACGGGCCGCAAGGACGGTTTCGATGTCTTACGCCAGTTCCATGGCATGAGTGGGTTCCCCAAGAGAAAAGAAAGTGATTATGATGCATTTGATACCGGACACAGTTCTACCTCCATATCCGCAGGACTGGGACTGGTGAAGGCAAGAGATCTCAAAGGGGAGAAGACCACCATTGTATCCGTGATCGGAGACGGCTCTCTGACAGGAGGCATGGCTTACGAGGCCTTGAACAATGCAGCCAAACTGGAGACGAACTTTATTGTGGTATTAAACGACAACAATATGTCCATCTCCGAAAATGTGGGCGGTGTTTCCAAATATCTGAACAATATCCGTACGGCGACCGGATATCTGGATCTGAAAGAGGGCATATACAACGCTCTCAAGAGAAAACCCGGTGGCGACGGTATTGTCAACAGTATCCGCCGGGCCAAGAGCAGCTTCAAACAGCTGGTGATCCCCGGGATGTTTTTTGAGGATATGGGAGTGACTTATTTAGGCCCGGTAGACGGACATGATATCGAAGGCCTGATCAAGGTCATTGAGGAAGCCAAGAGAGTCAAGGGAGCTGTGCTGGTGCATGTGATTACCCAGAAGGGCAAGGGCTATGGACCGGCGGAGAAACATCCCGCCAGATTCCACGGGGCAGAGCCTTTTGACATCGAGACGGGAATTCCTTCCCATCCCCGCACCGTGGCCAATTATACGGATGTGTTTTCCACCGTTATGTGCAAGCTGGGCCAGCGGGACGAACGGGTAGTGGCAATTACGGCAGCCATGCCGGACGGCACCGGCTTAAAGCGCTTCCGGAATATGTACCCGGACCGGTTCTTTGATGTGGGAATTGCGGAGGAACATGCGGTGACCTTCGCAGCAGGACTGGCAGCAGGAGGCATGAAGCCTATTGTTGCGGTGTATTCTTCATTTTTACAGAGAGCCTACGATCAGATCCTGCATGATGTGTGTATTCAGAATCTGCCGGTAGTGTTTGCTATAGATCGTGCAGGGCTGGTGGGGAGTGACGGTGAGACCCATCAGGGTATTTTTGATTATACCTATCTGTCGGGAATTCCCAATATGCATATCTGTGCGCCGAAGAACAAATGGGAATTATCAGATATGATGAAGTTTGCCGTGGCACTGGATGCGCCCATTGCGGTGCGATATCCCAGAGGAACGGCTTATGCCGGACTTGCCGAACACCGTGCCCCCATTGAACTGGGCAAGGCGGAGTGGATCGCAAGAGAGGGCGGTATCGCATTGTTTGCCGTAGGCAGTATGGTAAAGACAGCGGAGGAAGTCCAGAAGCTTCTGCATGAAAAGGGTTACAAGGCAAGTATCATCAATGCCAGATTTATCAAGCCCATTGACGAAGAGGCAGTACTTTCGGCCTGTGAAGATCATGAGATGATCGTGACCATGGAAGAAAATGTCCAAAGCGGAGGATTCGGAGAAAAGGTGTTGGACTGTCTGAATGACCACGAGAAACGGATCAAATGTGTCATGGCAGCTATTCCCGATGCTTATGTGGAACATGGAAATGTAGAGCTTTTGAAAAAGGAGATCGGATTGGATGCGGAAAGCATCACGGAGAAAATTCTGGAAAGATTATAAATAATTAGGAGACGAAGATGAAAGAACGACTGGATGTGATTCTGGTAGAGCAGGGGTATGCTCCTTCCAGAGAAAAGGCAAAAGCCATCATAATGTCCGGCAATGTCTATGTCAACGGACAGAAGGAAGACAAGGCCGGCACCGGATTTGATGTCAGCAAGATCAAACTGGAAGTCAGAAATCATACCATGAAATATGTCAGCCGCGGAGGCCTGAAGCTGGAAAAGGCAATGGAACAGTGGGGATTTCTGCTGGACGGCATGATCTGCATGGATATCGGTGCATCTACCGGAGGCTTCACGGACTGCATGCTCCAGAACGGAGCCACGAAGGTGTATTCCGTGGACGTGGGACAGGGGCAGTTAGCCTGGAAACTGCGGAATGATGAGCGGGTGGTATGCATGGAACAGACCAATTTCCGTTATGTGACCCCGGAGGATATCCCGGATGCTCTGGATTTCGCCAGCGTGGATGTGTCCTTTATTTCTCTGACCAAGATTTTGATCCCGGCGAGAAATCTGTTAAAGACCGGCGGACAGATGGTGTGTCTGATCAAGCCCCAGTTCGAGGCCGGCAGAGGCAAGGTGGGCAAGAACGGTGTGGTGAGAGAGCCTCAGATCCACGAGGAAGTGATCCGCAAGATCATCGATTATGCGGACAGCATCGGTTTCGAAGTACTGCATCTGGAATATTCCCCCATCAAGGGACCGGAGGGCAATATCGAATATCTGCTGCATATCCGTAAGCCGGAGGAGATCTCCGAAGAAAAGCTGGCGCTGACCGAGCATGAAGCGGAGAGCGCCTTACAGACTATTATAGAGGAAAAGACCGGACTGTCCTATACCCCTGAATGGGATGCCGTAATCAAAGGTATCGTAGACAACTCTCATACCCTGTAACAGACAAGGAGTGCGAAGCTATGAAGCATTTTCTGATATATACCAACAAGCATAAGGATCAGAAGCTTGCGACCACGAAACGAATCCAGAATTATCTGGAAACCAAAGGCTGTACGGTGAAATTAAAGGTCAAGGAATCCGACTGGAAGGAAGAAGCGGATTCCGTGGCGGAAGAGGAAGCAACGGACATTCCGTTAGATGTGGACTGCATGATCGTATTGGGCGGCGACGGCACGGTGCTGCAGGCAGCCAGAGAGACGAAGAAGATCCTTGTCCCCATCATCGGAGTGAATCTGGGAACCGTAGGTTATATGACGGAGATCGAACTGTCTGGATTAGAGGAATCCCTGGACCGCCTGATCCGGGATGACTTTAAGAAAGAACGCAGAATGATGTTAAACGGTAAAGTCTGCTGTGCGGATGGAACCGTGTCGGAAGGCTGGGCTTTGAATGACATCGTCATTTCCCGAAGCGGATCCCTGCAGATCATAGAATTCAACATCTATGTCAACGGACAGCTTCTGAATCATTACAAGGCAGATGGAATGATCGTGACTACACCGACAGGATCCACGGGATATAATCTGTCGGCGGGCGGGCCGCTGGTGGAGCCCAAGGCGAAACTGATCACCCTGACACCGATCTGCCCCCACAGCCTGAACCAGAGAAGCATTATCCTGTCCCCGGAAGATGAGATCGTTATAGAGATTCCCGGTGGCAGAGAGGGCAAAAGCCAGACCGTGGAAGCCAATTATGACGGCAGCCACAAAGTGACCATGTGTACCGGAGACCGGATCCGTATTGTGCAGTCGGAGAAGATCACCGAGTTTATTCAGCTGAATCAGGTAAGCTTCCTGGATGTATTGCATCGGAAAATGAGAGATTCCTGACGAATTGTTGTGAGAAAGGCATGAGGTCAAGATGAAGAAAACAAGACATCGCAAGATCGTGGAGATTATAGAAAAAAGAGATGTGGAGACCCAGGAGGAACTGGCGGGCTATCTGAAGGAAGCCGGTTTTGCTGTGACACAGGCTACCGTATCCAGAGATATCAGAGAACTGAAGCTGTCCAAAGTACCCACCGGTGGCGGCAAACAGAAATACGTCATTTTAAAACAGGATGACAGTCATATGGGAGATAAATACATCCGCGTCCTCAGAGACGGTTTTATCTCCATGGATATGGCACAGAATATTCTGGTGATCAAGACCGTATCCGGCATGGCCATGGCAGTGGCGGCGGCACTGGATGCCCTGAAATTCTCCGAAGTGGTGGGATGTATCGCCGGAGATGATACGATCATGGTGGCAGTGCGGACCGTGGAAGATACCCAGATCCTTATGGACAAGATCCATCTGATGATAGAAAGGTAAGACAGGGGGAAATACATGCTTCGTAGTTTACGCGTGAAAAATCTGGCTCTTATCCGGGAGACAGAGGTAGAGTTCGGAGAAGGACTGAATATACTGACCGGTGAGACCGGTGCCGGTAAATCATTACTCATTGGATCAGTGAATCTGGCACTGGGAGGAAAGTTCGAGAAAGACATGCTCAGACGGGGAGAAGAGAACGGTCTGGTGGAACTGGTCTTCGACTGCGAGGAAGAAAGGCTGGCGGAAAAATTAAAGAGCATGGATCTGGAACCTTCGGAAGACGGAACCGTGATCCTGAGCCGAAAACTTTCCTCCGGGAAAAGCATCTGCCGTATCAATGGAGAGACCGTGACGGCAAAGCAGGTGAAGGAACTTTCGGAGCTGCTGATCGATATTCACGGACAACATGAGCACCAGTCTCTGCTAAACAAGAAAAAACATATGGAGATCCTGGATGCCTATGCGGGAGCGGAATTTGCAGAATGCGCAGGGCGGGTGGCTGCACTTTATCATGAATGTACTGCCCTGGAGAAAAAGATCACAGAGGAAACTCTGGATGATACCTCCAGAAGCAGAGAACAGTCTCTGGCGGAATTTGAACAAAAGGAGATCGCGGATGCTTCCCTGCAGCCCGGAGAAGATGAGGAACTGGAACAGGCGTACCGCAAAATGTCCAACAGCCGAAAAATTGCGGAAAGCCTGGCGGAGAGCTATCAACTCAGTGGCAATGATGCGGAAGACGGTGCCGGGAATTCTTTGAGCAGGGCACTGCGGGCATTGCGTAGTGTGACCATGTATGATCCTGCACTGGAACAGATGGAGGAACAGCTGGCAGAGGTGGAAAGTCTTTTGTCAGATTACAATCATGATGTCTCCGAATATATGTCGGATCTGGAATTTGATGAAGAGGATTTTCGCAGTACAGAGGATCGTCTGAATACCATCAATCACCTCAAGGGAAAATACGGCAACACGATCGAAGAGATCCTGCGGTACAAAGAGGAAAAAGAAGCTTATCTGGAAAAACTAGCGGATTATGATGCCTATATGCAGAAATTGAACGCCGAGTGGGAGGAAAAGCAGGCGTTACTGAAGAAAGCCTGTGAAGAACTGTCTGAGATCCGCAGAAAAAACGCAGCGGTACTGACGCAGAAATTGAAAGATGCGCTGATAGGTCTCAATTTCCTGACGGTGGAATTTGACATCGCAGTCAGACCCGGTCAGGCCATTACAGCAAAAGGCTATGATGATGTGGAATTCCTGATTTCCACCAATCCCGGAGAAAGTCTGAAACCTTTGAACCAGGTGGCCAGTGGCGGTGAACTGTCCCGGGTGATGCTGGCGATCAAAACGGTACTGGCAGGGAAAGATGCCATTGATACATTGATCTTTGATGAGATCGATACCGGTATCAGCGGCAGAACCGCATGGAAAGTAGCGGAGCAGCTGAGTATTCTGGCAGGAGCCCATCAGGTCATCTGTATCACTCATCTGCCTCAGATCGCAGCCATGGCGGATGTGCATTTCATTATTGAAAAGAGCAGTACCGATGATATGACCATTACGGACATTCACAAGGTGGCAGAAGAGGAAAGCCTGGCGGAGCTGGCAAGACTGTTAGGCAGTGATGCACTGACGGAAGCGGCGCTTTCCAATGCAAAGGAAATGAAAGAACAGGCAAACGGGTTTAAAGAAGCCAGATAAGGGAAATGCTATAGTGAAAGAAACATTGAAAAAGGATGAAGAAATACTTCATCCTTTTATTTTGTGCAAATTCAACCAAAATAAAGCACCATATTTGTGAATTAAATTGATTGAATTTGACTGAATATGAAGATATAATAACATCATAAGAACAAGAAAGATGACAGACAGGAGGGATAGAAATGATTTGTACCGTGACCTTCAATCCGTCACTGGATTACATCGTGTCCGTGGATGACTTTCAGCTGGGGATGACGAACAGAACCTCATCAGAGCTGATTCTTCCGGGAGGAAAGGGAATCAATGTATCTATCGTACTGAAGAATCTGGGACTGGATTCCACAGCCCTGGGATATGCGGCGGGATTCACCGGAGAGGAACTGATCCGAAGATTGAACGAGTTTGGCGTAAGTGCTGATTTCATCAAAATCGATCACGGAATGACCAGAATCAATCTGAAGTTGAAAAGTATTGACGGAACAGAGATCAATGGCTGTGGCCCGGATATTGATGCAAAAGCTTTGGAACAGCTGATGGAAAAGATTGACAGACTGGGAGACGGAGATGTCCTGGTATTGGCAGGAAGTATTCCTTATACCATGCCGGATGACATTTATCAGAGAATTCTGGAGAGAATTCAGGGAAGAGGTGTTCTCACCGTAGTGGATGCCACCAGAGACCTGCTGGTAAAGGTATTGCCGTATCATCCTTTTCTGGTAAAACCCAACAACCATGAATTGGGGGATATCTTCGGTGTGAAGCTCTCCACAAGGGAAGAGGTGGTTCCATACGGCAGGAAACTGCAGGAGATGGGAGCACAGAATGTACTGATTTCCATGGCAGGGGAAGGTGCGGTGTTGATCGCAGCGGACGGACAGGGCATGGAAGCTCCGGCACCGAAGGGAACACTGGTGAACGGTGTAGGTGCAGGTGATTCCATGGTGGCAGGTTTCCTGACCGGATGGATGGAAAAGAAAGATTATGTACATGCGTTCCATATGGGAATTGCTGCAGGAAGCGCCAGTGCATTTTCCGAGAATCTGGCCACCGGAGAAGAAGTCTTGCAGGTATTACAGCAGGTAGAACAATAACAATGATAAATATAAAAAGAGAGGATGGGTCACAACATGAGAATTACAGATCTTTTGGACAAAAATAGTATTTCCCTGAATGCGGCACCGGCTGACAAAAAGGAAACATTGGATCTGGCAGTGGAACTGATGGCAAAAAGCGGAAAGCTGTCTGATGTGGAGAAGTATCGTGAACAGGTCTATGCAAGAGAGGAAGAGAGTACCACGGGAATCGGAGAGGGCATTGCGATCCCTCACGGAAAATGTGATGCGGTAAAGGCCCCCGGACTGGCAGCCATGGTGATCAAAAACGGTGTGGAGTATGAATCTCTGGACGGGGAACCGGTGACACTGCTGTTCCTGATCGCAGCACCGAATACAAAGGATAATGTACATCTGGATGTGCTGAGCAAACTGTCCGTGATGCTGATGGATGAAAATTTTACCACTTCCCTGAGAAACGCAAAAAGCGTAGATGAGTTTTTACAGATCATTGATGCAGCAGATGAAAGTGCCAAGAGCATTGATGACAGATTAAGTGATACCGGTATTACCACCGAAGAGAATAAGGGCGTTAAGCTTCTGGCAGTGACCTCCTGTCCTACCGGAATCGCTCATACCTATATGGCAGCGGAAGCTCTGGAAAAGGCAGCAAAAGCAGCAGGATGCCAGATCAAGATCGAGACCAGAGGCTCCGCAGGCGCAAAAAATGTACTGACTGCAGAAGAGATTGAAGCGGCGGACTGCATCATCGTGGCGGCTGATGCCAAAGTACCCATGGACCGCTTTAACGGCAAGAAAGTCATCAGCTGTCAGGTATCCGACGGTATCGGCAAGGCAGAACAGCTGGTAGAACAGGCAGTAAACGGTAATGTGGAAGTCTTCCACGGTGAGAACGGAGAGGCAAAGGCAGCCGTAACCGGTAAGGAAAGCGCAGCTCATAAGATCTATACCCAGCTGATGAACGGCGTATCCCATATGCTTCCTTTCGTAGTCGGCGGTGGTATCCTGATCGCCATTGCCTTCCTGATCGATGGCCTAAGCATTGACATCAATGCACTTCCGGCAGATCAGAGAGGCAATTTCGGTACGATCACTCCGGTAGCGGCAATGTTCAAGAATATCGGCGGCGTGGCATTCGGACTGATGCTTCCGGTACTGGCGGGCTTCATCGGTATGGCAATCGGTGACAGACCGGCACTGGCACTTGGCTTTGTAGGTGGCATGATGGCAGCCAACGGAAAGTCCGGATTCCTGGGTGCACTGGCAGCAGGTTTCCTGGCAGGCTATCTGATCCTGGGACTTCGCAAGATCTGCGATAGGCTTCCCGATGCCATTGAAAAGCTGGCACCGGTACTGATCTACCCGGTAGTGGGTATCCTGATCATGGGACTGGCAATGAATTTCGTGGTAGAACCGATCATGGGTGGCATCAATACAGGACTGAATAATTTCCTGAGTGGTATGGGTGATTCCAGCCGGATCGTACTGGGACTGATCCTGGGCGGCATGATGGCTATCGATATGGGTGGCCCCTTCAACAAGGCAGCTTATGTATTCGGAACCGCAGCAATTACCGCAGGCAACTACGATATCATGGCAGCTGTTATGATCGGAGGTATGACTCCTCCCTGTGCCATTGCACTGGCAACCCTGTTATTCAAGAATAAATTCACCAAGGAAGAGAGAGACGCAGGTCCCACCAACTTCATCATGGGCCTGGCGTTCATCACCGAAGGTGCGATTCCTTTTGCAGCATCCGATCCTCTGCATGTGCTTCCTTCCTGCATCATCGGTTCGGCACTGGCAGGCGCCCTGTCCATGGCATTCCACTGCACACTGATGGCACCTCACGGCGGAATTTTCGTATTCCCTGTAGTAGGTAACGCAGTGATGTATCTGGTGGCACTGGTGGCAGGTACGGTAGTGTCCGCACTGCTGTTGGGTGTATTGAAGAAAAAAGTAACCACATGAGCAAAAGGAAAGCTCTGAAAGAGCGGTTTTACGAATGTGGGTGCTGAATAGTTACCGTAATATAAAAAATCAGAAAAGGAGATAAGAAAATGAAAGAATTTAAATATGTTATCACAGATCCCGAAGGTATCCATGCCCGCCCCGCAGGAGAACTGGTAAAGGCAACAAAGGAATTCCAGAGTGCCATCACTCTGACCAAGGACGGCAAGACCGGAGACTGCAAGAGAATCTTCGGCATCATGGGTCTGGCTGTTAAGGCCGGCAACGAGATCACCCTGACCTTCGACGGTGAGGATGAGGAAGCAGCTTATGCAGCTGTTACGGAATTTGTGAAAGCAAACCTCTAAGTAATCATAATATTATCGTCAGGAGAGGAGAAAAGTCATGGAAGTCTACCAGGGAAAAAGTGTATTCGGCGGAATTGCCATTGGCAGGATCAGTGTTCATAAGAAGGATGAGCAGCAGGTAAAGCGTGTGAAGATCGAGAATCCCGACCGGGAGATCGCCCGTTACAGACAGGCCAGACAAACCGCCATGGAGCAGCTGCAGAATCTGTACCAGAAAGCCTTGAAAGAAGTGGGAGAAGCCAATGCAGCTATTTTCGAGATTCATCAGATGATGCTGGAGGATGATGATTACAATGAGTCCATTGAGAACATCATTCATATGCAGCAGGTGAATGCAGAGTATGCGGTGGCTTCCACCGGAGACAATTTTGCACAGATGTTTGCCTCTATGGAGGATGACTACATGAGAGCCAGATCTGCGGATGTCAAAGACATTTCCGAGCGCGTATTAAGCGTGCTGGGTGGCAGAACGGCAGGCATGGCGGCATCGGAAGAACCCGTGATCATTGTGGCAGACGACCTGGCACCCTCCGAGACGGTACAGTTGAACAAGGATCTGGTATTATCCTTTGTAACGGTACATGGATCTGTGAATTCCCATACGGCGATCCTGGCCCGCACCATGAGTATTCCGGCACTGATCGGCACCGATATCCCTCTGACCGATGCCATAGACGGAAAACTTGGTATCGTGGACGGACGAAACGGCTGCATCTATGTGGATCCCGATGAAGATACTCTGTCGAAAATGCAGCAGCTAAAGCAGGAGGAGCAGGAGAAGAAAGAACTGCTCCAGACCTTAAAGGGACGTGAAAATATCACTATTGACGGTAAGAAGATCATGCTCTATGCTAATATAGGTAACAGCAAGGATCTGGCGGCCGTATTGCGGAACGATGCCGGCGGCATCGGCCTGTTCCGCACCCGCCGCATCACGCTGAGAGACGATAAGTCAAGATGCTTGCGCAGAAATTTCTGATAAAACGCCGCCATGGAAAGCCCTCCTTTGGAGTTCAGGTTTTCCATAGCATACCATATGGGTGCGGAAAAGTCACCGGAATTGCGAAAGCTGTGGATTTTTTCGCACCGGAAAGCTGCGCGCGGCCTTGCCACGTTCTCGCGAACATGATATACTATATTGCTAAACTATCGAGATTCGGGAGGAAACATCCCTTGGAACGCAAAGAAGTCATCGTCAGCGAGCAGGAGCTCGCGCGTCAGAAGGAATTTACGCGCAAGATGCGCGAGATGAACGACCGCCGCACCCGCACGCCGCTCGCGCTGGTCGACACGTTCGGCTGCCAGCAGAACGTGGCAGACGGCGAGGTGCTCATGGGCATGCTGCGCGAGATGGGCTACGAGCTCACGCGCGACGAAAATCAGGCCGACGTCATCCTGCTCAACACCTGCGCCATCCGCGAAAACGCGGAGAAAACCGTTTACGGGATGCTCGGCCAGCTCACGCACACCAAGGCGGCGAATCCCGACCAGATCATCTGCCTGTGCGGGTGCATGGCACAGCAGCCGCGCGTGGCGGAAAAGGTGAAAACCAGCTACCGCCACGTCGATCTCGTGCTCGGTCCGCAGGCCGAGTGGCGCTTCCCCGAGCTCTTGTACCGCGCCTACACCGAGCGCGGCCGCGTCTTTTCCATCGACGACGAGCCGGGCCGCATCGCAGAGGACATCCCCGTCTACCGCGTCGGCGGCGTGAGCGCGTGGGTGAGCATCATGTACGGCTGCAACAACTTCTGCTCCTACTGCATCGTGCCCTACGTCCGCGGCCGCGAACGCA
>OGYO01000755.1_pt1 | contig 17180 bp, 11 predicted proteins | sample 1576561 | NCBI WGS metagenome assembly OGYO01 (sample SAMEA3541507, study PRJEB24748) | human gut metagenome | biome: human gut; feature: human-associated habitat; material: faeces | place: China | collected 2012 | reverse complement strand
CTTATTTTCTCACTTCTTTTATTTTATCTTTACACATATCATATAAATGACATTCTTTACAATTTGGATTTTGTGCTTTACAAAAATATCTACCAAAGAATATGAACTGATGATGTGCTTTATTCCATCTATCTCTAGGAATAGAACGACAAACCTTTCTTTCAACATCATTTACTGTATCATCTTTTTTAGCAAAGCCTAATCTTTTAGAAATCCGTTCAACATGTGTATCAACAGCAAATGCGGGTTCATCAAAACCAACAGATAAAACAACATTCGTTGTTTTTCTACCTACTCCTGGTAAACTTTCTAATTCTTTTCTTGTTTTTGGCACTTCACCATTGTATTCTTCAAGTAAAACCTGTGCCATTTTCTTTAAATTTTTAGCTTTATTTCTATAGAGCCCAATAATTTTAATATCATCTTGTAAATCTTCTAGAGATGCTAAAGCAAAAGATTCAACAGTAGGATACTTTTTAAAAAGTGAAGCCGTCACTTGATTGACTTTTTTATCAGTTGTTTGTGCTGAAAGCATGACAGCTACTAAAAGTTCAAAGACATTTTGATGATTGAGTTCACAATGAGCATCAGGAAAGAGTTCTTCAAAGTAATCTAATACTTTGTTTGTTTTTTCTTTATTCATCTTCCCACCAATGATAATGACTTTCTTTTACTTTTCTTTCTTGTGGTTTTTCATCAATATATCTTTCTTTAACTCCATTTTGAGCCCAATTAATTAAAATACCTTCAATATATCTTAAAGTTAAAACTTGACTTTTAACAGCTTCTTTTAAATCTAAATAAGGTTCTATTTTTTCAGCAGAAAAACCATTTGTTTTTATTCTAATAGCAATATCATATGCTCTAGTTCCAGAAGTTACAATTCTTGTAACATTATTTAAATTATTGAAATTAATGTCCCAAATCCAAGAAACATCAAAGCCGTCTGCTATGTTATCGTTTAAGACAAATAATAATTCTTTTTCATCATCATCTTCATTTAATATACGAAGACTTACATTACTTCCAGTAGGATTTTTTGCTAGATTGATTATTGTTTTTACACCATTAATTTCTATTTCTTCAAGTCTACCATTATTAAGTTTAAAATTAGCAAAAGCCTTTTGAATTGCTTCTTTTGGGATGTCGTATAAAGAGCAAACAGAATATACAGCAGTGTAATTATAAATTAAATAAATACTATTTCCATTTATTTTATAAGTAGTTCCATCAATATCAAAACATCTATTTTTTAAATCAACATTTGATGCAGATTTATATAATTCATTATCACCAAAATTGCAATTTGGACATTTGAATTTTCCAACATGAGAATATTGATAATAGTCGTATTCCAAACGTGTTTTACAGAAAGGACAGAATTTACCTTCTCCAGCTTCTTTAATTGTATCTGTTGCAAAATTATATCTATCAACACTAAAATAATAAACGTTTTCATTTGAAGGATTAGCTTGTCCAAGTCTTGAAACATTTGGGTCATCATTATTTAAAATTAAATTTCCATTATAAGTTTTTAAAAATTCATTTATTCTTAGAATTAAAGACTCAACTTCTCCATTTCTATCTAATTGATCACGGAAAAAGTTCAAAATTACTAAAGTATCTAATCTAAAATCTTTAAAAACAACAGGAATGTAGCTTTCATCAACTTCAAACACAAGATAATCAGCTTTTATTTTTCCAGTTAAAGTACAATTCTTTAAGATAGTTGAAAGAATACCAGTTTCCATATTATTTCCTTCAATATTACTTACGACTTTATAACCTGCAGTTTTAAGAGTGTAACCTATGCAATTATTTGTCATTGTTTTACCATTTGTTGCAGAAACTGCAATTACTGGACAATTTACTTTAAAATACTTAAATATTTCTGAATTCCAATCGTATGCAATTTTGCCTAAAAAATTCCCTCCATTTTTATGACATATTTTTAGTATAAGATTTAGTATTTTCATTGCTAATATAATAAAAAAGTTTTTCATAATAGTATCTCCTAATGTTTTTTTTGAATTATATCACAATGAAATTGTGGCTACAATAGATAATAATAAAAAACAAACATAAATCTAAAATTTTCTAGACAAAACCTACAAAATGTGATAACATAAGTAGGAAAAAAAGAAGAGAGGGTGACAAAAAATGAAAGAAACATTTTACGTAACAACACCAATATACTATCCAAGTGGAAAATTCCACATAGGAACAGCGTATTCAACAGTAGTAGCAGATAGTTTAAAAAGATATAACCAATTAAGAGGAAAAGAATGTTACATGTTAACAGGAACAGATGAACATGGACAAAAAATAGAAATAAAAGCCAAAGAAGCAGGAAAAACACCACAACAATATGTAGATGAAATGGCAACGATGGCAAAAGAACTATGGAAAAAAATGGACATACAATATGATGATTATATTCAAACAACAGAAGAAAGACACACAAAAATAGTTCAAAAAATATTTGACAAATTTATGGAACAAGGAGACATCTATAAAGGAGAGTATGAAGGAAAATATTGCATACCTTGCGAAACATTCTTCACAGAAACTCAATTAGTAGATGGAAAATGTCCAGATTGTGGAAGAGAAGTAGTAACAATGAAAGAAGAAGCATACTTCTTCAATATGAAAAAATATGCAGACAGATTATTAAAATACTATGATGAACATCCAGACTTTATAAAACCAGAATACAGAAAACAAGAAATGATAAATAACTTCATCAAACCAGGACTAGAAGACCTATGTGTAACAAGAACATCATTTGACTGGGGAATAAAAGTATTAAAAGACCCAAAACATGTTGTGTATGTATGGTTAGACGCATTAACAAACTATATAACAGCCTTAGGATATATGTCAGATGATGACAAATTATTCAAAAAATTCTGGCCAGCAGATGTTCACGTAGTAGGAAAAGATATAGCAAGATTCCACTTAATATATTGGCCAATATTCTTAATGGCATTAGATTTACCATTACCAAAAACAATATTTGTTCATAACTGGATAACAATGAAAGATGGAAAAATGAGTAAATCTAAGGGAAATGTAATATATCCAGAAGATTTAATAAATAGATATGGATTAGATGCAACAAAATACTTCTTATTAAGAGAAATGCCAACATCACAAGATGGACTATTCTCACCAGAAGCTTTTGTTGAAAGATACAATTTCGATTTATGCAATGACTTAAGTAATTTATTAAACAGAACAGTATCAATGGTAAATAAATATTTTGGTGGACAAGTACCAGAATACAAAGGAACACCAAATGAAGCTGATGAAAGTATAGAAAAAGCTTGTGAAGAACAAAAAGAAAAATTCGTAAGACTTTTTGAAAATTTCGAAATAGCAAATTCATTACAAGAAATATGGAATTTATCCGCCGTCGGGATGGAGCGCATCAAGCCCTTTGTGTACTCGTGGCGCGGGTTGTAGAAGATTTCATCCGCCGTACCCTGTTCGCAGATGGAACCGGCGTACATGACGATGACCTCGTCGCACATCTGGGCGACAACGCCCAAGTCGTGCGTAATCATGATAATCGCCATGCCCATCTTCTTCTGCAAATCGCGCATCAAATCAAGAATCTGCGCCTGAATTGTCACGTCCAGCGCGGTCGTCGGCTCGTCGGCAATCAGGATGTCCGGCTCGCACGCCAGCGCCATGGCAATCATTACGCGCTGCCGCATACCGCCCGACAACTCGAACGGGTACTGCTTCATGCGCTTTTCCGGCTCGTTGACGTTGACCAGCTTCAGCATCTCCACCGCGCGTTCGCGCGCCTGATGGCGGTTGCGGTCGGTGTGCAGCAAAATCGCTTCCATCAGCTGCCGGCCGATGGTGTAGGTCGGGTTCAGGGACGTCATCGGGTCTTGGAAGATAATCGAGATGCGATTGCCACGCACGGAGCGCAGCAGCTTCTCGTCCGCGCCGACCAGCTCCTGCCCGTCGAATTTCACGCTGCCGCTGACGATTTTGCCCGTCGGCGCAAGAATCTGCATGACGGAATATGCCGTGACGCTCTTGCCCGAACCGCTTTCGCCCACGATGCCCAGCACCTTGCCGTGGTCAAGGCGGAACGAAACGCCATCCACCGCCTTGACTTCGCCCGCGTCGGTGAAGAAGGATGTATGCAGGTCATTGACTTCCAGCAATGCCATTTTGTCCAGCTCCTTTCATCACGCATTCAGCTTCGGGTCAAATGCGTCGCGCAGGCCGTCGCCGAACAGGTTCAGGCTCAGCACGATGAGGCAGATGACCACGGCGGGGATAATCAGGCGATAGGTGTAGGAATAGATGCCGTTGAGCGCGTCAGAAGCCAGCGAACCCAGCGAAGGCATCGGCGCGTTGACGCCCAGCCCCAGGAAAGACAGGAAGCTTTCGGTGAAAATCGCGTTCGGAATTTGCAGCGCGGTCGAAATAATCACGACGCTGATGCAGTTCGGCAAAAGGTGCTTGCGGATAATCCACCGCGCCTTCGCGCCCGTCGCCTGCGCCGACAGCACGTACTCCTGCTCACGGAGGGACAGAATCTGACCGCGAATCAGGCGCGCCATGCCCACCCAGTAGAGCAGACCAAAGACGATGAACATGCTGATGATGTTCGAGCCGATTTTCTCTAAGATGGTGCCTTCCACATGCAGCACCTGCCCCAGCACGACCGCCAGTAGGATGATAACCAGCATGTCCGGCAATGAGTAGATAATATCGACGATTCGCATGATGAACAAGTCCACCCTGCCGCCGAAGTATCCCGCGACTGCGCCAATCATCATGCCAATCACCAGCACGATGATGCTGGCGAAGAAGCCGACGGCAAGGGAAATGCGTGTCCCGTAGACGACGCGGATGAAGTAGTCGCGTCCGTGCGCGTCCGTGCCGAAGATGTGCGGGAAAACAGATTCTCCTTTGTCGATTTTCTTCAGTTCCGTCTTACCGTACTGGAACGGCGCGAGGTTGTTGTAGCTGTTGTCCATCGGGCGACCCTTCGTCTGTCCCAGCATCTGGTCATACGAATACGGCCAGAACATTGGGATGATGATGGAGGACAGCGTAATCAGCACAATCAGAATCAGGCTGATGGTCGCGACCTTGTTTTTCAGCAGGCGCTTCACGCCGTCGCGGAAAAAGGTCGAGGACGGCCGCATCCGGGAGATGACTTCCTTTTCCTCCGCCGTCGCGGGCATGAAGGAATCCACATCCAGATGCAGGCTAAAGGGCTTTTTCTTGTTCATCATCATGGTGCAGAGGCCTCCTTATTCGTAATCAATGCGCGGATCAACCACCTTGTAGAGCAGGTCGCTGATCAGATTCATAATCACGATTAAAGAGGCGAGGAAAATGGTCGTCCCCATAATCATGGTGTAGTCGCGGTTGGTGATGCTGGATACGAACTGGCGGCCGATACCCGGCACGGCGAAAATCTGCTCGACGACCATCGAGCCGGTGACGATGAACGCCAGCATCGGGCCGAAATAGGTGATAACCGGAATCAGCGAGTTCTTCAGCGCGTGACCGAAGATAATTTTCTTGCCCGAAACGCCCTTGGCGCGCGCGGTGCGGATGTAATCCTGCCCCAGCACGTCGAGCATGGAGGAGCGCGTCAGGCGCGTGATGTAGCTCATCGGGTAGAGCGCAAGGGTGATAATCGGGAGGATCAGCCCTTCGGCCGTCGCGCCGTTCGCGGGTACCCAGCCTAACTTGACTGAGAACACTATCAGCAGGAATGACCCCATAATGAACGACGGCATGGACACGAACGCGGTCGTAATCACCATGATAATCTTATCCAGCACGGTGTTGCGCCGCAGCGCCGCCAACGCGCCGAGGACGATGCCGGCAATCGCCGCGCTGAACGCCGCAATCAGACCAAGCTTCGCGGAGGTCTTCATGCCATCCAGAATAATGTCGATGACCTGACGGCCGCGCTGTTTCAGGCTCGGCCCGAAGTCCAGCTTCGTCACCACATCGCGCAGATACGTCACATACTGTTCGCCCAGCGGCTTGTCCAGCCCGTACTTGGCCTCCAGCGCCGCCTGCGCTTCCGCGGAAATTGCCTTTTCACTTGCGAACGGCCCACCCGGAATCGAGTGCATCACGAAGAACGTCACCGTGATGACAATCCAGATGGTCAGCAGCGCCAGCAGCACGCGCTTGAGGATATAAAACAGCATCTTGGAATTCATCCGCTTCACCTTCCCGGCAGGGGCGCTGCCGCGTCTGCCTGCGTTTCTTGTTCATCGACGCGCAAAACCAACCAGTTTCACCGCGACGATGCTTTATTATGCAACACTGTATGGAGAAAATCAAGTGTTTTGCTGCACAAACTGTGTTTTTTTCATGTTTTTCTCGTGTATTTTGAATATTTTCGGCTATGTTGTTGCATTTGTCAAGTTTTCTGCAGCTCCTTGTGCATTTTTGCGCACAAAAAAAATGCAGGACGCTCATTCGTCCTGCATCGTGGTAACGAAGTGAATTATTCCGCTGCCGCCAAGCTGCCGAAGATTTCCAGCGGCATGTTTTCCAGCGCGTCGCCCACTTCCTTGCTGGCAACCTGGAACGTCACGGCGAGAACCGTCTCGTCGTCAAGGAAAGCATACAGCGCCAGCACGGTGTCGCCGGGGGTGTACATCAGGCAATAGTTTTCGTTGACATACAGCTCAGCGAGCATTTCTTCCGTCGCGCCCGCATCCTGAATGCCTTGCAGCAGCGTTTCGAAAGTCATCGCGGACTTCTGCACCGTAATGCTGACCGTCTGGTCGGCGTTGACGGCGAAGAGCAGGATGTTCTCGGCGTTTTCCGTGCCTGCGGGGACTTCCTGAACCGCCCAGTCCGCCGGAATCTGCATCGTCAGACCCGTTTCACCCAGCGCAACCGTCTGCGCCTCGAAGCTGACATTCATTTCAACTGCCGGCACTTCCGCTTCTTCCTCCGCGAACGCAAAGGCAGTGCAGCACATCATGAGCGCCATCAGGAGAGCAAGGAGTTTCTTCATATTTGTTTCCATCCTTTCATTTCCAGCATGATTTGGCTGATTTCTTTCCATATGGAACAGTCTCAGCTGGTAACATCTATGATACCAGATGCAAGGCGCTTTTGCCATACGCTTTCGCGCAGGAAAACGATTGATTCGCGCAGATTTGGGATTTCAGAATGAAGCAGCTTCCATTTTCATTCGGAAAATGTGAGTGAAGTGACTAAAATTTACTTTTTAATTTTCACAAAACAAGCGGTTGATTCCTTCCGTAAAAGCGGACTTTGCATCCCTCCCCCATCACAAAAAGCGGGGCACCGCGCGAGCCTTTCGCCCCCGCAGCCCCCCGCCATCCGCGCCGCGCAATTCCGCATTCCGGATTCCGCATTCCGCATTATTTCTTACTTTTTCGTCCAGTCCTGCTTTTCGCCGATGCCGTAGTTTGCCGGCAGCACGTCGTCATCAACCAGCACGAAGCCCAAATCCGCCGTGTAGGTCGTACTGGCGGAGGTCACCTGAACCGGGTTCGATTCGCCGTTTTCGCCCAGAATCGACGCAATCAGCGGAATATCCGTGCGCATACGCGTCGGCACAACTTCCGCCGGGTAGATGGGCTTGAGCGTGTACACGCCGGGATACAGGTTCTCGAAAGTGTAGTAACCGTACGCGTCGGTTGTCGTTTCCGCGACGAGCTGGTCATTGCGCCACAGTTCGATGCGCATGTTGCCCAGACCGAGTTCGCCCTCGTCCTGCAGGCCGTTGCCGTTCAGGTCAAGCCAGCAGAAGTCACCCAGCGTGCCCGGCTGCACCGCGCCGATGTTCTGTTCCAGCTGATGCTGGCTCATGCGCAGGGCAATCAGGTCGCTCTCTCCCTCGCGGGCGGTGTAGGTCGTCATCACGCTGATGTTCTGCCCGTCCTTGAGGCGCGTGTCATCCTTTTCTACGACGACGTAGCCGTTCGGGAGCGTCACACGCAGACGGTAGTTGCCCGGCATCAAGCCGTCAAAGCGGTAGATGCCGTCCTCGCCCGTCGTCGCGGTTTGCAGTTCGCTGCCCTTTTCGTCCAGCAGGATAACCTCCGCGCCGGACAGGGGCGCAATCTCGCCCGCGTTGTCGCACCAGACCATGCCGCCGATGCTTGTGTCAATCTTCAAGCCCAGCATCGGAGCAGTATAGTTGTTGTTTTCGCTAATTTCAATTTCGGTCATGACGAGCTGACTGCCCTCGGTGGTGAAGGTGCTGTCGCCCAGACGCGCCGCCTGCGTACCTTCCTTGAGGTCGTAGGCAAGGCTGTACACGCCGGGGGCAATGCCGTCGATGGCGAACCGCCCATCCGCATCGGTCTGCACCTGCGCAAACACCGCGCCGGTTTCATCCAGCAGGGTCAGCGTCTCGTTTTCCGGGGTGATTTCGCCCGCGTCCATGCGGCCGTTGTCATTCTCATCCACCCAAACCTGACCGGACATCTTCGACGGAATCACGCCGCCAAGCGCCTGATTCAGCCATTCCTCGCCCAGCCCGATTTCGATACTCACCTGCTGCTCGTTCAACCCGTGCGTCAGCGGCAGGGTCACATTGCCATCCAGCTTGGAGAGCACCATGCCCTCCGGGAAGCGCAGGGTCAGCGTGTAGGTGTCCGGCCGCAGCCCGGTGAAGCTGTACGCGCCCGTCGCATCGGTGACGACGGTCTGCTCCGTCAAATCCTCGCGGGAGGGAGTCAGAATCAGCGTCACGCCGGCAAGCGCCGCTTCGTTTGCATCCTGTGCGCCGCTGCCGTTGTGATCGGCAAACACCACGCCTTCAATGTCGCCCAAAGCCAGTGCGCCGCACAGGGGCGCGGTGACTTCTTCGCCCACGCCGATGGTAAAGGAATCCGTCGTGCCGTCGGAATCCGGCGCGATGGTGTTGCCGCCGTCCGCCAGGGGAGCAAACACGCCGTCGCCCGGCAGCTCGTAGCGCAGGCGGTACGTTCCGGGCAGCACCGCGTCAAACAGGAAACTGCCATCCGCGCCGATGGTGCGGGTCGCCACGTCACCGGTTTCGTCCATCAGGTGAACCACCGCGCCGAGCAAGCCGCCTTCATCCGCGTCGCGCAGGCCATTGTCGTTCTTGTCAGCAAACACCACGCCGGACACATGGCCGGGGGTAATCATGCCGATATCAAGGCCCGTCAAATCCGCGCCCATTGTCAGCGCCACCGGTTCGCTTTCGCCCACGCCGCCGGAGAGGTTGCGGAGGATATTGCCGTCGCCCGTGCGCGTGAACGCCAAGCCGCGGTTTGCGGTCGCGCTCACGGTGTACTGCCCCGGCGCAAGGTCATCGAAGGTATACACGCCGCTGCGGTTCGTTTTCGCCGTGCGAGTATTGCCGTTTTCATCCGTCAGGGTGACGGTGAAGTTGTTGACCATCTTTTCCGCGTCCATCCGGCTGCCGGAGAAGTCGTCATCCAGATACACCGTGCCGGAGATGCTGCCGTAAGTAATCGCGCCGATGGCCATCGTCATCTCGCTGTCGTTCTCCAGCACCACGTCGGAAATCGTGTGCTCGCGGCGGTCAGTGCCGGGGGCGAACAGGTTGCCGTACTCGCCCTCGCCCGCGATGGTGTACACATAGCCTTGCGGAATCGTCGCTTTGACGCGGAACGTGCTGCCGCGGATGTTGGCGAAGGTGAAGCGCCCGTTCTCGTCGGAGACGGTGTTCAGCAGCTCCTTGCCGATGGCCTGACGGTACAGGACGACCTTCACGCCTTCCAGCGTCTTTTCGCCCTCGTCATACACGCCGTTGTTGTTTTCATCCAGGAAGCAGATGCCGTTGATGTCAGAGCCCTTCATCACGCCAAGGAGGACTTCCTCCAAGTCACCGCGTTCAAGAATCACCTGATCCGTTTCGGAGCGCTTGAATTCGCTGGTGATGATGGAGCGGCGATTACCGCCCGTCTGGCTGTAGCGCGCAAACACCAAGCCGTCCGGCAGGCTGTATTCGACATTGTATGTGCCGTAGCGCATTTGACCGATGTAGAATTTGCCGTCCTCGCCGCTCTCGGTTTCGTACACCAGACCGTTTTTCACGCCGACGGCGCGGATTTTGATGCCCGCCTGACCGGGTTCACCGTCCTGATACACGCCGTCGTCGTTTTCATCCAGCCACACAAGGCCCTGCAGCGCCGCCATCGTCATCACGCCGACGCCCACGTCGGTCACAGAACCGGCTTCGAGGGTCAGCGGCACGCTGCTTTGTACTTGTTCGGTCGTTTCATCCATGATGGACATGTTCGCGCTGACATTTTTGCCGTGCGCGCCATGGCCGAAGCCCGCGGGCAGCTCGCTGCGCAGGACGTACGTCCCCGCCGGGACAGCCAGCGACACTTCACCGTTCTTGTCCGTTTCGCCGGATGCCACAACAACCTCCACGCCGTTGACTTCGGTGATGAGGCTCATCGTCGCGCCGGACACGCCTTCCTCGTATTTCCCGCGTGAACCGTTGTTATCGTTGTCGCGGAAGGCGTGGATGGTCAGCGCCGCCGGATTCGCCGCCTTCGCGGTCACAGTCGCGGGTTCGTCGCTAATGACGAGCGCACCGTTGGCAAGGGTCACGCCCGCATCATAGCGGACGACGTACGTCCCGTATTCGAGGAACTCCGCCTGCCAAGCGCCGTTTTCATCCGTCACCGCTTCCGTCGCGACTTCGCCCGCCTGATTGACCAGCTGCACCTGCACGCCGCTCATCGGCTGACCGTCCAGCCCCAGCACCACGCCGGAAGCGTCGCCGGTGGCATGGTTCGCCAGCGCCGGCAGCACAACGGTTTCGCCCGCGCCGATTTCCACCAGAATGCTCGCCGTCACGCCCGTATCGGTCGTGCTGAGCGTCCAGCCCTCGGTGTCATACAAGCCGCGCGGCAGGGTTGCCGTAATCTGGTAGGTATCAGGATACAGGTCGTTCAGCGCAAACGCGCCGCTGACCGTCATCTGTTCGCTCATCCGTTGACCGGAAATCGTCACTTCCGCCGGGGCAGACAGATCGTCGATGCTGCCGGTCATGCCGCCGCTGAGCGTCAGATCCAGTTCATAACGGCTGGTCTGCATCGCCTGAATGTTCACCAGCCACTGCGCCTGACCCTTCTGCAGGTTCGGCCAGCCGTTCACGCCCGTCAGCAGCGTGCCTTCCGGCAGCGTCACCGTGACAGCGTATGTCCCGTGGAAGAGGTCGGCTTCCTGCACCGTCTCGCCATCAGTCAGGTAACCCGTGCGGGTCGTTTTGCCGTCCTCGCTGACAATCTGGTACGCCACTGCCGCGTTCACGCCGCGCATGAGCATCGTCAGCGTGCCGTCCACGGGTTCAGGGGTGGGGGTCGGCGTAGGCGTAGGCGTAGGGCTCGGCGTGGGCGTCGGACTCGGGGTCGGGGTTGCCGTCGGGGTTGGCGTCGGCGCTTCCGTGGGTTCCTCCGTCGGTTCTTCCGTCGGATTCTCGGTCGGCGCTTCCGTCGGCGCTAAGGTCGGGGTAGCCGTCGGGGTCGGCGTTGCCGTCGGTGTCGGGGTCGGGGTAGGTGTCGGGGTGGGCGTCGGCGTAGGCGTAGGTTCAGGCGTGGCAGTCGGCGCCATCGTCGGCGGCACATAGTAATAGGAAGCGTTCACCTTCGTCACGGAATCCGGACCCGTGTAGCGCTCAATGTTGATAATCTTGTCGCGCCAGCTTTCAATGGCCAGCGAAGCCTTCGTCATGCGCAGGGTGTACAGCCCCGTGTGAATCGCCGCCGGCAGGGCATAGTCGCCCCGGCTGTCGGTGTCGAAGGAGAGAATCGTCTCGCCGCGCTCGTTAATCAGGTCAAAAGAGGAGCTGCTCTCCGTGTGCACGGTGAACAGACCCGTGTCCGTCAGCACAGCAATGACCGCTTTGTTCAGCCGTCCGCCGACAATCGACACGGTGTAGCTCGCCGCCATAATGGCGTCCTCCGGCATCGTTTCCGCCACCGGGACAAGCTGCACATTGCCCGTTCCGGGGACGGAAATCGGGTCGCTGCCGAAGTCGGTCAGGCGAATCGTGCCGACCGCCTCCCCGTTCTGCATGACGGTAAAATCGCCCGTGAATTTCCGGGATTCATACGTTCCCGCGCTTGTGGCATACATGCCCAGAAAATCCACTTGCAGCATCGTCAGCTCCGATGCCGCAGCCGTGGGAAGCAGCATCAGCAGCATTCCCAGCGTGAGCAGGAGTGACAGAAATCGCTTGCCAAGCATCCTCATCTTGCCTGTTCCTCCATCTGAATCATCCGCAAGCCGTGCGGGGTAAAGTCACAGAATAATCCATGTACTATGGTAAAGCAATCCGCCCGACTTGTCAACCATTCCGCGCATATTTTTACAATTTGATTGCTTTTCTGGTCGAAAATCAGCATGTTCCGGCAATAGAAAAGAAGGCTGACTTTTTCAGCCAGCCTCCCATGCGGATACTATTTCCAAATGAGAATACACCGAGATGCACCGCAAATGATTCGTTCTGGCTAACGCAAACGCCAGTATGGGAAAGGCGCAAGCAGATGGCACAGGCGAATGCAGGAAATCGTATCAGTTGCTGCCGCCCATCAGCAGGGTCAGCATGCTCTCCGGCAGACTCATCAGCAGGGTCATGGGCAGGTTCTGCAGGTTGTTCATCACCTTGACGAACCACGTCTGGAACTCACTGTCCGTCATCGCGCCCAAATCCTGCGCCTTGCTTACGTCCAGCGCGTCCTTCGCGTCGCAGGTGCGGGTTTCCGCCGTGATGGTCACAACGTCCAGACCCATGAAGCGCACCAGCACATCCACCTTGCGGACGCCCTGTTCGCCGTCCATCGTCGTAGCGGTCGTCACCACAACGCCGAAGCCCTGCTCGACACCATCCACCGTTTCCTTGATTTCCACATCAACAACGCTGCTGTCCGTGCCGACGCCCTTGCCGCTGACGTTGATTTCAACGGGGTCTTCGCCATCATAGGCGGTCAGGTTCGCCGTGAAGTTCTCCAAGTCGCCTGCGAAGGTCAGCGTCGCCGCGGTATCTTCCGCGCTCTTGATGGTCACAAGCCACGTCGCCACGCCGTCCGCCGTGTTGCGGGTCATCGTGAAGGAGATCGGCAAGGGTTCTTCGCCGCCGTTGTTGATCTTCACCGAAGCCGTCATGCGAACCAGCTCGCCTGCTTCAGTCATCCAGTATTCATAAACGATGTCATCCGCGTAGAGATCTGCTTCATCAAGTTCTTTCAGCAGGTCGTCCCAGCTCGTGTCAGCAGCGGAAAAAAGCGCATCCATGTAAGCACCGACGCTCGGAACGCTGTGGATCATTTCCAGCAGGGCTTTCGTCATCTCGACGATCTTTTCCGGCGGAACGGTGACTTTGACGTAGCTCTTCGCCGCGTCGCAGTCGCCGGGCTGCTCGGTCACTTCTGCCATTTCTTCACCGGACAGTATTTCGTTCATCATGGTCATGAACGCCGTGGTGTCCGCCTGCGTCAGTTCTTCCATGAGCTGCTCTTCCGTCATGCTGCTCAGGTTCGCCGCTGCTTCCATCAGGGCAGTGTATTCCGCATTGCCGCTCAGCTGTTCCTTCGATTCTTCAATCGCCTTGTCGATCTCCTCGTCGCTCTGACCGGACATCTTCATCGTCGCGCGGAGGGCTTTTTCCCTGATGGCTTCCACGTCCTTGCTGTTCACAGCAATCACGCCGCCCAGCAGCGCGCTGGACACATACATCAGCTGGTTTTCTTCCGCAGCAGTCGTCAGCGATGCCATACCCAGCACGCTCTTGCCGCTCAGGTTCAGGTCAAAGCCAGCTTCGTCGCCCTGCTGATAGCCGGTCAGGGACAGCGACGCCAGCAGGTCGTTGATGGCTGCCATCGCGGTGTCATCCCCGCCCAGCGCCGCCACGAGGTCAGCGTTCAGGTCGTGGATGGTGATGGTGGTTTCCTGACGCGCGGCATTGTCCCACACGCTGTTTTCCGCCATCGAGGTCAGGGGCATCGCCAGCATCATGATGCTGAGCAGTACCGCAAGCAATTTCTTCATGGGGTTTTCCTCCTTGTTATTTGGTTTCCCTTTTTCTTTATAGCGAACACTGCGGGGCAGTGATGCTTTCGGTTGATGTTAGTCGGCGTTATCCAAAATGATGGTGCTGCTCGGCAGCGTCGTCGTACCGTCCATGAGCTGCCGCACGCTGTTCGGCAGATTCATCAGGATGCGCGGCAGAATCTTCGAAATGCTCGTCGCCAAGGTCAGCATGTAGGCGTTGAAGCGCGCGCTGCTGATTTCGCCCAAATCCAGCACGTCGCCGTCGGACAGCAGGGGGCGCGGTTTGCACGAAAAGGTCGTCGTGTAGATGGTCAAGCCGACTTCACCGCCAGACAAGAGCCGAATTCTCGACTCCCGATGTACACTGCTGCTCGAACCAGACGTAAACACGCCGAATTGTATGCCGCTGTCCGTCCCGTTCGCTTCGGAGGTCGTGCGCACTTCTACATCGACCCTCCCGCCCCTGCGGTTCGGCTCAACCGTCAGCGAAATCGTCGTCTGCGTCTGGTCATCCGGCATAAGCACCAGTTCGGCATTCTTTTCACCGATGGTGAAGCGTCCCGTCGTGCTGTTCTCTTCCTTTTCCAGCGTCCAGTCGTACTGCAAGCCGTCCGCCAGCGTGTTCCGGTTCAGCGTGAACGTGACGGGCTTCAGGATTCCCTCAGTCGGCTCCACCTCGGACATTCTTTCCGCCCAGTCCGGGAGCGCGGAATAGTTCACAATCAGCTTGACAAGCTGCCCCTGCGCATCCGTGTACATCGTCACCTGCGCGTCGCTGTACAGCATCGTCTGCTGACGTACCTGCGCCGCCCAGTCGATTTCCTGCGGCACATACTCTTCCGTCGTCGTCTGCGACATGAACTGCATCAGATTGTCATAATCCGCCGCCAAATCCGCGAAGTTCTGGACGACAGGCACTTGCATCGCCGTTTCCAGCAGAATCGCCAGCCGATTGACCAGCTGTTCGTTCGTCAGCGTGAACGTACACACCTGTATCGCCGGGTCACAGCCTTCGAGCTGCTCCGTCACAGGGTCAATCGTCATGGACGGCTGATATTCCGCCAAGCGGCGCTGCATCTCCGTAAAGTCAATCGCCGCAAGGCTATTCAGCACTTCTTCCGCCTGCACGTTTTCCGTGAAGAGGGGATTTTTGAGTACCTTCGCCGTCATTGCGCCCATCTGTCCCACCTGCGCAATCTGCTCCGCGTAGTACCCAGAGGATACCGTCTCGTTGATGACTTCCGCCGTAAGACCGCGCTGGCTGAGCTGCTGGCGGTACACCAGCTCCCCGAAATGCTGCATGTCCTCGTCGAGGTTCAGATACAGCGTCTCGCCCAGCAGGTCACTGCTGACATAGACATCCGCGCCGCTGAACTGCACGGCATAATCGACAATAGGCTGGTCGTTCAGCGTCACCTCATAGGCGGCTGACGTTGTCCCCTGCTGATAGACTATCACCCGCAGGGCATCCAGAAAGTCATTGACGGCTTTCTCCTCCGCTTCGTCGATGTCCGCCCCCAGCACCTTCGCATTGAAGTCTTTCAGGAAAATGACTGTCCTTGTCGCGCCGGGCGCACTTTCCTCCGCAAAACCACACAGCGGCAGCATCAGCGCCAGCGTCAGCAGAATCGCAAGCAGCTTCTTCATTCGTCAGCCTCCTTGACATTCGTTTGTGCGCTTTTCAGCATTCCATTACCATTATATCAAAAAAAACACCTGTTGCAAGCGAATATGCGCAAGTTTTACAATTCCGTGCCTGAAAGATGCAAATTTGCGTCTGAAAGCGCAGCTTCGCGGAAAAATGCTTGATGCCGTCATGCAAAATTTCTGTGAATGGCGCAAAAGGCCGTTTTCCCCTCTTGTGAAGCGCGAAAAAATATGCTACAATAGATAGAGTATTCCGGATTACTGAAAGGAGCTAATTCGCATGGAATTTCTGACCAAGCTTTTGGGCATCGCCACCGCCGTTGCGGAAACCACCACCACCACCGGTGCGGCCGACCCTGCCGCCGTCACCACGGATTCTGCCGCTGGCGGCATTGTCGGTATCCTCTTCAGCCTTCTGCCGCTGCTGCTGGTTTTCGTCCTGATGTACTTCATGATGATTCGCCCGGAGAAGAAGCGCCGCAAGAAGGAGCAGGACATGCTCGCGTCCCTGAAGAAGGGCGATCGCGTGTGCACCATCGGCGGCATCTACGCCACCATCGAGAGCATCAGGGACGACACCATCACCCTGAGCGTCGGCAAGGGCGACCAGACGATGGTTGTTGCGCGCTGGGCGATTCGCTCGGTGGAAGATGTGACCATCGAGAACGAGACCGAATCCCTGAACTAATCGCAAAATTCCCGGCTTCGTGCCGGGTTTTTTTGTGCCCGATTTTCCCGCCGCGCATATGTTGGGAGTGAACAGCTCACACGATGGGAGGAATCGCCATGAATCAGCGTCCGAATTGCTGCCGTCCCATGCCGCCGCAAGCGCCTTGTCCGTCCAGACCACCTTGCCCGTCTTGTCCGCCGACGCAGAAGGGCGTTTTATTGCCGCGAATCCTCGCCAGCGGGCGGGAGTGGCAGCGCCGCGCGTGTGTGGCGCTGTACGTCGGCGGTTTGCCGGAGGATGCGAACGGGCGATTGCGGCTCGTCGGCGTTACGGCGTGCGGTGACGCGGATTGGGAGATTGCGCCGTACCAAGAACCGCACCCGTGCGGCTGCCGCGGATGCCGACCGTCTCGACCCGCGCCGTGCCTTCTGCGGGTGAATATTCCGGTTGTTTGCCAAGTGCAGGCGGAGTGCGGGCAAGTTTTGCGCGGCGAAAGTGTGCTGACAACGGATGTTGCGCTGCCGATTCGCTGTGTGCAGGCGGAATGCTGGCGCAACCAGATGATGGTGCTGCCGTGTGTTCGGCTGATTGACGGCGGCGCGCCTGTGTGTGCGGATGGCTGCCGTCCCCCTGTGTTCGATTGCACGATTGAACTGCTCGTCGAAGCCTACATGACGCGATGGGAAGCGTGCGGCACCCCTGCGCCGACTTGTCCGGATTTACCGCTATTCCCCCCGCCGCCGTTCGGGTGACAAGGGCGTTGGAAGACCCAAGGGGCTTTGCCCCTTGACCCCAGCAGGGACGCTGTCCCTGCACCCTGCAA
>OGYO01000747.1_pt1 | contig 17282 bp, 8 predicted proteins | sample 1576561 | NCBI WGS metagenome assembly OGYO01 (sample SAMEA3541507, study PRJEB24748) | human gut metagenome | biome: human gut; feature: human-associated habitat; material: faeces | place: China | collected 2012 | reverse complement strand
CTGATACACGCACTGCTGCACCAGATCATCTCCCACAGCTACCACATGATCCCCGATTCGATGGGGCGTGCCTGCGGTGGATTGTGCGCTTCTTGCCAGCGCATGTATGATTTCCAGAGCGAGCGGTTGAATTTCGATTTCGAGGCCCTGAAGCCTAAGGAGAGTTGGGACCGGAAGTTACGTCGTCTGATGCGTTATTTCGAGGAAGACGCCCAGCTACGGGATATCCTGATAACGGGCGGGGATGCCTTGATGAGCCAGAACGCTACCTTGCGTAAGATATTGGAGGCGGTATATAAGATGGCGGTGCGGAAACGGAAGGCGAACGAGAGCCGTCCGGAGGGCGAGAAGTACGCCGAGCTGCAACGGGTACGGCTAGGTTCCCGGTTGCTGGCTTATCTTCCGCTGCGTGTGACCGACGAGTTGGTTGGTATATTGAGGGAGTTCAAGGAGAAGGCTTCCGCTATCGGCGTGAGCCAGTTCTATATACAAACGCATTTCCAGTCTCCACTGGAGGTGACACCGGAGGCGAGGCACGCTATCGAGGCGATCTTGGCGGCGGGCTGGACGATCACGAATCAGTTGGTTTATACGGTCTCGGCTTCCCGTAGGGGGCATACGGCGAAATTACGGCAGACCTTAAACGCCCTTGGGGTGGTTTGCTATTATACGTTCTCCGTGAAGGGATTCCGGGAGAATTATGCGGTTTATACCCCGAATAGCCGCTCGTTGCAAGAGGCTCGTGAGGAGAAGATCTTCGGGCAGGTGCCGGAGGAGAAACAGGCGGAGTTGTATGATATGATCCGTAACCAACGTCCTTTAGGCAAGCGTTTGGTTCGTTTCCTGAAGGAAAACGGGTTGTTGTTCGCAGGTACGGATCGTAATGTATTGAACTTGCCCGCTATTGGTAAGAGCATGACTTTCCATACCATAGGCCTGACTTCCGAGGGAAAGCGGATTCTTAAGTTCGATCACGACGGGAGCCGTCGGCATAGCCCGATTATCGATCAAATGGGTGAGGTTTATATCGTGGAGAATAAATCCGTGGCCGCTTACCTTAGGCAATTGAAGGAGATGGGCGAGGATGTCAATGAGTACCGTACGATCTGGAATTATTGCGAGGGAGAGACGGAGCCTCGCTTCAGTATTTATGAATACCCGGCTTATCCCTTTAAGGCCACGGACCGAATGACTAATCTTGAATTATGAATTCTATCCTCATATGTTTGCCTTGGTTTCGTATATTTTGCTTAATTTTGTTTCACTGAATTTAGAAGGATATGATACAGAACGAAAGAGAAATCAGGCATGAGCTTGTGTTACAGGCCGCACGCCGTATGATGACAGCCGCTCGCACGGCTCCTAAAGGCAAGGGTATTGATATCATAGAGATAGCGATGGTGACGGATGGGGATATCTTGCGCTTGTCCGATGAGATGATCCAGATAGCGGCCGAGACCGGATTCAAGTTCCTGCTCCGTGACGCCGAGAATATAAAGAGTGCCGACGCCGTGGTGATTATCGGTACCTCCCAGAAAGTACAAGGCTTGAACTGTGCCCATTGCGGTTTCGATACCTGCGTGGAGAAGCCGGACTTGGTTCCGTGCGCTATTAATTCCGTCGATCTGGGTATCGCTATCGGCTCGGCTTGCGCTACGGCGGCGGACCTGCGTGTGGATACTCGTGTCATGTTCAGCGCCGGCTTGGCGGCCCAACGACTGGGGCTGTTGGGAGACTGTAAATGCGTGATGGCGATACCGGTCAGCGCCTCGTCGAAGAACCCGTTTTTTGATCGTAAACCGAAAGAAGAACCGAAAAACTAGAAACAAATGAGTGACTCTATTCTAAAATTCGCGAATAAGCTGGAGATACGTTATTCCTTTAATAATAAATCCAATTATATGGATGCCATGACCAAGCACCGGTGTGAGAAGGAGATTCTTACGCTGATACGTTCCTTGGCGGATATGCTGGACGTGAAGCTGACGGTTTACAACGAGCCTTACGATAAGGAGGGTGGTTTCCGTGAGAAGCTGGGCGTGGCCGGGGAGAGTAGCCGCTCTATCTCTATCGTGTTGAACTTGGTGATGCAGATATTGACCCGTCCTTCCTTGTCGGTAGGTGGACAACCGCTGATGGATCGTACGCCGGCGGACGAGGAGGAGATGCAGCGTGAGCTGTCCAAGTTACGCCGTGAACTACGGCTGAAGACTCCGGGGGCTACGCCTTCACGCCGCTTGATCGACCTGTTGAACGCCTCGCCCCGTTTCTGTAAGTGTAAGTCTAATTTCTACGAGGCTTTGAAAGGGTATCCGAAGGTGACGAAAATCTCGGTACGTGAGTTGAACGAGAAGGATCGCAACCGTTCCGGTTCGCTGGAGGTGAAACGGGACCAGTTCGATTATTTTATCTTGCGTAGCGACGATCTGCCTACGGTCAAGGATAATAAGGCCACGATAGAGATCATCTCGCCGGTACTGAAAGACAGTAAGTATCGGTGGAAAGGTATCTACAACAAGGGAGGCGAGACGATCGATTTCTATATGCAAGATGAGGATTTCAAGAAACAGATGTTCGAGGACAAGATCTCGTTCACGAGCGGTATGTGCATCGATTGCGTCTTGGAGATCGCCCGCCGTCTGTCGGAGCTAGGAGAGGTGGTCAACGTGAGCTATACCGTGACTACGGTGATACGTACCCGTTTCGATAAGATGGAGATCGTCACCCCTCAAGGCAAGCGGCATCTTCGTAAACTGGAAGCCGCGAAGAAACAGCTTACGCTGGATTTGTTCGGCTAATCCGACAGCGGTATTCCCATCGCTCCCAAACACTACCGTGTTCCCACCTGAACACTGTAGTATTCATCAGCGAACACAATAGTATTCAATCCCGGACACAATAGTCTTTTTGCTTTGAATACTATTGTGTTTTTTCGTAAGGACGGGCAGCCTATACGTGTGTATATTTCCTCGGGTAATTGAATAAGATCGCCAATAAGGCGCCTGCTCCCAATAGATACGGGTAGTAAAGATATTGCATGATCTCGATAGGGGAGACATGCCCGAGTCCGGCGGCCATCAACATCTGGGCGCCGTAGGGGATGATTCCCTGTACGAAGCAAGAGAAGATATCCAATAGGCTGGCGCTGCGGCGGGGATCTATCTTGAACCGGTCCGCTATATCCTTGGCGATCGGGCCGGCCATGATGAGGGCGATCGTATTGTTGGCCGTGCAGAGGTTGGCGAAACTTACCAAGGCCGCTATGCTCATCTCGGCCCCCTTGGAGGAATGGATGCGGGAGGTAAGCTTGCGGATGATCCAGTCGATACCCCCGTTATAACGGATCATCTCCAACATGCCTCCTGCCAGAAGCGTCACGATAATCAGCTCGCCCATATTCGTGATACCTAGTCCCATGGAGGCGTTCCAGCCCCAGATATCGAAGCTACCGGTCCACAGACCTACTATACCGGACAGGACGATCCCGATGAATAGCACCAGCATGACATTGATCCCGCAAACGGCGGTTACCAATACCACCAGATAAGGGATCACCTTGACCCATTCGATCGGGGCCGGAGCGTAAGCGTTCTCCACGCCGCTTCCCACCAGCACGTATATCAATCCGGTCAGGATCGCTATCGGGAGGGCGATACGGATATTCACCTTGAACTTATCGGACATCTGGCAACCCTGCGTGCGGGTAGCTACGATGGTCGTATCGGATATGAACGACAGGTTATCGCCGAACATGGCGCCGCTTACCACGACACCCAGCATAAGGGCGTCCGGCATCCCCGTCTTGTCCGCTATACCGACGGCTACCGGGGCCAAGGCCACGATCGTGCCCACCGACGTACCTACCGAGATGGATATGAAGCAAGCGGCTAGGAAGATTCCGGCCGCCAACAGGTTACCGGGCAGGATGGACATCGCCAGATTCACGGTAGCGTCTACGGCACCCATCGCCTTGGCAGTCTGGGCGAAGGCCCCGGCGAGGATGAAGATCAATACCATCAGCATGATATTGCTGTTGGCCGCCCCCCGGCAGAACTGCTCGATACGGTTGCTTAATTTGCCTCCCTTGGAGATCGCTATCGCTACGATCGAGGAGATGACGAAGGCTACCGTTATCGGCATCTTATAGAAATCCCCCGCCACGATAGACACCACCAAATAAGTCAATAAGAATACCACCAGCGGCGTCAACGCCCATGCGTTCGGTCTGCGTTCCAACTCCCCCATTTTCTTATCTCTCCTACATTTAACTGTCAACTGTCAATTCTCAACTGTCAACTCTTAGAAGGAGAACCGCAGCGCTATACGCACGCCCCCCTTCTTGATATTCGGTTGGTCCAGATACGTCAACCGGCGGTAATAATCGATCCGTAATATCTTGAAGATGTTCTCCAGACCTACGCTGGCCTCTAGGTAAGGCGTACGGCCCATCGGCGAGGTTCCCTCGGGGAAGCGGTATAGTCCCGTCGGGTCCAAGGCAGGGTTGTTCTTATCAGTCAGTCCTCCGTAGAAACCGCTGAACGATATCACCTCACGCAAACGTAGCCACTTCACGCCGGGAATACGGTTTAAGATCCATCCCTTCATATAATACGTGAAGTAGAACGAAACATACTGGTCGCTTACGAACTCCAGCGCACGCATCATGTTGAAGGCTTGCGGCTGGATCGTGATGGACTGGTTGGTATTCGGCATGATGAGCAAGGGGAAAGGAACCTTGTCCCATACCTTGCCCGCCGTCACCAAGGCGTCGATATGTCCGAAGGAAGAGAGCCAGATCCGTTTCTCGGCGCTGATCTCCGTATGGTTGTAGTTGAAGTCGCCCCCCAACACGTTCTTCAATCCCATCTGATGGGATAGCTTGAATACGGGAGCGTCTTTCGAGAGGTTGAAAAGCGAGTTCTTACCCTCTCGTCCGTTATAGGCACGCTCGCCCGGGGCGAAACGAAGCTGGGTCCCTAGCTCCGTGTTGGTGAAACTCTTTAGGTTCGTCAATGTCCCGTCGGCGTCGTAACGGTCGTAGCGGAGCGTTCCGGCCGCCTCGTTGTTCTCGTTCCGCGCCCAAGTGGTAAGGGTCAGGCCATTCAGCCATTCCTTCTGGTACTGGAGCATGGTCTTGCGGATGTATTGCATCATGGTGACGGGCTCGCCCACCTTCCATGCCACGAACATATTATCCTTGCTGGTGAAGAGGAAGTCCTGACCAGGCGTATATACGTCGTACTCTTGGATCGCGGAGATATTGTTCACCGGGCTTTCTCCCTCGTGATATTTCTTCTTGTTCACGCTATACGTCAGCTTGGCGTTATACTTTAGCTTACGGTCGTTTACGCCATAGGCCAGATAACCGCTACCGAACCAGTGCGGGTTGAGGTTTGCCGTCGTCATACCTCCCACACGCATGCGGAAGCCCTCCAGATGGTTGGCGCTGAACGTGGTATTCATCGGTCCGAAATCGAACTTGCTCTTATCCTTGTCCGCCGTGGTCGGGATATAACCGGTGATCAATATCTCGGCGGTCTTGATGATCACGTTGAAAGCCGGTACCTTGCGAAGTTGCGCCAGCAAGTCGTCCAAGGCGCTCTCTTTCTCTTTCAAGGGGACATGGCGGTTGTGTATCCAGAAGGTGTCGGTCTGGGCGGTGGCTTCGGGCAACTCATGGATCGGGCCGAGAAGGCCGAAGATCGAGTCGGCGTTCTGCACGTCGAACTGATACTTATCGAAATTCCTTAGCTGGTGGGCGTAGAGCTGTTGCGCCCCTTTTACGATATAGAAATTAACGTAAGTATTCTCATTGGCGAGCACCCAAGTGCTATCCGGCATCCGCTTGAACTCTTGCTCGATCCGGAGCTTGTCCACCCAGTTGAGGTTGATGTTCGCCGGGGTGTTCAAGAGGAATTTCTTGACGGCGTAATTACCGTCCAGCGTGATGTACAAGCGGCCCGTGAAACCATAGCTCTGGCTGTTTACGGGCACGAAGGCGAGATCCACACATTTATCTCCGGCAACGTCCACCGTATCCATGATATAATATTTGTAATAGGAGACGGCCAGCGTGGAAGACAGCGGGCTCACGAAACGGTTCAACAAGATATTGATATTGTTGTCGAAGATATTGACGCCCTTGAATATCTCCTCAAGGTTGGCGGTGATGGCGCCTCCATCGTCCAAGGTCTTGTCGATACCCTGCTGGCGCTTGGCCTTGGTGATCGTCTTCTCCGCCTTGGGATGTTTGCGGTAGTATTGGTCGGAGATCGTCTCACGGACGGAGATCGTCAGGATCGGTTTCCCGTTGAACTCCGAGGTATCCAGATAGTTCTTGATGAACTTGAATTTCTTCAGGAACTTATTCTTCTCGAGATTGGGGTTGAAGTCGTCCAGCGACATGCTGAGCTTCTCGTACACCTCGCTTTGGTACTCGTCCTTCGCCTCGATGCGGTTGTCGTTCTTATGCTCTATGACTTTCTTGATCAGTTCCACGGCGGGATTGTCCTTGCGGGAATATTTCTCACGTTTAGGCTTGACGACTACCTCGGCAATCTCGAACGAGGTAGGCCGGAGGAGCACGTTGAGGGCGTTGTTCTTTTGCCCCGCCTTTAGGTTTACGACCTTATTGTCATATCCAAGCGAGGATACGACCAGCCGGGTAAGTCCTTTGTCATTCTGGAGGCTGAAAGCCCCGTCATCGTCGGTCATCGCCCCGATCGTCGAGTTCTCGAACATGACGGATACGTAGGATAGGGGTTCCCCGCTTACGGAATCTCTCACGATTCCGGACGCGGAAGTTATGCTCTGGGCGTATAGGACGGAAATGCCGGTCACGAATTGTAACAGGACTAGCAAAGTGATATAGCGAATAGATCTTATCATGTAAATGTCTCGTTATTCCTTCACGGATAATACTGTTGGCAAAGGTATGTTTTTTTCGTGGGAGGGAGGGGGGAGAGGCTATTAATAATCATTAATCACCGGGTTTCCCACCGCTCGATGGGAAACCCGGCGGTAGAAAACGCGAGCTTCATTATTTAACGAAAAAGATCTTCATTATTTTATATCTCTGATGGCGAGTCGCTGTCGGTAGCGGGCTTGTCGCCTTCTTGTTTCTTGGCGGCTGCGGCCCTCGCCTGCGCTATGCGTTGGTTGTAGAGGGCGTTCGTCTCGTCGACCAGCGCGTTGAGGCGGCTGATGAAGGCGGCGGTCTCTTGAGTGGGCTTCACCACGCTTTGCGCAAAGGCGTAGGTGGACATCTCGTCGTATTCCTCGTCCATGCGTAGGCGGATTTTCTTGGCGCTCTCTACGGGGTCGTCCGCCTTGGCGTTGGCGCGTTGCTCGGTGAGCGTGGCGTATTGCTTGTTCTTCTCTTTCAGCGCTGCTACTACCTCGGTGAGGTTGATCGCCGCCAGCGCCTCGGGCATCCCAGCCTTGTCGAGGTCTACCAGCAAGCCCTCGATGGCGGCCGTCTCCTGCAAGTTGGCGAGGCGCGCGGCTCCGATGTAGGGTTTCACGGGAAGGTATAGCTTCTCGGCCGCCGTGCGTTGCGCCGCCAGCGGGCTTTTCGTCATTTGGGTAATAGTGGAAGTAATGAAGATCAAGAGATCATCCCTCTCCTTGTCGAGGGCGGACATCTGCGCGGTCTCCTCGCTGGCCGAGGATTGGTTCACGGCGTCGGTCAGCAGGGCGAAATCGGTGGCGAAGGCCGTACGAAGTTCTTGGGGGATGCCCAGCGGGTCGTTCGGGTCGAAGCTGATCTCGTCGGGAGATTCCGAGTCGCCTCCGCCACCCGCGAGCAGGTTCCCGTAGCGGGCCATGAAGGTTCGGTACTCGGCGTTGTTCAATCTCTGTAAATAAATAATATTCACCTTGGTTATTTTTTCCATATCTGAAAATTTTAGGAGGATCGCTAGATCCGTTTTACAGTGCTAAAGGTATGATAATTTTGGGATCCAGCCACCAAAACCTATCGCATTTTTCATATATTCGGGCTTACATCGGGCATGAAATGGAATTTCAATTTTGAAATGGGGCCTACATTGGGTGCGAAACGGAATTTCAATTTTGAAACTGGGCTTGCATTGGACGCGAGGTGGAATTTCAAATTTGAAATGGGGCTTACATTGGGTGTGAAACGGAATTTCAAGTTTGAGACTGGGCTTACATCGGGTGCGAGGTGGAATTTCAAATTTGAAATGGGACTTATATCGGGCGCGAGGTCAAATCTGTAAAAAATGCGAGGCCCAACCTTGGTGGCCGGGCCTCGCCGATAAATCATTTCTTCTTGATCACGATGATACGCGTGCCGCCCTCAGGCTGTACCAGATCCCCGATCTGCTTGCCATTGTCATCTAACGTAGGAACCAAGAACGGATAATATTCCGGGTTGTAATACTGCTTCGTGCTTAGGGAGCCTTCTCGGGGGTGCATGGAGTAGGCGAGCACGCCGCGTCTCTACAACGCCTCCTTGTTCCACTTGTTCTGCGGGTTCTTCCCCTCGGGGGTATAGAGCTGGGCGATACGGGCGGCGTAGGCTTTCTCTACCTTGCCCCGGACGATCTTCATGGTGCTGTTTACCATGCCGTTTTGCTCGGTGAAAGGCTCGGGGAGGATGGCGAAGGTGGTCGGCAACCAACGGTCCGGGAACATACTAGACAGGTCGCCTCCCTTGCGGAAACGGTCGATCTGGCGCTGGATGATACGGATGGCCTCTTCCCGGCCTTGATCGCTCGTGAGGTCCAGATTCTGGTGGGCCAGATGCTTCCTCAACCGTTCTTTGTTAGGGACCAACAGGGCGGTCGTGTACGGACTCTGGTTATTGTATAGGATCAGCTGGTCGATGCAAGAGGAATGCTCTACCAAGGCCTCCTCTATACCCTCCGGACTGTATTTCTCCCCGTCGCTTCCGATCAGCAGGCTCTTGAAACGCCCCAACACATAAAGAAGCCCGTCACGCATATATCCCATATCCCCGGTGTACAGCCAACCCTCCTTTACGGTATCGGCCGTCGATGCCGGGTTCTTCCAGTAGCCGGCCATCACGTTCTCTCCCCGGATGACGATCTCGCCTTTCTCCCCCGGAGGAAGTACGTTGCCGTCCATGTCGCAGATCTTTAGGTCGAGGGGCCGTACCAATACACCGCTACTGCCGAAGGTATGGCGGCGGGGGCCGTTGGTCGAGATGATCGGTGTCGCCTCGCTCAGCCCGTATCCTTGGTACATCGGGATTCCCAAGGCGTAATAGAACTTCTGCAAGTCCTTATCCAGCAAGGCGCCCCCTCCGATAAAGAACTTCAGCTCGCCCCCGAAGTTCTCACGGACTTTCGCGAACAATAGCTTGTCGAACAAACGGACCAGTGGCTTCAAGAGGACGCGGAAACCTTTTCCTTCCTCCTCGTCGCTATCCCCGTTATAGATATAACCGATCCGTAAGGCTAGGTTGAAAAGGCGGGCGGCGTTCTTGCCTCGCGCTCGGATACCTTGCTCGATATTCTTCTTGAAGTTCTTCGCCAAGGCGGGGACGCTCAGTATCAGGTACGGCTTGAACTCCTTTATATTGATAGGGATATTCTTCAAGGTCTCCATACCGGTACGCCCTACCTGCACGGTAGCTACCGAGGCTCCCTTCGACATGAAGATGTAGAATCCTACCACGTGGGCGAAGCAATGGTCCAGCGGGAGTATCACCAACGTACGCCACGTATCGTCTATATCCACGCAAGTGAGCGCTTGCTCCACGTTCGCCGTATAGTTACGGTGGGTGAGGATCACGCCTTTCGGATCGGCGGTCGTGCCGGAGGTATAGGTGATGGTGGCGTAATCATCGTTGCCCAGCGATTGCCCGATCGCCAAGAACTCCTCTAGCGGATGAATACCCAGATAGACCTTCCCCATCCGGCGTATCTCGGACAGCGACATCTCACGGTCTTGGTATTCCGCTTGCTCGTCGAGTACGATGATCTTCCGTACGGCGGGGAGCTTATCCTTGATCGCCCGGATTTTCTTGAGTTGCTGGCCCGATACCATGATATATTTCACGTCGGCGTGGACGAGGCGGAACAGGAGGTCGTTCGCCTCCTCCAGCTTGATGGATAGGGGCACGTTCGTCGCCCCGGCGTAGAACATGGCCAGCTCGCCGATGATCCACGCGTTGCGCCCTTCGCTCAGTAAAGCCATATTATCCCCCTTTCGCACACCCAGCGATATGAGGCCTGCGCCTTCCTCATAGACGAGGTCTCGAACCTCGGAGTAAGTGGTTGGCTCGAATCGCTTGCCCGTCTTCTCCCATAAAAAAGGATTACTCGGGAATCGCTTGGCTGAACTCTCAAAAAGGTCTATAATCGTTTTCTTTTCCATATCTTTTCGTGTTTGTAAGAGGATGTGTCAAAAGTTGGTTGAGTTTATTTTTTCCATCTCTTGCAGGTAGCCGCATGCCGCTTCCACCGTAGGGACGTTCTTGATCACGATGCTTCGCTTGCCATTCTGCTCCCGGAGGTTGCATTCACGGGGATGCTTTTGGATGAAGCCCAGCAGCTTGCCGAACGCCTCGCTTTGGTAATACGGGCTGTCTGGGTTATTCACCAAGAAGAGGCTCATCTGCCCTTTCTTCAGGATCACCTTCTCCATACCCAGTTTCTTGGCCATGCGACGGAGGCGCACGATCCGGATCAACTCCTTGCCCTCCTTCGGTATCTTGCCGAAGCGGTCTTTCAGGCGCTCCGTAAAGGCGAGGATGTCACGTTCCTCCTCCATATTATCCAACTCCCGGTATAGGGAAATACGTTCCGAGTCGTTGGGGATGTAGGTGGGAGGGAACATCAATTCCAGATCGCTCTCGATATAGGTCTCCCGGACGTACTCGCTGCCCGTATCCCGATGCCCTTCGGCATTATCGGCGTAAAGATCGGCGAATTCCTCGCTTTTCAACTCGTCTACCGCCTCCTCCAAGATCTTCTGGTACGTCTCGTAACCCAGATCCGCGATGAAACCGCTTTGCTCGGCGCCTAGCATATTCCCGGCTCCCCGGATGTCGAGGTCTTGCATGGCGATATGGATACCGCTACCCAGCTCGGAGAAGTTCTCGATCGCTTGCAACCTGCGCCGTGCCTCCTGCGTCAGCGAGGTGAGGGGCGGGGAAAGGAGGTAGCAGAAGGCTTTCCGGTTGCTTCGTCCTACACGTCCGCGTAGCTGATGGAGGTCGCTAAGCCCGAATTGCTGGGCGTTGTTGATGATGATCGTATTGGCGTTGGGCACGTCGATGCCGCTCTCCACGATACTGGTAGCGATCAATACGTCATACTCATAATTCACGAAATCGAGGATGATCTTTTCCAGCTTCTCCGGCTCCATCTGCCCGTGCCCCACGGCTACCCGTGCGTCGGGGACTTCCCGCCGTACCAAGGCTTCCATCTCGTAAATGTTTTGGATACGGTTGTTGATGAAGAACACCTGCCCGTTCCGGCTCATCTCGAAATTGATCGCTTCCCGGATGATATCGGGATTGAAACGCTCCACCTCCGTCTGCACGGGATAACGGTTGGGCGGTGGCGTGGTGATGCTGGAAAGGTCCCGGGCCCCCATCAAGGAGAATTGTAAGGTACGGGGGATCGGGGTGGCCGTCATTGTCAAGGTGTCCACGTTCACCTTCAGCTGCCGAAGCTTCTCCTTGACGGATACCCCGAACTTCTGCTCCTCGTCGATGATAAGCAAGCCCAGATCCTTGAAACGTACATCCTTGCCGACGATCCGGTGGGTGCCGATCAAGATATTCACCTCGCCCTCTTTCAGCTCTTTCAAGGTAGCCTTGATTTGCGCGGCCGTACGGGCCCGGCTGATATAATCGATCTTGCAAGGGAAATCCTTCAAGCGCTCACAAAACGTCTGGTAATGCTGGAAAGCCAGTACGGTGGTGGGTACCAACACGGCCACCTGCTTATTGTCCGATACCGCCTTGAATGCCGCACGGATAGCCACCTCGGTCTTTCCGAAACCAACGTCTCCACAAATCAACCGGTCCATCGGACGGGTACTTTCCATATCCGCCTTGACCTCGGCGGTAGCCTTCATCTGGTCCGGCGTGTCCTCATAGATGAAGCTGGCTTCCAGCTCATGCTGCATGAAGCTGTCCGGCGTGTAGGCGAAACCCGTCTCTTGCTTGCGTTTGGAATAGAGGAGGATCAGGTCCCGGGCGATATCCTTCACCTTCGCCTTGGTACGTTCCTTCATCTTTTCCCAAGCGCCCGTGCCGAGCTTGCTCAACTTAGGCGGCTCGCCGCTCTCTTTCCCCTTGTATTTCGATAATTTATGCAGGGAATGGATGCTGACGAATATAATATCGTTATTCTGATAAATCAATTTGATGGCCTCTTGCATCTTACCGTTCACCTCGGTGCGTACCAATCCTCCGAACTGTCCTACGCCATGGTCGATATGTACGATATAATCCCCTTGCGAGAACTGGTTCAGCTCCTTGAGTGAAAGGGTGATCTTTCCGCTTCGTGCCTTATCGCTCTTCAAGTTGAACTTGTGGAAGCGGTCGAACAATTGATGGTCGGTGAAAAAGCAGATGCGTAGCGTATCGTCGGCGAATCCCTCGTGTATCGTGCGGTTTACGGCGGTGAAAGGGATATTGTCGCCCCTATCCTCGAAAATCATCCGGATACGGTTGGCTTGTTTCTCTTGATCGCTCAATATATATAACGTATAACCCTCGTCGAGGTATTTATGGAACGACTCGCTCACCCGGTCGAAATTCTTATGATAGATCGGCTGCGTTTGCGTAGAGAAGTGGATGGTAGCGTCCGCCGTTCCCATCGGCCGTACCCCGAAATGGATGCGACGGAAATCCAAGACCTCCCGTAGGAAGTCCTCGCCCCGGACTAATTTCTTCCGCATCTGGTCGATATCGGCGAAGGATTCCTCGTCGGCTACCACCGGATCGTCGTTCCATACGCTTCCGATGCGCTCCTTGCACCATGCGAGATCTCTCGCCGCTATGCAGGTGTTCCGGGGAAGGGAGCCTAGCAAGGAAGTACTATCCATGGCGTTCTTGCTCATCTCCGGGACGATATAGATGCTGTCCAGTTTCTCCTTGCTGAGTTGCGTCTCCACGTCGAACGTACGGATGGTCTCCACCTCGTCGCCGAAAAAGTCGATACGGTAGGGAAACTCGTTGGAGAAAGAGAAAACGTCGAGGATACTGCCACGGAGGGCGTACTGCCCCGGCTCATATACATAATCGACCTGCTCGAAGCCATACTCGTCCAGCACGTCGGAGACAAACATATTATCCAGCTTCTCGCCCACGCTGATTTTTAAGGTATTCTCCTTCAATACCTCCCGGGCCACGACTCGTTCCGCCAAGGCGTCCGGATACGTGACGATCACGAAAGAGGCGTCCGGGTCTTGCAACCGGCTGAGTACCTCGGTGCGCAGGATCTCGTTCGCCGGATCGACATGCCCGTACTTGATGGCCCTCCGGTAAGCGGATGGGAAGAAGTATACCTCATCGCTGGCGGTAAGCTGCATCAAGTCGTGATAGAAATAGCCGGCTTCCTCTTGGTCGTTCAACACGCACACATAACTTCCCCTTCCTTTCGTAAAAAGAGAGGCGATCGTCATTGCCGGACCCGAGCCATTCAGTCCCTTTAGGAATATATTGCGGGACGTATCGTTTTTCAGTAAGGTGTCCAGCGCCGTCACTTGCGGGTGAGCGGCATATAGTTTCAATAATTCTTGTACTTCCAAAGCGAAATCTTGTTTCCGCAAAGGTAACCTTTTTGCTTAAGTTTTTATAGGTGTTCGTCCGGTTTCTTTCTTTATCAAGTAACTAATCCTTGATAAAGACGACTATTGATATTGGTAAATCCGTAAATGTGGTAAGAGAATCTGTAAATTTGCTAAGTGGCTATAGAACGGACTCATCTATCTTTGCCATCCTCTGCGCAAGAAATTTTCTGATAGACGGAGGCGCAACGGCTTCATTCTTTTACGGCTCTCTAAAACCACAGCGATAATTCGAGTAGGGGATTTTGGGGGAAATGCTTTTGGGCCCCCTGAAAAAGGGAGACTTATCGTATATTTTTATGTATGTTCTAGTTCCTTGCCGTATGATTCTGTAAAAAGTCGTACGTGTTTCCCGAAAAACATGTACGACTTTTCAAAAAAACACGTACGTGTTTTTCGAAAATGATAATCGTCTTTTTAAAATGTTAGTATCCAATTATTTATGTATTCATGTCATTTGCATACTTATTGTATGGAATAGTTTAATAAATTTCCTCTATCTTGATATAAAAATTATCTGTTTGACAGCTACTTATACTTGCCGTATCTTTGTGGTACAAGAAAAGCAAAAAGTATAACAAATTAAAAAGTAGCAATTATGAGAACATTAGATTATATCCACTTAGACGCATCAGCGGTAAGTAACGTAGTAGCAAGCTTGAAACAATTATTGGCGGACTACCAAGTATTCTATACGAACCTTCGTGGTTTCCACTGGAATATTAAGGGACACGGTTTCTTCGTTCTTCATGGTAAATTCGAGGATATGTACAACAACGCTGCCGAGAAGGTTGACGAGTTGGCGGAACGTATCCTGATGTTGGGAGGCGAGCCGGAGAACAAGTTCAGCGAGTACCTGAAAGTAGCCCGTGTAAAAGAGGTATCAGGCGTATCCTGTGGTGACGAGGCGTTAAAGAATATTCTTGATACGTATGGTCATTTGATCGATGAGGAACGTAAACTTCTTTCCTTGGCATCCGGGGCGGGAGATGAGGCTACGGTCGCTTTGATGAGCGATTATCTGAAAGAACAGGAGAAGTTGGTTTGGATGTTAGTAGCATATTCAACTTGCGATTGCAAGAAGTAAAAAAGGTGATTCATTGCGTTTGGAGAAGGGGCTGTCCAAAAAGTGTGACAGCCCCTTTTTGCTATTGTTTATTTCAGTAAAAAGTATTATCTTACCGTTGCAACAAACAAACATTATAGCGATGACTAAGATAGTATTTAAAGAGTTAACTTCCAACCAAAATGTACTTTTTCCGGTCAGTTTATCGGAAAAGATCGCTCCCAATCATCCCGTCCGTGTCGTAAACAGTGTTGTAGATGCGTTGGATATCAGTTGTCTGCTCTGGTCATATAAAGGAGGAGGCACCAGCAGCTACCATCCCCGTATGATGCTCAAGGTCCTGTTTTATGCCTACCTGAACAATATCTATTCCTGCCGCAAAATAGAAAAGGCCTTGCAGGAGAATATTCACTTCATGTGGTTGTCCGGTAATAGTACTCCCGATTTCCGCACGATCAATGATTTCCGTGGCAAACGTTTAAAAGAACATATAAAATCGTTGTTTTCAGCCATTGTTCTACTGCTACAGGAATCCGGCTATGTCAGTTTGGATGTACAGTATATTGATGGCACCAAAGTGGAATCGGCATCCAACCGCTACACTTTTGTCTGGCGTGGCAGCGTGGAAAAGAACAAGACAAAACTGGAATCGAAAATACAGGCAATCCTTAGTGAGGTTGACAAACATATCGAACAGGACAAACAGGAAAGGACCCCGGATACCTTACCGGATATGGATTCCTGTGGTTTGCGGGAAAAAGTGAGCGCTTTAAACAAACGGCTCTGCGGGATGAACAAAGCTGAGCAGAAGCAAGTCAAAAAGCTACAGGAAGAATATCTGCCCCGCCTTGCCAAATATGAATCGCAATTAGAGAAATTAGGGGACCGTAATTCTTTCAGTAAGACCGATGAGGATGCGACCTTCATGCGCATGAAGGAGGATCATATGAAAAACGGACAATTGAAACCCGCCTATAACATACAGATTGCTACAGAGAATCAATTTATTACCAATCTGGCGATTTACAGGCGTGCCGGAGATACGGGAACTTTAATTCCTTTTTTGAAAGATTTTCGAGAGACTTATCATAGGCAATCCTCTATAGTAGTGGCCGATGCCGGTTATGGAAGTGAACAAAACTACGAGTTTATGGAGAATGCGGGTATAGAGGCTTTTGTCAAGTACAATTATTTCCACAAAGAGCAGAAGCGTTCCTGGAAGAAGGATGCTTTTGCCATACAGAACCTTTACTACAACCGGGAAAGGGATTATTACGTATGCCCGATGGGACAACATATGGAATATAAAGGTCAAAGGAAAAGTAAGTCCGATTTGGGATATGTATCCGTACTGAAGCGTTATCAGGCACAGAACTGTGAGGGTTGCCCGTTGAAATCTCAATGTCATAAATCAAAGACTAACCGGATCATAGAAGTTAACTATAACCTTAACAGGTATAAACAAAAAACACGGGAAAAACTCATGAGTGAAGAAGGTATTTATCATCGGGGCAGACGATGTATAGAACCGGAAGCAGTCTTTGCGCAGATAAAGCATAACTCGACATGGAACCGGTTTAGATTAAGAGGGTTGGAGAAGGTAAAAACAGAGTTTACCCTGGTTGCTATTGCACATAATATAAGGAAACTGGCTAAAAAAGTCAGTTCTCTTTTGTTTTTTACTTATTTCTGTAGGATGGCTTCTCGAAAAGAGATAATTGAGAAGACCAAAGATGGTTTAAAAATAAAAATGGATAATAAACGGGCAGCATAACAAAAAAAGAAGGCTGCCTTTTCAGATACCTTCAATGACGGGCCGGTTGCATATTTACCCTAATTTCCGCAAGCGAATGAAATCAGAGATTGCCATGCATTTTTTAGTGAGTTTATTATCTTTACATTGTGTTTTAGTGAAACGAAGGTGCCAAAGGTCCACTCTTTTGCATAACTTCCCCTTACCCCATGAAGCGACTTGAGGCAATACGCATTACCCACCATTAGAATAAGGATTAGCCAAAATCCTGTTGAAAGGCTATTTTATACGCTGGATTCTCGGTATAGATGTTTAGCACGTACGTCCTTGAAGTCCTAATCCACTTTGCGGCAATCGAGATGTATTTGAAAATATTGGTGTCCGGTAAAAGTTTGACCGAATCAAAAATACAAGGCTGAATCCCCTCTCGGAGGTCCAGCCTTTTTCGTTACCTTTGTTTCTGCTAAAAAATAAATCAATAACGATGAACAAAGGTAGTCATTTCAACGGACAGCCGGCATATGGTCAGCTGATAAATTTGCTGGACAAGTCAAAAATTCTCCAAATCAGTCAAGAAAAGGGCGGCGAACGGTATGTCAAACACTTTGACGCTTGGCAGCATCTGCTGATAATGTTGTATGCCGTGATCAAACGGTTCGATTCGCTGCG
>OGYO01000743.1_pt1 | contig 17387 bp, 11 predicted proteins | sample 1576561 | NCBI WGS metagenome assembly OGYO01 (sample SAMEA3541507, study PRJEB24748) | human gut metagenome | biome: human gut; feature: human-associated habitat; material: faeces | place: China | collected 2012 | reverse complement strand
TGTTATCCGCGGCATATTTTGCCGATACACTGGACGAACTCAAAGCAGAAACCGCCGCACTCAAAACCACGGCAGCCAACTTCAACTGCCGTTTTACCGAACTGCGCTTTCAGCAGGAACGTGCCTTTAACACGGCCATGCCGTATGGTCTGCGGCGTATTGCCAGTGTGCGCACTATGCTTACCAAGGGGTTGTGCGCACTGGTGCCGTTCAATGTACAGGAGGTGATGGACGCGGGCGGTATGTTCTATGGTGTCAATGCTGTATCCGGCAACTTGATTGTCGGCCTGCGTTCCGAACTGCCGAACGGAAATGGTATGGTGCTGGGTACCTCCGGCAGCGGCAAATCGCTGTTCGTAAAGCTCGAAATTCTGATGTTGTATCTTCGTTTTCCGAATGCAAAATTCTATATCGTAGACCCCGAAAACGAATACGCCCCTTTGGTACACGCTATGGGCGGCGAGGTAGTAGATATTTCGCAAATCAGCGAAACGCACTTCAATCCGCTGGATTTCTACCCCGATGGAAAGAGTAAGATTCTGCCGCAAAATGCGAAGTCGGAATTTGTGCTTTCTCTGTTCGAAAAGGTGATGGAGGGAAACATGATTCCGGGCGACAAAAGCCTGATTGATCGCAGCTTGAAAAATATCTACAAGCCGCTTGTGGATTCACACTATACCATACCTTGCCCCACACTGGTGGATTTATGGAAAGACTTACTTGCACAGCATCACCCCAGAGCCGAGCAACTTGCCTTGGCAATTGAGATTTTCGCAAAAGGTAGCATGAAAGCTTTTGCGCAGCCCACGAATGTGGATATGTCCAACCGTCTGATTTGCTTTAACATCAATCGTTTGGGTGAGCAGCTGAAACCGGTGGCGATGATTTCCATGCTGGAATTTATTAACACTGCGGTTATGAACAGCAACCGCAAGGACGCAACCGCAGCCACTTGGGTATACTTTGATGAAATCTATCTGTTGCTCCGCGATGAGGAAAGTGCAAAGTTTCTGTACCAGAGCTGGAAGCGATTCCGCAAATATAACGCCTATGCCACCGGCATTACCCAGAACGCGCAGGATTGCCTGACCAACGATACCGCCTGCGCGGTATTGTCCAACAGTGAATTTGTGGTAATGCTGCGCCAGACAAAGGACATTCTGCCGCTGCGGAAACTGTACGGTCTGTCAGAGCCGCAGCAGGAATACCTGAAACTGGCCACTGCCGGGCAGGGGATTCTGAAGATGGGCAATAACATAATCCCGTTTGAAAATAAGCAGCCGACAACAGGTAAGGTGTATAAGCTGATAAGTACAAAGCCGGGAGAGGTAGAGTAACTATGCGCAAAACAAAAACGGCGGGCCGAGGCCCGCCGATAAATCCTCAAAAAAGAATTTTACCCTCAGGGATTTTATCGATTTCTGTCACCTTGCGAATTACTTTACAGGGAACACCTGCTGCAACGACCCCGGCAGGAATATCGTGCGTAACGACGCTCCCTGCGCCAATTACAGAGCCTGCACCGATTGTTACCCCGCCGCAAACCGTTGAATTTGCCCCAATCCAAACATTATCCTCCAGCGTGATGGGCGCAGAAGTGCCGATACCTTGACTACGCTGTTGCGCATCTACTGCGTGACCAGAGCAGGCAATGCATACGCCCGGCGCAATAAAAGCGCCTGCACCAATGTTGACAGGAGAGGTGTCCAGAATCACGCAATTATAGTTGAGAACGGCAAACCCATGAAAATGGATGTTAAAGCCGTAATCGCAATGGAAGTCCGGCTCAATGCCAACCATCGGGGAATATGTTCCGAAAAGCTGTTTCAAAATTTTCTGCCGCTTGTCAGCCTCCATCGGGCCAGTTTTGTTATACTCCCAGCACAGCTGTTTTGCTTTCAGCTGCGCCTCTTGGGGGAGGTTTTCGTAACCGCTTGCATACGCAGCCGGGCGTCGGATAATATCTATCGGATTCATTTTGTTTAAGCCCCCTACTTATTCGGCAAACTGGAAGTTGTCCCAGTCCGTTTCTGCACGACATTGCTAAACTATCTTAATGTACCCAAATGTTATTTTCCAAATCCCTCAGGTAGGACTTGTATAGGTCAATAAGCGTTGGCGTTTTCTCACCGTCAGGAAAGCTCAACAAATACCCGTCCTCGGTTTCGTGAAAGCCTATAATGCCGTGTAGTCCGGCCATCTCTGCCACCTTGACCAAGGTGTGATAGTCGTACTCGGCTGCACTGATAAAAAGCGTCATCATTCAATCCCCTTATTCTTACTGATACCCATTTTACACCCACAACCCGCTGTGCGACAAGGCATAGCGGGATTTTTATTTACAAAGGAGTTTTACCATGCCCAAAGAAGCCCAAATCCGCGTTTTATATGTTCAGCCGGGAAAGTACCCGGAAGAGCGCATTGTTGAAAACGACTTGAAATCCATGCAAAAACTTGTCGGCGGCGATATTGAATCTGTGGCTCCTTGGAGAGAGAATGTTCGTGTCGTGTGCAATCAAGAGGGCAAATTAAATGGTATGCCACTGAATCGTCTGCTCGGAGATTACGATATTCTCACGGGCAGCTTTTTCATCTGCGGCTTACGCAACGGAAACTTCATAAGCCTGACGGACGAACAGTTCAAACGCTATGAAAAGCTGTACCATGATCCTATCATTTTTACAGATACGCCGCTGGGAATCTACCCTATGAAAGCCACGCCGGAGCAGTATACCCGCGTGATGAACGATATGCAAGCTCGCAAACAGGTCCGCCACAACCGGGATAACCACAATGAGCGCTGACGACCGCAGCCGCAATTTGGTGCGGCGCAAGATGATGCAATCCGCTGTGCGCGGCAGTGCTCAAAGGGCTAAGCAAGCGGCCACAGCGCCGGATACCGATACCACCGACTACGGGGAACAGACTATCCAGAATAGAGCCGAACAAGTGGTTGGCACAGCAGAAAACGCAGCCGTAAGCACTGCCAGAATCAGCTATAAGCAATTCCGCGTTATGCAGGACAAGCGTGAACAGCGGCAGAAAAGTACGGAAAAGGCCGCCCCTCTTGCTAAAAGCCAGACGGCCTCGCAACCCACCATAGAGGTCCTTTCCCAGCAGGAACGCCGCGAACAATTCAAGCGCGGGCGCTTTCGGGCGATTGCCATAGAAAAAGCCAAGCCCCAAACGCCCAAGGCAGACAGTGCGTTACCGCAGGAACAAATCTCCCAAAGCCAGCTGATAAAGACAAGGCAGCAAAGTCTGAAACGCCAGCATTTTATTCGGGAGGCTGTGCGCAGACACTTCCAAAAGCAAGCCGAACAACGCGCTGCCACAAGTATCACCACCCCAATACGCATCGAAAGCCCCACCTTGCCGGGAATGACCTCACCCCAAAAGGCAGCTGCCACCCGATTGCAAGCCCTGTTTCGCTACCTGATGAGTGCCATCAGGGTGCTGCTTGCTCGTACAGCCCGGCAGGCAGCTGCAACGCTGGCGGCCCTGCTCGGTGCCGGCGGCGTGGTGCTGGTGTTGGCTATGGTCATCGGCGCTGCTGCGGCGGTGATCGGCTCACCGATGGGTATTTTGTTTGCCGATGAATCCGGCGACCCGAACAGCATCCACATTGCGGAAATTGTTGCGGAAACTAATGCCGACTTTGGTGAAGCCATCAACGAGATTGTAGCTGCCCACCCGGAGTGCAGTGAAACCACCATAGAATATGACTACGAGGACGGTCACACTTGGGCGAGCTATTGGCCCGAAGTGCTGGCCGTCTTTGCGGTTCACACCAATCTGAATTCCGACAGCGATGTGGTGGTGATAGACGAAACCAAAAAGCTGCTGATTCAGAATACCTTTTGGTCCATGCACCAAATCACTTCAGAAATTGAAACCGTAACTACCACACCGGAGCCGACCGAGGACGAACCGGACCCGGAGCCGGTCACAGAGCATATCCTGCACATCACGGTCAGCAGCAAAAGTGTAGCTGAGCTGGCCGAGGAATACAATTTCACGCAAGACCAGCGCGACATTCTTGACGAGCTGCTGTCGGACGAACTGCGCCCTCATCTGCTGGCATTGTGCGGCGGTGTCGGCGGCGTGGTCGGTGACGGCACCCTGCAATGGCCGCTGCCGGGGCACACTTATATATCCTGCCACTTCGGGGAAGTGGATGCCTTCGGCAACGCCGGGCATCGCGGCACGGACATTCCCGCGCCGGAGGGCACACCCATCCTGGCTGCCCACAGCGGCACGGTGCTGGTCAGCGGCTGGAACGACAGCTACGGCAATCAGGTGCTGCTGGACAATGGTGCCGGGCTTTCCACGCGGTATGCCCACATGACAGCAACTGCCGTTACGGCTGGTGAAACCGTAACGGCAGGGCAGGTGATTGGCTATGTTGGTTCTACCGGCGACAGCACCGGCAACCACTTGCATTTTGAGGTCATGCAAAACGGTGTGCGCTGTAATCCGCTGAGCGTAGTGAATCCCCAATAAAAAAGATGCGTATTTTGCGATTTTGATTGCAAGCGTTTTTTGTTGCTGAAGTGAGCAGCCATGTTTTACATAATCAAAAATAGGGCTGCAAGCAACTTTCGTCAACTTGCAGCCCTAGATTTAGAATGTTGGCTGACAACGAACCGCGATGCGCGCATTGCCGCTGTAGTCACAGGTGAAAAGCGTTAAGGCATATTCGCCGGATGTCATTTCATCTATAGCCGTAGCATTCAGCGTTTCCAAAGCCAGAACCTGATAAGTATATGTGTTTCCGTCCATGGTTTTCAGCATGACTTCATCGCCTTGCTGTAAATCACTCAATTTCCCGAAATGCCGCCTGTAATTATGGCCTGCAATCACGAGATCTTCTGTATCTACAGCACCGGAATATCGGCAGACAGTATCCTTCATCAGATTATCGTCAAAGCGATTATACACAGGCAGTTCCAGCCCCAAGGCGGGAATAGAAAGCGTTCCGAGGAAGGTTTCATCGTCTGCACCTTTGGCGATAGCTGACTCCCGTGTCTGCTGCGATTGCTGCATGGTCACTTCGGTCAGCAGATTTTGTGCTGCTTCGTCAGCACGGTTTGCATCGTAGTAGTTGTAACCCCACAAACCGATTGCCACAAGCAGAAGCAAAATGCCAAGCACTGTGCAATAATGGCCAAGCTTATTTCTCATGGTCAGACTTCCTTTGTAGCCAGCCGCCCAACAGAATCAAGCTCAGGCCCATTGCAATCAGAACCGGTATCGGCCAGTTCAGCTGCCCTGTCTGCGGCAGCTTGGCTTCAGGCGTTTCCGGTGTGACTGTAGGCGTAGGCACCGGAGAAGATTCCGGTGTTGGCCTTGCACTGGGCGTAGGCGAAGGCCGCGGCCTGTCAATATGGGCGAACTTTTCATCTACCTCAATATCCTTGAATACCTCGCCATCTTCAATGATGGGCAATGTTACAAGGTAGGGGTCGATGATGTACTCCTGATTGGCAGGCGCAACCTGCGTGCGAGCCACAAGATAAAGTCCCGGCTTCAAATTCGAAAAAGTCAGCTTACCATATTTATTGGTCACGCCGGTTTCATCCGGCACAGCGACTTTCGCGAGCTCTTTAGCGATAGCAAGCCTCTCGGAAGCCGAGGTTGTAGGCCAATCACAATCGTAATCGCGGTAAGTGTCCACAATGTTGTAGGTCACATCCAGCGTATCATCGTCAATCGACTTGTGAGCAATCAGGGTCAGCTCATAAGTATCCCCAGCCAGAAAGAAAATGGAGCCATCGTCCTCACGGTAATGTGCGTCCAGCGTAATGGAATAGTCATCATCATCGTAGCGGTTATGCGCTGCATAGGCAACCAGCTGAAAAGAGAACGCGAGTACAACAGCAAACAGCAAAGCGCAAAGCCTGCGGACTTTTGGTAAGCTCATGTTCTCATCTCCTCTTTTGGGCTTTGTGCCATAGCAGCATCACAAGCCACCGTAGTATGATAACGGCAAGAATTATCGCCGCACCAATCAGGCCATGCCGGAATTGAATCGGCAGAGTGTAAAACCAGTTCTTGGGGCTTTGATCGGCGGCTGCCTGCTCCATCTCCTGCTCCGAATAGGGGATTCTTGTTCCCCGCACCAGCAGCCGGTGCGAGTTGACACCGTAAGGCGTACAGGTAATCAGTGTCACATAGTCTTCACCGGGAACAATAGCCAGCGGCTGTGTTTCGTCCGGCAGAACCGTAAGGATCTGATCAACCTGATAAGCCAGCGTGTGCCCCAGCACTTTGATATAGAACTGGTCGCCAACCTGCATTTGGTCAAGGTCGGTAAAAAGGCTCGCCGTAGGCAATCCACGATGCCCGGAAAGCGCCGCATGGGTGCATTCACCGCCAACAGGCAGTGAGGTAGTTTCCATGTGCCCAACACCCACCTGCAAGACAGATTCTGAGGTGCCGTGATAAATGGGAATGGTCGTGTTCAGGCGAGGAATTATGATATAACCCATCATACCGGTGTCATCGATGTTCAGCAGCTGCCAATAGGGGCCGCTTTTGTCGCCGTCTTCGGTATTATCGATAATATCTACGCCATCGCTCTGCTGCGCCAGCTGCCGATTGTATTCCTGCGCTTCGGCCAGAAGCTCGTCCAGCTGCTGCTGTTGAAGCTTGCTGACCGAATCATCATAGGAGGCGGTTGTGCGGCTGCCGTGGATTTCTGCCAGATATTCACTTAATGATGGATAAACGAGAATGCCGATGCCCACCAGAATGACCAGCAGACGGGCAAGCCCGCGCAGCCTGTCTTTCATTTAGCGGTTTTCCTTCTTCTTTTTGGGGGCAAACACACCCAGCAGAACCACGGCAACGCCCAGTAAAGTCAGACCGATAGTACCGATGCTACCAGTCTCAGGCAGCATAACGCCCTTGACGTTCTCGACCTTGATAATGTTGCTGGTGTTTTGGTCTGCTTCGTCCACCTTATAGGTAGGAGTGGTATAAGCCTCGCCGGCGACAGTAATCTCAATCTTGATGGGCTTCTTCAGCTTGTTGTAGCTGGTAGGAGCGATGGTTTCGTGCAGGTAGTAAGTACCGGCTTTCAGACCCTTGATGGTGATTTTGCCGGTTGCATCTGTCGTAACTGTATCGCCGCCAGTCTCGCCATCGCCCTGTACGTGGTAGGTGTTCACTGCTGTTTCATTAACAAGTTTAACTACATTATCACCATTCGCATCGGTAGTCAGCTTAAAGGTTGCGTTAGCCAGTCGGTTTGCATCGATATCCTCAGTATGGAACTTATGAATTTCGATGTCGTAAGTGTAAACCTTGCTCTCGTCGGGGTTGGATTTACCAGTTCCATCAGTGCCGGGGTTGTTGCTATATTCCAGATAAACGGTGTTCTTTGCGGGATTATCTTTAACGGCATCCTTGGTGATTTTTGCGGTGTAAGTCACAACGATTTCGGCATCGGTATCTGCACCCTTAACATTTTTCAGGTTCTCAAAGGTCACGGTCAGTTCTTTGCTTGCATCAGAAGGCGCAACCACAGTATAATCGGTATCCTCGGTCACTGCCTTACCAGCCACGGTGACGTTCACAGAGTTTGCATCAAAAGCAAGACCATTGCTCAGAGTATCATGGAAAACGAACTTATAGGTTTTATAATCGGTCATGTCGGGGACTTTAGCAGTCAGCTTAAAGGTGACGGTATCGCCGACCTGTGCAGAGCCATTGTCCTCAAGGGTACCGTTAGTGGAGGTCTGCACCTTTTTCTCCACAGTGGGGAAGGTGCTCTTGATCTTCACATTGGTCTGGGCACCGGTCTTAGGGACATTGGCAAAAATAGCATCGGTTGCGCGATTGTTGTTGCCGGTAGAACCGCCTTCAGGGAATACCAGATAATAACCAGCGGTCAGATTTTTAAAGGTCGCCATGCCCTTGGTGACATCGGTCGGATCATTCGCAGAAGTAGCTACTTCGTTGGAAGTCAGAAGTTTGAGATCGGCTGTATGCTCTCGCGCCCATTTCTGAGCATCGTGAGCCAATGCTGCCAATTTGCTGTCATCATTATCCTTGATAAGAGTTTTGATGTAGGCGACTACGGCGTCACTCAATTCACTGTCTGCAATGTTGTCTGCTGTAACAGTTTCACTAGTAATGCCGCCAGCCTGTTTGACTTTGCTGAAACGACTTGCATCAGTAAAGAAAGATTTCCATTCCTTATCAAGCGTATAGCTATCAAAATCATCCTCGCCATTTTCACTTTCCGTGATACGGGCAGTGAACATACGGATTGCCGTCACTTTTTTGCTAATTCCTGCATTCGAACCTTCACCGGGAATCCACAATCCGGAACCAGTTACGGTAAGCGTACCAGTTTTCTGAACCTCGCCAGTGGCAGCAAATGCCGTCAAAGACAGGCACAGAGACAACATAACAGCCAGCACCAATGCGGCTGCGCGTTTAATGTGTTTCATACGAAACTTCCTTTCAGTTTATACATGGTTTGTAGCGTTCGTCCATACCTCTTTACTCAGTGCGCCTCCCTTCTGCCCTTGCGCTTGCGTGGTACAGAAAGCGCAAGCAGCAGAATCCCTACACCAACTACCACATACAGCCAGTCGCCCGTACTGCCTGTATCCGGCAGCATGGGGTGATGGGTGTTGGTGATAGTTGCATGATAAGTCTTTTCGTCATAGGTGGAGCCCGTCAGGGTATAACCCGGAACGGTTTCTTCCTCAAACAAATAGACATAGTAGGCTTCGATGGTATTGGTCGGTTTCTCGTCCGAACCCATGGTATATTTCAGCACAGGTGCGTCTTTCAGCACCGTGCGCCAAACAGAGGATTGTCCGTTCTGAGCATTAGCCTTCGTTATCGTAACGGTTGCATACAAGGCTTTATTATCTCCAACGGGCGAGCCGTTCGCTTTAAACTCCTGCTGGTATACTTTGACCGTAATACTATCCGGGCGTTTGCCGTCAATGTTGGCGAAGTCCTTCCAGATTTTACTGATGGTCAAATCAATCTTCTTTTTACAGGGGTCTGCGGTATCGGCAGGTTCGGTAGTTGTACTGTCGGGGTTTGCGTTTGTGGGGGTATCGAGCATCAATACCGCTTTCGCCGGGCTCTCATAAGCCGCAAGGTCTGCGGTCTTGGATGCTGTGGTATCCTCCATCTTTGCATCCTTCAAATCATCGTATGCGTTGATGATTTCCAGATGCTTTACATCATACCGGTTATAATTGGTGCCGGTAGAGGTATCCGATTTGGCTGTGCTGAATATTGTGGTTCTATCCGCTTTGACAACCCGGTTCAGCACTGTATCAAAGGCACGGTAGATGGAATAGTAGTTGTTGTTGCCCTCAATCGATTGGATAGTATTGAAGCTGTAAACCGACTTCAAATCATTCACGCCGGTAAAGGGTCCGACCAAGTTTTCTGTTCCGCGCACCACATCGCAGAGGGTCATGGTACTGTTCTTGACCTGACCTTCATGGTTCAGGCCAATAAAGCCACCGGAATAGCCTTCCTTGTCTGTGCCGTCTGCTGCATTTCCGGCACCACCTGCAAATACATCATATCCGGAAGAAATGCCTGTAACGCTGCAGCCGTCAATGTCTGTGCGATTGCCCTTGATAAGGTTGATTTTTACATTGGAGATTTTGTCTTTATCTATGCCGCCTTTTTCCGTACAGGGCAGTTCAATGACCGAGTCACCGATAGTGATAATGGCAAGGTCGCTTTGACCGGGTCCCGCCTTCTGGTTGAGTGCAACGCCGATTTGCAAACCAAGCAAAGAAACGGCAAGCGTTTTGCCATCGGCCAAGAGTTTAACTGTAAGCACCCAGCCAAAATCAACATTCAGTACACCTAGGTTTTGCAAATCACCCACATATAGGATGCTCAGCAGCTTATTGACAATCTCAAAGACAGTGTTCAGCAGTTTGGACTGCAATTCAGCAGAAACCACATAGTTCATATCGGTCTTGCCGATAAATCCGCCTGCAATTTGACCGCTGGTGACCTGTTTAAGCGCCGTGGTGCTGCAGCCATTGATTTTGGCAAGGTCTGCATATCCGGCAAAGCCACCCGCAATGGGCTGTTCACCGCCTTTGGCCTCGACCACCGTGCCAAGCCCAAAGCCGGTCACGGTGCAGTTTTCCACATGGGAGCCGAACAAGTCGAGCACACCCGCGTTGGCGTCCAGCAGCTCTTTAAGAACGTTTACCTTGTCAATGTCAGCCACGCCGCTTTTTCCCAGATGCCCGACAAAGCCGCCTGTGTAGTTGAGTCCTTCCACGGTAGCGAGGTTGGAAACAGCACTGTTCTTTACGCTGCCGTCCATCATGCCGCCGCCAAAGCCGCCTGCACAACCAGTGTAGCGGGTTTCGCTTTGCGTTGCTTCTTGGCTACCGCTGTGCGCCTGTACGGTCAAGCCGCTTTGAACGCCTGTAACCTTGGAATCATAAATGTAAGTACGGAATGCCGCCAGCACCGAGGTGTTGCCCAGCCTAATCAAGTCGCTGAGCAGCTTGGTTTCGGAGTCGTTCGGATCTCTACCGGAAACCTGTGCCACACCGGCCACATCGGCCAGGCCGAAGAAGCCGCCGGCATACTTGCCGCCGTCTACACTGCGCAGATTTTCTATCTGAACTTTTCCGCTTGTAGAATTTTCTTCGCCTACTGCACTGGCTTCCAGAGAACCGGCAAAGCCGCCTGCATAAGCAGCATACTTTACGCTGTCGCCCTCTTTGTAGGCACCATCCACAACAAAACCCCACTGGCTGTCAGCCGCAGAAACTGTTGCCGCGTGAATGGTGGTGGCAGTAGCTTGCAGCACCTTGACTAAGTTGCCGGGGGCACTGATGAGATGGTCCAGAATGCCTTGCAGCAAACCGTTGGAGGCGTTGGTATTTACCCCCGCCACGCTGCCTGCCGAGGCAAGACCCACATAGCCGCCTACCGCAATGCGACCTGTAACACGGCGCAGGTTTGTAGCGTTGCAGGAAGCCACGGGCGCGGCATACTTGCTAGTGGATTTCCATTGGTCAGCGGTGGGGAGTTTATTGGCTCCGTCCAGCTGAATCTGTGCGCCGTAGGCACTGCCTACATAGCCGCCCGAATAGCCGCAATGGTTTTCCGGCAAGCCGGTAGCCTGTACCGTAAGACCTGACTGGTAGCCCTGCACCGAGGAATTGCGAATGGCAGGGACAAACAACTGAGCGATATTCACTAGCTGACCCACATTCAGATTCAAGCCCAGAATGTTGACCGTGCCGAGCTCTACTGCGCCTCCGGTTTTCATCTGTCCGGCAAAGCCGCCCGCACTATGCATAGCACTGACCTGCTTGGCATCGTAAGCCATACAGTTTGTTAATGTGCCGCTGTTCATGCAGCCCACATAGCCGCCTGCATCGCCGCCTGCATCGCCGCCGTAGAGCATGTTGTCAAACTCACTGCGTCCGGCAACGACATTGTAGCCGTAGATATAATCGGCAAGTTTTGCATCCAGCTCGGCTTGCGAATCAACTTTACCGGTTTGTGCCAGCTCGTAACCGTAGCCGCCGTGTACGCCGACATACTCGACCCAGCTGTTCCATGTATCCATGTCCAGACCGGCGAGGGGACCATACACGGCTGTGTTGGTCTGTACCGGGTATATGACGCCCAATGCGCCGAGAATATTGTCTACGGTTATCAGGCTACCCAGCACCTTTAAGCCGCCGACTTTCGCGGTGTCTGCGGGTTCCATAAGACCTGTATAACCGCCCGCGTACTCATGCCCGTAGACCGAACGGATGCGCTCGGCCTTGCACAGGCTCATAGGACCGTTGTAGGCTTTGCTGGTGCCATCCTCGGCAAACCAGAGAGATGTATCAAAACCGTGGATAGTGCCGCCCATATTGTGACCCACATAGCCGCCAGCCATACCGCGCTGCACCGTAGTATCCGATGCAGCATTGGCGCGTACTGCGCCGCCGCAGGGCACACAGTTGGTAGAACTGTTGCGAATTGACGGAACGAAACTTTGCAAGACAGAGGCAAGCACTTCATTAACATTGACCAGCCCATCCAGAATACTGGCGTTTTTCAAAAGCTTGGCAACATCGCCGGGCTGCATTTCACCCACATAACCGCCTGCGGCAATCTCACCGATTATGTACGAGAAGTTGACCGCTTGGCTGTCCTGAATGTGACCGCCATACATTCCGCCAGCGTAACCGCCAGCCATACCGACCTTACCATTGCCTTTATTCAAATCACCGGTTGCCAGAACGGCATACCCACCGGTTCCGCCAGTGACATCGGAGTGTTCAATGGTCGTCACGACCACAGAGAGGGCATTGAGAATACCGATAACGGAAACTGCGTTCCCCAGAACCTTCAGACCGCCGCCCACAGAGGCTGCACTGCCGATGTCCATATCACCTACATAGCCGCCTGCATAGCGACCACCCGTGACCGCGTAGGTGCTTTCATTGTTGAAGTAGGTAGGCGCGGATATATCTTCCAGATTGTCCGGAGCCTTGACGATGGTGTGTTTCAGCTTAGTGACGTCGGAATACGAAATCTGAGCGCCACTGGCATAGCCTACGAAGCCGCCTGCGCTGCCCACCGTGGTATCCTCTGTCAGCTTAGTTGCCGTAACGGTAAAGCCGCCATCAAAGCCGCCATCGGATTTGACACCTGCATACTGGATGTATGGCACATAGGCGTTTATCACGCTGAGAAGGTCACTCAGCTTGATATTCACACCTGTTAAATCGCCCAGTATGGAGATGCCCTTAGAGGCATCTGCCAAGGCACCAGAATAGACACGTCCGGCAAAACCGCCCGCGTAAGATTGACCGTTTACTGCGCCGAGATTGTAGACTGCATAGTAGTCGTTCTCGCGGACTTGGTTGTTTACCGTTCCGCTCTGGAAGTCGGCTGTAAAACCGCCTGCAATATCACCGGTAACACTGCCACCGTCTACATAAGAAACCGTGCAGTTTGTGTAGCTGGGAATCAGGTAGGCAATAGCAGTAACCAGTCCGTTGATTTGTAGCAGCTGTTTCTTGACCTCTGCTTCATCGCCGACATCTGCCAGACCACCCGTTTTGGAGATTGCCACAAAGCCTGCCGCATAGCCGCCATCATTAGCTGCTGTTACGGATTTCAGGTTGGTGACATGAGCGTTTTCCACCTTGGTGCTGTTGCTGCGAGCGATAAAGCCTGCGGCTGTGTAGTCAAGCACGGAGTTTGCTTCGCGCTTCTCGGTAGCCTCAACGGTAAAGCCATCCTTGTCGATGCCGTTCACGTTTGCATCTTTGATAGTGACCTGTACATACTGACCGATGGAGAGTAGCTTGTTGAGCGTAAGCAAATAGTTTAGACCCAACAGGTTGACGGTCAAACCGCCGTCAGTTCCAACCAGTTCGCCGGGGCCGGACAAGCCAATAAAGCCGCCAGCATAGTTTTTGCCTTCGACAGATTTTAGATTATTAACGGAAACATTGTTGATGGTGCCTCCAATAGCATCACCAAGTCCGCCGCCGACACGCTCCCAGCCATCCACAGTAAATCCACTGTCGTTGCCGGTCACTGTAACACCGTCCACGGTAAAGCCAAGATAAGAAGCAATGCCCGCTGTGTTATTCAGTAAGCCGCCCACGCTGGCCGTTCCAAGAGAACCCGCAATGCCGCCTGTATAATCGTGACCTGAAACGCTTTGCAGACCGGACACTGTCGTGTATCGCTGCTCAACGGCTGCTGGGGCATACACTCCGTTTCTCCAGTACGATACCTTGCTCAGATAATCGGCACTTGATGGAGCAATGTATGCGCCGTCGCCCCGTCCGGTTATGCCGCCTGCGTAGTTGGTGCCTATGACCGTCAGTGGTGCGTTGATGGTGCATCCCAAAATGTAAGACGGATTCACGCCAGCAAGGGAAAGTAGTGAGGTTGCTGAATTCTTATCGCTGCTGAGCAGTTTTACAACTAGGTCTACAAGACCGCCAAGTAAATTGTCTTTGGTGTCAGATTTACCTAGATTCGCTGCCCAGCCAAGAGTTGCAATGCCTGCAAAACCGCCAACATTACTGCCCGTTGCGTGAACTGTGAGAGGTTCTGTAGTCGTCAGCGTGCAGTTAACTGCCGATGTATTGGCAAACGCACCTGCAAAACCGCCAACATAGTTTCCACCATTGACGCTTATAGTCGCATTCTCCAGCGTGCAGTTAAGGAGCAAGCTTTCTGTGTTCATTTTCGGCAGCTTCGTCTGAATGTCCAGAGCGCCGGAAAGAGTGCCCTCGATTACACCGTCGCGGGCAATACCTGCGAAGCCGCCCACATAATTCACGCCATTGACAGTATAGCTACTACCTGTGATGGAACAGTTTTTAAAGATAGAGCCAACCTGTTGCCCAACAAACCCGCCTGCGTATTCCTTATCGCTTGCAGTTGTCAGACTCAAATTGTTTATACCGCAATTGACAAATTTGGCATTGATGTACCCGGTAGGAATCAATTTTTCTAGGGGAATCGCATTGCCTAGCAAAATGGTAATCAAATCGCCCAATCCTAAACCCGGAATGACATTCAGGATATTGGTCAGCAGTTCAACTATTTTTCCCAGCGCTTTTGAAAGGCCATCGTATTGCGTCACACCAACGGTGTAACCAACAAAGCCACCTGTATTGTTATTGACATTCTTAACCGTTGCTCCGGCCACCTCGATGCCGGAGAACTCAACCTGTCCTTCTACGCGTCCAGCTATCGCGCCGGTAGCAAGAGCCGTTGGGTCCTTCTTTCGCGCATCCAGAACATCACCCAAGGTTTTACCAAGGTCAACCTTCACCTGTCCAAAAGTGAGAATAAAAGTTAACCCGCTCACCAAACCGCCCAGCAGCTTACCCAGTGTGCTTGTCAATGTGCTGACAAGTGTCTCTGGATAATAAGTTTCACTGGTCGTTGTTTGAACGGAAATGTTCTGGAATTTGAGGTTGGAAACCTGAACCAGTCCCTTGCTGAGACCGATATCATTCTCGCTCACCTCGCTGGAGATTGTGGAGAAGAAGCCAACGCCCATCTGTTCGCCGACATTCAGTTTACCAGTCTGCATTACGCTGACATTTGAAATTGTAGGCTTTGTGGATGTGTTGATGGCGGAAGAGTCATCATTCCATATTTTTTCGCCGTTGGCCGACTTCGCACCAATCATTGTTCCTTGGAAAGTCAGAGGTGTCCAGTTGGCGCTGCTCAAGTCGATGTCACGGAAGATGATGTAATTGGCATTGGAGGCATAGGTCTGGTTCGCAGCTTTATCAATGTCCAGATTTGGGTCAATTTTACCGGTTGTCTGGTTTACACCGCAGCGGCCAACAGTATAAACGTACAAAAAGTCTTTTGCTTTATCGCTGAACTTTTTATCAGCTTCATGGATACCATCTTTTCCAAGAGTGTAGTCGTCAGTACCGTTTTGACCTTTCGTCAGATCTGCATCGCCACCATACAGCATAATGAGGTTTCCGCTGCTGTCATGGTCAATCGTCCACTGCGCATTGTGGTGAATGGCCTGATAAACGGCACCGTAAACGGTATCTCCGCTGCCGATTTTCCGCAGCTGCTGCTCATTGCCGATCAAGATATAGGTCTTATCCCCGATTGTTTTTACTACCTGCCCGGCAAAGTCGCGGCCGTCCGCCTTGCCGTCCGTAACCACAGAATATGGCTTTACGGAGGTATCGGAACAAAACTGTCTGGAAAGAATATAGCGGTGATTCAAGCTGTATGTCAGATACGGCTCACTTTCCCCGTTGGGGTAGATCAGCTGACCGATGCCGAAGGTTTCAGCTTGTGCATCGCCATCCATGACCGGCTCGGTGTCTGGGTTTTCCCCGTGCAGCACCGCCATCTGGTACGGGTTGTAAAGATAGATGGTGTCGCTTTGCGCATCATACAGCGTAAGGTCATCGCTGCTTTCGGCAAGCGGCGTGATGCTGCCGGTAAAGCCTTCCGGCAGCTGCCATTGCAGCATATCGCCCGTCAGCTCAATGTCCTCAGCAATGGCATATTGTGCATCCAAAGCGTAGGTGATTTCCGCGCCGTTTTCATCGGTCACGGCAAGCCCGCTTGCATCGGTAAGTGTTTGCCCACTGCCGATTTCGGCTAACTGGTCGCAAGTGTAAATCAGGATTTTTCCGTCCTGATAAAGAGATTTGGCCGATTCATCCGTGCTCTCAGATGAAGATTCTGCAAGCTCTGAATCGGTTGTCTCGTCCGAGGTGGAAATCTGATCTGTGTCAGATTCCGGCTGACTCTCTACTGAACCATTTGACGAGGCCTCTTCAGGCAAATCGGAAGAGGCCGAAGAATCCCCAATCAAAGGCTCAGAAGAAGCCGCATCATTGCTTGAAGAATCGACCGATGTATTTTCCGGAGGTCGCTCCGGGATGTAACCTGCATCACTGTCTGCAGGTACACTTTCAGAGTCGGCGCTGGAAACGGCTATACTGCTTTCAGCCAAGATAGTATCATCCGTTGCAAAAGCGACTGGTGTTGTGCATTGAAAGAACATCAGCGCCGCCATCGCAGCAGATGCCCATCTCATAAAAGAGTGATGGCGCATGGGAATTTCCTTTACCCCCTAAAGGCTACTTGCGTAAATTCGTATCGTATTTTTCCTACGGATTTACTAGGCTTTATTGCGAAAAGTATCTGCCATTATTTGAATAGCGGATACCCTTGCAATAAATCCACCAGCAATGGGCATAAGGTGGCAAAAGCAGACGGATAATTGACCATGAATTCTATTCGTTGCCAAAAGTTTGCTCAATCGCAAACCGCTTCCGATCCATGTTGGTATGAACATAGCGCTGTAATGTGATGTTGGGATTAGAGTGCCCCATAAGCTCGCTGAGTGTTTTAATGTCGCAACCTGCCTGCAGGCAGGTTGTAGCAAAAGTATGGCGTAACATATGAGGATTCACATCATGTGCACCGGCCTTCGCAAGATAACCATGAATGCTCTTTCTGTAGCAACGAGGCTCTACCGGTTTACTGCTGCATGATAAGAACCACACATCACTGCCGAATGTGTTTTTCTGGTACAGCATTTGGAGTAGAACCGAAAGCTTTGGCGGGATTGGTAATACTCGCTTGGAACTTTCTGTTTTGGGTGCTTGTACCACAACCGAGGTTTTCCCCGTTCCAATGGCAATACGCCGAACACCGCGGCGTATACGGACTTCCTTATGCACGAGGTCAATATCGCCCCACTGCAAGCCACATACCTCGCTGATCCGAAGACCAAGCTGGAGCATAAATAATATGCCCGCCTTTCGTGGGGTCGGATTCTTGAAAACAACTGCCGACGAGGTGCCTGGTGCGGAAGCTTTCTTGATGAGTTACCGTGGAGGAAC
>OGYO01000729.1_pt1 | contig 17506 bp, 4 predicted proteins | sample 1576561 | NCBI WGS metagenome assembly OGYO01 (sample SAMEA3541507, study PRJEB24748) | human gut metagenome | biome: human gut; feature: human-associated habitat; material: faeces | place: China | collected 2012 | reverse complement strand
CTGTTTTCAACATATGATGTAATTTTGCCTTGAGTGATTAGCTTGCTTACATTGTTTGCTGAATATGGAATGTATTTTGTAATTTCATAATCCAACTTAGCTTTTGCAGTTGATGCTGTCCAGCTTGTGTGAACTACTATATCTTTCTTAACTGCAACTTCTTCACCTTTAGCATTTACATATGTTCCAGTAAATTTTATTGTATTATCTCTGTCAAACATATCTTCACTTATTTCATCTTTTTTGTCTAATGCTATGTTTATTGTTTCTGTTACATTCTCGCCATTGTTTATTTGGTTAAAGCTTATTTTTTTGTTTTCTGCATCTACTGCTTGAATGCTATCAGATTCTTCTGTTTTTGCAATTTTAAAGTTTGTGTCTGAGAAGTCTACTACTGCATCTTTTATATATCCAGCCTTTTTTACGTTTAATGCAATATTTAATTTCGTATCCTCTGCATTAACATCTGCTGAAACAGTATGTTTTCCTCCATCATAATAAACATCAAACTCTACATTCTCATTTGTAGTTGATGTTCCTTGATTTTCTAATGCTTTTGCACTTAAAAAATTGTCTGCCGCATAGCTTACAACTGCTGCTGAATTGGCATACAATATTGTTGTAGTTAATAGCATCGCAATTACTTTAATTAATTTTTGTTGCATCTTTGCTCCTCCTTAAAAAATTCACTATAATTAATTATACTCTATTTTTGCTTATTTTTCAATGTTTTTTTAATCTTTTTTAAAGTTATGTAATCTTATTATTCATATTATATTATTGCATTTTTTCCCAGTTTTTTCAATGGATCTTTAAATTACGATAAAAAAGCAATTGAAACCCGCTTGCGGAAGGCATTACTAGCACATTTATTAAATTTTTATTACATTTTTAATCATTTATTTTTTTATAATTATTTTTACTTCTAAAAGTAATTAATTTTTCCCGCTTATTTCAAGCTTTTTGCAGTTTGTACGTTTTTATGTTAATTTATTATTATTCCTACTATATATATTTCCCTAAGTTTTTCACTTGTTCGGCAAAAAAAATTCTAATTATCAAGTTTTTATCTTAATAATTAGAATTTTATTTATTCTATTTATGCTTTTTTAATACAACTATTGTTATAGTAATACCTGCTATTAATATGAATGCTACTGCACTTATTAATACATAGAATATTGGTGTGTTTCCAAATGGTGGTAATATTACAACATCTTGTGAGTCGTCTGCGTCTATTTCATATGGTTCTATTGTTGGGTCTTGGTTACCAACAATTGAATATGCCATCTTTCTTCCGACTGTATTCTTTGTTGTTACAAGCTCTACCATATTGTTGTAAGTTTTATCATCATCTGTGTTATCTTGTGTAATCATCTGAGTTAATATTAATTGAACTCCGCTTACACTTTGTGATGCATTTACTGTTTCTAATGCGTTCATTGGGTTCTCCTTGAATTCCTTTGCAATATTATCTTTTGCTTTCGAATTGTCTGCAATTAATGGAATTAAGTCTTTCGATATAGCTTCTGTTACAATTATGTGGTCTTTGGTGTATTTTTTTACACCACTTTCATATTTTTTATTTACCAAACTACCTAATACATTATCTTTGTCAATTACTTGCCACTCTCGATTCAACTCACTACTGAATTGTAAATTGTTTCTAGTTGCCGTATTATCATCTCTATCATCCCATTCGTGAACTTGTGTTCCAACGTAGTCAATTAACTTTCTTGGATTTGTCTTTACTATTGTACTTGTGTCTCCTACTTTCCCTGTGTAGTAGAATTGGTCTTCTTTATAGTCTACTTCGCCAACATTTGCAACTGTTATTGCATATGTTATTTGAAGTGTTGCACCATGCATAAGTTCTTGGTCCATTGTAAGCTGTACTTTTCCTTTGCTTGCTGCTTTACTTCTTACAATAGGATTCAACATTAGATAATTTTTATAGTTTTTGTTTGTACTATAAACATTTTTTGTGTCTTGTCCGTGAGCTGTGTGATCCATCCATAATACGTTTGTTGCTTTTTCAACTGCATCAAATAGCACACTGTTATTAGCTAAAGTCATTTTTACATTTGTTACTTGCTTTGTAACTTTTAATTGTGCTTTTGGTCTTTCAACTAATCCAAAGTCTAATTTTTCAAGTACATAGTGTCCACCTTGTTCATCATCATTTGAACTTCCTATATTTCCTTTTCCTGTAGAGCTTGTACCAGATTCTTCCCTATTATATTCGTATTTCATGTCTATAATACCAGTTTCTGCTACCATATACGTATTCTTAATAAATGTATCTAAATTCTCTCTTGCCTTGCTTTCGCTTGATGGCAAATGCTCATATGATGCTAGAATCTCTGCTAGCTCATTTGTTACATCTCCATTAGAATATTTCTCTACTATTTCTCTTGTATGGTCAATACTTTTTAAGTTTTGTGGATTTTTAGCTACTTTTAGTCTCCAATTTCCTATACTTTCTATTATGCTTGCAAGATTACTATAATCCATATCTTTCATTATATCTTTTGCATCTGATTGATTCTTTCCATCAGCTTCTTCAAAATTATATTTATATGAGCCTGATGTGTTGTTTCTATATGCTCCAACACCATTAAACAATTCAGATTCTACTTGATATGATGTAGATTTGTAATCATTACCATTATAAGATTTTTGATTTATTGTTGTTTCTCCATTATATCCCAGTTTTTGTGTTACAGGGTTTGATATAATTTCTCCTGTTTTATAATCAACAGCTTTTTCAGATAACACAGTTTCGTCTGTTGAACCATATATGAATCTCACAATGTATTCCCCTGGGATTAATCCTTGGAATAAATACTCTCCAGTTCCAATTCCTTGTGACGTTAAGTCTGAGAATGTTACATTTCCTCTTCTTGGTATTACCGTCGACAGAGTCTGGCTAGTATCTCCAGTTTTTACTTCTTTCCAGATATATTCATACCTTGTTCCATCTACGCCATCTCCATTAGATTTTTCCTTTAGCTCTACAAGTTGTACTCTTACTCCATTTATTCCGGTTTCCCCATCATCGCGTTTTCCATTTCCAACCATTGCATTATTTACTTCTTCTGTTCTCTTGTCTTCCCAAACAGTACCTTTTATTGTTCTAACATTTTGACGGTTTAACGTAATTTTAATGTTTGGAGCTTTATCTGTATCATCTTCAAATTTAGAAGTATCGATTTCACGTAAGTTACCTGGTGTTGAATCTGTATCTGGAATACCTGCAATATCTCCTCTTACAAACTCTGCCATAGCTTGTGTATTTCCAAAGTTTGGAGCAACTGCTTTTATTCCATAATAAGATTTATAACCATTTATTTCTGCAACATTTTCTTTACCTGAATCATTATCTAGAAGTATGTTTCTATTTGCATCTTTCTTAACTTCAAATGTTACATAGAAATATATGTCTTTATTCTTATCTGGATCTGATAATGGGAAACAGCCTGCTGTTGCCACATCATCTTTTGCACTACTATATATATTTGAACCTGTTACATATATTGTATTATATCCATCCATTTTCTTCATTGTTGATTCTGAATATCTACTCTTTTCATTTAATGTTATGCTTCCTATACTTTTTCCGTCCTTATCTCCTAAATATGAGCGTTCTGGAACTGGTGTAAAATCAGGATCATAATAATCTACAACTTCTGTTACAGCAGTCGCAATTCCATATGAACTATTACGTATAGTAAACCTATATGTTATAAATACCTTTAATTCAGAATCTTGTGATAATCCAAGTAAATTCGACGCAATTCCTAAATTACTATAATCATCCACTTTATACGAATAGTCTTCTCTATAAATTTCTCTTGTATAGTTTTGATTATAATATCCATTATTTCTGCCTTTTATATCCCAACAACCTTCATAAATTACGCTGTTTCTCTTGTCATATGTATATTCTTCCACTTCTCCATTAATTTCTAGTGTTGCTTTGTATACATCTTTTCTTAATGCTAAATCTACAATTTCTCTTTCAACAAGACCTTGATTTACATGTCTCATAACATCTGGATCCGCATATAATGTTTTTACGTCCTTACTTTCTATTAGGTCTAATACTTGAGATGTTTCTAGTAAACTATGTTTTTTGTCATCATTTACGAATACATCAATGTTTGGATATAAATCCATCTTTTTTGTTCCATTACATGTATATGAATCCATCATGCTCTCGTTTACATATGTGTCTGTAGATTCTCTTGTTCCATCTTCGCTTACTTCTCCTACTATGTTGCCAAAATCATCTATTAAGCCTTGTTCTTTTAATTCTGCTCTTGTATGCATCTCGGCAGCCGGTTCTAGTAAGTTCTCTGGTGCCGAACCAATATCTCTAAACTTAGCATTAAATATATTTCTTTCATCCGCGACATCCATTCCTTTAGAATTGTTGTCCCAATTTTCATCATCTCTGTTAGCATTATATTTTGTTGGTTCATAATATTGTCCATTATATGTGAATTTTACGTAATAATTGTACATAGAATTCAAACCATAAAATTCATAATATCCATTCTCATCTGTTGTTGTTGCTGCTACAAATCTTCCTTTTTCAGTAAACGTTGAAGAACTTGTTCCACCAGTACTTCCTCCTGTTGTGCTTTCAGTAGAACCGGTAGTAGAATCTGTCTTTCCTTCTTTGCTCTTTTCATATAATATTTTTTCTAATAACCATTGAGCAAGTTTTCTTGCGTCTGAATTTCTATTTTCTTTTGTTGTTCCACCTAGTACAACTATTGCATATTCTTCATTTTCATATACAAATGAAGCAATTACACAGTAGCCAGAAACCCTAATTTGACCTGTTTTTGTTCCTTCTATTCCTGGTGTTGTCTTTAATGGGTTTGTACTGTAAAGTGATCTTTGGAAACTTGCACCATTTCTTGTAATTGTTATAGATGTTGATTGATTTTCTCCTTCTTTAAAGTACTCTGCAAATATTGGGTTATCCATTGCAGCATCTAGTATTTTAGCCAAGTCCTTAGCAGAAGATTTATCTTCTGCTTTTACACCAAATGGAGTAACGAAGTGACTAGAAGTTGCGCCTAATGAACGTACTTTTTCATTCATTAAATTTACGAAAGCTTGGCTACCTCCAGGCATATAGTCTGCAAGCGCTTGCGCCGCATCACAACCTGAATATACAAGTACTGCTCTTAACAAGTCTCTTACTGTAACTTTGTCTCCAGCCTCAAGTCCTACTATTTGTAATTTTGGACTCCAAGTACTTTTTCTTAGATTTTCACCTGCAGCAGTTCTATTAACTGTTACTACATCGTCTAGGTTCATTCGTTCTGCGACAACTAATGCTGTTACTATTTTAGTAATAGATGCAACTGAACATTGTGTTGTGCTTCCTCTTTCTAAAAGAGCTTCTCCAGTATTTCTATTATATACTAGAAATCTTGGAGCAGTTATTGTTGGTGTTTGAGGTTCATCTGGATTTGTTGGTGTTGGTAATGTTGGCTTTGGTTTTGTGCTTGTGGTTGGCTTTTTTGATACCTCGTATAACGAAACTTTTACATTTGACATCGGAGTATCCCCTTCACCATTTTTACCATCATATTGGTTTTCTTTTCCTACACTTCCATCTACCCATACTTTACCTGAAATCTTCATAGTTAAATCAATTACTGATGTATCTGTATTTATACCAGGATTTTTTGGAGGAGTTATATTATCTTTATGTTGTTCTATATGATATACATCATACTCACGTTTTCCTTCCAAAGTGACTGTCAATTTCTGAGATTTTATCTCATCTACAGGTTCTCTTGTCATCATTACAAATGGTTGTGCAATATCATATGTTCTATCTCTATAGTGGTTTGAATCTATAGTGAAATTTTTCCATCCATAGCTAGTTACCCATTTCCAAGATACTACAACTGGAATTCCAAAAACATATATGATTTTTTTGGGCACACGCACCTTGTATGAATATGTAATTGTAGCATGTGCAGTTCCATATGCCAGTCTTAGACGTTTTTTTCTATGGTCTGCATTATAATCTCTACTACTTGCAACAAATCCAATATATTGATATACATTAGCTTTTGTGTCAAGCTCGTTATACTCAATTTTCGAACTTTTAATGTGTTCTACATCTGCATACAATCCAACTTTTGTCGGATATGCTGTCTCAGAAGCAGAAAATTTTATATAAAATTGGCTTCCAGATGCAGGATATTCCTTTTTTAATCCATTTGAGCCAGATACCTTTTGCCCTATAAATTCTATTTCAAAGTCATCATTATTTTCATCATATATTAATGTTTTTGATGATGCTCCTTTATCTTCGTTTATCTTTAAATATATTGATTTTAAATATGATATATCTTCGTAATACGGATAATTTATTGTTATTGGTCCAACTATATAATTATTCGTATTTCTATTTGTAATTATCTGCGTTTGCGACATATCTATTTTAGCTTGAAAATTTGTAAGATCCTTGTTTACAAATGTTTGATAACTTTTAGCTCTTTCAAATAAAGTTAGACCATTTTGTGTTTCATGAGCCTTGCTTATTCCATCGAAATCAACAGCCTCCCAATATGCAGTTTGAATATCTGCTAAATTGTATCTTTCTCTTATTGAATTTGTTGCTCCACTATAAGCATTCTCCATAGCAGTAAGAATATATGCAACATTTGCACTTTTACTGTTAGTAAAGTTATTGGCAGTTTTTGTATTCCCCTTTTGCTTGTATCCATCCTCTGCCCTGTCTTCAGTTTCCATTATTACTGCTTTTGGTCCGTCTATTTTGTCACCAAGCCATAAACTAACTTCCCATGCCTTCATGTTTGTGGATTTATCATCTGTGGTATATGTCTTATCCCAATTTGACAGTCCTTTAAATATTTTTGTTGCTATTTTTAATGCAGACATTTCAGCTCTTGTATAGTTATAACTTGTTTCACCATCTCCGTATTCAGCATTAGCTTTGGTTACAACGATAGGCTTGCTCGTATCAATGTCATAAATGTCATTATAATATGTTGGCCCTTGTATTTGTTTATAACCAATGCTTGTTGGTATTGTAGCTATGTATTTCCAATCTTTGGTCATTAATCCTTCTAAGAATTTATTCATATTATCAAATATTTCTCTACCAATTTCATCACATAACTTTGTCATGAGCAATTTATATGAACTATAATTTGTATAATCAATACCAAATATTGCCCCTACACCTTCATTTGCATAATGCAATGCGGGATCATATTTACCATATCTAATTGCAGAACCAGAGTCTGCACAGTATACAGTACCAGCACTTACGTCTGTGCTCCATGGCGTATACGGGAACTCTGTGTCTGCATCACCAGAAAATGTTTTTTCCTTTAATATTTGTGGTAACAATCCTCCTTTTGGTGAGTATTGCCCTTTTTGTGGCATACCACTTGTTTCGTCTCCTTGCCAAGTTCCATAAGCTAATACTGTATTGTGGGCAAAGAATAAACTAATTATCCAAATAAAGCCTGTTATTATAAGCATTTTATTCAATTTTTTTAAATATTTACTTATCACTTATTCTTTCCCCTTTCTCTATCTTAAAACTTTTTTTCTTATTACATATACACCAGTTCCAATTATAGCTATTATACATATAGTTAAAGTTGTATATATTGCTACTTCACCAGTTTTTATTCCCACCAACACATTAGCATTAGAATAATCATCTTCTTCTAGCACTCTATTCCCTGGTGTTGAATCAATGTCAGTCATTCCATAATTATTAGAAGCTTCATATATTTCTGCAGTATTGCTAAACATTCCAAAACCTTCGCTATTAATATTTTTAGTTAATACCACAGTCAGTTTTTTTGTTTCTCCTGGTTTTATTATTTCGTTTGCAAGGCTTACATTGTATATTGCACCATCTCCGCCTTCATACCAATCTTTATTTAGCTCTGAACTGAACTTAAACTCTTTAGGTATATAGTCAACTATTTTCTTTGCATATCCCTCTATTGCTCCTTCATTTGTTACTTTTATTTCGTATTCTATTATCATAGATGATTGATTCACATATTTAGATTCAAAATCAATTTTTGCAAAATTATTTTCATATTGATGTTCTTCCACTCTTTTGCCATTATTTGTCGTAATTTTCTTAACTATTTTATCCAATTTTAAATCAAATTTTGCTTTTTCTATTAAACCAAAATCTATATTATATATATTTTCTTCTTTTACTAATATATTTTCTGTAACACCCGCAATTCTAGATTTTCCTTCATATACAACAGTCTTATCTATTGCATCCGAGTTCTTAGATTCGTCAATTCCATCTTTTCTATATATTGTTGCACTGTATTTTGAAGATTCATATAAAAATACTATTGTATAGTTTCCTTTATATATATCACTAAAAATATAAGTACCATCGTTTCCACTCCATACAACACAGACTTCGTTTTTTGAATTTGTTACAATATTTCCATTTTCATCTAACAATAATACTGGTACATTCTGAACCTTTGGCTCATAATCATCCTTTATTCCGTTTTTATTAGAATCTATCCACACAGTTCCAATTATTTTCTTTGTTGTTTTTGTATCGTCTTCTCCAGGGTTTGGTTTTATGTTATTCTTATCAAACATTTTTATTAAATGTGTTATAATATTAGTTTCTAATTTTCCAATTTTTTCTTGTTCTATAGTCGCTTTATTGCTTATTACTGTATCTTTGCTTAATGATTTTGCAACAACTTCAATATTAATTATTACTTGTTCTTCTCCTTTTAGCGTAAATGACTTCTGTATTGTACCATTATCGTTTACTTGTACATCTGAATCAGTTGTACCATCTGAATATATAATTTCCAATCTTTTAAATTGTACTTCTTCTGGTAATTTATCAGAAAACATATTTGATTCTAGTGTTATTGCTGATTGATTAACTATTGTAAATATATATTTAAAGTTTTCAGCAGCTGTTATTTCTGCTTTTTCTGGTATATTGCAACTTTGTGTAATCTTTATTCCTGGTTTATTAATTTCAATCGATATATCTGAAATTTTTTCTTTTTCAACATCAGCAGCCATTACATTTCCACTTACTGTTATTTCTTTTTTATATTTTTCTCCGTCAAAATTTTTTATCAAAAATTTAATATTTAATTGTATAGGCTCATTTGAATTTATATCACCCAAATTAATACTTACTATATTATTCTTTTGACTTATATTTTCTTTTGATAATTTATTACCACTTTTATCAGTAATATCATTTATTTCTAATTCATCTGGAATTGTTAATTCCAATTTACCATTTTTTACTGTTTTGTAATAATCATTCAAAGATATTGCTACAATGTATTGAAAAGTTTTTCCCACTTCATATATATCTTCATCATTTAAGCAATCTACAAATGTTGTAAAGTGTACTCTTTTTATGTAATTTGTTACTTTATTTGATTTTACACTTTCATTTTTGTTAAACTTAATTGTTGCCTCAATCTCTACTTTTCCATCATTTATTATCAGTTCTGAACTAAGTGTTGAAAAAGTTATCTTTTTTGCAAATTCTGAATTTGCCTTAATCTTCCCAATATCAATTATCAAAACATTTTTTGTTTCTGTAATGTTTTCATCAAATTCGATCCCCTCTGCTTCCATCTCTTTTATCATTTTTTCATACTCTTCTATTTGTTTCTTTTGTTCTTCCATAGCTTCTCTATATTGTCTCAAATTTTCTTTTTGTTCTTGTTTTTGCTCTTCTGTTAAATCTGGATTATTATCTATATCTTCTTCTTTAAGTTCTGGCTCTTCAAGTATTTCAAACTTTTGACGAGGCATTATTGTTTTTATTCTATATGAATCTCCTTCTTGAGGAATAAATTCTACGTTTTCTGGAATATTTATATTTATAGTTGCATCTTCAGCATCTATCGTTCCAAAATTTTTTATAGATATAGTATAATCTAGACTTTCCCCTGCTTTTATTTCTTTTCCATCATCTAATTTTGGTATTATTTTAGCTTCCAATGTAGCCATTTTGCCTGTATTTATGCCTATTTTAGTAGCAAAAGCCTTATCATCAATTATCACAGTTTCTTTATTGTTTTTAAAATATACTCCATATGTTTCATATGCTGTATTATTGTAATCTAAATTTGCCGGTACTGTTGCAGTATAAGTAAATTTAAATGTATCACCCATTTCCATTGAGTAATCCTTTAATACAATCATATATGATTTTATAGTAGCATAGTCTGTTATTTCTTTCTCCCATAAATTATTAGCATTTGTTAAATCTGTTGTAGCATCACCATTTGTAGAATAATATATTTGAACATTTTCTTCAGGAATACCAGTTATTGTGATTTTTGATGATAACGGAATATCTATTGTTGTACCCATATTTAGCATAGTTGCAATATCCTTATTGTCTTTAAACATCGTTCTTCCTAATACAACCACTTCTTCTAAAGAGTTTTCATAATTATTTATAACATTCATTTCAAATGTTAATTCTTTTTCACTAGATTTAGCTGATATTAATGCCTCTTTTGGTTCTCCATTTATAACTTCTAGCTTTTCATCTCCATTGTAGCCTTTCATACCATTTGTTGTAACTAGTCCTGTTGGGGCTATAAGTTTTAAATTTGTATTATTGCTCGCCTCTGTTTTATTTTCATCGTCATTTTCAGTAAAAACATCTATTTGTGCGTTTGTAGTTGGTGTCAATTTGTTTAATGTTATATCTGTTGTTATTACAACTGTGGCTCCCTGTGCTGATGGATTATTATATCTTGTTTGACTTCCATGTAATGCAGTCTCAATAACTTTTGTTCCATCTTCATTTGTATGTACACTAATATTTTCTAATTTTAATTCTTCGTCAAAAAATATTCTTGCACTTTTTATATTTATTTCTTCTATACCTTGTGGCAAATTAACTTTTATTTTTGGGTTAGTATACATTAAATCATCTGCCCCATCATTTTCCAAAGTTATTTTTAATTCGATATTATCATTTTTCTCAACAGTTGATAATCTATCATTATTTGTTGTTATGTTTACCTTTTGTGTAGGCTCTTTTAACTGTGTTATATTATCTATGCTTTGATTTACTATATTTATATCCGAATTCTTAGCAACAACATTTAATGAAGATTTTAAGTTTGTAAATTCTTTAATTTCTTCTATGCTATAATCATTGTCTTTTGCGATCGCTTTTGTAATTTCAAAATTTAAGCTTCCTTCAGTTTGTGGTTTTGATGTTTCCAATACAATGTTTTCAGTTTTAAATGATGCCAAGTCAATTTTAATTTCGTCTTGTTCTGCTTTTGTATCTTTATCAATTGTACTTAAAAGTGTTCCATCTTTAGATTGAATTTCAATCTTACCATCTACTCCCAATACATTATCAAATTCTTGTTTTGATATTTTTAATTCTTTGTTATACGTATTTGCTTTATATTCTTGTTCTTTACTTGTTGTAAACTTATCATCGTTTTGCGAAATTGTAAAAGAATCTATTAAATTTGAATATGCAATATTTAATGTATATCTATTTGCAATTTCTGTTTCTCTTTTATTCTCCTCAGCAGTAACTTTGTTGTTATACATGTAACCTTTATATATGTCCTCATTTGTTGGATTTTCAATTATAACTTCTGCAATTTCTCCTAGTTTTTCTTTTTGTTCTTTTTCAACTGTTGCCTTGGCTTTTACTGTAATATCTTTATTGCTATATAATGCAAGTTCAGAATCTAGTTGATAATTTAACTTTATCGATTGATCTTTTATGTTTTCATAAACTTTGGCTGAATAAATATATGTAACTATATATTCTTGTGGTTTATTCTTTTGCCATTTTATCTTACCATTCTCTACCTCATTCTTGTCCTCTATTGTTAATTTACCAGTATTTTCATCATAAGTAACACCATTTTTATTAATTTCTTCTGTTGTTTCTTCTGTAGAATTTATTACCGTAACTTTTTCTGGGTATTCTCCTGCAATTTGTGGAGTATTAATATTAATTTTTGTATTTTTTACAGGCAATATATCATCTTTTACATTTGATGTTATTTTTCCCTGAACAATTAAATTGCTTTCATTTTCTGTTGCATATGGAATATATTTTGTTACTTCATAATTTAAATTTGCTTCTATATTTTTTGCCATCCACTCTGTATGAATAACTATTTCTTGTTCTACTTTAGTTTCTTTCAAGTTTGTATTAACGAATGTACATGTAAGTTTTATGTGATTATCCTTGTTAAAATTATCTTCGCTTACTTCTTCTTTATTTATTGGGGTAATTATTATTTGTTCAGCAATTTTATCTTTGCTGGTCATTTGACCAAAGGTTATCTTTTTATTTTCTGCGTCAAAGTTTTGCACTTTATCAGATTTCTTTACTTGAGATATTTCAAAATTTGTATTCGATAAGTCTATTGTTGTGTCTTTTATATACCCATCTTTTTTCAAAGATAGTGCAATATTTATTTTTTCATCGTTTTTATTCTGGTCTATTATTGCGCCATGCTTGCCATTTTCATATTGCACATCAAAATTGACACTTCCATCTTTTGATGTAGTGTTTTGGCTTTCCAATTCATTTTCACTTAAAAATAATTCCGCAGAATAGCTTACCACCGGCAATGAAATTGAACCTAAAATAATTACAACTAACATTACGGCTATAAACTTAGATAATCTTACTTGCATTTTGTTCCCCCTATTTTTCCTGAATTATTTATATTTATTATTACATTTTTAATTTAGGTTTTGCAATGGGTATTTTTTTCTTACTATTAATGTAACTAAAATTCGCTTGCGGAAGGGGTTATAAGCACTTTTATTAAATTTTTATTACATTTTTTATTTGCTGTGTTTTTTTGATATATGCATATTTTTCATATAATGTCGAATAAAGGCTTATTTTTCAACATTTTTGCGGCTCATTCCTATATTATGTGAATTGTAGCAATATTCTTATCATATTGATTTCCCTAGGGTTATTCTTATTTTTCATTTTTTTATTTTTTTGGAATATATTTAGAATAAAAATCATACAATATAATATGGAAAAAATAAAAAATTTTATTGACAAGTATCTATATAAGTTGTATAATAAAAAAAGTTCAGACATCGCGGGGTGGAGCAGTTGGCAGCTCGTTGGGCTCATAACCCAAAGGTCGGAGGTTCGAGTCCTCCCCCCGCAACCAGTTATATCAAGCATTTGCTAATAATAGCAGATGCTTTTTTTATTTATTCATTATGCTCTTCCTGCTGAATATAATTTGCTATTTTTACATATTTATACTATTCAATACATTTACATAAAAGTAAAATTACTCTAAAAAAAGAAAAGACGAACATTATTGTTAGTCTTTTCTCAAAACTTACTTTCATTTTTTCCCTGTGTTCATTGCTAGTGATTATTAGTTTCTTCTTCGTCTGTTATTTCTCTGTACTCACCATCAATTATCTTATCATAGTTTATATTTCTAAAATCTGGCATTATATGAGAATCATAATTTATACTCCTCTTTACAACCTTTAATTTGTTGCATTCTGTAGCCGTATATATAGCCCAAAGTATTGCACCAATAAGTTCATTAACTATTGGTTTACCTAAAATTAATGCCGTAATCATCATTATTATAAATACTACTAAAAGAATAGATGCGAATACAATTCTAGTTTTGATAACACTTATATTGTCATATGATTTCTTTTTTACAAATGTAATAATAGTAAATAATAATATATAATCTACTACCAAAAACATTATTGCTAATTCTAAAATACTATAAAGCTCTGTCATAATACTCCTCCTAGATGTCTTTGAAAGCAAGTTTTGGTGAAATCCTCACAAATTTGTTTGTGAGTTATAAACAACAGGGGTTCATTAGATAAATGATACAACATATTTACATAAAAATCAAGTTAATTAATTTTAAAAATTTGCAACTTATGTAGATTAGTCATAGTAGTAATAACCCAAAAGGAAGCCCTACTCTTGTAAGACTTCTTTATTAATTATTACTTAATCTTTTTCTTTAACTTCAACACTTGTATTTAAAACTGCATCCTCTTTACCTTGTTCACTTTCTTCTTGTTTTTTAACTGCATCTATAATCATAATAAACTTAACTTCTCCCTCATTACCATCATTTAACATAGTAAAATTATTATATTCTTTTGATAATTCAGTTAATCTTTCTGTTCTTTCTGCAACATCTCTTAAGTCTCCGTTTATATAATTACAAATCTTTTTAATACCTTGTTCATTAAATGTTTGAATTCCTTCAGCTAAAGTTGTTGCTCCATCTGATAATGTTTTTGCACCTTCTGTTAATTGTCCGTTTGCTGTTGTTAATTGTTGTGTACTTGTGTCTAATGTTTGAATTCCAGATTTTAATGCTGTTGAACCTTTACTTAGTTTGTTTGCTCCTGCTGATAATGTTTTTGTTCCACTTACTAAAGATTTTGAACCTGCTGATAATTGATTTAATGCATTTGGTAATTTTTTAGATGCTGTATTTAATTGTCCTAATCCTGCATTTACTTGTGTCATTGCATTTCTTAGTGTTGTCATTCCTTTTGTTACTGTTGTTAAAGATTCTTTGCTACTTGAAACTTTTTTAGCTAATTCTTGTTTTTGTGTATCTGCTCCTGCTTTGTATTGATTGTATTTAGCTATTATTGTTTCATTTGCTTTTATTTGTTTTTCTAAATTTTCAATCATTGTTTTGTTTGCTGCTTTTGCTTCTTCTGTTGCACCTAATGCTTGTTGTACAGCTTTTAATGTTTTGTTGTTTGCTGTTAAAGCATCTATTGTTCCTTGGCTTGTTGCTGATAAGTTTTCTAATGCTGTATTTAATCCTTCATTTGATGTTTGTAATGATTCTACTATTGTGTTTACTCCTGTTACTAAACCTGGTGTTGTTTTTCCGTTTGCTTGTGTGTCATTTAATCCATTTAATACTTGTGTGCTTCCTGCATATAATGCTTCTATACTATCTGGCATACTTGTTAATTGTGAACTTAATTCTCCAATTCCAGCATTTAATTGTTCAGCACCATTTTTAAGTGATGTACTTCCTTGGTTGATTGTTGTTATTCCTGTGTCTATTTGTGAATAGTTTGAATTTACACTGCTTACTCCTTCAGATACTTGGTTCATTGCGTTGTTAAATTCTTGGCTTTTTTCTGAATAAGTTTCAGCTCCATCTTTTAATGTGTTTGCTCCTTCTTGAATTTGATTCATTGAGCTTTGTAATGTATTTACTTGTGCATATATTTCATCTAGTTTATCAAATGCATTTATGTCTTCCTCTTCTAAAACTTTTGGTGTAACATATGAGAATATACCATTTGTTTCAAAATCTGTTGTATCCATTGTTATTTCTATATTGCTTGGTATTTCAACTTCATCTGCTGAAACTCCTAAGCTTTCTTGTAATCCTGGCATTGCCATACCAATAACTGTTGTTTTTGTTCCATCATCAATTGCTTTTCCATTTGATATTGTAATGTTTTGATTGTTTTCATTTTTTACTATTGTTCCTGCGACTACTACAAATGGAACATACATTTTTACTTTTTTACCGTTTACTGTAACTGTTCTTTCTTCTTTGTTTGTGTATTGTAATGTTATCTTTACTTTTCCTGATTTTCCAGCTATTTCATTTGCTGAAAGTTCTTTTCCATCTAATTCATATTTTACTTTACATTCTATTGGTAAGTCTTTTTGACTTTCTCCTTGATAATATATGTCGTTTTTATTTGCATTCCAAGTAAATGTACTTCCATCTTGTGTGAAAGTTTCATCTCCACTTGTGTTTTTTACATTCAATAAGTCTGATAAATCTTTTATTAATTCTTCATTTTCTGTATTTTCAATATGTGTACTTACTATTGTTTTGTAATTGCTTCCTGAAGCATCTAATTTTGAATATACTGTTTCGTCTTTTGTATATGCAAAAACTGGTAAAGTATATCCAACCATTGAGCATAATAATGTTCCAGATACTATTTTTGAAATAACTTTGTTATTCATTTTTTATTCCACCTTTCTTTATTTTAAATTCTTCATTCCAACTGTTGTTTTGCATACTAATTTGTCAAATAACATTAAGAATGCTGGTAATGCCATTATTACCGTAAACATACTTATTATTGCACCTCTAGACATTAGTGTACATAGTGAAGCTATCATTCCTATTTTTGAAACTACTCCAACTCCAAATGTTGCTCCAAAGAAACATAGTCCACTTACTATAATTGAGCTTATTGATGTTCCTAATGCTTCTGATATTGCTTCTTTTTTGTCTTTTCCTTCTTTTCTTAAGTTTATATATTTTGTTGTTATTAATATTGCATAATCTATTGTTGCTCCTAATTGAATTGTTCCTATTACTATTGATGCTATAAATGGTAATGTTGTATTTGTATATGTTGATATTCCCATATTTAAGAATATTGCAAATTCTATTACTACCATTAATATTACTGGTAATGAAATTGATTTTAATACAAATATCATTATTACAAATATTACTGCTATTGATACACTATTTACACTATTGAAGTCATGGTCACTTATTTCTACTAAGTCTTTCATTAGTGGTCCTTCTCCTGCTAGTAATGCATCATTGTCGTATTCTTTTATTATTGTATTTATTTTATCTACTTGTTCATTTAATTCATCTGTTGCTAGTTCATAGTCTGAGCTAATTACAACTAGTTGGTATTTATCATTTTGAAGTACATTTCTTATACTTTCTGGTATTACTTCTTCTGGTATTCCATTATCTGCAAGTGTTGAATAACCTAATGCAAATTCAACTCCATCTAAGTTTTCTATTTTATCTAACATTTCATTTACTTTGTAGCTTGGTACATCTTTATCTATTAACGCAAGTTCTGTTGATACCATGTTGAATTTTTCTTCTAGTGTATTTGTTGCTTCTATACTTGGTAATGTTTGTGGTAATGTTTTATTTAAATCATAATAAACACTTATATTTGAATATCCATAAATCGCTACTGGTAATATTATTAGAAATGCTACTATAATTGCTTTATAATGTTTTATATTGAAGTTTTTTAATTTTTCAAATCTTGGTAAGATTTCTTTATGTTTTGTTTTTTCTATTGCTTTGTCAAATATTAAAAGCATTGCTGGTAGTACAGTTACAACTGAAACAACTCCTAAGAATACTCCTTTTGCCATTACTATTCCTATATCTTTTCCTAGTGTTAAGTTCATACTACATAATGCTAAGAATCCTGCTATTGTTGTTAGTGAGCTTCCTACTACTGATACTAAGGTTTTTGATATTGCATGTGCCATTGCTTCATCATTGTCTGTGTAATTTTCTTTTTCTGCTTTATAACTATGATATAAGAATATTGCAAAGTCCATTGTTACACCTAATTGTAAAACAGCACTTATTGCTTTTGTTATATAAGATATTTCTCCTAAGAA
>OGYO01000717.1_pt1 | contig 17614 bp, 26 predicted proteins | sample 1576561 | NCBI WGS metagenome assembly OGYO01 (sample SAMEA3541507, study PRJEB24748) | human gut metagenome | biome: human gut; feature: human-associated habitat; material: faeces | place: China | collected 2012 | reverse complement strand
TTATTATGGGATATTTTTTAGGGCAACACAATCCGTCGAATTATTTTGCACTTACCCAATTTCTTTTCATCTTCCCAGCCTCCATTATTTGTTGGCTTCCAGCCAATCATCTAACTGTCTCTGCTTCTCAGCGATGATGGTATCTGCTCCTGCTGCTTTCAACTCATCCAGGAATTTCGGAATGGTAGTTTCTGGATCCAGGGAACCGCACTCCAGTGCAGGACCATATTTGGCAGTTACGTTTGCGCATGCAGTTACTTCGTTCTGTACATCTGTGTTGTCCCATGCAAAACCTTTGGCCGGAGAAACAACCGCATTGTTGTTGAACTCCTGGGTCTGATCCCAGATGTCCGGATCATTTCCTTCCCATACATAGGAAATTGCCTCATTCGGCCAAGCCCATGGAAGACTGGTATAACCTGTGTTACTTGCTGTTACACCGTCTGGGTAGTTGATGACACCGTTGTCTTTGTCTGTAAACTCATAATGAGTTTCTTCCAGACCATTGATAAGAATATTTGCCAGATCCGGGTTTGTGTAGATCTCGTTTAATAGCTTGAAAAGCCCATAGATTGGGGATTTGTGTCTTGTAGTGTTACATATCTGTTGTATGCGTAGCACTACCCACAGATTTCCAGAACTGCTCATTACTTTATTGAAGAAAGAATATTATTCCATCTCAATGCCAATGTTATTAAATGTGTCGACTTCTAAATCCACAAGTATCATATTAACTCTAATATATCAACCATCCGCAACAAATGCTTACACCGCCGTAATACTAGCATTTTTAATTTTAGTCTCTGGTAAGTTTTCATTCCACCTGACTGTACATTCTGTTTCATAATGATATTTTATAAAATCAATTTGAGCTTTGACCCTCACTTTTGCCCCTTCCTTATTAAGGCTCAGAATCTCAGATGATATCCATTTAAACTTTGCTTCTTCATCAGATGTCCACTCAACATTGAGAGGCAGTTCTTGTTTATAATTATTTTCTACTGCTGCTTGACTTTCTAATGGAAGACGATTGGACTTTTTAGTGGTGTGAGAACCGCTGGAAGTCCAATCGAAGAATGTTAAATTATTCCAATCACTCTCTAGTTGAAAACATAGCGTAAATAACTGGCAGAAATATAATTATGAGTTGTAATGGTGAATCTTTCATTATAATTCCATATGCAAATATAATAACCAGACAGGCAATACTTACATATATTCCAATCTTACTCTTGTATATGTACACAATCAATGAAACTGCTGACACAACCAGTAATGATACAAATACAATTCCATATAACGTAACACTTACTGAATGAACATTTCTTTTAACAATCAGGCTTCTTATGGTCAACCCACTCATAGCCAGCGATAAAATCACAGCTATATAGACACTTATCCTCGTACTCAGCTTATATTTTTTCATCTGTTAAATCCCCCTTGTATACTTCTACACTGTAAACGATATCCATGAATCCTGACAATACTTACTATAAGCAGTGCCAATACTACAATATAAATAATCAGGCTCATCATTACCGTGTCAGGAACTTTAAAATTAACAAATGCTATAATCAAGGCAAACACAATGTCGACAGCAGCTATAAAATACCATTTGTGTATATTCCGTTTATAATCTTTAATAAGTTCATTACTATTCATTCCCTTATCATTATAACCAGCATCAAGTTTATAAATGTTAATTGGCATTCTCTCATCATTCATTACTAATCTCCCCTCAAAAAACAATTGCTTAGTTACATATATATTATACATTATTAATTTGTCGCTTTCTTTAAAAAAAATATCACTTTACAAATAGAATTTTAGATATTATGCTATTTTTATATTTAATATCATTGGAAGGAAGTAAAATGCATGCCAAAACCTATAAAAGATGGTAATAATTTTGAAATAAACAGAAGTATCGTTTATAACGGAAAAGATATTAATTTTCATATGCCATCAATGAGTGCATGTATAAAACATTATGAGATTGGTTTTCAGATATCTGGCAGTCATCATGTATACTCAACTGATGGAGAGTGGGATATTCTCAGAGGATATGTTGGAACAATGCCTCTTGGATTACAGCACCAGACCTTTTATACCAGCAATGAAACGCATAACAGCATACTTATTAAATATTCATTTGATATAGCTGATTATATAAAGTCAGAAATATCTGCTGTTGCATTTAACAGATTCTACGCTGAAAAATACCACATTCTGAATCAGGAAGACCAGCAAGTTGTCCAGAATATTTTTGAAAAGATGCTGACTGAGTATAATATTAATTCACCATACTCAGATTCTAAATTAAAGGCATTGCTTACATACTTAATTATATTTATTATTGAGCATGAGTTATCTCATGATATAAACGGCAGCCAGGGCAAGAAAATAAACAAAAATATCAATGATGTTATGAGATATATAGACTCTAATTATATGACTGATATAAATGTGGATAATATTTGTAAATTATTTAGCTTTTCCAGCTCTCATTTTTCAAGGCTATTCAAACAAAATACAGGAGAAGCTTTTTCAAGATATTTATCCAAGGTAAGATTAGAACATGCTATAGTTTTACTGTCAAATACTGACAAACCAATAGATCAAATTGCATATGAATGCGGATTTAAAAGTACCAGCTACTTTAGTTATTCATTTAAAAAAGAATTCCTTGTTTCACCGCTTAAGTATAGGATGCAGATGAAAGGTTAATGTAATTATTGTCAAAAAACACCCCAGAACCGAAATTCTGGGGTGTAACATACTTTTCTGAAGCGCAATAAGACGCTTTGGATTGTAAAGATTATCTCTTTGAGTACTAATTACATCATTTTTTATCATTTTCTATCGTCCTCTAAAGTCTTATATATCAAGGCTTTCAGCCATTTTAAAGTAACATATCTTTTTGTAATTTTCAACATTAATAAACATCATTAAACATCAAACAAACATCATTTTAAATTCAATGCTACTAAATCTGCCATTTTCTTCTTGCTACTCTCTAATACTTCTGAATATATATTAGCTGTCACTGAAACATCACTGTGTCCCAAATTTTCTGATACAAGTTTTATATCTACTCCTGCATTTATTAATAGTGTTGCATTTGCATGGCGAAGTTTATGAAGAGATATATTACAAAAATCTGTATCCTTTATAAATCTTTTAAATTGCAAATTTAACCTACTTCTATCCTTATAATCTCCAGTTGTTGAAGTAAAAACCATATTAGGATATTTATATGTTTTCCCAACATTCTTGATTTTTTCTTTCTGTTCTTCTCTGTGATTCTGCAATATTGCTTTTAATGTATCACTCATTCCTATTGTTCTAATAGAATTTTTTGTCTTTGGAGTATCAAGCCAATGTTTGCCTCCTACATCAGCAAGATTATGTCTTATATGTATAAGCCCATTGTCAAAATCCAAATCATTCCATTGCAATGCAAGACACTCTCCTGCTCTCATTCCTGTATATAGCAATGTTTTAATAATAACTGCAAACTCTGAATATCCTGCTTCATCCAACATATTTAATAGTTCTTTTGCTTGGCTATCAGAAAGAAATGGTTTTCTCTGTTCCGCATTATATTTTTGTTTTGGAAGAATCACTCCTGCACAACATGGGCTTTCTTTAATCAGTCTGCTTTCTAGTGCATAACTAAAGACACTTTGAAGAATAGTATATATCTTTTTGCATGTTGATGGCTGTACTTCCATTTTCGCAAACATATTTGTTATTGTAGTAGGAGTTATAACTTTAAGTTTCATACTTCCCAAATATGGCAATATGTGAAGTTCTGATTGCTTTTTATAATTATAAGCTGTAACCTCTTTTAATTTGTTAGGGGCATAGTTTTTAAAATATAACTCTGATAATTCGGAATACTTCATATTTTCGTCTAAATCTATCATTCCCTTACATTTCTTTTCAAACTCCATAGCATATTCTTTGACAAGTTTTTCTGCTTTCTTTGGAGTTGTTCCCTCTGGGATTCGATAAGTTGTAGTCTTTCTTATCTGTTTTCCTGCTTCATCATATCCAAGAGATACAATAATTTGATATGCACCCTTTCTTTTGCTTATCGTAGCCATATACTATTTTCCTTTCTCACATATTATCAATGATATTTATAAAATCCTTATATAACGCAAACGCTTTAGCATCTATCATATTTTTATCAACATTTCTACCCTTTAATATTCTATATTCTTCTACCCTTTCAAGCATTTTAATAAAATCGTCACTAGAAAGAAGTACATCTAAACTATTTTTACCATTTCCAAACAATTTTTTATGATTATCTCTTGATTTCATAATATTTTCTATTGCTTTTGTAGATAACTGTGTCTGTTCTGAAATATCAGACTGTACACGATATGGAGTATCATATTCACACAACAAATAACCAACTTCACAATTAAACAACTCACATAATTTTATTAAATCTCCTAATTCAATATTAGCCTTTCCATTTTCCCAAGCTGATAAAGTATTCCTGCCTATGTGCAATTCATCACATAAATCATCCTGCCTTTTATAGCCATTTTTCAACCTTTCTTCCTTAATTCTTTGTCCTACATCAATCATATTATACTTCATCTTGCTCTCCTTTCATGTTTTTAAATACATCATAATATGTTTTTAAGCCATTATGTTTATTTTTATGTATTTACTTCTAGTATTGTACTACAATATAATGTATTTGTAAATAAGAATTTAAAGAAAGGAGATGTATTCAAATGCAGGAAAAAACATTTATGACAATTCGAGAAGTTGCTAAAACTGGGATTCTTTCTGAACACACCATTAGACTAATGGTTAAAGCTGGAGAAGTTCCGCACATTATGGCAGGAAACAGAGTTTTAATAAACTATCCCAAGTTCATCGAACAGTTGCAAATTACAGCTTAGAAAGGACATAGAAAATGAAAAAAATTTATATTGCAGGTGTTGATTGTTCCATTAGTGATGCTATTAAGTATGCAATAGCAGGCAATGGAATTATTGTTCCAGAGGAGAAAAATGGAAAGCCTTCACTTGAGCTAATCAATTTTACCAAGAAAGAAGCAAAAGAAATTTATAAGGAAATATTTAATGGTACAAATACAAAAGCCAGACTTGTATTTAACCGATAACGGAGGTTAGATATGCAAGATATATCAAAAACTGTACCAAGTTATAGCATTGAATTTGAAAGAAAAACTGACTATGACGAATTACTATTGCAGTTCAATCGTATAAGAAGAACTGCATATTATCAACACAACAAACATTACAATGAGACTGCTATTGTTATGTGTCTAAGTCACAATAAAGGGGATATGTGCAAAAAAGTTATCGTCAAAACAGAAAAAGGGGGATATAAGAAAATTTTTGTTCGTGATGAAGACAATTTGCTTTATAAATTTGCAATACCTCATGAAGTGGATTGGCATATTCATTTTCTTTCTGTTGGAAAAGGTTCAAGGTCATTATGCGAAAGGATAACTCATAATGAGAACAGACGAGCCAAAAAATGTGTAGCCAAATTATATAGCAACAAAGGATTTATTCCTTATAACTACATCAAAGAACAGGCGAGCGTTATTCGAGAAATAGGTAATATGAGTAAATATCTTTAGAATTTGTACAAAAATTTGTATATTAAAATGCTTACAAGTCTTGTATTTAATAGAGTTTGTAAGGATTCACAAAGTGTAATGTAATAATAATTATATTATATAACTTTTAATAATAGCTATATGCAGATAGGAGTTGGAATAATGAAAAATTATGAAAACAGATTAAAGGCAATACAAAAGATTGCAGACGGAAAAACAGCAAAAGTTGTATTTCTTGATTACAAGAACGGAAAGCATTATTTAGACGGAAAACAAGTTGATATTAATACTGTTAAGGCAGATGTTATCATCATTGATGATATACCAGAATCGGAAGGAAGTGAGACAGAAAATGCGAGTGACGGATAATACTTTAATTTCAGCTCTCTTATCTTGCCCCACAATAAAACAAGCCAGTGAATCAGTTGGACTTTCAGAGCAATCAGTTTATAGCCGATTAAGAAAGCCTGATTTTAGAACGAAACTACAAAATGCAAGAACAACACAATTTCAAGTTATTTCAAATAAGCTAGAGGACGCTAATTTTAAGGCACTGGATACACTTATCAACATTCTTGATGATAGCGAAGTATCAGCAGGAATCAAGGTTAGAGCTTCCCAAACGCTTCTTGATTTATCACTAAAGAATCGAGAGCAAGCAGACATTATAAGCAGAATTGAGAATCTTGAGCAGATGTTGGACGAACAAAGTAAACAAGTATAGTAAACTTTATTAAATATTTTTAAATTCCACGAAAGGAAGTGATTATATGAAGAATTTAGCAACAGATATTTTAAGAGCAGAGAAGAAAAAGGCTAGAATATGGCAGATTGCAACTATAGCCGTGATTATTGTAGCAGTAGCAGAATTTTTAATTATTATGAATTAATGTAGAAAAGGAGATTATTTATTATGACAAAAAGTGAAAGAGAAAAATTAACAATGACATTGGGAACTATTGGCGATTACATGATGTTGATTAACAGATACAAGGCTGATTGTATGCAGACAATTAGTAGAATATCCGCTGATAATAGCAGAACTACAGAATTTAAAAATGAGCAGATTGCAAGTTGTAAAGAATTACTTAATAAAGATATACTCTCTACAAATGCAAAAATAAAAGAATGTATAGCAGAGATTAGAAAGTTCGTTGGGAAACCTTTTGACTTATCACAGAATTATAATAACGCCCTTGATTATATCTCAACTATGCACAAAGCGGGAGCGTTAAATCCTGCTATGATAGCAAATGTTATTGATGAATATAGAGGGGATGAATCTGTATTATTATATTTACGCACAAAGCTGTCAGAAATGGGTATACAGACATATCAGTTTGACGAGAATATGTTTTCCACATATGAAAGAGATATAAATGGAAATGAAACATTTATAAGTCCAACAGAATTTTTTGATGATTTAGAAAAAACTATTGACAAAGGTAATAACAACCTTATAGCGTTTGGACTGAATAAAGTAGAAAAGATTTTTGGAATCAGTAGTGCAGGCATCAGCAACTATATATCTTCAATAAGCGAAGAAAAGGAATACCCTGCTGTTATGTAATATATAGCTTGGAAACAATGATAATCTTGCTGTATTTGCGATTTTAGCTATTAATGTGTGTATTTATATCCTATGCTTTTAAATCGCAAATGCAGTAAAATTACAACTCATATTTTATAAACATTCTTTCGTCTTTGTAATAAAAAAACAGGTAGATTCATTAAAAATCTACCTGTTAAACATCAAATAAACATCATTTTCAAGATGCAATTCTTCGAAACCCTTGTAAAATAAGGCTTTCCAAGAAAAAGATATTATCTCTTTGAGAACTGTGGAGCACGACGAGCTGCTTTGAGACCGTACTTCTTTCTCTCCTTCATTCTTGGATCTCTTGTTAAGAAACCAGCCTTCTTAAGTGATGGACGGTACTCGTCTGAATCAACCTGAAGAAGTGCTCTTGAGATACCATGTCTGATAGCACCAGCCTGACCTGTGTATCCGCCACCGTGTACGTTAACGATTACATCGAACTTGTCAGCTGTCTCTGTGAGAGCTAATGGCTGCTTTACAACAACCTTAAGTGTCTCAAGACCGAAATACTCATCAAGTGATCTCTTATTTATTGTGATATTACCTGTACCTGGTACTAAATATACTCTAGCAATACTGCTTTTTCTTCTACCTGTTCCGTAGAACTTTCCGTTTGCTTTCTTAGCCACTGTTAATTCCTCCTTATATGTGTCCTTATATTAAAACTTTAATACTTCTGGCTTCTGAGCTGCCTGCTCATGATCTGGACCAGCATAAACATGAAGCTTTGTGAACATCTGACGTCCTAAAGGTCCCTTTGGAAGCATTCCCTTAACAGCAAGCTCGATAACCTTCTCAGGCTTCTTTTCCATCATTTCCTTAAGTGTTGTTTCCTTTAAACCACCAACATAGTCTGAGTGGCTGTAGTAAACTTTCTGGTCAAGCTTCTTTCCTGTGAACTTAACCTTATCAGCGTTAATTACGATAACATTGTCACCACAGTCAAGGAATGGTGTGTAAGTTGGCTTATTCTTTCCTCTTAACACAGCAGCAACCTGTGATGCTAAACGACCTAATGTATAATCTGCAGCATCTACTACATACCATTTTCTTTCGATTGTAGATGCACTAGCCATATAAGTTTTCATTAGTTTTCCTCCTGAAATATTGCTATAATGCTTAATTATTAATGTATATAAATGTCTCTCCGGGGCATTGGTGAAACACTTAAAACCTTAATTATGGGCGCACTTATCACGCCACATTTCTGAATTATATAACACATAACCACGTGTGTCAATATACTTTTGCAAATGTTTTATCCAAAAAAGTTATCCACATCAGACAACCCTTGCATCATCATTATCCACATATTCAATGCCAACAAGTGTAAGTCCCTGTGGAGGAGCAGTCTGCCCTGCAACAGTCCTGTCCTTTGCCTCTAACATCTGCTTCACATATTCCGGCATGAACCTTCCTTTTCCCACCTGAATAAGTGTTCCTGTAATAATTCTTACCATGTTGTATAAGAATCCATTTCCTTTAATACGGATAATTATCTCACTGCCTTCCTGCAAAACCTCAAGTGAATATATAGTCCTGACAGTCGATTCTGCCTGAGTTCTCACACAGCAGAAGCTTTTGAAGTCATGTTCACCAACAATATATGCTGCAGCTTCTTTCATTTTTTCAATATCAATACTGCCTGCAACATGCCATGTGAAATTGCGCTTCTGAGGCAACGGAACAGCAGTATTAAGTATGCGGTATTCGTAAGTCTTTCTTGTGTTACAGTGCCTTGGGTGAAAATCTACAGACACTTCCCATGAATCCTGAATAACTATCGAATCCGGCAGGAATCTGTTTAGTGCAAATGTGAATCTGTCTCCAGGTATTGTCGATTCCGTATCAAATACAGCTACATTTCCATATGCATGCACACCTGCGTCTGTACGGCTTGCTCCGGTCACATGCACATTTTCACCGGTAAGCTCGTGAATTGCCTTGTCAAGACACATTTCTATAGTTGGTGCTTCCGGCTGAATCTGCCAGCCGGAATATTCTGTTCCATCATAAGCTACGATAAGCTTTATTCTTCGCATGGCGTTCCTCCTTAAAAGCCAGAATCAAACTATTATAAATGTCATATCTGTGTACACACTGATTATATTAACTTAAGCGTAACCTTAACCACAATAATGCACGCAAGATACAATGCGATAATAAGATATGCATTAATATCTCTTCTGGAGTATTTCAGCGGCTTCATCTTGGTTCTTCCTTCAGAACCGTGATAACATCTCGCCTCCATAGCCATTGCAAGTTCATTAGCCCTTCTGAACGCTGATATGAATAAAGGCACAAGAATAGGTATCATGGCTTTTGCCTTCTTAATAATATTACCTGACTCAAAGTCTGCACCTCGCGCCATCTGTGCCTTCATTATCTTATCTGTTTCCTCAATAAGAATCGGGATAAACCTCAATGCAATAGACATCATCATTGCAATTTCATGAACCGGAACTTTAATGTACTTAAGAAATCCAAGTCCCTTTTCAAGCCCGTCTGTAAGGTTATTAGGCGTTGTTGTAAGTGTCATAAGGGATGAACCCATAATAAGAAAAATAAGCCTTATAACCATGAATACAGCCGTATTAAGACCTTCATGTGTTATCGTCAGCTTCCATATCTTAATAAGAGGCGTTCCTGGCGTCAGAAACAGATTAAATGCCGCACTGATTACAATTAATATTACAATTGCCTTAAGACCTTTAAGAATGAATTTAAGAGGTATCTTTGACAGTGCAATTACTATCGCCAAAAATGCTGCTACAACCAGATACAGCCATATATTACTTCCCAGAAACAGGGATATTACGAATATTAAGGTACCCATAAGCTTAACTCTCGGGTCCAGTCTGTGTATTACCGAATCTGCCTGATAATACTGTCCTATTGTTATATCTCGAATCATATTTCTTCCTTTATCCCAGTGCTGACAAAATGCTTTCCTTCGCTTCATTAATTGTGATAGCATCTGTATTTACATTAAAGCCTGCCTGCTTCAAATCATTCATTAAATAAGTTACCTGTGGTGCTGCAAGTCCTATTGCCTCCAGCTCCTTATAATGCCTGAATACATTTCTTGGAGTGTCATCATATGTCAGCACACCATCATTCATTACCATAATTCTGCTCACATAGTTAGCAACATCATCCATGCTGTGTGACACAAGAATAATAGTCATTCCTGTCTCTTCCCTTAAATACCTAAGACAATTAAGAATATCATCTCTTCCCTTAGGGTCAAGGCCAGCCGTTGGTTCATCCAGAATAAGAACATCTGGTTTCATCGCAAGTACACCCGCAATAGCAACCCTTCTCTTCTGTCCACCTGACAAATCAAATGGCGACTGATAAAACATTTTCTCATCAATTCCTACAAGTCTTAATGACTCTTTGGCCCTCTTTTCTATCTCTTCTTTCGGAAGTCCAAGATTCTTAGGACCAAAACATACATCTTTGAATATCTCAGTCTCAAAAAGCTGGTGTTCAGGATACTGAAAAACCAGTCCTACCCTGCTTCTTAATTCTTTCATATTAAAGCCCTGCTCATATATATCTCTGCCATTGTAATATATATGGCCTTCAGTCGGTTTAACAAGTCCATTAAGATGCTGTATAAATGTGGATTTACCCGAACCTGTATGACCAATAAGTCCGATAAATTCACCATCTTCTATTGCACAGCTCACATTTTTCAAAGCCTGCCTCTCAAAGCCAGTGCCTTTTTCATAAATATAGCTGATATTATCTACTATTATTGACATTGAAACCCTCATTTCTAACTCTAATGAGTTCCTCTGTAAATTCTTCTGAAGTCAATATTCCATTCTTTAATGGAACTCCTTCCTTCTGAAGTTCATAGGCTAATTCTGTAACATGCGGCACATCAAGTCTCAATTCCTTTAATTTCTCTACCTGAGAGAATATTTCTCTTGGTGTTCCTGACATTACCAGCTTTCCATCATCCATTACATAAAGCTTGTCTATATCAATTACTTCTTCCATGTAATGAGTGATAAGTATAACCGTTACATTTTCCTGCCTGTTCAATTCATGAAGCACATTAAGTACATCCTTTCGTCCCAACGGATCAAGCATTGCTGTTGGTTCATCTAAGACAATACATTTTGGCTTCATTGCTACAATTCCCGCAATCGCTACCCTCTGCTTCTGTCCTCCAGATAGCTTGTTTGGCGACTGGTTTCTGAAAGCATACATTCCTACTGCTTTCAGGCTTTTTTCAACTCGTTCCCATATTTCTTCCGTTGGAACACCAATATTCTCTGGTCCAAATCCAACCTCTTCATCAACAAGAGTTCCAACTATCTGGTTATCAGGGTTCTGAAATACCATTCCGGCAGTCTGTCTTACCTTTAAAGTATTCTCCTCTTCCCTTGTGTCCATACCATCAACCCACACAGTTCCCTCTGTCGGCATAACGAGCACATTCAGATGTTTTGCAAATGTTGATTTACCGGAGCCATTATGACCTAACACGGCAACAAAATCGCCCTGCTTAATGTCAATACTCACATTATCAACAGCCTTAGTTATTCCCTCAACATTACCATCTTCATCTCGTCTTATATATTCAAATGTGAGGTTTTTTGCTTTAACTATTCCCATATGACCTCCTGCCCTTTTAAGTCTTACCGCAGATTCCAAAAAAAGCGGATAAGTTTCCTTACCCGCTTAAATTGCAATTGAAATTAAACTAATTCAAGAAGAACTTCCATTGCTGCATCACCTTTTCTTAAACCGATCTTAACGATTCTTGTATAACCGCCCTGACGACCAGCATACTTAGGTGCGATCTCATCAAATAACTTGTTTGTAAGATCAACAGTCTTAGTATTCTTCTTCTTTCCAGCAGCTGCTGTAGGAACTTCTGTAACTGTGTAAAGAACCTTATCCATCTGCTTTCTAGCATGAAGTCTTGAAGGAAGATCCTTCTTGATTTCCTTCTCTACTGTCTCATATACAGTAACCTTCTTGCCATCAACAACTTCCTTAACTCTCTTGCCTTCAGCATCCTTCTTAGGAACCTTTGCTGAAACCTTAACTGTCTCGTAGTTGTCTTTCTCTTTAACTGCAAGTGTGATGAGCTTTTCAGCCATCTTCTTTACTTCCTTGGCTCTTGCCTCTGTAGTAACAATCTTGCCATTCTCGATTAATGCTGTTACCTGACTTCTTAATAAAGCCTTTCTCTGGCTAGATGTTCTGCCGAGCTTTCTATATTTTGCCATGATTTACCTCCATTTGTAACAGCTACACATGCGCTTATGGACTTACTGTATAGCCGCCGTATCTACAAATTAATCTTCGTTAGGTCTAAGATGTAAGCCCATTTCCTTAAGCTTAAGGAGAACTTCATCTAAAGACTTCTTACCTAAGTTTCTTACCTTCATCATATCATCTGATGTCTTGTTGCAAAGCTCTTCAACTGTGTTGATACCAGCTCTTCTAAGACAATTAGATGAACGAACAGATAATTCAAGATCTTCAATGCTCATTGAAAGGACCTTAGTAGTCTCATCCTCTTCCTGCTCAACCATGATTTCCACTTTCTGAGCGTTCTCTGAAAGATTGATGAATCCCTTTAAATGTTCACTTAAAACCTTAGCTGCGAGACTTAAAGCCTCATCTGGTTCTATTGTTCCATTAGTGAAAATATCAAGTGTAAGCTTATCAAAATCTGTATCCTGACCTACACGAGTATTCTGAACTGCCATATTAACTCTCTCTACTGGTGTGTAAATTGAATCAATAGCGATAACGCCTGCTGGCTGATCATCTCTCTTATTCTTCTCAGAGCTTACATAACCACGACCATTAGTGATTGTAAGTTCCATTGTGAGCTTGCTGTCTGCACCATTAAGATGTGCAATAACAAGATCCGGATTGATTATTTCAATATCAGGATCAACCTGAATATCTGATGCTCTAACTACACCTTCGCCTACGAAGTCAATATGTGCTTCTTTAGGCTCAACAGAATTTCCGTTGTTCTTGATTGATAACTGCTTGATGTTCATGACGATCTCAGTAACATCTTCCTTAACACCTGGAATTGAGCTGAATTCATGAAGTACACCTTCAATCTTGATACTGCTTACAGCTGTACCAACTAATGAAGAGAGCATAATTCTTCTTAAAGAATTACCTAATGTTAAACCATATCCTCTTTCGAGCGGCTCAACAACAAATTTTCCATACTTGCCATCTTCTGATTTTTCTGTCATCTCAATCTTTGGCATCTTGAAATTAAAATCTGCATCAACCATGTATAGTCCCTCCTTTTTATGGGTTTTATAAGTTTTATTCTATATTTCCGGTACGGATTACTTAGAATATAACTCGACGATAAGCATCTCGTTTACAGGAACGTCAATAACTTCTCTTGTAGGGATTGACTTAACTGATCCCTTAAGAGCGTCTGCATCTGCCTCTAACCACTCTGGAACAAGTCTTCCGTTAGTAGACTCAAGGATTTCCTTGTATCTTGCTGATGACTTAGACTTCTCTCTGATTTCGATAACATCTCCAGCCTTTACAAGGTATGAAGGGATGTTTACGCACTTACCATTAACTAATACATGCTTGTGATCAACGATCTGTCTTGCTTCTTTTCTTGTTCTAGCGAATCCTAATCTGAAAAGAACATTGTCAAGTCTGAGCTCGAGCATGATCATAAGGTTCTCACCAGTCATACCCTTCTGTCTCTCAGCCTTCTTATAGTAATTTCTGAAAGGCTTCTCTAATACACCGTAGATGAACTTAGCCTTCTGCTTCTCACGAAGCTGCATTCCATACTCGCTAACCTTTCTACCAGCGTTCTTTGCCTTTCTTCTAGATTTCTTATCTATTCCTAAATATACAGGATCCATTTCAAGAGATCTACATCTCTTGAGGACAGGTGTTCTATTAACTGCCATTGTAATCTTACCTCCCTAAATTAAACTCTTCTACGCTTTGGTGGACGGCATCCATTATGTGGAACTGGAGTAACATCCTTGATACTTGTAACTTCAAGACCAGCTGCTGAAAGTGCTCTGATAGCTGCTTCTCTACCTGAACCTGGTCCCTTAACCATAACGTCTACAGACTTTAATCCATGGATTAATGCAGCCTTTGTTGCTGTCTCAGCTGCCATCTGTGCTGCATAAGGAGTAGACTTCTTAGATCCTCTGAATCCGAGTCCACCTGCAGATGCCCATGATAAAGCATTTCCTTCTGCATCTGTTAATGTAACTATTGTATTATTGAAAGATGACTGAATATGTGCCTGTCCTCTTTCAACGTTCTTCTTAACACGCTTCTTTGTCACTTTTTTTGTAACTTTCTGAGCCATGATAACTAACCTCCTGTGAGTTTAACAATTCAATTATTTCTTCTTATTAGCTACAGTCTTCTTAGGACCCTTACATGTTCTTGCATTAGTCTTTGTCTTCTGGCCTCTGCATGGAAGTCCCTTTCTATGACGGATTCCTCTGTAGCATCCGATTTCCTTTAATCTCTTAATGTTCATGGCAACTTCTCTTCTTAAGTCACCTTCTACTAAATGTTCTGGATCAGCATCGATAACCTTAGCAATCTTTGCAACTTCTTCATCTGTAAGATCCTTATAACTTTTACCAATTCTTCTAATTTCAAAGAATGCTCTGCATGATTTAAAAATACAGCTTTTACGCCAGCTTCTGCCAAAGCTTCTGGTACAACATAACCCATACCTCTGCCAGCTTTTAAACTATCCATATGTTGTGCTGTAACTATCAAATTAGTTGTATTTTCAGCAATCATTCTCAAATCTACAAAAGGTGCTGTAAAAAATACATCAAAATCTTTTTCCTTAGCTATAGCATCTGCTGCCAATGCCAATTTTAAAAGCTTTTTCCCATATAAATATGATTTAGGATTTACCATAAAAAACGGTGTTTTTATTTTTCTCAAAATAATCTCCTCCATATTTTTAGTTTGTATTAAATATTTTGTGTACTAAATACTTTATAATATCTGCGTAAAATATCTTTTATACCATCTTTTAATAATGTTTTAACAGCAAAATAGTCTTTAGCTTCATTTTCTTGTAAATTTTTATATGCATTTAAAATAAAATCCGTATAAATATTTATCTTCGCTATACCTTCTTTAGCACAACGAGATAAATTTTCATCACCTGATGAAGAACCTCCATGTAACACTAATGGAACATCTAAAGCTTCTGATAATTCTTTTAAACGTTCAAAATTAATTACAGGTGTTCCTTTATAACTTCCATGTGCTGTACCGATAGATACTGCCAAAGAATCTAAATTTGTTTCTTGTGTCAATTTTATTGCTTCTTCTACAGAAGTATATACTGACTTAGCTTCACTTAATGCATCTACACTTACACCTGTACCAACATGCCCAATTTCTGCTTCCACACAAACATCATGTGCATGTGCATAATCTACTACCTCTTTTGTAATTCTAATATTTTCATCTAAAGTTTCATTTGAAGCATCAATCATTACAGATGTAAAACCTAAATCAATAGCTCTTTTTATAAAATCAAAATCTTCACCATGGTCTAAATGCAATACTACAGGAACTTTTGCTTTATTAGCATAATATTTTCCTATATTAGCTGCTTCTTCTAGACTTTGATATTTACTATGCACCTGAGCAAAAGATAAAATCAATGGTAAATTCATTTCTTCTGCTACTTCTATATGAGCTTTTGCTGAAATTTCATCTACAAAATTAGCAGAAGGTATAGCAAAATGTTTTTGCTTTGCAGTAAGTAATAATTCTTTTGAAGACACTAACATATAAAAACCTCCTATTATTCGCCCATAATAATAATTTTACATTTTCTTGTACGCGAACGAGTTCTATCAAAATCTACAAAATAAACGTATCCTGTTGTACCTACACCTAAAGCACCATTATCAACTTCAAAAGTTTCACTTGAACCAATTAAAGTAGCTTTTAAATGCGCTTCACAATTTAATAATGCTGTTCTATCACCATTAGGTAAATAATCTTCTGCATTTGGCCAAGAAGCAACTGCTTCATAATGTTTTTCACCTGGATAATTATATTGACCTTCAGCTATGTTATCAGGAATGAGTTTTTGCAAGATATTATTTAAATCAGCTTGTAAAAATTCATCACCATTTTCTGTATAATCATGCACAAATTCTTCAAAAAATACAGCACATGTTGTATGTGGGGAAATAACTATACATATGCCATTTTTAATCTTACTGTTAAGTATTGCTGTTTTTACTTGTGGTGTAATATCAAAAAAAGTCGGTGTTTTTCCATGAGATGTCAATTGTATCGTCTCTTTGTAAACGGTCATAATATCCCCTCCAAAATATTAAAAATTTAAAATTAACTGAAATTTACTTCAATTAAATCTTATCATTTATATAACATTTAATCAATATTTATGCATTAGAACATTTGATAAAGATACTCATCTTGCTATTCCAATTTTTATATTTGTAAAAAATCTTCTATTTATACAACTAAAAAAGAAAAGCAAGATACAATAAAGTATCTTGCTTTTTATTAATCTTATTCAGTAACTGTAGTTTCTTCTTGTGCTTCATGTTCAGCAGCATCTAAATCTACTACATTAATATTTCTATATCTACTCATACCAGTACCAGCAGGAATTAATTTACCGATGATAACATTTTCCTTAAGACCGATAAGTGGATCAACCTTACCTTTGATAGCTGCATCAGTAAGAACACGAGTAGTTTCTTGGAATGATGCTGCAGATAAGAAGGAATCTGTTGCCAAGGAAGCTTTTGTAATACCTAAGAGGATTGGACGAGCAACGGCTGGAATACCGCCTTCTTCAATAGCTTTAGCATTTGCAGATTCAAAGCTATTGATATCAATATATTCACCAGGGAGGAAATCAGTGTCACCAGAATCTTCAATTTTAACTTTATGAAGCATCTGACGAACCATAACTTCGATATGTTTATCGTTGATACCAACACCCTGAGATTTATATACTTTTTGTACTTCGTATACGAGGTAACGCTGAGTTTCACGTAAACCACAAATACGTAAGATATCATGTGGATTAATAGAACCTTCAGTGATTTTATCACCAGGTTTAATTCTTACACCATTTTTAACAATGAGACGAGAACCATATGGAATTAAATATTCTCTAGATTCGCCTTCATCTGGTGTAATAGTAACTATGCGCATTTCTTTATCTTCGGAAATGAGAACAGTACCTTCGATTTCAGCAATGATAGCATGATGTTTTGGTTTTCTTGCTTCGAACAATTCTTCAACACGTGGAAGACCCTGTGTGATATCTTCGTCACTGGCAACCCCACCGGAGTGGAATGTACGCATTGTAAGCTGTGTACCAG
>OGYO01000715.1_pt1 | contig 17623 bp, 19 predicted proteins | sample 1576561 | NCBI WGS metagenome assembly OGYO01 (sample SAMEA3541507, study PRJEB24748) | human gut metagenome | biome: human gut; feature: human-associated habitat; material: faeces | place: China | collected 2012 | reverse complement strand
ACGAGAAGATGCCATGCAGTTATATGGTTTTCTTTCCAAAGATGATCTGGAAATGTTTCGCCTTCTTCTAAATGTAAACGGAATCGGGCCTAAGGCCGCGCTTGGAGTTCTTGCAGGACTGACTGCAGATGAATTGCGTTTTGCCGTTCTTTCTGACGATATCAAAACCATTTCCAAAGCACCAGGAATCGGTAAAAAAACTGCACAGAAACTTATTCTCGAATTAAAAGACAAACTGAAACTTGAAGATGCATTTGAGAAGAAACTTGCCCATGAACAGGAGGCTGCCTCTGTTTCTGGATTCTTGATCCACGACGGACGTCAGGAAGCAGCAGAAGCACTGATTGCACTTGGTTACAGCAGTACTGATGCCATGAAAGCCGTTCGTAAAGTCACTGATGTTTCACCAGACGACGTGGAGGCCCTGCTCAAAGCTGCATTAAAACAGTTATAAATTGGAGAAACGTATTTAAATGGAAAAAAGAATGATCACCACAGATGTTACAGAAGAGGATCTTCCCCTTGAGGGAAGTCTTCGTCCACAGACACTGGATGAATATATCGGTCAGGAAAAGACAAAAAAAACACTAAAAATATATATAGAAGCGGCCAAACAACGACATGACGCGCTGGATCATGTCCTGTTTTATGGGCCACCCGGTCTTGGTAAAACAACGTTATCCGGAATCATTGCCAATGAAATGGGGACACACATGAAAGTCACCTCCGGACCTGCGATTGAAAAACCCGGTGAAATGGCTGCAATCCTTAACAACTTACAGGAAGGAGACATTCTGTTTGTTGATGAAATCCATCGTCTGAACCGACAGGTAGAAGAAGTTCTCTATCCTGCCATGGAAGACTTCGCCATTGATATTATGATCGGAAAGGGTGCTTCTGCCAGATCGATCCGTCTTGATCTTCCGAAATTTACACTGGTTGGTGCTACCACAAGAGCTGGGCTTTTGTCTGCTCCGTTGCGCGACCGTTTCGGTGTTATGCACCACCTGGAATTCTATAATCATAAAGAACTACAGACAATTGTGCTGCGCTCTGCACAGATGTTGGGGGTCGAAATTGATGCAAAAGGTGCTGCGGAAATTGCCAAACCTGCGTTTGGCTCGTTTTGTATCTTCCGTTTTGGGGCACGCTTTGCTGCATCGCTGGCGGGGCACTGGTCCTGTGGCTCGGCTACCTGCCGTTGGGGGCTGTGGTGATCCCAGCGCTGGCCATCCTGCCCGCGTGGCTTTCCTATGGCCCAGAAAGCGGCATTCTAACTTTGGCCCTGGCCATCATTATGTTCAGCCGCCACTACCACGGCCTGTTGCGGATTCGGCAGGGGACAGAGCCCCGATTTTTCCAACGCCGCAATCCAAAATGAACAACTTTATCATAGCATATTTTCACCAGCCTGAAAAGCTGTAAACACATGAAAAAGCGATATGATCTTAGAACCATCCAGTCATGCCGTTGCCGTCCGATTTTGAGGTGAAATCTCACAATCTAAACTATTTATACCGTAATTGCCCATAAAAACAGCGGAACAACAGAAACCCCAACAATCCCAAGGTAATAAGTTTGTGTAACTTGGTGCCTTGCATTATCGACATATCAGAATTACAATATAATTATTACGGAATTGTAAAATGGAGGCAAACTGAAAATGAAGTATTACTTGGCTTACGGTCCCAACCTCAACCTGGTGCAGATGCGCCAGCGTTGCCCCAATGCCCGTGTGGTCGGGTATACATATTTATTCGGTGCGCGCCTGGTCTTCCGTGGTTCCAAGAACGGCTGCTTTTTGACCACGGATTTTCAGCAGCCCTGGTGCCCGTCTATGGTGGGCTGCGGGGTTTATGAGATTTCTGATAAAGACGAGCAGGCTCTGGATGTCTATGCGGGGGTTCCTTATTTCTACCAGAAGCAGACAATGCAGGTACAGTGTGTCTGGGACGTCACTACGCGACGGGAAGTTCTGCATAATATTGAAGCAATCCTTTACACCCTGCCCGCCAGCCACCCCTTGGGTGTTCCTTCCCGCCGCTATCTGCAGGAGTGCAAGAGCGGGTATGATGACTTTCATTTCAGCTTCCTTCCGCTGCGCCAAGCTCTGATTGACAGCAGCCCGGAGCCGCACACGAAGTAAAAGAAACACTTTTGTGTGAAAGAAAAGGCAAAAGCAAAAGATAGGCAAGCGGGAAGCGACGTTCTACCGTTTTGTTTCTTGCTTTGCGAAACAAATTTGAAAAAATTAAAAAAAATATGAAAATATCTGTTGACAAAAGTGGTACTACTGGTTATAATAATATTCGTCGCCGGTGAGGCGATCAAACAAAATAAGCGGATGTGGCGGAACTGGCAGACGCGCTAGATTCAGGTTCTAGTTCCCTTAAAAGAGTGTGGGTTCAAATCCCTTCATCCGCACCAAAGAATGAAAATCCGGACATTTTCTCGATAGAAGAAAGGTTCGGATTTTTATTTTTTTCAAGAATGACAATTCCGGATCGTTCCAAACGGCTGTGTGTCCGAAACCTTATCAGAAAAACTTATAACAAACGTCACAACTGTATAGGTGCCGTAAGGTAGAAAGGCCACGAACATGAAGTACGATGAAAGAGCCTGCCATTTTAACATGGACACTGGGTGCGTGAAATTGCTGCTCCGGGATGGGAGAAAAGTCTTCAGTGACTGCATCGTGGTCGAGGATGAACTGGATGTGACCATGGCACAGCGGTCAGAGTTGGGCTACCTTATCTACAATGACCCACTGGGCTATACAGATTTGATTCTGAATGGTAATCCAGAGGAATACTTGAAAAATGTGGCCGGGAGCCATGGGTTAGAAGATTGATCTTCTCATAGAACTGCCATTAACAAAAAACACCGCCCATCTGCGTAACGGAACTCAGGTGGGCGGTGTTTTGCTCTATTGTCTCAGGGACGGTGTCGGAATTTACAGCTTATGCTAGGCTTTCAATGACCTTGGCGCACGTTTCAATGCCGATGACTCCGCTGTCCAGGGCGATATGATAGTTGGCGGCATCGCCCCACTTCATATCGGTATAAAAGCGGTAATAAACAGCGCGGCGCTTATCCTTCTCCTTCAGACGGGCTTCGGGCGATTTCTCCCGTTCCCCATAGACCCGCACGATGCGGTCAGCCCGGAACTTCATGTCCGCGTGAACAAAGACCTTCAGGCAGTCGGTGCGGTCCTGCAGGATAAAATCGGCGCAGCGTCCTACGATGACGCAGGGCTCTTTTTCTGCCAGCTCCCGGATGATCCGGTATTGCAGCTTCCAGAGCAGGTCCTCGTTAGTGGGACCGAAGCTGCGGTCAGTGAAGGCAGAGGCAAGGAAGCCGCCGGGAGCGTACTCTCCGGCATCCTTGATGTAGCTTTCGTCAAAGCCGCTTTCGGCAGCCAGTTTCTGGATCAGTTCAGCGTCGTAGCACCGGATGCCCAGATGCTCGGCCACCAGTTTGCCGATGGTCCTGCCGCCGCTGCCAAACTCGCGGCTGATAGTGATGATGCGTTTTTCCATTAGAGTTCTCCTTTCTCATTCAGTTCACGGTAGGTCTTGCAAATCAGATAGCCTGCGATCAGGAAGGTGAGGATATCGGATATCGGCATGGAGTACAGCACGCCGTCCAGCCCGAAGAACCGGGGCAGCAGCAGGGCAAAGCCCACGCCGAACACCACCTCACGCACCATGGACAGGGCGGTGGATTCTGCCGCCTTGCCCATGGCCTGCAAAAAGATGAAGCACGCCTTGTTGACACAGGCCAGAATGATCATGCACAGGTAGATGCGGAAGGACTTCACGGCAAAATCGGTGTAGTAAACGCTCTCGTTGGCGGCACCGAACATGGCAATCAGCTGCCGGGGAAGCAGCTCCACCAGCACCAGTGCAACGGCACCCACGGTGGCTTCTGCCAGCAGCAGTTTCGTGAACAGCTCCTTCACACGGGTGGGCTTTTTGGCGCCCATGTTGAAGCCCACCACGGGGATGCAGCCAGCCGCCATGCCCACCACGATGGAGATGACGATCTGGAAGAACTTCATCACGATGCCCACCACCGCCATAGGGATCTGGGCGTACTGCTCCTGCCCGAACACGGCATCCAGTGCGCCGTATTTGCGGATCATGTTGTTGATGGCTGCCATAGCCGCCACAAGACTGATCTGAGACAGAAAGCTGGTCATGCCAAGGGTCAGGGTGCGGCTGCAGATGGAGCCTTTCAGCCGGTAGTCACCCTTTGCAGGGCGGATGATCTTCATGTGCAGCAGATACCACACCACCAGCGCTGCCGTGACCAGCTGACCGATGACGGTAGCCACTGCTGCACCCATCATGCCCCAGCGGAAACCGAAAATGAAGATGGGGTCCAGAATGATGTTCAGTACCGCGCCCGCAAGGGTGGACACCATGGCAAACCGGGGGCTGCCGTCCGCACGGATGATGGGGTTCATGGCCTGACCGAACATATAAAAGGGCACGCCCAGTGTAATGTAAAAGAAATATTCCTGCGAGTGGTGATAGGTCTCGGCGTTGACCGTTCCGCCGAACATGGCAAGAATGGTATCCGCAAAAATCAGATAGAGCGCCGCCAGCACAATGCTGATGACCAAACACATGACCACCGCGTTGCCGACGCTCCGCTTTGCTTTGGAGACCTCGTTCTGCCCAAGGCTGATGCTGACGAAGGCGCAGCAGCCGTCGCCGATCATCACCGCGATCGCCAGCGCCACCACCGTCAGGGGAAACACAACGGTGTTGGCGGCATTGCCGTAAGAGCCAAGATAGCTGGCGTTGGCAATAAAGATCTGGTCCACGATGTTGTACAATGCGCCGACCAGCAGCGAAATAATGCACGGGATCGCATACTTCTGCATCAGCTTGCCGATGCGCTCCGTGCCAAGGAATTGATTGGAACTTTCCATGGGATTCACCTTTACCTTTCCATTTTGGGGCAAAAAAAACACAACGGGCAGCCCTCATGCAACCGGTTTTACGCATGAGTGCTACTCGTTGTACGAAATTATTATAGCCCGTCTGCCGGGAATTTGCAAAGGCAGTTTTGCACAAGAATTATGCTGAACATTCTGCGCAGATTGCACGAGACAAACTTCGTGGAAGATGCCCTTGGAAGCCAGTCGCTCAGCCGTGGCACAATAAGGTGGAGCGCAAAAGTACGCTGGAAAGACTGTTTTGTACAGGCTGTTCCATCTGGATGAAAGAGGAGCAATATGGCACAGTATCAAGCAGGAATGCTCGTGGTTTATGGGAAACTTGGGGTTCATGAAATCGAAACCGTTGGTCTGCAGAGCTTTTGCGGAAAACCGGCGAAAATCACTATACCCTTCGCCCTTATTTTACGGATTCCCACGACCACAGCTATCCACGGCAAAAGAAGGTGCTCTGCGCCCGGTGCCTCGGCACAGCAGGCGGAAGCCGATTTGGCACGCATCAAAGAGGTGTGATCATGTCGAAAAAGCAACGGAATTTCAAAGAGAAGCAATGAGTCCGGATGGCTGTTCTCTGGGCGGTGCGTGTCTGACACGCCTTCTTGCCTTGGGGAAAATCCCGGTCGAGCCACTTAATGCCCGATTGGATAAAGATAGCCGTTCTAATTGGTCAAAATATCGGATTTGTTCGATTGCGCTTTTATTATACACATTTTAAGCTTTGCTGTTGGCAGAGCTTTTTTGCTTCCATCATAGGAGAAACCTGCAATTTTGAAAAGCATTGTCTGTTTTTTGCTTATTTGACTACAAAATTTATATAAAAACATGTAAAATTTATGTTGAAATTGTTGCAGAAAGAGTTTATACTAGAATCATCGCGGATACAAAGCGAAAGAATGGGAACAGTAAATCATATGAAGGATCTTTATGATGCCGCACGGCACCTTGTCTGGCTGACACAGTTTGGTTTATCGGTTGTGCTTCCGCCGGTGCTGTTTCTTTTGGGGGCTGTCTGGCTACGCAAACAATTCGGCCTTGGCGGCTGGGTCATCTTGGTTGGGTTCGCGCTCGGCATGGTGGCTGCCATCGGCAGCCTGCGCAGTTCATTAAAGACAATTGAGCGGCAGGGCAGGGCCCCGAAAAAAAAGCAGGAGCCGCCGCCTATCTCGTTCAATCAACACTAATTGTTATGGAAGGAGCCTGTATCCATGCAAAAGCATCAGGACATTCTGCAGCAGGTTGGGCGCATGGCTTTGGCAACCGCCGGTTGTTCCGCCATTATGCTGGCCATCTATGCAGTGGTTGGGCGGTTTACCACAGCGGTATTGCTGGGTGGCCTGCTGGGCACTGTGATTGCTGTAGGCAACTTTCTGGCATTAAGCATTACCGTTTCTAACGCGTTGGACCGTGCCGCGGCAGGGGATAATTCCGTAAAAGCGTGCATGAGCATTCAAAGTTCCAGCGTTGTGCGCACGGCAATTCTGGCAGTCATTTATGTTCTGCTGTTCCATGCCAAAGTTTGTGATCCGCTGGCAGCATTGTTGCCGCTGCTGTTTGCACAGGCTGCCATTAAGCTGATTGAATTCTTCCGCAAAGATTCCAAAGGCGGTGATGCAGTGCCATGAACGGGCCTAAGATTTATTTCACGATCCCTTTGTTTGGTGGAATTCCCATCACGCAGACAACGGTTTCTTCGTTTGCGGTTATGTTGCTGCTTTGTATTGCCAGTATTGTACTGGGCAGCAACCTGCAAAAGCGTCCCAGCCGCCGCCAGGTACTGGTAGAAAAAGGTGTTACTATGCTGTACGGCATGGTAGAAGACACCATGGGCAAGCATAATTCCTATTGGACACCTTATATCGGGGCATTGTTCCTGTATTCCATTTTCGGTTCCTACATCGGAATGACCGGTGTTTTCCGCTCTTCCACAGCGGATCTTTCCACCACTGTTACCTGGGCCTTAATGACAAGCGTGATCTGCTGGGCTTGCTCCATTAAAGCAAACGGTGTGCTCGGTTGGCTGAAAGGCTTTACTGAACCGGTTGTCGTTATGACGCCGATGAACCTTGTTTCCGAAATCGCGCAGCCCATTTCAATGGCATTCCGTCACTTTGGCAACATTGCGGGCGGCAACGTTCTGACCAGCCTGGTTTATTCCGCTCTGGCAACGGCTTCCGCCGCTCTTTTGGGCCTGGTTGGCAAAAGCATTGCGGTCGGAATCTTGATTCTTTTGGGTGGTGTGGCGCTGCTGGTTTTGGGTGTGCGCAAGAAAAAGTTGGCTTACAAAATTTTTGGTGCGGTGTTTGCCGCAACCGGAATTTTGTCCCTGCTGGGCTTGGCAGGGGTGCCGTATCTGGAAGTCGGCATTCCCGGCATCATGAGCCTTTATTTCGATGTATTTTCTGGTGGGGTGCAGGCCCTGGTGTTCAGCCTGTTGACGATGGTTTATGTCAGCAATGCCTGCCCGCCGCCTGAAGAAGGTTAACGTAAAATTTTATTTATTTAGGAGGATACCTCGTATGGAAACAGCAATCGTAAAAGCCGCCTGTGCAATCGGTGCAGGTATTGCAATGGGGTTTGGCGCTATCGGCCCTGCAGTTGGCGAAGGTAATGCCGTTGGCAAAGCGCTGGAAGGCATGGCCCGCCAGCCGGAAATGGCAAACCTGCTGCGTACCAACATGATCCTTGGCTGCGCCATTACCGAATCCACCGGCATTTATTCGCTGGTTATCGCCCTGTTGTTACTGTTCGTCTTCTGATGGATACGATAGCCGAAAAGGAAAGGAGGAATGGCTCGTGACGGGCTTTGAAAGCTTTGTTGGCATCGACCCGTGGACAGCGCTGTTCACTTTCTGCAATATGATGATCACCTTTGCGGTGCTCAAAAAGTTTCTGTTTAAACCGGTCAAAAAGATGATCGACGACCGCCAGGCGGAAATTGATACCATGTACGCCGATGCGGATGCAGCCAAACAGAAGGCTGCCGAGTTGGAACAGGAATACCAGCAGCACCTGCAAAGCATCCGGGATGAACGCGATACGCTTTTGCGTGAGGCAACCGCCCGTGCCCAGAAGCGCGAAGAAGAAATTGTTGGCGAGGCCCGTGCCGAAGCAGCCGCCCTGCGCGCCGCTGCTGAAGCTGATATTGCACAGGAACGCAAGAAAGCAGTCAACGACCTAAAAAATGAAATTGGCGGCATTGCTGTTGATATTGCAGGCAAGGTAGTTGAGCGCGAAATCAACGAGACGGACCACAAGGCCCTGATCGATGAATTTATCCGGAATGTGGGGGATGCCTCATGACCGAAACCGGAAAGCGTTATGGCACAAGTTTGTATGAACTGGCTGCGGAAGAGGGCCTGACCGAACGGATTCTGGCGGAGCTGGATGTTGCTGTCAACGCAATGCAGGAGCCTGGCTATCTGCGCTTGTTGATGACGCCCAGTGTCCCCAAAAAAGAGCGCTGTGTGTTGCTGGATCAGGCGTTTGCGCAGGCGCATCCGTATCTTGTCAACTTCTTAAAGATTTTGTGCGAAGCAGGCATTCTGCCAGAACTGCCTGCCTGCGCAAGAGCTTACCGTGACCGATACAACCAGGACCATAACATTTTGGAAGTTACGGCAGTATCTGCTGTTGCACTGGACGAAAGTGCCCGCAGCAGACTGCAGGAAAAATTGCAGCGTGTAACCGGCAAAACCATTACCCTGACGGAAAAAGTGGACCCCAGTGTTCTGGGCGGTCTGCGGCTGGATCTTGGCGGAACCCGCTTGGACGGCACTGTGCAGGGCCGGCTGGAACGTCTGCGCAATGAAATCAGCGGTGTGGTGATTTGATTTGCACCTGCCGCCGGATTCCACCTTCATTTTATAGATTGTGTGGTGAACCAAACAGTGCAACTGGAACCTGAACAGATTTCCCGCATTATTCGTTCCCAGATCAAATACTACCAGAATGCCATTGAGCAGACGGAGACCGGTACTGTTACGATGGTAGGCGATGGCATTGCCCGCGCCGCCGGCCTTGATAACTGTATGGCCGGTGAGCTGGTGCAGTTTGATAGCGGAACCTATGGTATGGCGCAGAATCTGGAAGAAAACAGCGTATCAATCGTTTTGCTTGGCGATGACAGCGGCATCAAAGAAGGCGGTACCATCCGCCGCACCGGCAAAGTTGTGTCGGTTCCGGTCGGTGATGCTCTGATTGGCCGCGTTGTCAACGCCCTGGGCCAGCCTATTGATGACAAAGGCCCGATTGATGCTGCCGACTATCGCGCCATTGAATCCCCGGCCCCCGGCATCCTGGACCGTCAGCCCGTCAAGCAGCCTTTGCAGACCGGCATCAAGGCCATTGACTCAATGATTCCCATTGGCCGCGGCCAGCGTGAGCTGATTATCGGCGACCGCCAAACCGGTAAGACCGTGATTGCTACGGATACGATCATCAACCAAAAAGGCAAAGATGTCCTTTGCATCTATGTTGCTATTGGCCAAAAGCGTTCTACTGTGGCCTCTCTGGTTGAAAACCTCGAGAAAAACGGAGCCATGGCTTACACCACTGTAGTGTGCGCCACAGCTTCGGAGCTTTCGCCCCTGCAGTATATTGCGCCTTATGCCGGCTGCGCCATGGGCGAATACTTTATGTATCAGGGTAAGCATGTGCTTATTATCTATGATGACCTTTCCAAACATGCGGTTGCCTACCGTGCTCTGTCGCTGCTGATTCGTCGTCCGCCGGGACGCGAAGCATACCCCGGCGATGTTTTCTACCTGCACAGCCGTTTGTTGGAACGTGCCGCCAAATTGAGCGATGCAAAGGGCGGCGGCTCGCTGACAGCTCTGCCCATTATTGAAACGCAGGCTGGTGACGTTTCCGCTTATATTCCAACCAACGTCATCTCCATTACCGACGGCCAGATCTTCCTGGAAACCGAGCTGTTCCATTCCGGCATCCGCCCGGCTGTCAACCCCGGCATTTCTGTTTCCCGTGTCGGCGGCAATGCGCAGATCAAGGCGATGAAAAAGGTTGCCGGTACCTTAAAACTGGTTTACTCCCAGTACCGCGAGCTGCAGGGCTTTGCCCAGTTTGGCTCCGACCTGGATGCCGACACCAAATCTCGTCTGGCACAGGGCGAGCGCATTGTGGAAATCCTGAAGCAGGACCGCAACAGCCCAATCCCGGTAGAAAAGCAGGTTGCCATTTTGTATGCAACAGTCCACGGTTACCTGAAAGACATTGCCGTAAAGGATATCGCCGCGTACGAAAGCGCGCTGTATCAGTACCTTGATGAAAATGTAACCGCTGGCGGTGTGATGGAAGCCATCCGCACCACAGGCGATATGAAGCAGGATACCGAACAGCAGATGAAAGATGTGCTCGCCGCATTCACGGCAGACTTTATCAAAAATGCCGGATAATCACAAAATACGCCAAAGGGGGTGCTGCCGGTGGCTGGTTCCATGAAAGAAATCAAACTGCGCATCAAAAGCGTGGAAAGCACCATGCAGATTACCAAAGCCATGGAGCTGGTAGCGTCCAGCAAGCTGCGGCGCGCCAAGGAACGGGTGGAAAACAGCCGTCCCTATTTCGAAACGCTTTATGCCACGCTGTTTGATATTGCGGCTGCGGATTCTGAGTTCAGTAGCCCATATCTGGCCAAATGCGAGAAAAAGTGCTGCCTGTACATTGTAATTGCAGGTGATCGCGGCCTTGCGGGCGGCTATAACAGCAACATCTTAAAAGCCGTGGAAGCGGATGCTGAAGGGCGGGAATATTGTGTGCTGCCCATCGGCAAAAAGGCAGTGGAATACTTTGAGCGCCACAAGATCCGGATTCTGACGGATTCTTTTGCCATCGCAGGGGATATTTCGGTCAGCGACTGCTTTGAAATTTCCCGCCTTGTGTGCCAGAAGTTTCTGGAAGGCGCTTTTGATGAAATTCGCATTGCCTTTACCCAGTTTATTTCCATGCTGACCCAAACTGCAATCATTCTGCCGGTTCTCCCGTTTGATGCCGAACCGCCGGAGCCGGGCCACGAGCATCAAAGTCTGATGCTCTATGAGCCAGACAGCGCCGCCGTGTTTGATGCCATTATCCCGGAATACTTGGCCGGGGTTGTGTATGGCGCTTTGTGTGAAAGTGTTGCCAGTGAACAGGGTGCACGCCGCACCGCCATGGACTCTGCCACCAAGAACGCTGGCGAAATGATCGAGCATTTGAACCTTTATTATAACCGCGCCCGTCAGGCAGCAATCACGCAGGAAATCACCGAAATAGTGGCCGGTGCAGATGCTGAAAGCTAGGGCGCACCAGAAAAGCCGAAATTTTATCCGATTTCTTTGCCTTCAGGTATGCCTTTGGGCAATATCTGATGCAACAGTGCTGAGAGTTTTTTCAGACACACCCGGAAACAAGCCCGACAGCACGCTAAAAATTCACTCAAAGGAGTGTGTGCAATGCCAGAAAAACACATCGGTAAGGTCGTGCAGGTCATGGGACCTGTTTTGGATATCCGCTTTGCCGACGGCGAGCTGCCGGAACTGCTGAATGCGATTGAACTGCAGAACAACGGCAAACCGCTAATTGTAGAAGTTGCCCAGCATATTGGCGATAACGTGGTGCGCTGCATTGCTATGGCCGCCACCGATGGCCTTGTGCGCGGTGCCGAAGCCGTGGATACCGGCGGGCCGATCAAGGTTCCCGTTGGCGATGCGTGCCTTGGCCGTGTGTTCAACCTGCTGGGTGAACCGGTTGATGAACAGCCTGCCCCCACCGGGGTAGAGCATTGGCCCATCCACCGCCCGGCCCCTGCTTTCGATGAACAGGAATCTTCGACTGAACTGCTGGAAACCGGCATCAAGGTCGTTGACCTGATCTGCCCCTATGCAAAGGGCGGCAAAATCGGTCTGTTCGGTGGTGCCGGTGTCGGCAAAACCGTGCTGATTCAGGAACTGATTTATAACATCGCTACCGCCCATAACGGTTATTCTGTTTTTACCGGCGTTGGCGAACGCACCCGTGAGGGCAACGATCTTTACGGCGAAATGGCCGAAAGCGGCGTTTTGAGCAAGACTGCGCTGGTCTATGGCCAGATGAATGAACCGCCGGGAGCCCGTATGCGCGTGGCGCTGTCCGGTCTGACCATGGCGGAGTACTTCCGCGATGTCAAGCATCAGGATGTTCTGCTGTTCATTGATAACATCTTCCGCTTTACCCAGGCCGGATCCGAAGTTTCGGCACTACTGGGTCGTATGCCCTCTGCCGTTGGCTATCAACCCACGCTGGCAACGGAAATGGGCGAACTTCAGGAGCGCATTACCTCTACCAAGACCGGTTCGATCACGTCGGTGCAGGCAGTCTATGTTCCTGCTGACGACCTTACCGACCCGGCTCCGGCAACCACGTTCACCCACTTGGATGCTAAGACCGTTCTTTCTCGTGCGATCTCCGAGCTTGGTATTTACCCTGCTGTTGACCCGCTGGAGTCCACCTCCCGCGCGCTCGATCCCGACATCGTTGGCGAAGAGCACTATCGCGTTGCGGTTGGCGTTCAGGAGATTCTGCAGCAGTACAAAGACCTTCAGGACATCATCGCGATTCTCGGTATGGACGAGCTCTCTGAAGAGCAGAAGATCATCGTTAATCGCGCACGTAAGGTCCAGCAGTTCCTCGGCCAGAACTTCCATGTTGCGAAGCAGTTCACCGGCCAGGACGGTTCCTACGTCAAGTTGGAGGACACCATTCGTTCCTTCGACGAGATCTTGAAGGGCAACTGCGACGAGATTCCTGAGCAGTGCTTCCGTATGAAGGGCGGCATCGAAGACGTTTATGCGGCTTACGAGCAGCTCAAGAACGAGGAGTAATCATGTCCGAAATTATCTGTGATGTTGTAGCAAAGAACCAGGTGCTCTACTCCGGCTCTCTCTACTCGGTCATGGTTCCCGGCTCCGAAGGTGAACTGGGCATCATGGCTAACCACGAGCCTTTCGTCTCTGCTTTGAAGGATGGCGTTATTTGGGCTCGTACCAAGCAAGAGGGCGGAACCACTCTGAGCGCTGCCATCATGGGTGGTTATGTTCAGGTTCTCGGTGAGCGCGTTATCGTTCTCTGCGACAAGACCCGAGCTCTCAACCGCATCAATATTGAGAAGCTCAACAAAGAGATCCCAGCGCTTGAAGAGCGCATCGCCAACCTCTCTGAGGAAAGCGTGATCTCGCGTTCGGTCTTGACCCGTAAGTTGCGCTGGTGCAAGGTGCAGCTCGCGGCGAAAGAAAAAGAGGATCAGTACGTCTAATCTGGTTCTCGAATTCGTACCAGCTAAAAAGGCTCTTCCCGTTGCGGGGAGAGCCTTTTTTCGTTGCGAGATGACGAATTACTCGACCCCTAGCACACCCGAGCAAAAAGGTGTCGAACGACTGGGTAGTTTGTCACCAGGCAAAAAAAGAGCCCTCGGGGGAGGGCTCTTGTTGGTGCGTATGATGCGCAGCTACGCTTCGAGGATCTTGCATGCGGCGATGGCGAGCTCTTTCGAATCCATGCTGCCCGGATCCTTCTCGATGCCCTTATCCATCAGATGCGGAATGGTCGCGATCTTGCGGAATTCAGCCTCATGCTCAGGCAAGCAGGCAAGGATGACAGGATCGGGATTGTCGGGAAGCAAGGTATCCTGGACCACTTTGTTGATGTAGCGGTAGAACTTCTCAGCCTCGATCTTCGACACTTCGTTGCGCGAGCGATAATCGTGATACGGGTTGAGGTGCTTCATGAGCATGTGGTGGTCGAGCGCAGGCGCATCGCTGAAATCGTGCATGAGTTCGCCGAACTGCTTCGCAACGCCCTCATCTTCAACATCGATGCGGTTAAGGCAGTTGCCGAGCCCCTTGATGAGCCCGAATCGATCGGCAGAAACAGCCAAGATGTAGTACTTGGACTGCTGGAATTCATCACCCTTGAGTGGGGAAAGCTCCCAGTTGTCGCCGACGAACACTTGCGGATCGACCTTGTGATAGAGGTTCGCGATATAGACATGATCCTTGTCGGCGAAGAGCGCTACACTAGCCTCCGCGTTCAGCCAGATCTCTTCATCAGGAGCGTTGATCACATCTTCAAGGTGAACGAGGATCTTGTTGTTCGGCTGGATGGCGTAGTTCGCATCGATCTCGTGCTTGGCCTCTTTCATGAGGTCTTTCATCTCGATGCGCTCTTTATTGGTGCGCAAACGCTTGTATTCGGTGGGCAGGTAGAGTGAGACGACTGGGCCTTCAGCCGGCGTAGTGAGCTCAGAAATATCGTCCAAGATCATGACGGTATCTTTAGTGTGATGAATGGGGCGCATGATGAAGCCTCCTTGTTGCAGCGGATACGTTCGAACGCCAAGCCCACAGCATGAGCCGAATTGCTGTGTTTTCGGCGCGTCTTTAACCTAACATGAGCGAATGCGCAGCTGGGAAGCGCGTGGGTTTTGACAGAAACCTGTTAAGTTCTAGTTTTCCGCTTGCAACTTGACCTTCGGCGTAGGTGCGTGCACGCTCGCTATAATGAGAGGAAGACCGAATGAAAGGCTCATCCGTGCAACCTGAAACGCCACAAGCGCAACACGAGGAATTGCCCGCTCGCTACGAGAAGCTCAAGACCCTGTGGGGTGAAGATGCGCTGCGCGCGATCGTGAATGCGCACGTGCTCGTGCTCGGCATCGGCGGAGTGGGATCGAATTGCACCGAGGCACTTGCGCGCGGGGGCGTGGGCAAACTGACGATCCTCGATCGCGATGTGGTGGAAGAGAGCAATATCAACCGCCAGTCCATCGCATTCTATTCCACGCTCGGCAAGCGCAAGGTGGATGTGATGGAAGCGATGATCAAGGACATCAACCCCGAAGCGCAGGTCAAGAAGGTGTTCGGCTTTTTGCGCCAGGAGGAGATGGAGAGCTTCCTTGACGAGTATGCGCGCGATGTGGACTATGTGGTCGATGCGATCGATACGATCTCGGCGAAGCTCAAATTGGCTGAGCTCGCGCCGAACTACTCGTTCAAGCTGATCAGCAGTATGGGTGGGGCGAACAAGATCCATCCCGAGTGCTTCAAGATCGCCGATCTGTATGACACGGTGAACTGCCCGCTCTGCCGCATCATGCGCAAAGAAGGGCGCAAGCGTGGCATCAAGCAGCTGAAGGTCATTTACTCGTGCGAACAGCCGGTCGACACCAACATGGGCAGCGATTGGGAGCGTGCTGAGCGCAAGGACTTGGGCACGGCATCGTTCGTGCCACCGATCTTCGGCCAGATGATAGCCGGCGAAGTCCTCCGCGACCTTGCGGGTATCGAGTAAAGATGCACTCTCGTCTTGCTTAGGCGCTCACGTCTGTATGCGGGTGCAAGAAGAAAGCGACTCTTTGCCGACACATATAATAAATAATAAAACCCGAGCAAAGCAGCGACGCATGAGCGAATCAGCATGCGCTGATTCGCGAACAGGGAAGCGGGGAACCTCGTGTCTCGCGCTCGGCGCTGATCGAGCTGCGTTGCTTCTTGTACGAATAACGTGGGTTCTCGTGCGCAAGGTCTCTGTTAGGCCTTATCATAGAAGCAGCGCGTAACAAGCGCTTTCACGATGAACTCCAAGAAAGTAGGAGCCCATGGTTTCACGTATCTATGTTGAAAAGAAGCCCGGATTCGATGTCGAAGCGCAGCAGCTGCTGCACGAATTGCGCACGATCCTCGGCATCGAGCGACTGGAGAACTTGCGCTTGCTCAATCGCTACGATGTGGAAGGCATCACCGAGGAGCTCTTCGCAACCTGCACCCCCACGGTGTTCAGCGAGCCGCAATCCGACACCATCTACGCCGAGCTTCCCGAAGACGCCAGCGCCACGGTCTTCGGCGTCGAATTCCTTCCCGGCCAGTTTGACCAGCGCGCCGATTCGGCAAGCGAGTGCATACAGCTCATCAGCCAGGGCGAACGCCCCGAAGTGCGCAGCGCGAAGATCTATTTCCTCGAGGGCGACCTCACCAGCGAAGACGTGGACGCCATCAAGCACTACGTCATCAACCCAGTGGAAGCGCGCGAAGCAACGCTCGAGCCGCACGCAACGCTGAAGATGGAATTCCCTACGCCTGACCCTGTCGAGGTGGTCGAAGGCTTCATCGACCTCGATACCGCAGGCCTCGAAGCGTTCATCGCCGAGCGCGGCCTGGCCATGGACCTGGCCGACATCCAATTCTGCCAGCAGTATTTCGCGAGCGAGAAGCGCAACCCCACCATCACTGAGATCAAGATGATCGACACCTACTGGTCCGATCACTGCCGTCACACCACGTTCGAGACCGAGCTCGAGAACGTGCAGATCGACGACGAAAAGGTGCGCGCAGCGTTCGACCAGTATATGCGCATGCGCATCGATCTCGACCGCGATGCGAAGCCGGTTTCGCTCATGGACATGGGCACGATCGGCGCGAAATGGCTCAAGAGCAAGGGCATCCTCACGAACCTCGACGAATCCGAAGAGATCAATGCCTGCACCGTGAAGGTGAAGGTGGATGTGGATGGCGAAGAGCAGGATTGGCTCTACCTCTTCAAGAACGAAACGCACAATCATCCCACGGAGATCGAGCCCTTCGGCGGCGCGGCAACCTGCGTAGGCGGCGCAATCCGCGACCCGCTTTCGGGCCGCAGCTACGTCTACCAGTCGATGCGCGTAACGGGCGCGGCAGATCCGCTCGTCCCCGTGGCCGAAACGCTTCCCGGCAAGCTGCCGCAGCGCAAGCTCGTCACCACAGCAGCAGCAGGCTTTTCTTCCTACGGCAACCAGATCGGTCTGGCAACGGGCCAGGTGAACGAGCTTTACCACCCCGGCTATGCCGCAAAGCGCATGGAGATCGGCGCGGTGGTGGGCGCAACGCCCGCGGCCGATGTTCGCCGTGAAATCCCTGCTCCAGACGATGTGGTCGTCTTGCTCGGTGGACGCACCGGCCGCGACGGCATCGGCGGTGCAACAGGCTCTTCCAAAGCGCACAACCTCGAGTCTATCGAAACGTGCGGCGCGGAGGTGCAGAAGGGCAACGCCCCCGTTGAGCGCAAGATCCAGCGCTTGTTCCGCAACTCCGAAGCCAGCCGCATGATCAAGCGCTGCAACGATTTCGGCGCGGGCGGCGTTTCGGTCGCCATCGGCGAGCTGGCCGACAGCCTCGAGATCGATCTCGATCGCGTGCCCGATTCTGACCGGTTCACACGGCCTTCCGGAACTCATCGCCTGCACCGTCATCGTGCTGCTGCACGTATGGAAACGCAATATGCTGCTTTCAATCGCCGGCGGCACAATTGTATATATGTTGCTGGTGCAACTGGTGTTCTGAGGCACCCGACTCGTTAGTCTCTCCCTCCGCTTCGCTATGCTCAGCACCTCCCTTACAGAGGGAGGTAATCTTCTGTACCTTCCTCTGACGAGGGAGGCGGCACCGCGAAGCGGTGACGGAGGTAGAGACCCGCAGTCGTAAGACTGCGAAACACACAGCATCGGCCACAGGCCGATTCCTACAGCTGCTTCGCCACCCAATCGACGATGTACGGGGCGACTTCCTCAATCTGGTCGATGGCGACCTCGAACTCGTGCTTGCCGCCGTACCACGGGTCCACCAGATCGATCTGATCTTCGCGGCCGGGCTTCGG
>OGYO01000713.1_pt1 | contig 17647 bp, 12 predicted proteins | sample 1576561 | NCBI WGS metagenome assembly OGYO01 (sample SAMEA3541507, study PRJEB24748) | human gut metagenome | biome: human gut; feature: human-associated habitat; material: faeces | place: China | collected 2012 | reverse complement strand
CAGTGAAAAAATAGCTCAGCTTATTTTAAACCCCGGCGGACAGTCTGGCGGCACAGGTCACCAGCGAAAACCCGCTGGCAGCCCAGTACGCCGACACCATCCTGCGGCGCATCGTCTGCTGTGACACCCCCGACACACTGGAAAACTATCCCGACAGCGCTACCCGCGACCTGCTGCGCCACCACCCCTTCTAATCTGGCAATTTCCTTTTTGGTGTTTTCATCGTTCAGAAACTTCCTGATCTGTCGATCAGTATAGTTCGTCCGCATCCCGAGTTCCATCTCCGTTAGCGATCCCTTTTTCCAGTTCTCATCCTCATAGTTTTCAAAATGGTAAAGAAGCGTTGCAGAAAAAAGCGCTGGGAGCCGGGATAGGATTCCGATTACATACTGTGCCTCTTGCTGCTGTTTTTTTATTTGTTCAGCGTGATTAGAAACACGGCTATTCTGCTCATCATCCACATAGTTCTTCTCGCTGTAAATGTCGGATGCCATATCTCGGCAAAGTGCACACATCGAGTAAAACGCGTCTCCGCTTGTGGCACTGTGCTTAGGGGTGGCCTTGAATTTGATACAGCACTCATCCATGTGCTGACGGGCATAATCCGTCAGGATCATATCGCCGTGAGTGTCCAGGGTGACGTATTTATCGTCATCCACACAGAACACATAATCCACGTAAACATATGCGCCTTTATCCAGCTTCTCCTTTGTCGCGGGATGTACACAGGCCTCATAGGTGGCGTTTCTGTCATCGATGATGAAAGTCTCGTCCTTATTCAGCGCCTGCGGATTAAACGAGAAGTTTGGCAGGTAGTGACCGTCTGCATAATTCAAGACGCCTATAGCTGTTATAAATCCCAGTTCAATGGCTCTCAGCTTTGCAGCAAACTTGGACACCTTAAAGAAATCAGCAAGCCGACAGATTGCCATCTCCATCCGATCAGATTCTGAAAGGGCTGGCATTTCATCGTTCAGTTCTTTCAGAATCTCGGTCAGCTTTGCGCGGGTGGTGCGCTGTGGCATCTGCACCCGTGGAGCCAGCGCGTTGCATTGCCACTCCATCCATTGAAGCGCACCCTCCAGCCCTTCATCCCTGGAACCCTTGGTTTCAGTAACAGAGCAGGAAATTGCGTGAAGGTCAGGATTCAGCAGTTTTTGCAGTTCAAAGAATCTGCGATGCCTGTCCCAATGAAGGCACTCATGGATGATGGTGTTCTTCTCGGAGCCGATATTCCGCATGAAGAAGATGTTTGGATTTATGAGTATCGTTCCGGGATCAATGTGCTGCCTGATGACTTCACCAGTTTCATCATCGAAGATATCGACATCTTCCTCTGTGAAATAAGTCATGCCGAATAAGTTGTCAGGCAAGGGAGCGCGATACATATCCAGGGGCAGGTTGAATAGTATTTCATCAATATCAACGGGCATTGGCGTTTCCAGCGCCCTTGGGCAATTCCTGCTGAGGAAGTCTTCCGCTGCTTTCTCCAAGTCCTCGGCATACAGGTATGGTACCATATACTTCGACAGGGTTGTCTCCTTATCGAACGTTCCAGTCCGGTACTCACCCACGTCAATAACAGTAACCATGTTCAGGCCATCCAGAAGCTGACCTTTGAAGTAAACGGAGACCCACTCCGATTTCATATCGGCGTCATAATCCCGTCTTCCCAGACCTTTGAGTACAACATCCGCCTCAACTGCTGCCACAAAATCCACGAAATCACTATCGGTCACAGATGCATGCACAGAACGAATGTGAATATCTTCGAGGTCAACGTCACACAAGCTGATTAGAAATGTACAGGAAGAGAAGCTGTGATAGCCCCTCTCCCGGATATGTTTTTTGACAGCATCGAAGAAGAGGTCGTAATGCACGTCCTGCAAATAGTCAGCCAAAGATGAATACCGCTTAACCAAGTGCTTTCCTCCATCAATAGTACTGCTCGATGTAGCTGTACGCCTTGTCGAATACTTCCTTGTCCTTGATCTTATACTTCACCCACACAACGCTGCGTAGGGCCTTCTTGACTTCCTGCTTGCCGCCGGTGGTGTTCTGCCAGCCATCGAAACGGACAATCTTCACGATGTCATCGATGTCGGTGACGATACGCTCAACGATGATGGGGGTTTTGCTGTTTTTCACACCGTTGAAGAGCTCTGTAAGCGCTGCGCGGCCCTTATCGACTTCTTCCTCGGGCACAACTTCCTTTTCGGCCTGCGCCGCTTCACGGGCCAGTTCCAGCAACATCTTCAGGAATTCAATGCTGTTGATGAGGCCCTGTTCATGCTGCTCGCGGAGTTTTTCCAGCCTGTCACCAAGACGCATAAACTTCGGGTCATCGCTGTGCTTGTGGATTCTTGCCACCAGATCAATCTCCACCCGCTTTGCAGCATTCCTGGCAGTTTTATGCTTTGCAATGAAGGCGTCAATCAAATCTGCATCCAGCGACAGAATCTCCTCATCGTCATGTACCTCGCCGACGTCCATGTTGGCGTTGACGATTTCAAGTGTCTTCGGCCCCAGCGCAGACCAGATTAATCCACCTCCGCCATTGGCGGGCTTCACGGACTCAAAGACCTTTGTCAACCACACATAATCAGCCTGGATCGCCGCCAGCATCGGATCAGGAGAGACCGCATTCCATGCACGGTTCAATACCTGATAGTCCGCCGCAAACTTATCTTTTTCATTGTTGGTCGGCAGACACTCCTGTGCGGCCATCAAGCCTTCCCAACCATCAACGGTACGGTCGACGCCCATGAAATAGCTCAGGCACTTCCGAAGCAGGGCGGGAATCTGCTTTTTGACTTCCTCGATGTTGGTTATGACCTTCTTCATACTGCCTTCATCGAAATCCAGCGCTTTGGCCACATTATCGAAAATGCCAATGTAGTCCACAATCAGACCGTGCGTTTTGCCCTCGTCAAAGGTGCGGTTGGTGCGGCAAATAGCCTGCAGGAGTGTATGATCCTTCATGGGCTTATCCAGATACATGGCCTGCAAAATCGGCGCGTCAAATCCGGTCAGCAGTTTTGCCGTCACGATGACAATCTGCAGCGGGGCATTCGGGTCTCTGAAGCGATCCAGCACCTTGGCTTCCTCGTCCTTGGTGCGACGATACGCTTTGTACTGGTCCCCCTTATCGTCATTGGTATCCATGACAATGGTGGACACCTTCTCGCCCAGCAGCTTATCCAGTTCAGCCTTATACTTGAGGCAGCATGGGCGGTCATAGACAACCACCTGCGCCTTATAGCCGTTGGGGCGAATCTTCTCGGTGAAATGCTTGGCGATGTGTGCGCAAACTTTATGGATGCGGGCCTCGTTGTACATGATGGCCTGCATATTGACGCGCTTGGACAGTTCGGCCTTTTCGGCGTCAGACAGACCCTCTGTCAACACATCAAACTCTCGATCCATGGTATCCCGGTCTACGCGTAGATCGATGGGCACAGGCTCAAAGTTCAGCGGCAGCGTAGCATGGTCACGGATGGAGTCGGAGAAGGAGTACTTGCTCATATAACCGCTGCGGTCTTCCGTTGCGCCGAAGGTGGCAAACGTATTCTTGTCGGCGCGGTTAATGGGCGTACCCGTCATACCAAAGAAGAACGCATTCGGCAGGGCCTTGCGCATTTTAATGCCCAGGTCACCTTCCTGGGTACGATGGCACTCGTCTACCATGACGATGATATTGTCGCGGGGGCTCAGCTCGCCCGTAACCTCCTGGAAGCGGAAGATGGTGGTGATGATGATTTTGCGAATGTCTTGCCGGAGCATGGTCATCAGTTGGTCACGGGTAGAAGCAGACTCCAGATTGCCTACGTCGGATGAATGGAACTGCGCCGTGATCTGGGATTCCAAATCCAAACGGTCGTCCACGATAATGACGGTGGGATTCTTCAAATCCGGCAGCATGCGCAGCTTCACGGCGGCAAATTCCATCAGGTAGGATTTGCCGGAACCCTGGAAGTGCCAGATCAGGCCCTGCTTGGGATAACCAGCGCGTACACGCTCGATGATCATATTCGCGCCTTCGTACTGCTGATACCGGGCAATGATCTTGAACTTCCGATATTTGCTGTCCGTCGCATATAGGGTGAAGAACTGGAACAGATCCATGACTTTCGCCTTGGTGATCATATCCCGCACACTGGTCTGCACCGCCGCCAGGGAGCCGTCCGACTTATCATCGGTCGTATGCCAGGGGCCGTATTTGGCGGGCGGCATACCGACAGAACCATAGCGGTAGCATTTGCCTTCAGATGCAAAATTGAACACATTGGTCACGAACATCTGCGAAATGCTCTGCTCATAATCATGGATATCCTGTGCGCCATCCAGCCAAGTGATAGAAGCGCGAACGGGGGTCTTCAGTTCGCCGATTGCAACCGGGAAGCCGTTCACCAGCAGCACAATATCCAGACGCTTGCCGCTGTCCTGCCGGGGGAAAACCCACTGATTGGTGACGACATACTCGTTTTGATCCAGCTTGCCATTAATTTCCGTGCCGAAAAGATCAATGGACACCTGCTTGCCGTCCTCACCAAACGGATAGGAGTTCTTCTCGAACACCAGCTGCTTAAAGGCTTCATTCTGGGTGATTAGATTCTGCGCATTCGTAGAGAGGAACAGGGTGCGCAGTTTATAAATCACTTCGTCGGCCCGTGACTCATCTTCGGCGATCTCCGGATTCAGGCGAATGAGCGCCGCCCGCACCATGGATTCCACCATGACATCGCTTTCGTCCCGGTCAAGCTGGTCTGCTGGAATGTACGTCCAGCCATTTCTTTCAAGAGTAGAAATAATCATCTGCTCGGTCGTGTTGTCTTCGTTGAAAACTGCCATTGTCAATCCCTCCTCGTATCTTTTGGTAATCTATGTTCACAGCACCGGAGTGCTGACATCTCAGTGACAAGAACAAATTTTGATTTATCGCTCTGTTCCATAATGAGAATAAACGACTTCTGTTTCTCCAGTGGTGGGACCGGAAAGCTGAATCCAGATATCTGCTTTCTATTGACCTTTGGCATCTGTGACCTTCCGCTGAAAGTCAAGATATACCGCAGATAGTAATCCGATCTCATTACATGAGCTAAGAACTCTCTGGTACAAACGCCTTCCTTCGGAAGGATAGGGTATGCATCAGCAGAGCACAATCCTTCAAAGTCAGGCAAGGCAACCTTGTTTAGCGCGGGCCTTATCTTGCTGTAGATAATGTGCTGCGGCCCAAAGATATACTTCCCGCTAATCACATTATCCTCTCTCACGGTACGATAGCCGAATAGCTTACCCGTATCCTTTTCGATACTGTCAATCCCTATGTGCGGATAATCTGCATATTTTTCATAGTCTGTAGTCATGTTCGCATCGATCATTGCAACCTCGTCAAACCGTTTAACTGGCAAACCATAAGGATTGATCTCAGGGTCTCCAAACATCTCGACAAATTGAGAATTGCAATCAACCAATGAACTTCCGATGGGACTCCTTTACGTTGTTCTGGTTGACCATCGCGTACTGGAGCGTCGTGTCGATGCTCTGGTGACCCAGCAGCTGCTGCACCTGTTCGATGGGCATTCCCTTGTCGATGGCCATCGTTGCCAACGTCCTGCGGAACTTGTGCGGATGAACCTTGTGGAAGTTCAATTCTTGGCCAATCTTGCGGAGACGAATTTCCACACCGCTGATCTGCAGCCGCTCATAAGGACTGAGGAGGGATACGAACAGCGCTTCATTGTCATCCGTCCGCTCCGCAAGATACTTCTGCAGGTGAATCTTCGTCCGCGCATCGAAGTATACCTTCCTTTCTTTGTTGCCCTTGCCGAAAACGATGCATTCCCGACGGTCAAAATCGATATCGTTCCGGTTTAACTTCACAAGCTCGCCGACGCGGATTCCGGTCGAAGCCAAAATGTCAATCATCGCGAGATCACGCGTGCTGTCACAGTGATCGCGCATGAGCTCCAGCGATTCATCCGAGTAGGTCTCCTTGACGGTTTTCCCCGTCTTCACCTTGTGAATCCGCCTTACCGGGCTTTTCATGATGTAATTCTCATCTTCCAGCCAGGAGAAGAAGGAGGAAAGCACCCTGCGGATATTGTCCAGCGTCACCTTGCTGACCGTACCGCGCTGCTGGTAGGCATCCAGGTAACTCCGCAAATCCTCCGTGGTGATCTGGCACTCCAGCTTGTCGATGGCCTCCAGCATATTCCGGATTGTAGATTCGTAGTACCGCAGCGACTTTTCGGAGCAACCCTCGACCCGCTTCGCCGAGATGAACATCGGGAGCAAGGCTGGACGATTGTCCGATGCATCTTTGGCCCCACCTGCCTCCAGTCCAGCCAGGTGCTTGTTTAAGGTATGAATGAGCATTTGCATCTGCTCGATTGTCAAGGTTCCGGTCAATTCCTGCTGAATTGCGCTGATGATGGTCTGAATCATGAAGTTTCCTCCTTTTCATATCCTCCGTTCCCGGTATCCTCACGAGCCGGAGGAAACTTCATGACCATCTTTCTCAGCCAAGGTTCTCTGCAATGATGCTCTTGTAAGTGGCAGTCAGTTCGGCGAGTGCCTGTTCCAGTTCAAATTTTGATTTATCGCTCTGTTCCATAATGAGAATAAACGACTTCTGTTTCTCCAGTGGTGGGACCGGAAAGCTGAATCCAGATATCTGCTTTCTATTGACCTTTGGCATCTGTGACCTTCCGCTGAAAGTCAAGATATACCGCAGATAGTAATCCGATCTCATTACATGAGCTAAGAACTCTCTGGTACAAACGCCTTCCTTCGGAAGGATAGGGTATGCATCAGCAGAGCACAATCCTTCAAAGTCAGGCAAGGCAACCTTGTTTAGCGCGGGCCTTATCTTGCTGTAGATAATGTGCTGCGGCCCAAAGATATACTTCCCGCTAATCACATTATCCTCTCTCACGGTACGATAGCCGAATAGCTTACCCGTATCCTTTTCGATACTGTCAATCCCTATGTGCGGATAATCTGCATATTTTTCATAGTCTGTAGTCATGTTCGCATCGATCATTGCAACCTCGTCAAACCGTTTAACTGGCAAACCATAAGGATTGATCTCAGGGTCTCCAAACATCTCGACAAATTGAGATTTCACCAGTTCATCCGTCGCGGCGATCAACTCCTGATAGGACTTTTTCGTTGCGTCCATTGCCCAGAGCAGCTCCGCCAGTTCTTTTTGCTTCTCCATATCCGGAAGCTCAAACTCGTAATTCCTCAGGCGTTCCCATTTTACTCGCGGGGAAAGGGAGCCTGCTGACTTGCCAACCGCGAAATCAAACAGGTCATCATTCTGAATGATGAAAGGAAGCAGTTCTGGAAGAATTCGACCGGGAATGGCCTCGATGACCGTAATATCGCCGGAGCAGATGCCGTCAAACGGTGCGACAGCTGCCTTCTTCAGATATGCCCTGCGCCTTCCGAAGAGCGTGTCGCCCTGGCGAAATATCTTCGTGAAGGTGTTTTCGCCGTCATCACTCCAGGCGGATAGCGTAATCTCTCCCGGAGTCAGGTGCTCAAGGCCCACAATCGGAAGCCCGGCCTTACTGCCCTTGCAGACTTCCTTCCGCTCTTTTGCCACATCTCCAAGCAGCACTTTAGCCATCATTCTCACCGCCTTTCTGAATCATCGTGTTCAGGAGATCATAGTAGCCCATCGCACGTTCAGATGTTACCTGCCAGCGTTCATAGTGTTGCTGGAGGGAAAGCTCGTCCTCCGCGCTTGCTTCTACTGGGGGCTTTACGTACAGGGGAATGCTCAGGGAGAAATTGTTCTCTCCAATTTCCTTGATCGTGACCACCTTGGCAAAGCCGTCCACGTCCTTATAACCTGCATAGGCGTCTGCAATCTTCCGGATATGTTCATTCGTCAGGGAGCTCTGCGCGTTTTTGCGCTCCACATCATTGACGGCGTTGATGAACAGCACTTTGCCGATGCGGTCAGACTTTTTCGTCATCCGGCAGATCACGATACACGCTTCCATCGGGGAGTTATAGAACAGATTCGGTGCCAGACCTATTACGCACTCCACAAAATCCTTGCGCACCAGCTTCTCGCGCATGTCGCTTTCTTCGTTGCGGAACAAAACGCCGTGCGGGAATAGAATGGCGCACCGTCCGGTCTTATCGTCCAGACTCTTGATAATGTGCTGGAGGAAAGCGTAATCGGCGCGGCCCTGGGGCGGCACACCGAGGAAGTTCCGTCCGTACCGATCAGCAGAGAAAGCATCGCGGCTCCATTCCTTGATGGAATAGGGCGGATTGGCCAGTACCAGGTCGAAGGTCTTTAGCTGCCCGTGTTCGATAAAAGCGGGCGCTGCCAGCGTATCGCCATTGGCGATCTGGAAATCCTCGATTCCATGGAGAAACAGATTCATACGCGCAATTGCGGATGTCAGTGCGTTGATTTCCTGTCCGTAGAGAGAAACGTTACGCCATTCCTTACCCTTATCCCGAAGATACGCGATGGAAGAAATGAGCATTCCGGCGCTGCCGCAGGTGGGATCATAGATTGATTCACCGGATTCAGGCTGCAAAAGCTCCGTCATCAGGTGGACAACCGTTCTGTTGGTGTAGAACTCCTGCGCCGTGTGTCCGCTGTCGTCGGCGAACTTTTTGATGAGGTACTCATAGCCCTGGCCAAGCTCGTCCTCCGGGCAGTTCTCAATGGACAGCGTCTTGCTGCTGAAATGCTCCAGCAGATCCTTGAGAAGCCTGTCGGGGAGACGGTTTTTGTTTGTCCACGTACCGTCGCCAAAGATGCCAGACAGCTTGTCCCTGTTGGCCTTCTCGATGGCTCTGAATGCCGCCTGGATAGCCTTGCCGACATTCTGGGACACATTGCGTACATCATCCCAATGCGCTCCATCGGGAATGATATAGCTGTGGGTTTCCTCCCAATTGGCAGCCTCCGGGCCATTTTCCGCGATGGCTTTCGCTGTTTCTTCCTCATAAACGTCATTCAGACGTTTGAAAAACAGCAGTGGGAAAATGTACTGTTTATATGCCCCGGCGTCAATATGGTTTCGGAGCAGAACGGCTGATCCCCAGAGATAGGATTCCAGTTCCTCCAGTGGGATTCTATTGTTCATGGACGTACCCTCCTTCGATCAGCAATTTGCGCATTTTATCCTCGGCTTTTCGGACGTTGTCTAAGGCGTCGAAATAGCGTTTGCGGACAACCTCCGGTGAAACAACTTCCTGCTTCTTCTGCTCAATATACTTCTTGACCGAAAGCTCAAACCCGCCCGCTTCCACATCTTCGATGGTAACGATCTTACAGCGTTCGATCATGTCCACATAGTCGGTATACAGTTTAAAGAGCGTCTTCACGTCTTTGGGCGAAATCTCATTCTGTGCCCGCTGGGGAGTATAGATCTCAGACCCGTCGATCAGGCAGATACGGTGTTTGTGCGCCGCCCTTTTCTTATTGGTCAGGAATAGGATGCAGGCAGAAACACCAGTACTGTAGAAAACGCCGCTGGCCAGGGTGATGACTGCCTCCAGCTTATCTGACCTCACCAGCTCTTCACGCATCGCGCCTTCCTTGCCGCCGTGGAAGAGTACGCCCTGAGGCAGCACTACCGCACACCGGCCCGTTTCGCGGTTCATGGACTTGATCATGTGCTGCAGCCAGGCGAAATCGGCGCTGGAATCCGTGGGGCTTCCCCAGAAATTCCGACCGTATTTGTCGCTCTCAAACTGTGCCGCTCCCCATTTTTCAAGGCCGAAGGGCGGGTTGGCCAGGACACAGTCAAAGGCCTTTAGCCTGCCGCGCTCCAGGAAAAGCGGATCACGAAGTGTGTCTCCCTGACGAATCTGGATGTCCTTCGCGCCGTGAAGGTACAGGTTCATTCGGGCGATGGCGGAGGTGGAAAGGTTGTTCTCCTGACCGTAAATTCTGCCGTATGCCAGTCGATCATTCCGCATGTGGTGGATGGCCTCGATGAGCATACCGCCCGTGCCGCATGCAGGGTCATAGACTGTTTCCCCGGGCTGTGGGTCAAGCAGATCCACCATCAGCTTGACGATGGTGCGCGGGGTATAGAATTCGCCCGCATTCTTCTTGGATAGGTCTGCAAACTTTTTAATCAGGAATTCGTAGCTGTCGCCCATGATGTCAGCGGAGTAGTTTTTGTTACCGAACTTCTTCTTGGACATGTGCTCCAGAAGGTTTTTCAGTCGCTCATCACTCAGCTTGCTTTTATCCGTCCATGTTGCGTCATCGAAACTGCTGAAAACGCCCGACAAGGTATCGGGGTTGGCCTTCTCGATGCCAGTCATGGCCCTGACGATAGCTTTGCCGACATCGGTGCTGACATTGCGAACATCATCCCAGTGGCAGCCCTCCGGGATTACGAAGGAATGCATATCGTCCGCCTCGGCGTATTCCGTGTCACCGCCGGAGAATGCCATCGCATCCTCGTACTCCTCATCATAGACATCCGAAATACGCTTAAAGAACAGAATCGGCGTTACGTAGCTCTTGTACTCATCTTGATTGATAGGGCCGCGCAGAATGTTGCAGGCTCCAAACAGATGCGCAAACAATTCTTTAGCGCTGATCTTTTCTGCGGAATCCTCCGCCGCTTCTGTATCTTCGTCAGCGGCTTTAGCGGCTTCCTCGATGATGGTTTCCCGGTCGACGCCTTCAACGGTGCGACCAGTCTGACGCTCCACAGACACACTGACGTCGCCATATTTCTTCTCCATAATCGGCGGATACTTATTCTCAAAATCAACCAGAATCTCCAGCAGGTCTTTGTCCAAGAAAGTCAAGGCATATTTTCTCAGGCCGGAGGGGATTCCATAATAAGCCTCAGCGATGCCGCCACAGATCGCAGCGATGGTATCGCTATCACCGCCGATGGAGATGGCGTTGCGAATGGCATCCTCAAAATCCGTTGATTCGAAGAAAGCCTCAAACGCCTGCGGAACAGAGCCCTGGCAGGAGACATCAAACCTGTAGCTTGGCCTGATTTCATCCAATGTAAATTCCAGGGGATAATAGTCACTCGTAATCACATCACGAATCTCCAGCATGCTGCTACCTTTGCGGGCCATGAAGATGGCGACAGCGACAGCCTCAGCGGCTTTCAGCCCTTCAGGATGGTTGTGCGTGACCTCGGTGATTTTCCTTGCGATGAGCTTTGCCTCTTCCAGACTGGTTGCCGCAAATCCAGCCGGGCTTACGCGCATGGCAGCTCCGTTACCAAAGCTGTTATAAGGCTGCGGGTTGCTATCGAATAGCCACTGGTGGAAATGGCCACCGAATCCGCAGTCTGGATACTTGCGGCCCACGGTCTGCATGCATCGGACAGCATTTTCAGATAAATCGCTGTAATCCGCTTTGCTGTCCAGGATGGCGCGGGCCAGCGCCAGCGTCATGATGCTGTCATCTGTTGGCGAACATTTGTAAGTAAGCAGGTCAAACTCCTTGCTTTTGTGATTCGCCCATTCGAAACGGGAACCAGCGATGTCCCCGATAATTGCTCCTAACATGGCTTGTGCCCTCCTTACGCGCTCGCTCGTTGCTGCTCAAACAGATCATTCAACCGGCGCGGTGTATATTGCCGGGATTTCATTCTCTCCATAACGTCGAGGCTCTGCTGAACTTTGATGCCGAAGGCTCCGTCCAGGAATGTGTCGCACATTAGCGCCGTCTTTTCCATCTCATCCTTGATCTGACGACGGTGACATCTGTGCTCCTTCAGCATTTCGGCCACTTTGAGCATCTCGTTATCGGTCAGGTCAGTAAACTCCAGATAATGCATCAGGTCGCAAATCTCCTTATCGACATCAGACAGCATCTGGTTCAAATTCGCCTGATACTCGCTCATGTGGCTGCTCATATAGCAGAGGTTGGAAAGTATCTCTTCCCAGTTGTTCTGGAGGCCATCAAACATTGTCGGCTTTTCCACTGTGTCATAATCGGGAGCGGCGTAGACCTCGGGCTCCGAAGATTCAGCCACCGGAATCATGTCAGTTTGTGCTTCCACAATGCTGTAAAACCATGTCTTTCTTCCGGTGCCAACGCGCTCATTGGCCTCTTTGATGGTAAAGAGGGCAGCTTCCGAACTGTTCTTGGCTCTCACAAGACTGCCTCTATCGTTCAGCTTGTAATAATTTCCAGCCGTATCAACGATGTGGTAATGTTTTCCAGTGTCGTACATCTTCGTGTCCTCCTTGTCATAAATTCTGCAGTTTGCCGAGAGCCTCTTTCCAGCGCTGCTCAGCCTCGGCTTTTGTCTTCATATAGATTGCCAACTCGTCTTCATAAGTCCTTGCGATTTTCTGTTGTTCTTCAATCGGAGGAACTGGAATCTCCAGTGTGGCCAGGTCTTTGTAGCTGATATTCATAACCGTCATTCCTTGCTGCACACCGCTAATCAGCTTATTGCCCATCGGGCTGTCCAGAAAGATCTTCAGATAAACGCCGTCCAGCTTCTGCGGGTCAGGTCGGATAACGATGACATTGGAATGGGCGATACAGGGGTATGCCTGTTTGTGGAATACAGCTGTCCGAATTGCAGTTCCTCTGGCGGGGATAACAACGTCTCCTTCTTGCAGCAGGTAATTTGCAATCTTGCGGTCTTCTTTTTCCAGATGATCGAGCGCGTTGTAATCAAGCTCGTAATCCCCAATGGAGGAGATTGTCACGACGCCGATGCTACCATTCGGGTCTTTGGTCGTTACCGACTTCCCGCGGAAAACCTGCGCAACGTTGCCAAGCAGGTCTTTCCTTGTTCCTGAATTCTGGTACTTCTGCCAATCCTCATCCTGCTGGGCGAAGATCCGGTCGATATTCCAGTCACCCTGCTCATACAGCTCATCCTGCATGACGAAGGTGTCATCGTCCGCGACCAGTTCAGCTGTCCCTGCCTTCTGAACTTTACGGTTTCCGGTAGTGTACCTACGGATAATCACATCGTTGTCTTCGGGTCTGGTGTTGACCAAATCGAGGAAGTATGTCTTAATCCCTGTTGACTCAAAGATGCCTGCAGGAAGCTCTGCCAATTCCTTGATAGAGTAATTCTGTTCGATGAACATTCTCAAATCCTTGACCTTACCAGAAGCGAAGGTGATGCGGCCCGGGAGAATGATCTCCAGTTCACCACCATCGTTTAGGTGGTACGCGAGGTTTTCGAGCGCCACCATTTCATATTCTCTACAGAGGAAGGTGGTGTCCTCAGCCAACATCCGTCCGCCGAATGCAGGAAGGCACATAATCAGGTCAAAGCGCTTGTTGGTAAATTCGTAGCTGTAAACGCTTGCGTTCACTACCGTCACGTTCTCATATCCCTTGAAGACCGTTTCGAGCACACTCGCATTCCGAATGTTGGTCTCGGTAAGCACAAATTCAGAATCGGGATTTTCTTCCACGATCTCGCGTAGGTGAGGGACAAAGCATACAGCCTCCGCAATGAGAACTGTGTCAGGCTTCTTCTCGAAGGCGTCCTTCATTTTTTGAATCAGGACAGCAGGGAGAAGAGAGTATCGGTACGATTTCAGATCCATGGCCAGCACATTTTCCCAATCAATGCGTTCAGGGCATTCCCGGTACATCCGACAGAACAGTTCCTTATCTTGGAAGGGGTTGTTGGTCTTTCTTCTGTCCGCAGCGGCTAATAACAAAGAGTACAAGGTATCTGGATCATCGGCGGCAGCCTCATTGTCCTGAGCTGTCTTGACATCTTCGATAAGAAGAGCAGCTGTAATCATATCGTCAACCTTCATATACTGCCTCATAGCGTTGAGGTAGTTCCAGAAATTCTTAGTCAAATCACTCATCGCGGTTGCCTCCTTTGGTCGGCGGTTAATTGGGATGTACATATAATAGCACCATCGAATATCACTGTCAAGTACTTTTGAAAATTATTTTGGTATTAGAATACCAAATGGTGATAAAGCTATAAAATGCGGGACGATGTTTGCCCCGCTCAGTGTATTTTCAATCCTTCCTGTACCATTTCGTCTCGTATCCATCCGCCCGCAGCACGGCTCCGGGGAGCCAGGGCGGCACACGGCTCATCTGCTCACAGACGGCATTTAGGTCAACGCCCTCGCTCACCTCGATGATCAGTTCGTCGTGGATGTGTCCGCAGATAAAGCAGTGGCTCAACGTCCGCATGGTGTAACATAGGATGTCACGTGAGATGGCCTGCACGATGTTTTCCACGAATTTCGGGCCGTAAGATTCGATTCGCTCCCACTTTTTGGTAGCCCCTACGCCCTCATAAGTGACGGACTCCCCACCGAAACGGTTCTCCCCGATCTTGGGCTTCACATAGGCCAGCCGTCTGCCGGAGGGCAGGGCAATAAACAGCATGCCGCTCTGGTAAATGAAGCGGATGCTGTGTGTTTCTGTGGACGAGCGGCCTCGAATGGCATTCTTCACAGCGTCGTCCACATCCCACCAGAAAGCAACGATGTTCGGATTGGACTGCCGCCATGCGGATACCAGCGGCTGAAGCTCCTCCTCTTTCAGCCCCATGTCCAGAGCGCCCATGGCTTTCAGAGCGCCGACGCTGCCGCCGTAACCGAGAGCCAATTCTGCGATCTTGCCCTTCTGACGGAGGTGCCCGTTGATACCGTGCTTTTCCACGGGCACACCGAACATCGCCGACGCCGACGCGCAATAGATGTCGCCGTTGTTGCGGAAAACCTCTGTCCTCCATGTTTCCCCGGCCAGATGCGCGATCACCCTCGCCTCGATAGCGCTGAAGTCGCTGACAATAAACTTATACCCCGGTTTCGGCACAAAGGCTGTTCGGATCAACTGGCTCAAAGTATCCGGCACATCCTCATACAGAAGCCGGAGCATTTCATAATCCCCAGCCTTTACGAGGCTGCGGGCATTTGCCAGATCCGGGATGTGATTTTGCGGAAGATTCTGCAACTGGATCAGCCGCCCGGCCCAGCGCCCGGAGCGATTGGCACCATAGAATTGGAACATTCCCCGGCATCGACCATCGGCGCATACACAGTTTTTCATCGCGATGTACTTCTTCACGCTCGACCGGGCAAGCTGCTGCCGAAGTTCCAGCGCCTTGGCCAGTTCCGGTGGCGCAGTCTTCAGCAGTTCCTTCACGGCTTTCTTGTCCAGCGATTCCACCTCCATCCCATGATCCGCCAGCCACTGCTTCATCTGAGCCACAGAATTCGGATTCTCCAACTGTGTCAGCTTCTGCATTTCAGCCGAAAGCTCATCACGGGACTGGGTATCCAATTGGATGGCCTGCTCGACCATCTGCCGATCCAGGCCAATGCCTCTGTCGTTGATCAGTTCGGACAGGTGGTATTCTTCCCAGACGGAATCCGGTACAGGGAACTTGGCCAGCACCTTCTGGATCGACATTTCCACCTCGACATCGCGTTTGTTGTATGCCTTGAAGGTAGCCCACTTGTCCGGCGCATGCTGCGGGCGGTTCCAGAGCCTGCCGCCGTTGACCTTCGTCGGCTTACAGGGCACGGAGAAGTATTTGATCAGCGCTTTGCCTTCCGTCATCTTCTGATCCTGCAGCTTCAGCACCGCGCCGACGCCCTCCAGCGACAGCGGCAGTCCGATGTATGCCGACCAGATCAGGGAGCATTTCCACGATGCCGGGTTCAGATAATTGCCGACGCTGTCTTCCGGGATGCTGTAGCTGCAGAACAGATCAGGCCGGTTCTTCCGCAGCCATGCCGACAGACAAATTCTCTCAAACGCCGCATTGAACGCCCATTTGGTCACAGACTCATCCACGATAGCCCGCAGCACTTCTTCCGGAATCTGCTCCCCGCAGGCCACATCGATGACGGACACCTCGCCGCCGTTGACAGAGTAACCGAACAGCAGGATTTCAAATTCCGGGTCTTCCGTATATCTGTACATACCGCTCTTGGACAGGTCGGTGCCGGATTTCGTTTCCAGGTCAATGGAGAGATATTCGATCATGTGTCCTCCTGAAAAAGGCGGCACCCGTCCTGCCGATGCCGCCCTGGTACTTACGCCGTCTGCTTGGCGTTTTTCTTTTCCTTCACTTTCTTCACGATCCAGCAGCCCAGACGGGTCAAGGCTTCGAGGATAGTGGCGACCCCAGCCCCGATCACAGAGCCAAAGGCAACTACGACGATAAACTGCTTCATAAACTCATACATATTCTTTTCCTCGCTTTCTCCGGGCGGCAGAGCACATCACTCTGCCGCCCTTTTTTTGTCTCAGGACAGGAAGTCCTCATCGTCATCGGTGGCGAAATCGTCCTCGGCGCGGCTGCGGCTTCCCATGGGCTCGCCGTCCCGGATCTTCTGCAGGTTATTCAGTCCACAGGCGATTCCTTTATTGCCATTGGAATTGAACGCATAAAAGTTGATGCTCGCCCTGCCGTACACACCGCTGTAAACCTCGGAAGTATCCAGGATCGGCTGACGATCCGCATCCACGATGCCCGGAGCCGTGGCGCTGTTGGCATTGACGAAGTAGGCATTTGCGTAGGCTTCATCATCCGGCCGCTCCGCATCCCCGTCACGGAGCGGCGTCTTTAAGACGGAAAGCGCGGGGACGCTCCGGCCGTTACCCTTCAGCTTTGCCTCCCCCTCCTTATAGGCGGCTTCGATAGCCGCTTTGATCTTGTTGATGGTCACCGTATCCGACTTGGGGATGATCAGGCTGACGCTGTACTTGGGCGTGCCGCCGTTGATGCTCTTGGGATCCCAGACGTTCGCATAGCTCCAGCGGGTTCTGGGGCCGGTGATTACCTTCGTCTTATTTACGATCTTTGCCATAGTTGTTGTCCTCCTCATTTTCTTTGAAATCGTTAATGGCTGTGTTCATGGCCGGGCGCTTATCGCTCTCCGGCACAAGTACGGGTTTGCCGGGCGGCTTATAAACAAGGCCGCCGAGCAGCTCTTCAAACTTCTTCCGGCCGAGGGTCTGGCTCATGGCCGTGATGCCAAGCAGTCTCTTCTCATAAGGCTCGTAGCCGGCGCCCTCAACCGCCTTTGCGACCGCGTCTTCATCAGTGTACTTCCGGTTGGAGCGGCCCTCGACCACTTTGAATCCTGTGAACTTCGTCCCGGACAGGGCTTTCTGCAGGGCGTAGTCCTTGATGTCCCCGGCCCAGGAGACCAGTTCGTCCGCTTTGGTAAGAATAGCGGCGACCTCATCATCTCCCAGGAGCGCGGGCATCTCGAAGTCATACCGTGCCAGTTCCAGGTTGTACTCCGCCCGCTTGCGGCAGTTGGCCTTTGCCTTGCAGAACTGGCAGTGGCCGCCGGCTTTGAACTCGCCCTTGCCCTCGTATGCCAGCTTTGCGGCGGGGGCAAGCACGGTCTTAGCCCAGGCCAGGAGTTCTTCCCGGCTCATGGTGTATGTGCTGACATTCTCCCGGCGGGGCTGGTAGATGGTAAGGCTGACCTGAGCGATATCGTAGATGCCATCGAACAGGTCGAGGGCTGTCTGTTTGTTCGTTTTCCGGATTATCATTCAAATCAACTCCGCATGTCTTGTGTTGCTAGGATGTATCTGAAAGCCGGCCGGACGGCCGGTTTTCAGATGCACCCTAAAATGCAGCAGGCAGGGCTGCCCCCGAAGGGGGGTTGTCCGGGTAATTGTAGCCTTTGGCGAACTGGGTGTTGA
>OGYO01000711.1_pt1 | contig 17677 bp, 15 predicted proteins | sample 1576561 | NCBI WGS metagenome assembly OGYO01 (sample SAMEA3541507, study PRJEB24748) | human gut metagenome | biome: human gut; feature: human-associated habitat; material: faeces | place: China | collected 2012 | reverse complement strand
AACAGGCATTGGGTTTCGGGCAAAAAAAGGTGATCAGGTTGATGAAAGTAAAATTCAAAAAATGTTTATTACAGGAGAAAATAAACAATTACTGGAAATGATAGGGGCGATACCGCCGGAATACTTTGAGCTTGTAGAAGAGATTTTTGAGAAGGCGAAAAAGGAGTATGGATTTTTGCCGAAAGAAAAGGAAACTCTTGCATTGCTGGATCATATACATTTTGCGATAAAGCGAATGAAGGAAAATCTGGTGCTTGATAATCCGTTTGAAACGGAAATCAGGCAGTTTTATCCGAAAGAGTGGGAAATTGGATTATATGCGAAGAAATGTATAAAAAGAAGATTTGGGATAGAGATACCGGATGCAGAAGTCGGATATATAGCAATGCATATAATTGCTTCGGAATTTCAAAAAAGCAGACGTACTGTAAGCAAAACATTTGAAGTGATCGATTTGGCGCTGAAATATATACGGGACAATTATTTGACAGATGTAAAAGAAGATTCATTGGCTTATACAAGATTGGTTACTCATGTAAAATATTTTGCGCAACGGTATGTAGATAACAAAGAAAGTATGGATGAAGACGAACTTTTGGATCAGACGATAAAAGAACGGTTTCAAAGAGAAGTTTGCTGCATTGAAGGCTTATCGGAAATGTTATATAGGAAGTATGGAAGACCGGTTACTGTGTCAGAAGAAAATTATCTTGTATTGCATTTGAGAAACTGTGTTGCCAATAAAGAATAATGGAAATGTAATAAATAATAAAACATGGAGTGATGAGGTGGTCACTATTAGATTAGGCCAGACTCAAAGGTGGAATATGCCTCTGCCTTTGGGTCTGTTTGCTTATATAAAAATAAAAAGTTAAAAGAAAGGAGAAGACATATGGATCTGAAAAGAACGGCAAGAGAAGTTTTGGAAAATGTGGGAGGAGAGGAGAACATCATCAGTATTATGAGTTGTTTTACTCGTGTTCGTGTGGAACTAAAAGATAAAACAAAGGTTGATGAGAAAAAGCTAAAAGAAGCGGATGGATGTCAGGGCGTGAATTGGGTCGGAAATACAGTGCAGATTATTTTCGGCGGACGATGTAATGATGTCTATGATGAATTAGAGAAAATTGTTCATATTACGGAGACGGAAGCGAACGGTGAAAAGAGTATTGTTAAGAAGCAGTCTGTATGGGCGGTAGTGATTGACTATATAGCAAACTCGATACAGCCTGTTGTTCCGATCTTGATAGCGTCTGGATTTTTACAGAGTGTGTTGGCGATGCTGAATTACCTTGATATTGACACGACGACATATACATATCAGGTATTGAATTCTATAGGACAGGCGGGATACTATTTCCTCCCGATATTCCTTGCGTTTGCAGCTGCCAAAAAATTAAGGATCAATCCTTATCTTGGGGCATTGGTAGGAGCGGTAATGGTTTATCCTGCGATAATCGAAGCAGGAAGCGCAGGGGGTACGGCATCATTTTTGGGAGTGCCGGTTACGCTTGTATCTTATGCGTCATCAATTACTCCTATTTTGATTTCTATGCCGGTTGTCATGTGGATCAACAAACTAGCAAAAAAAATTAGTCCCAAAGTATTGTCAAGTCTTTTGATTCCGATTATTACAATGATTTTATCAATACCGGTTGTTTTGATTGTAACAGGTCCTGTGGCAACGTGGATTGGAAACGGATTATGCGGAGTTGTTTCGTTTATATTTACAAAGATGTCGGTTGTAGGAGGGCTGCTTATCGGAGGGGCTGCGCCGTATCTTGTTTTGACCGGCGTTCATAATGGAATTGCTTTGCCGATAACTTTGTCGGAACTTGCGAGTCAGGGTTTTTCCTATTTTTTTCCATTGTTGGCATATGGCAACATAGCGGTCGGAGGAGCTGCTCTTGGCGTTTGGTTTAAGACGAAAAATAATCGTTTGAAAACGACAGCAATGTCGTCTTGCTTAATGGCTGTAGTGGGGATTACAGAACCGGCATTGTTTGGGGTGTTGCTCCCTGCGAAAAAACCACTCATCGCATTAGGAGTTATGGGAGCGGTCTGCTCGGCGGTTTCTTTGATGTTCGGAGTAAAATGTACGGCACTAAGTATGTGTGGACTTGGCGGCCTGCCGGCATTCTTCGGAGATACATTTGTTATTTGGTGTATTTTGATGGCGGTTTCTTTTGTCGGAGCATTTTTGATTACGATATTGATCGGGTTTAAAGATATACCGGAAGAGGAGGCGTAAAAATGAATATTGAAAGGGAAAGGGGAAAATGTAAATATCCACTTTTGTTTCAACCGTTGAAAGTGAACAAAATTGTTTTGAAAAACAGGATTATTTCGGCTCCATTGGGAAGTAATACAGATAAATCATTAAGTGGGATAGGGATGATTATCAGAGGAACGAGCGGATCGGTGGATGATACGCGTATGCGTTTAACTCCGGGAACGTATTGTTTTGCAGATTTATTCCAGGCGGCTAAAGTCAGAGAAGAAGTTTCATTGATCAGACAGCGCGGTGCGAAAGCGGAGTTTGAATTGTGTCACTGCGGTCAGTTTGCGGTTGTGGAAGAAGGTGATTATGCCATAGGGCCGGTATCCTTCGTAAGAAACGATGGAACAGAGGTGCGGGCTATGGATGAAAAAATGATGGATGAAATCGCAGATAAATTTGCAAAGTCGGCATGTGACGCAAAAGAGTATGGGTTTGATGGGGTATTGCTTCATTTCGGACACGGATGGCTTCCGGCACAATTTCTTTCTCCGTATTTTAATAAAAGAAAAGATGAGTATGGGGGGAGCTTTGAAAATAGAATAAAATTCCCGATGATGATCGTAGACAGGGTGCGGCAGGCGGTTGGACGAGATTATATGTTGGATATGCGGATAAGTGGAGAAGAGCATATAGAAGGCGGCATGGAGATTGATGAAGTTGCGGAATTTATAAAAAGGATTGAAGATAAGATAGATATGGTTCATATTTCCTGCGGAGTGGAAATAGATAATCGTACAAAAATCTACATGTCGCCTACGGCATATGCACCGCATAAAATCAATGCGAAAATGGCAAAACTTGTGAAAGAAAAAGTGAAGATACCTGTAGCGGTAGTGGGAGGGATTATGACTCCGGAAGAGGCGGAAGAAATACTTGAGGACGGATGTGCCGATGCTGTTGTCATAGGACGTCAGTTGATCGCCGATCCATGGTGGGTGAAAAAAGCATGGGAAGGCCGATCGGAAGATATTGTTCCGTGTATCAGATGCATGAACTGTTATAATCCATATCAATATAAAACAGAGGAAGAACGAAGAAAGCATGTCGGGCTCAATACAGTTCCGTGCTGCTCGGTGAATCCGAGATATTTGCATGAAGATCGCGTCCCGAATGAACTGCCGGAAGCGTCTGTAAAGAAAAAGACAGTAGTAGTCGGCGGAGGTCCTGCCGGAATGCAGGCTGCGTTGACGGCGGCACGAAGAGGACATCAGGTGATTCTTTTAGAACGAGAAGGGGAATTGGGCGGACAGTTGATCTGCTCAGAGTATGATGAGGTAAAGCAGGATTTAAAGAGATTGAAAGATTATTTGATCCTTCAAGTTCAAAAGGCGGAAGTAGAAGTAAGATTAAATGTAACCGCTACACCGGAAATGGTTAAGGAATTGAGTCCTGACAGTCTGATCCTTGCGCTTGGAGCTTATCCGATACAGTTAAATCTTCCGGGCACAGAAAAGAATGATCATGTTTTTACATGCATAGAAGCTTATAAATATCAGGAAAAGATTGGTGAAAATGTGGTCGTTATAGGCGGCGGATCTATCGGATGTGAGTTGGGGGTTGAATTGAGCAGAAAAGGAAAACAGGTGACGATTCTTGAAATTGAAAAAGTGTTGAACCGAACTTTGAATGATATTATGAAAACTGCTTTAAAAACAGAAATGGAAAAATGCAGAACATTAACCGTGCTGACAGAGACTCGATGTGTTTCGATAGAGGAGGGATTCGTAACTGCGGCATCTAAGGATGGGGAAGAATTTGAAATAAAAGCAGATACAATTATTTTTGCGGCAGGGATGAAGGCTAGAACCGATGAGGCGAATACATTTTTCGGAATCGCGCAGGACACGAATATAATCGGCGATGCAAATCGGGTAGGAACGGTATGGAATGCGATGGAGGACGGATATTATATTAGCGCGGGATTATGACTTTGGCGAAAGGGGCGATGTGGATATGTTTCCTGAACATTTTCTTTGGGGCGGAGCGGTTTCCGCAAATCAATGCGAAGGTGCGTTTGATGAAGAGGGAAAAGGAATCTCCATACAAGATGTACTTCCGAAAGGGTTGAAAGGTGGAATGACAGAAGAGCCGGTGAAAGAGAATTTAAAGTTAAAAGGAATTGATTTTTATCATCGGTATAAAGAAGATTTAAAAATGATGGCTGAGATGGGATTTAAAGTTTTTCGGACATCGATTGCGTGGAGTCGGATTTTTCCGCGTGGAGATGAAGAAAAACCGAATCAGAAGGGAATAGAATTTTATCACAACTTGTTTGCAGAATGCAGAAAATACGGAATCGAACCGCTTGTGACATTGTCGCATTACGAAACTCCGTTGTATTTAGCGGAAAAATACGATGGATGGCGCAGCAGAAAGATGATTGATTTTTATAAAACATATGTAAAGGCAGTATTTGAAGAATATAAAGATGAAGTGAAATACTGGCTTACATTTAATGAAATCAACTCAATACTGGAGTCTCCTTTTATGAGTGGAGCGATCATGACTCCGAAAGATGAACTGACGGAAGAGCAGCTTTATCAGGCGGCGCATCATGAACTGACTGCAAGCGCATGGGCAGTGAAGATCGGTCATAAAATTAATCCGGATTTTAAAATCGGGTGTATGATTTTAAGCGTGCCTGTATATCCGCTGACTCCGGAACCGGATGATGTCCTGGCGGCAAAAGAACAGGAGCATAAAAGCTTAATGTTTGCAGACGTTCATGTTCGGGGAAAATATCCGGGATATGCGCTGAGATATTTTAGAGAACATGGAATTTCTTTAGAGATAGAAGAAGCGGATCGGGAAGTTTTGAAAGAGACGGTAGATTTTATTTCATTGAGTTATTATATGAGCGCGTGCGCGACTGCACATTCGGAAAAGATGCGAAGAGGTGAAGGAAATATATTGGGAGGCGTTCCTAATCCGATGTTGAAATCGAGCGAATGGGGATGGCAGATAGATCCGAAAGGATTGAGATATGTATTGGAAATATACTGGGAAAGATATCAAAAACCGTTGTTTGTTGTCGAAAACGGACTTGGAGCGAAAGATTATCCGATTCATAAAGAGGACGGAAGCGTGGAAATTGCCGACGATTACCGGATAGAGTATTTACGAAAACATATTGCGGAAATGGAAAAGGCGATTGAAAACGGCGTCGATGTTATGGGATATACGGTTTGGGGATGTATTGATCTTGTGAGCGCGTCTACGGCCCAAATGAGTAAACGGTATGGGATGATTTATGTAGATAGAAATGATGACGGAAGCGGAACGTTAAAGCGTTGGAAGAAAAAAAGTTTTGGCTGGTATCAAAATGTAATAGCTAAAAATGGAAGGGAATTATAAAAGTCAAAATTGAGAAAAACAACAGATGTCCGAACTGTATGACATCTGTTGTTTCCATATATAATAGGGAAAAAGAGAAAAATGATATTGTATTGAAAAAAATACAATTTTTCATAAAAATAGCTTGAAATACAATGTTATTTCCTATATACTAAAAAAGCTGTGACATGATAGCTGTGAAGCGTGAGGTTGCTGCCCGGCAAAAAGATAAGCTGAGGCAGGTTTTCCGTGGAGCGAATGTCAAGTTAGGAAACTGGCGACAAGTCACTGTACGAATCACAACTGATTACTGATTACCACAAGGGAAAAGTATGAAACAACGTGTGAGTTTCTCACGACACACACGGGAGAGTGTACAGTCACCGCTTGTCGTACTGAAGTCAAAAGTACGAAAAGGAGGCGACTTTTTTTATGGCAAGTCAAGTAATGAGAATCACATTGAAAGCGTATGATCATCAGCTCGTTGATGCATCCGCAAAGAAAATCATCGAAACTGTAAAAAAGAATGGGTCACAGGTGAGCGGACCGGTGCCGCTGCCGACAAAGAAAGAGGTAGTGACAATTCTTAGAGCGGTACACAAGTACAAAGACTCAAGAGAGCAGTTCGAGCAGAGAACTCATAAGAGACTCATCGATATCGTTACACCGACACAGAAAACTGTGGATGCTCTTTCCAGACTGGAAATGCCGGCAGGTGTTTACATCGATATCAAAATGAAAAATAAGTAAGCGAAAAACCGCTGAACATTCAAATTAACAGTAACAATCCTAACATTTAGGATGAGCGCGAAAGCGTTCCGCTGTAAATCACAGGAGGTATTTATAATGAAGAAAGCTATTTTGGCTACAAAAGTTGGAATGACTCAGATCTTCAATCACGAAGACGGAGTTCTGATTCCGGTAACAGTTCTGCAGGCTGGACCGTGTGTGGTTACACAGGTTAAAACAGTTGAGAACGATGGCTACAGCGCCGTGCAGGTTGGATATGTTGACAAGAAAGATAAGATTGTCACAAAAGACGGAAGCGGAAGAAAAGCGATCGCACACAGAAACGGTGTGACAAAAGCTGAAAAAGGCCACTTTGACAAAGCAGGCGTATCCGGAAAAAGATATGTAAAAGAATTTAGATTTGACAATGCAGAGGAATATGCTCTTGCTCAGGAGATCAAAGCTGATATCTTCGCAGAGGGAGATCACATCGATGCGACAGCAATCTCCAAAGGTAAAGGTTTCCAGGGCGCGATCAAACGTCACGGACAGAGCAGAGGACCTATGACACATGGTTCCAAGTTCCATCGTCACGCTGGTTCCAATGGTGCGGCATCTGATCCGAGTAAAGTATTCAAAGGCAAAAAAATGCCTGGACAGATGGGTAACAAGAAGATTACTGTTCAGAACCTTGAAATCGTGAGAGTTGATGCAGAGAACAACCTGCTTCTCGTAAAAGGTTCAGTTCCGGGACCGAAGAAATGTCTTGTAACGATCAAAGAAACAGTAAAAGGAAACTAAGCTGACAATAAGAAAGGAGGAACACACAGATGGCAAAAGTATCTGTTTACAATATCGAAGGTAAAGAAGTTGATACAATCGAATTAAACGATGCTGTATTCGGTGTTGAAGTAAATGAGCACCTCGTACACATGGCAGTTGTAAATCAGCTTGCAAACAATCGTCAGGGAACACAGAAAGCCAAGACACGTTCTGAAGTTTCCGGTGGCGGAAGAAAACCATGGAGACAGAAAGGAACAGGTCACGCAAGACAGGGTTCAACAAGAGCTCCTCAGTGGACAGGCGGCGGAGTTGTATTCGCTCCAGTACCAAGAGATTACTCTTTCAAAATGAACAAGAAAGAGAAAAGAGCTGCATTAAAATCCGTTCTGACAAGCAAAGTTCAGGAGAACAAATTCATCGTTCTTGATGAGCTGAAACTTGCAGAGGTTAAAACAAAAGAGATGAAGAAAGTGCTTGATAACCTCAAAGTAAACAACGCACTGGTAATCATCGGAGATGACAGCGAAAACGTAGCACTTTCCGCAAGAAATATTGCTGGCGTTCAGACTGCATCTGTTAATACCATCAATGTATTCGACATGCTGAAATACAACACCATCATCGCAACCAAGAGCAGTGTTGCATCTATCGAGGAGGTGTACGCATAATGGCAGATATCAGATATTACGACGTAATCCTGAAACCAATCGTAACTGAGAAGAGCATGAACGCTATGGGCGAGAAGAAATACACATTTATGGTTCACCCGGAAGCAAACAAATCTCAGATTAAAGAAGCAGTTGAGAAAATGTTCGAAGGAACAAAAGTAAAAAGCGTAAACACCATGAACATGGACGGAAAGAACAAACGTCGTGGAATGGTAGTTGGAAAAACTGCAAAGAGCAAGAAGGCAATCGTTGCTCTGACCGAGGACAGCAAAGACATCGAAATCTTCGAAGGACTTTAATTAGCAGCTGTTCGAAATATGCACACATAAGTGCGATACGAAATGAAAGGAGAACAAAGTAATGGGAATCAAAAGCTTTAACCCATATACACCTTCCAGAAGACACATGACCTCCTCTGATTTCAACGAAATCACGAAGAGCACACCGGAGAAATCTCTGGTAGTGTCCCTGAAGAAAAACGCTGGTCGTAACAACCAGGGTAAAATCACTGTAAGACACCGCGGAGGCGGAAGCAGAAGAAAATACAGAATCATCGACTTCAAGAGAAGAAAAGATGGAATCCCTGCAACAGTAGTTTCCATCGAGTATGATCCAAACAGAACAGCAAACATCGCTTTAATCTCTTATGTAGATGGCGAGAAAGCATATATCCTTGCACCGGAAGGCTTAAAAGTAGGTCAGATTGGATATGTGGAGGCAGCAATTCTGGCCGGAATGGGAGTGGCGAAAGTGCCGGTTTACCGTCAGCCGAGAATCGTGCTTCTGACTACAGGAGATGAGGTGGTAGAACTGGGAATTCCATTGCCGGAAGGAAAAATTTACAACAGCAATATGACAATGCTGTCTGCCAGACTGCGTGAACTGGGAATCGAATCTTTCCATATGGAAGCAGTCAAAGATGATCCGACGGTTATGTCTGAGAAATTAAAAGAAACAGCAAAAGCGGCAGATATGATCATTACTACGGGAGGTGTATCTGTAGGCAAGAAGGACATTATGCATGAGTCCCTGAGACTGATGGGGGCAGAGCGGATTTTCTGGAGGGTAAAGATGAAACCAGGAATGCCTACACTGTTTTCTGCATATAAAAAAACTTCCGATATAACTGCAACAGATCATTGCGCTTCAGAAAGAGAGATTCCGATCATCAGTCTCTCTGGAAATCCTTTTGGTGTTGCATCATACCACCTATTAATCCTCCAACTACTGGAATAGGAATAGCAATTTGCCCTATAGTTGCAAACATTGCTGAGGCAACCATTCCTACTCCTTCTTGTCCTAGCATTTCTAAACACTCAACTCCATCAATTTTTCCATTAAAATAATTACTTAGAATTCTAGCAGAAGTAAGAGCAATATTTACGGTAGTTCCAGCTATATTTGTTCGAGATAAGGCTCTAACATATGTAGATTCTGAATTTTGCATTGCACCTTTAATAATAGATCCAGCAAAACCAGTACCATAACCAAGAGCACCAGCTTTTCCAGTATCCATAGCAACATCTATTACAGCTTCTCCTGTATTTTTTTCATTTTTAAAAACAGCAGTAATATTTTTTACAATAGATACACTTCCTCCTATTACAGCTGCAGTTTGAGCTGTATCAAGTCCAGCTCTGTGTGAAAGTTTTACTATATCCTTTGCAGTTGATAGTTTAGGACTTAAACGAGCTTCTCTTGCTTCATCAGTAGTTAGTGAAGATGGTTCTAAGTTCTCTTTTAATTTCTCCAAGTCTTTGATTTTATTTTTTATTTTTAAAATATCTTCAGTTTTTCCTGAATTTTTTAACTTATCTAGTTGAGAAGATAATTTATTTATTTCAGTATCAGCTGTATGCAAAATTTCTGGATATTGTTCATATGGAACAACAATTTTAGCATTATTATCTAAATATTTTTTAAATTTTTCACTAGATAATTTTTGAAAAGCCCTTTTAGCGTTTTCTAAGCCTTCAGAATCGTTTTGCGAGCTACCTAAAAATTTCATTTGTGCTTCAGAGCCCTCAATAATATTACCATTTTTATCTACTTGAACAGTATCGTAATAACAATTATTAATAGATCCTCCTGGTAAGTTAGTTGTCTTAGGTAAGTCATCAGTTCTTATTTTTCTTACAGAGTCACCATTGATTATTGCTTCTGCATTTGAACGAGCAACTTCCTTTACTTCAGCTGCAAAACCAGCTTGTTGACTAATATTTTGAAACTCATAGTCAAGATTTATTTTCCCTTCAGCTATATCTTTTAGACCTTTAACTAGACTTATGCCTGTTTCATTATCTATTCCAGAATAAGCTACAAAATGTTGTTTTATAGCAGCACCATATTTTTGAGTTGCATCATAAGTAGCACCAACTATAGCTGCGTTCACTATATTTTTCTTTTTAATATCTTTGTTATCACTCATATATAATCCCCCTCAAAATTATATTTTTGAAACATGAGCACTTCTAAGTTGGAGTTCATTAAATTTTCCAACAGTAAATGTATTTACATCAGATAAATATCCAGAAACTCTACGAAGACGAAGAATATTAGAACTTCCACAGATACAATTCTCTTCAAAATTTCCTTTTTTTCCACAGTCTTTACAGATATCTAATGGAAAATTTACTCCGAAATATCCTACATCAGAATCACAAGCATAATTTACTAAATCTAAAATAGCTTCTTTATTACCAAATGGGATTTCTGATAACTCTATGTAAGAAATATGACCACCATTGCAAAGTTTATGAAAAGGGCCTTCTAAATCTAATTTCTTAAAACAACTTAAATTTGTTTGTACAGGTATATGAAAAGAATTAGTATAATGCCCTATTAGGAAAAATAAATTGTTTCTTAGAAAAAGCATTTAAAATAGATTTTATAATCTGTCTTCCTTCTTTTGAAGTAGATAAACCAAAGTTAAAAGTTACATATGCTCTCTCACTTCCTTTTCTAACATATGTATTTAAATCCATAAAGAGTTCATATAACTCATTTTCAAGTTCTTCATTTGTTTCTTGTCTTATAAATTGACTCATGTCTTCATCAAAATCAATTAGTCCTATACCACCAGATTGTTGATTTGTAAGTGCTATAATACCTCTAAAAAGTTCTCTACAAGCTGCTGAAAAACTTAGAGACTTTTCTTTAATTAATTCAGAAGGTCTTAGACCAATGCAATTGTAAGCACTATCATAAAACTCCATATCATGAATATGGAAACGACAAGTTTGATGTAAATCTAATAATTTTTTAGGAATAGTAGTAGATAAATTTTCTTTTTTTGCTTCCACTCCTAAAAGGATTATCTGGGTAATAGCTGAATCTATACAATTAGCTAAATCTCTAACAGACATATTTCCCCATCCTTTCTTAATATGTGATAAAATTTTTGATTATTGGAACCTACAAAAGGTTTAGGGGGATTAATATATTCACGTAAAAATGGACCTGTCTTTAAATAATGAATTTGTTTTAAAATAAAGTCAGGTACCATTTGAAATTCATAGCTTGTATAGAGACAAAGATTAAAGTCTTTTTCTACTAACAAGTGTATGAGTTCATTTAATTGTTCTAATTGTTCCATTGGCTCTCCACCAGAGATAGTAAGTTTTCGTGTTTTGCAATGGGTAACAATATAATTTACTAATTTGTCAATTGGATATAGAATCCCCTGTCCATGTTCTTGAAAAGATGCATTATGACAATCAGGACAAAAATGAGAACATCCTTGTAGAAAAAGGACACTCCGTATACCTGGACCATCTGCTGCACTTGCTGGAATAAAACCTGCAATTTCAATAGTTTTATTCATAATATCTCCCCTTATATTATTATTCAGCTTGTTTTATTCCCACTCAATAGTTGCAGGTGGTTTAGAAGAAATATCATAAGTCAATCTATTAATTCCCTTAACTTCATTCAAAATTCTATTAGAAACCTTTTCTAAAAATTCATAAGGTAAGTGAGACCAAGTTGCAGTCATAAAGTCTATAGTATTAGCAGATCTTAAAACAGCAGTATATTCATAAGTTCTTTCATCTCCCATGACTCCAACAGATTTTACAGGAAGTAAAACAACAAAGGCTTGGCTAACTTTATTATATAGATCAGCCTTTCTTAATTCTTCTATAAATATAGCATCAGCTTCTCTTAAGATATCAGCCTTTTCTTTAGTAACTTCTCCTAAAATTCTGATTCCTAAACCAGGTCCTGGGAACGGATGTCTATCAACCATATAATCAGGAATACCTAATTCTCTACCAACTTTTCTAACTTCATCTTTAAATAATTCTCTTAAAGGTTCAAGTAATTCAAATTTTAAATCTTCTGGAAGACCTCCAACATTGTGGTGAGATTTTATAGTAACAGATGGTCCCTTAACAGAAACAGATTCAATTACATCTGGATAAATAGTTCCTTGTGCTAAGAATTCAGCTCCTTCAATCTTTTTAGCTTCTTCATTGAATACTTCAACAAATTCTTTTCCTATAATTTTTCTTTTTGTTTCTGGGTCAGTTACTCCAGCAAGTTTAGTTAAAAATCTTTCTTCAGCATTTATGCACTTAATATTCATATCAAAGTTTTTAGCATAAACTTCCATAACTTGTTTAGCTTCATCTTTTCTAAGTAAACCTGTATCAACAAAGATACAAGTTAATTGCTTACCTATTGCCTTATTTATAAGGGCAGCAGCAACTGATGAGTCTACTCCACCAGATAAACCTAAGATAACTTGTTTATTTCCAACAGTTTCTTTTATACTTTTTACAGTTGATTCAATATAGTTTTCCATAGACCAATTTTGTTCAGCCTTAGCTATTTCAAAAACAAAGTTCTTTAACATATCAAAACCATGTTGAGAGTGAGTAACTTCTGGGTGATATTGGAAAGCATAAATATTCTTATCTTTGTTTTCAATAGCTGCTATTGAAGAATCTGTATGAGCTATGATTTTAAAGTTTGGAGCCATTTCAGTAACATGATCTCCATGACTCATCCAAACAGTTGTCTTATTTGGAATATCTTTGTATAGTATATTATTTTTATCATCAAGCTCTAATTCAGCCTTACCAAATTCTTGTTTATCTGCTCTTACAACTTTTCCACCATGTAAATGAGTTATAAGTTGCATACCATAACAAAGTCCTAAAATTGGGATATTTTTTTCAAATAATTTTATATCCAAGCTTGGAGCACCTTCAGCATAAACAGAAGCAGGACCACCAGAAAGTATAATTCCTTTTGGCTCTCTAGCTAAAATTTTATCAACATCTTCATGAAAGGGAACAACTTCAGCATAAACTCCCATTTCTCTGACTCTTCTTGCAATCAGTTGATTATATTGAGAACCAAAGTCAAGTATAATAATTCCACCTTTTTTCATTATAAAACCTCCACTATTAAATTAAATTATTATATCATATTTTTTATATAAAAAAAACGAAGATTAAAGAAGAATTTTATCTAGAGATAGTTTAGGCACATAATGTATACCATTTTCAATGAAATATTTAGTGTCATTTTCATCTTTTAAATCAATAAGTTTTACTATATCTTTAGCTTCTCCTAAAACTATAACTGCTCTTGTCTCATAATCTTCAGGAAGCTCTAAAACTTCTCTAAAAACATTTTTATTGTATGACATAACCATACAAGCTCCGTAGCCAAGTTCATTAGCATACCATTTCATGACTGCTTCTACCGTAAGCGCATGCTGAATATGAAATGGGTCTTTATTGTATTTCTTAAGTAATTCAAATGCATCGTTTCTTGAAATGTATTCCATCATTATGTCCTCCACTATTGCTGTATATGATAAATCTTTAAATTTCGTAATCCATGCACGATCTGATTGCTGTGTATGGTCTTACTTTGCTGTCAGCAACTTCCACATGCTTCGGATGTACTGCATAAGCCTTTAAGCTTTCAACATCATCAAATGTTGTATCTAACATTACATCTGCTGTTGAGCTTGGAAGACACTCTGTTCTTACTTTTACCTCTATAAGCCCCGGAATCTGTCCTGCAAGGCCTTCGAGTCCTTCCTTAATACCTGCCTTAACCTGCTCTTTTTCTTCTCCTGCAAGCTCGTCCTTTAATTTCCATAAAATAATGTGCTTTACCATATTGTACGCTCCTCTCCAAGAACATTCATGGTCAAAGTGTAGCACATTTATATTTTACCGTAAACTGAAAGCCATTAAAATTTACAGCTAAAATAAGCTGATGTTACCAAGTCAGCCTTATAATTTCCTTGGTAACACCAGCTTATTCATATTATATATCAGTCTTTCAACTATCAGATAGCCTCCAGCGCCTGTGCAATATCCGCAATCAGATCCTTCTTATCCTCAAGACCACATGAGATACGGATAAGTCCTGCTGGAATTCCAGCGGCTTTAAGCTGCTCATCATTCATCTGTCTGTGTGTTGATGTTGCAGGGTTAAGGCAGCATGTTCTCGCATCTGCTACATGAGTTTCGATAGCTGCAAGCTTCAGATTCTTCATAAACTTCTCTGCAACCTCTCTTCCACCCTTTAACTCGAATGAAACTACTCCGCAGCCGCCATCTGGCATGTACTTCTTAGCTGTCTCATAGTACTTGTTAGAAGGAAGTCCCGGATAATTAACAAATTCAACCTTATCCTGCTTCTCAAGAAATTCTGCAACAGCCTGTCCGTTTTCAACATGTCTTGGCATACGCACATGAAGTGATTCAAGACCGAGATTTAAGATAAATGCATTCTGTGGAGACTGTATGCAGCCTAAATCTCTCATAAGCTGTGAAGTACATTTTGTTATAAATGCGCCTTCTTTACCGAACTTCTCGGCATATGTAATTCCATGATATGATTCATCAGGTGTGCAGAGTCCAGGGAACTTGTCTGCATGTGCCATCCAGTCAAACTTTCCGCTGTCTACGATAGCTCCACCGACTGCTGCTCCATGTCCGTCCATATATTTAGTTGTTGAATGTGTTACAATATCTGCTCCCCATTCAATTGGTCTGCAATTAACTGGTGTTGGGAATGTATTATCGACGATAAGTGGTACACCGTGTGCATGTGCTGCATTTGCAAACTTCTCAATATCTAATACTGTAAGTGCAGGATTGGCAATTGTCTCACCAAATACTGCTCTTGTGTTGTCCTTGAACGCTGTATTAAGTTCTTCCTCTGTGCAGTCAGGGTCAACAAATGTTGCTTCAATTCCCATCTTCTTCAAAGTAACATCAATAAGGTTAAATGTTCCTCCATATATAGAAGATGATGCTACTATATGGCTTCCAGCTTCGCAAATATTAAATAAAGCAAAGAAATTAGCTGCCTGTCCTGATGAAGTAAGCATTGCTGCACTTCCACCTTCAAGGGCTGCAATCTTAGCTGCCACATAATCATTAGTTGGATTCTGAAGTCTTGTGTAGAAATATCCACTTGCTTCAAGGTCAAAAAGTTTTCCCATATCCTCACTTGTATCATACTTAAATGTAGTAGACTGGATTATAGGAATCTGTCTTGGTTCACCATTTCCAGGAGTATAGCCTGCCTGGACGCATTTTGTGTTAATTGAATAATTATCCATATTTCCCTCCGGCTTTATATGTTTACATGACATGAATTATATCACAAACGCAAAGCATATAACAGCACATTTTAATAATCTGGCTACACATTTATTAACATAATATGTTATGATATCAATTATGCTATTATCAGTTTTTAATAATATTATGAGGTTTTATTATGAATAATCAGTCAGCGACTATGAACACAAAAGATAATCCGCTTGGATATAAAAAAGAATCCACTCTGCTTGTTGGTTTTGCAATTCCATGCATTATTTCAATGCTTGTGACAGCGCTTTACAATATTGTCGACCAGATATTTATCGGTCAGGGAATCGGCATGCTTGGAAATGCTGCTACTAACATTGCATTTCCACTGTCAACAACATGTACGGCTATTTCGCTTCTTCTTGGTATAGGAAGTGCGACTAATTTCTCACTGCATCTTGGCGCCGGTGAAAAACACGAATCTGAAAAATATGCCGGTAACGGTATTGTACTTATGGCATTGTTTGGAATATTTCTGTTCCTTGTAACCACTATATTCTTAACACCAATGCTTAAATTCTTTGGTGCAACTAAAGATGTACTTCCATATGCAAAGGCATATACAAGAATCACTGCGTTTGGCTTTCCCTTCTTAATTGCCAACACTGGTATGAGCAAGCTTATTCTTGCAGACGGAAGCCCGCGATATTCAATGACTTCAATGCTTGTCGGTGCTATTGTGAACACTATTCTTGACCCATTATTTATATTTGTTTTCAACATGGGAATGACAGGTGCGGCACTTGCAACAATTACAGGCCAGATAATTTCATTTTCAATCAGCCTGCGTTATATGTTTCATTTTAAGACAATCAAACTTGACAGAGAAAGCTTTGTTGTATCATTTGACCACTGTAAGAAAATATTTATTCTTGGAGCAAGTGCCTGCTTTAACCAGATTGCAATGACTGTTGTACAGATTGTTATGAACAATACGCTGTCACACTACGGCGCACAATCAATATACGGTGGAGACATTCCTCTTGCCTGCGCCGGAATTATAACTAAAGTTAATATGATTTTCATGTCATTTGTTATCGGAATATCTCAGGGAACACAGCCTGTTATAGGTTTTAACTATGGTGCAAAGAAGTACGCCCGTGTAAGAAAAACTTATCTTCTTGCACTTGGTGCAGCTTCTGCCCTGTCTTTAATCGCATTTGCATGCTTCCAGATATTCCCAAGACAGATTATCAGCATATTTGGTAACGGAAGTGACCTGTACTTTAAATTCTCTGAAAGATATTTCAGAATATATATGTTTCTGACAATTGTTAATGGCATCCAGCCTGTAACTTCCAATTTCTTTAACTCAATTGGCAAATCACAGCTTGGTGTATTTATGTCGCTTACAAGGCAGATTATTTTCCTGCTGCCACTTATCATTATATTTCCTATATTCATGGGAATTGACGGTGTTATGTATGCCGGACCTATAGCAGACGCTGCCGCTGCTATCGTATGCGGATACTTTACTATAAGAGAATTAAAAGAATTAAAAAAGCTGGAAAACGATATAACTAAATGTTAAGATATAAATTGTGCGTTCATTCGTATATTTAACGGATTATTTTTAAAAGTGCTGTCGGTGTTGCATCCGGCAACGGAATCGATATTATTGAAATAATAAAAAATGCTGACTCAGCAATGTACGCTGACAAACAACTCTTCCACCATCGGTGATTGTTGCTATACCTCATGTAAGCGTTAATTTAAGCCGCCAGCTTAACTGCTGGCGGCTTTTTTCTCATTTTTTGGGGGATGTGGTGGTAAATCTTGGCTTTTTGAGTCAGGGCTTCCTATAAGAAAATAAATATATTGCATCTTATAGGCTGATTTTCCCTCTTACGCTGTCTAAAATGTGGTTTTGAAGTTAAATTTCCTATAAGGTTCATGATTATAGTTACTTTATAGGTGTAATTTGCAACTAATATAGTAGTTGATGTGATTTTTGACCTATAAAGGTTTTGGATTTGCGACTACTGATAGGTATCATGTGGTTTTCTGCCAAAATTCTTCATCAAATTCCTTTTCCATCTTCATCACAAGTGTCACCTGATTAAGATTTGTAACCTCTATTAATTGTGGTTCAACCCATCCTTCTGATTTCCATACATCAAGAATTGTTGGAAAACCTTAGCCAGCATTATCTCCAAATCCCACTAATCTAAGCATCGTTTGCATTTCCTTATATTAAAATACTTTCCCGAAGGTTAATTTTCTTCATTATGTACCTCCATTTCGATTCACGGGTGATT
>OGYO01000707.1_pt1 | contig 17715 bp, 15 predicted proteins | sample 1576561 | NCBI WGS metagenome assembly OGYO01 (sample SAMEA3541507, study PRJEB24748) | human gut metagenome | biome: human gut; feature: human-associated habitat; material: faeces | place: China | collected 2012 | reverse complement strand
CGGCAAAGGCGCCGCGCTTACAGGTGGCCAGCAGCTCGCGCGCCTCCTCGTCGCCGGTTATCATTGAGCTTCTGCTTGCGCTGATCGCACAGTTTCATGGGTTGAATGTGATTTTTGTTGTAATGATCTATCTGCTCGAGTGGCTGATCCAGACCTTCTTTTTCTACAGTCTGGCATGTGCTGTTGTCATGCTGACAGGCAATCCGTTTATGAGCCTTGTGATCTATGCTGTGTTGAATTTTCTGGCGGCAGGAGTGCATATGCTGTATTCGAGTCTGGCAGAGCTGTTTGTCTACGGCAATCAGGTCGGCAGTTACGGATATATGAACGGAGAAACCGTGAAGGTTCTGACACCGGTCTATAATTTTCTGGGGAATATATGCAATAATAATCCTGCAGTATACCGCATTCTGCAAGATGACACCAGGGTGATCAATTACAAAGAAATGCTTCAATTGGTTGGTTCCACGGCATATTACATTCTTCCGGCAATTCTGTTTGTTGTGGCTGCACTGATGCTTTACCGTGCGCGTAAGCTGGAATCGGCGGGGGATATGGTTGCATTTAACTGGGGAAGACCGGTCTTTCGTGTGGTATTTGTGTTCTGCACCAGCCTTTTGTTTGCGCTTGCGGTCTATGAGCTGTGCTTTGGCACTACAATCAGCAGTTATGCATATGGCAGGATCTTTCGAATCATCCTGGTGCTTGTGGGGGTTGGAACCGTATTGTTCTATCTGCTCAGCAATATGATCCTCGATAAGACCTTCTTTATATGGAGGAAAACGTCTTACTGGCGGATGGCATTATTTGCTGTTCTGATGATGCTTGGTCTGGTTGGAGTCAGAGACGGACAGATAGGAACAAAAATTCCTGCAAGAAACAACATTACCGAAGTGGATGTCCGGATCCAGTTTGGAGACGAGGATTATTTTTATCAGAAAGCGTTTCTTTCATTAACGGATGATAAGGGGATTGATGAGATTTATAAGCAGAACAAGGCAATCCTGAAATATGGACGTAATCTGGATAACAACAGCGATGACGAGACGAGGGATACGATAGAGATTACATATCATTTCAAAGGGGGAAAACGAAAATGTATCTATCCGGTAGAGTCGGGAGAAGCCGTTGTAAATAAACTGGAAAAATATCTGGAAAACAGAGATGATATGTGTGAGATGATTTATGGAGAGAAGTATAAAGAGCATATTCAGAGAAAAATGTATGTGGAAGAGAGATATACGGATCCGATTGAAATTGATGAGGAAGGAAATGAGGAGGAACCTTGGGGATCAGGTGTACTTCATTGCTGGTCGTGGGATAAATCGAATAAAAAACAGCAGGAGATCCGTGTGAAATTCCTTGTAATCCTTATCTGTAGCAAGATAACACTGATTGCCAGGTTCATTGGCAATTTTATTAAAAAGGTAGGCTGACATTGAGCTTAACTTATGTGTTGATGATACAACAGGATTGCTCTGGATAGCAGCTATTCTGTAGTTAATTGTGTAAGATGAAGCAGTCATATAATCAATTATTGCCATCTCCACATTATTGAGAAACTGCTTTATTTTGTTTTCATCCTTGATATATAAAATCATAGCAAATTCATCATTGGTAAACCGGTAAATATGAACCATATGATGAAGCTTTTCAATTCGTCTGCATACATTAGCGGCTGTTTCTTCAACTTTTTCATTATGAATAGCCATTGTTTTTTAATATTAAAGGTTGTATCTTTTGTTCAAGAAATATCTTTATTATCCGACTGTCGCACCCGGATTTGTCTGATCGTCAGGTTGTAACAGCCTTAATTTGCCCGAAGCGTCCTGGGCCATCAGAATCATGCCACGGGAGAGGATGCCCTTCAGTTCGCGCGGTTCCAGATTCACCAGTACGAGTACCTGTTTCCCGACGAGTTCTTCGGGTGTGTAGTATTCGGCAATGCCCGAAACGATTTCGCGCTTGTCGATGCCCGTATCGACGGTCAGTTTCAACAGCTTTTTCGTCTTGGCGACTTTTTCAGCGGCGAGGATCGTCGAAACACGGATATCCATCTTTTGAAAATCGTCGAAAGTCGTCGTTTCCTTTTGATCTTCAACGTGTTGTGCTGCTTCGGCCGAAGCATTCGCCGCTTTGGTCGCCGCCAACTTGTCGAGCTGGCGTTGGATTACGTCGTCCTCGATCTTTTCGAAGAGAAGCACGGCTTCGCCGATCCGATGTCCGGCAGCGAGCAGGTCGGTGCTGCCCAGTTTCTCCCAGCCGAAGGGTCCTGCCTGCAACATCCCGACGATCTTCTTCGCCGAGAAGGGCATGAACGGTTCGATGGCGATCGAGAGGTTTGCGGTGATCTGCAAAGCGATGTTCAGGATCGTCTTGACCCGTTCGGGATCGGTTTTGATGAGTTTCCACGGTTCGGTGTCGGCCAGGTATTTATTGCCCAGACGTGCGATGTTCATCGCCTCCTTCAAGGCTTCGCGGAACCGGTAGTTTTCGATGTTGTTTTCGAGGGCTTCCTTCGCGCCGGAGAGTTCCCGAAGCGTTTCGCGGTCGTAGTCCGTCAGTGCGCCGCAGGCGGGCACTGCACCGTCGAAGTATTTGTGTGTCAGGACTAAAGCCCGGTTTACGAAGTTGCCCAGCACGGCTACCAGCTCGTTGTTGTTACGGGCTTGGAAGTCCTTCCAGGTGAAGTCGTTGTCCTTGGTTTCGGGGGCGTTCGCGCAGAGCACGTAGCGCAGCACGTCCTCCTTGCCGGGGAAGTCGGCCAGGTATTCGTGCAGCCAGACGGCCCAGTTGCGCGAGGTCGAGATCTTTTCGCCCTCGAGGTTCAGAAATTCGTTGGCAGGGACGTTTTCAGGCAGGATGTAGCCGCCGTGCGCCTTGAGCATGGCCGGGAAGACGATGCAGTGGAAGACGATGTTGTCCTTGCCGATGAAGTGCACCATTTTGGTCTCTTCGTCCTTCCAGTATTTCTCCCAGTCGGGCGTCAGGTCCTTGGTCGCCGAGATGTAGCCGATCGGCGCGTCGAACCAGACGTAGAGCACCTTGCCTTCGGCCCCTTCGACCGGTACGGGAATGCCCCAGTCCAGGTCACGGCTCACCGCACGCGGTTGCAGACCGCCGTCGAGCCAGCTCTTGCATTGCCCATAGACGTTGGTTTTCCACTCTTTGTGCCCTTCGAGGATCCATTCGCGCAGGAAACCCTCGTATTGGTCCAACGGCAGATACCAGTGCTTGGTGGCGCGTTTCACGGGTACGGAACCCGATACGGCGCTGTGCGGGTTGATCAGTTCGTCCGGCGAAAGGGTCGATCCGCATTTTTCGCATTGGTCGCCGTAGGCGCGGTCGTTGCCGCAGCGGGGGCAGGTGCCCACGATATAGCGGTCGGCGAGGAACGTCTGGGTTTCCTCGTCGTAGTATTGCTCCGAGGTCCGCTCGATGAATTTGCCTTCGTCGTAGAGCTTGCGGAAGAACTCCGACGCTGTCGCGGCGTGGGTCTTCGACGAGGTGCGCGAGTAGATGTCGAACGACATGCCGAGCCCTTCGAACGACGATTTAATCAACTGGTGATAGCGATCGACGATCTGCTGGGGCGTGACGCCCTCTTTGCGGGCCTTGATGGTGATGGGCACGCCGTGCTCGTCGCTGCCGCAGACCGAGATCACGTCGTATCCTTTCAGGCGCAGGTAGCGCGTGTAGATGTCCGACGGGATATAGACGCCCGCCAGGTGGCCGATGTGTACCGGGCCGTTGGCGTAGGGCAGTGCCGAGGTGACGAGATAACGCTTGAAGGGTTTACTCATATTGGGTAGAAAAGGTCTAACAATTACTATTTTGTGTCAAATGTAGTGATTTTTCTAATAATTAGAAACTAAAACCCGACTTTGTTGTATCGGATTTTTTCGTTTCGGGAGCGGGAAGGAGTGGTTCGGACGGAATGCCGCCGCCGGTGTCGTCGGGCGGGATCCGTAAAAAACCGGAGCCTGAAAGCTCCGGTTTTTACGGATGTTGCCGGCCGTATTATTGCTTGCTCCGCAGGGGTTTGATGTCCTTGATGCGGAGCTGTACCGAAACCGAGCCCCGGTAGTGGTTCTCTACGATCTGATAGCAGACGTCGATCGGATGTCCCGCGCGGATCCACTCGTAGTGGGTCGGCTGCTGGAAGGCGATCGTCTGAATCGTCGTGTTGGGTTTCTGGCGCTGCATCAGGTCCATGCGCAGGTGCTCGCAGTCGGCGCCGACGAGCTTCGTTTCGCCGTGGCTGACCACGCCCCGCGTGACGAATACCGGTGCGGGGTTGCCGGGGCCGAACGGCTGGAAACGGTTCAGGTCGCGGCGGAACGCCGGGGTGATGTTCGAGAAGAAGAGTTCGCTGTCGATCTCCACCTGGGGTTGCAGCGTTATCGGGTCGATGTTCTCTTCGACGTAGGCATTGAAGCGGCGGGTGAACTCCTCGACCCGTTCGGGACGCATCGTGAGTCCTGCTGCGTACATGTGCCCGCCGAAGTTCTCCAGCAGGTCCGAACAGGATTCGATTGCCTGATAGAGGTCGAAGCCGGGCACCGAGCGGGCCGAACCCGTGACGAACCCGTTGCTCATCGTGAGCACCACCGTCGGGCGGTAGTAGGTTTCGATCAGGCGGGAGGCCACGATGCCCACGATGCCCTTCATCCAGCGGGGGTTGTAGATCACCGTACTCTTGGCGGCCTTCAGCTCCGCGTGGGCCTCGATGAAGTCGTGGGCTTCCTGCGTGACGCTGCGGTCGATGCACTTGCGGTCCTGGTTGAAGCCGTCGATCACCGAGCCGAACTCTTCGGCCAGGCTTTCGTTGCCTTCGATCAGCAGATTGACCGCCGCATAGCCGCCCGAAGGAGCGGCGTTTTCGTCGTTTTCGTCCATCCGCATACGGCCTGCGGCGTTGATGCGGGGTCCGATTTTGAAGACGATGTCGTCGATGGTGATGTTGTGTCGATCCAGGCCGCAGATCTTGATGATCGAGAGCAGCCCCTTCGAGGGGGAGGCGTTGAGCCGCAGAAGCCCGTAGTGGGCTAAAATCCGGTTTTCATCCACCAGAGGAACGATGTCCGAGGCGATGCTGACGGCCAGCAGGTCGAGCAACGGCTCGATTTGCTGGAACGGAATTCCGTTTTTCTGGCAGTAGGCCTGCACTAGCTTGAATCCCACGCCGCACCCCGACAGTTCGTCGAACGGATAGGAACAGTCGGCGCGTTTGGGGTCGAGAACGGCTACGGCGCGGGGAATTTCCTCGGCCGGGAGGTGATGGTCGCAGATGATGAAATCCACGCCCTTGCGTTTGGCATAGTCCACTTTCTCTATGGCTTTGATGCCACAGTCCAGGGCGATGATCAGCGTCGCACCCTTGCGTGCGGCGTGGTCGATGCCCTTGGTCGAGATACCGTAACCTTCGGTATAACGATCCGGGATGTAGAACAACAGGTCCTTATGACCTATCTGGCGCAGAAATTTATAAACCAGCGCGACGGCGGTCGTGCCATCGACGTCGTAGTCGCCGTACACCATGATCTTCTCACGGTTGCGGACGGCCCGCTCCACCCGTTCGACCGCCTTGTCCATATCCTTCATCAGGAACGGGTCGTGCAGGTCCGAAAGCTGGGGGTTGAAAAATTTCTTAGCCTTCTCTAACGTGTCTATGCCTCTCTGTACGAGTAGATTGGCCAGGACCGGGGAGATGCCCGTCGCGGCAGCCATCGCGGCAACCGCCTCCGGATTCCCCTGAGGCTTCACTACCCATCGTTTTTCTATGGGCATATTTGTTATTATTTATATATTTTAACATTCAAATTCTCGCATAAATCTTCGACGAGGCGTCGTTTGACCTCCTCCATCGGAACCGGGCGACCGATCTCCTTTTCGATCGACGTGGCACCCCGGTCCGTAAACCCGCAGGGGTTGATATGGGTGAAATAACGCAAATCGGTTGCCACATTGAGTGCGAAGCCGTGCATGGTCACGTAACGCGACGCCCGCACACCGATCGCGCAGATCTTACGCGCCGGCTGCGCTCCTTCGATCCAGACGCCCGAGGCGCCGGCGATGCGTCCGGCCCGGATGCCGTAACGGGCTACCGTCCGGATGACTGCGCCCTCGAGCGCGTCGATGTAGTCGCGCAGCGAAAGTCCGATGCGCTCCAGGTCGAGGATCGGGTAGCCCACGATCTGTCCCGGCCCGTGGAAGGTGATGTCGCCGCCCCGGTCGATGTGGTAAAATTCGGCGCCGATGCTGCGCAGATACTCTTCGCCGACCAGCAGGTTCTCCGCATGGCCGCTCTTGCCGAGGGTATAGACCGCCGGATGCTCCACCAGGAGCAAATAGCCCGCGCCCTCCGCCGGGGTTCCCTTGGCCCGCAGGAGGGTGTCGAAAAGCCTCTGCTGGTACTCCCAGCAGGCTTTGTAGTCCATTTGTCCGAGGTCCCGGTATTCGACAAACATCGTAAATTACGTTACGACACCTCTCCGTCCGGCTCCGTACGGATACCGTAAATCCGGAAAGCGTCGGTTCAACACTTTCTTTGTCGCAGACCTTTTCCCGCGCGGCGGGAAGACTCAGGCTTTCGCGGAAACCTGTCGCTTCAGACGCACCGAGCCGAGCGCTTCGTCCGCCAGGTACGACGAACGCACCATCGGACCGCTCGCGCAGTAGCTGAAGCCCATGTCGAGCGCCTGCTGCCGGTACCAGTCGAATTTTTCGGGAGTAATGTACGCCGCAACGGGGTGATGCTCCAGAGTGGGACGAAGGTACTGGCCGAGGGTAACGATCTCCACGCCGGCGGCGTGCAGGTCGCGCAAGGTCTGTAAAACTTCTTCATCGCTCTCACCGAGTCCGACCATCAGGCCGCTCTTGGCGACGGCGCCCTTTTCGCTTAAATAGCGCAGCACGTCGAGGCTCGTACGGTAACGGGCCCGCGAACGTACCAGGGGGGTCAGTCGTTCGGTGGTTTCGATGTTGTGCCCGATGATATCGGGCCCGGAGGCGATCACCGTGTCCAGCAGGTCGGGTTTCGCATCCAGATCGGGAATAAGGAGCTCAATTGTGACGTCGGGATTTTCCGCCCGGATCGCGCGGACGCATTCGGCCCAGTGGGCCGCGCCGCCGTCGGGCAGGTCATCGCGTGTAACGGAGGTTACCACCACATGCCGCAATCCCATCAAACGGACGCTTTCGGCGAGTTTGGCGGGTTCTGAAGGATCGGGCGGCAGAGGCCGGCCCGAAAGGGTGGCGCAGAATCGACAGTTGCGCGTACAGATTTCACCCAATATCATGAAGGTCGCTGTCCTGCGGCTCCAGCATTCGGCTTTGTTCGGGCATAGACCGCTGCTGCAGATCGTGTGCAGGGAGTGGTCCCTGACGATGCGTTGCACGTCCGCGTATTCTGCGGTGCGGTGAAGCCGGATTTTCAGCCATTCCGGTTTTTTCAGGACGTTTACCTTCTCTTCATGCAATTTCGGCATTTTAAGTTCATTATTTTCCCAATTGATGCAAAAATACAAAAAATATCAATCGCTTCTCCTTTCTGTTGCGAAAAAGATGAAAAAAGCCTTTGCAGGTGCAGGGGAGGCGGTCGGTCCGGTGCGAAGGACCAGTCGGGGCCGGATGTCGGAACGGGAGGGAGGAGTATGCGGAGAGCGCATCCGGAACGGCTCCGGATGCGCTCTCCGCAATATGTTCTGTCGGCGGGAAGGTTATCTCTGTCCGAGGTGCAGCTGCCATTGCCAGGCCGTGCGGAGCGTTTCTTCGAGCGGCCGCTCGGCACGCCAGCCCAGGAGGGTGTTCGCCAGCGTGGGATCGGCCCAGATCGCCGTGATGTCTCCGGCGCGGCGCGGCGCAAAGCGGTAGTTGAGTTTCAGTCCGTTGGCCCGTTCGAATCCGCGGACCAGCTCCAGCACCGAAACGCCCCGTCCGGTGCCGACGTTGAAGACCTCGTAAGGGGTGGCGCCGCGCTCTTCGATCAGGCGGTGCAGGGCAGCTACGTGGGCGCGGGCCAGATCGACGATGTCGATGTAGTCGCGGATGCAGGTGCCGTCGGGCGTCGGATAGTCGTTGCCGAAGATGCTCAGGCATTCGCGGATCCCGGCGGCGGTCTGCGTCACATAGGGGACCAGGTTCTGGGGGACGCCTCTCGGAAGCTCGCCGATCAGGGCCGAGGGATGCGAGCCGATCGGGTTGAAGTAGCGCAGGGCGATGCCCCGCAGACCGGGATGGGCGGCGACGGCGTCGCGCAGGATGTCTTCGGAGATCTGTTTGGTGTTGCCGTAAGGCGACGTGGCGGGCTTGCGGGGCGTCTGTTCGGTGACGGGCTGGGCGTCGGGTTCGCCATATACGGTGCAGGAGGAGGAAAAGAGGATGTTGGGCCGTCCGAAATCGCACATCAGCTCCACGACGTTCAGGAACGAAAGCAGGTTGTTGCGGTAGTATTTGAGCGGTTCGGCGACCGACTCCCCGACCGCTTTCGACGCGGCGAAGTGGATGACCGAACGGAATTCGTGGCGTTCGAACAGCCGTCGCATCGCCTGCAGGTCGCAGCAGTCGATCTGCTCGAAGGGCACTTCGGCGCTCGTGATGCGGCGGACGCCCTCCACGGCCTGAAGGTCGGAGTTCGAGAGGTTGTCGGCGATCACCACATCGAATCCGGCCTGGATCAGCTCGACGGCCGTGTGCGATCCGATGTATCCGGCGCCGCCCGTTACCAGTACTGTTTCTTTCATAAGGCTATGTCGTTTGAATTTCTGAATTTTTAGCATTGTTCTTCCTGCCTTCCCTGTTGCCGGATGGTTTTCCGCTGTCGGCTACTGCCGTTTCGCGGCATTCGGGTCGTTTGTTCCGGCTTCTCGCCCCTTCCCGGTGGTAGAGGCCTTGAGTTGCGATTCCGAAAAATCGGGACGGTACGATTTCATAATCGGGCCTGTCTTTCGTCTGCGGGGCCTTTTACAGTTCCTGCATGGCCAGGCAGTCGGAACGGTCGTCGGGTGAATCCCCGTTTATTTGGCGGCGTACACCACCTTTTTGGTTTCGAAGAACGCTTCGTCGAAGAATGCGGGGATCGGGTACTCCGTCCACTTCATACCGGTACGGCTCAACTCGTCCGCGAGGTCGCCGCCCTTGAGGTAGAGGATGCCGTTGGGCAGGGCGCCCTTTTGCCCCCGGTCGATCTTATCCCAGACCCAGCCGACGAAGGTCGGCATCTCCGTCACGGCGCGGGAAACCACATAGTCGTACCGTTCGGGAAGCGTTTCGGCCCGGGCGCAGAGGGGGGTGAGGTTGGCGAGGCCGAGTCCCTCCGCAACGCCCTGTACGACCTTGATTTTCTTGCCGATCGAGTCCACGGCCGTGAAATGCGCCTCGGGGAAGAGGATCGCCAGCGGAACGGACGGGAAGCCGCCGCCGCACCCCACGTCGAGCACCCGCGCTCCCGGGGCGAAGGGGCAGACCTTGGCGATGGAGAGCGAGTGCAGCACGTGCCGCAGGTAAAGTTGGTCGAAATCCTTGCGCGAGATCACGTTGATCTTGGTGTTCCAGTCGGCGTACAGTGCGTACAGCGCTTCGAATTGCCCGCGCTGCGGGCGGGTCAGGTCGGGGAAGTATTTGTCGATCAGGGCAATCATAAGGTTTGTGGGCGTTGAAGTTTTTTTTAGGCAGGTCGGAGTGGTTCGTTCTGCGGCGTTCGCCGGTCGGAAACGTCAGGATTTTTCATCTGCGGCGATCAGGCGGCACATCTGCTCCCGGGCGCGGTGGATCTGGGTCTTGACGGTGCCCAGCGGGAGTTCGAGCTTCATGGCGATCTCTTCGTAGGAGTACTCTTCGAAGAAACGCATGACGATCAGTTGTCGGTAGCGCGGCGGCATGGCCTGGAGGTAGCGTTCGATCTGCGTGCGCTGCTGTTTGCGGATGATGTTCTCTTCGGGCGTGGGGTTGTTGGAGGGCGGTGCCGTGAATTTGTCGTCGATGGGCAGGTCCTCCTGGCGCCGCCGGATGAAATCGACGAAGGTGTTCCGGGCGATGGTGTAAACCCACTGTCCGAAGGTGTAGGCCGGGTTGTAGCGGTGGATGTTGATATAGACTTTGATGAAGGTTTCCTGCAGCAGGTCGTCGGCGTCCAGGGGGTTGTTGGTGCGCTGTATGAAAAGCCGGTGTATAGCCTCCTTGTAACGCTCGAAAAGGTATTCGAAGGCGATGTTGTCGCCCTGCAATACCAGCTCCACGAGCACCCGGTCGTCGGCTATGATATAGTCGGCTATCTCCATACCCGCTCGTCTTTGCGCAGCAGCAACAGCCCCAGCAGCAGGGCGAAAAACGGACTCAGCAGGTCGTACAGGAAGTAACGTCCGCAGATTTTCTCTTCACCCAGGCGGCGGCTGATGCGCCGCGCCTCGACGAGTACGATCGCAAAACGCGCGAGCAGCAGTACCCCTGCGGCGATCTTGAATTCCCAGGGCATCACCGCCAGGGCGACGATCGCCGCCAGCCAGAAGAGAATGCGGCTGCCCAGTTCCCACTGGATGAAGTTCTTGACCCACAAGGGATAAAAAGGAATGGCTCCCCCGAAGAAACGCTGGGTGCCGATCCACCACTTGAGCCCTCCCCAGCTCTTTTCACGCAGGGTGGCGCGGGGAGAGAGGACCACGCTGACATTGCCGGGGGCGATGATCCGCGACATGAACAAATCGTCTTCGCCGATATTCATATTGAGGTGGCTGAAGCCGTTGGCGCCGAAATAGAGCCGCTTGGTGAATCCGTAGTTCTGGCGCATGCCCCGGTAGGGTCTGCCGCATACGGCGCTTGAGATCCAGTCCACCGAGTGCATCATCCGCCAGGTGCGGATCAGGTAGCTCGCAAACCCTTTCCCGCGCTCCATGCCGCAGTAGCCGAGCACGATTTCGCCGCGCCGGAAGCCGTTCGCCATGAGCGAGAGCCAGCGGTCCGAGGAGGGGTACACGTCCGGTGTGGTGAAGAGAAGGTGCTCGTAATGGGCCGATTTGATCCCGACGTTGAGCGCCATTTTGGGCGAGATCGGGAAGCGGGGATTCAGTTCGATCTTGGTGGCCGTAATCTGTGGGAACGACTGTTTGATGCGGACCAGGTCGTCGTAGAAGTCGGTGTCCCGGCCTACATAGACGATCACCACTTCGAAGTCGGGGTACTCCTGGGCGACGATGAGCGGCAGGATCTCCTCCACGAAGGCGTAATCTTCCGAGAAGAGGGGAATCACCACCGATACCGGAGGGGTTTCGGAGAGGATCTCCGGACGCCGGGTGTCCTTGTATTTGGGTATGCGCCCGTAAACGAACAGGTAGTAATATAACTGGATCCCGAACATGACCAGAAGGACGCCCGCGAGGGCCGTGCCTTCCCAGCCGTAATGAGTGATGATGCGATTGAAAAATTCCATGGCGTATGCGTTATGGCGCGTCCGGGACGGTGAAGGTCGGACGCGGAGCCGAATTCGTTCGAATCGTGCCGAAATGCGGCCGGTCGATACGGAAAACGGATTCCACGCAAAGATAAGGATTTTATCCGAATCGGTGTCCTGCCGCCGGAAAATTCGCGGCGGTGGCCCGAAGCGAACCACGCCGTCCCCGAGGTGCGGGAGAGGACGGTTTGCAGAGGCGGAAGCATGCCTTTGCGGGTCGGGTCGGATGAGGTTACGCCGTTACCGAAACGGCTGTTTCCCGTACGGCGGCTTCGGCTTGCGGTGTCGGCTGCAACTCTTCGGGTCCGCGATGCCGGTTGCGGTAGGTCGCGGGTGTCATGCCGTATTGTTTGCGGAAGAGTTTGATGAAGTGCGAGGTGTTGGGAAAGGCGCATGCGGTGCCGATTTCGGCGATCGCCTTGTCGGTCGAGATCAGGAGCAGCCGGGCATGGATCAGACGTTGCCGGATGAGCCATTGGTGGGGCGAGGTTCCGTAGATGCGGAAAAATTCCTTTTTGAAGGAAGTCAGGGAGCGGTTGCAGCGTTTTGCGATCTCTTCGACCGAAATATCGGAAAAGATACTGGCATAGACGGTTTGCTGGAGGTTGTCCCGGGCCGCATCGACGTTGCCTAAAAGTTTGCTCTTGATGCAGCAGTCGCCGTGCGAAACGATCAGGTAGATCAACTCGGTGATTTTGATATTTTCGGCAGGAGGATCGTGCAGGAAGGAGTCTTCCGTAAGATAATCGTTGGTGTGGTTGAAAAAGCGCCGGATCGAACTCCACGCCGGCATTGCGGCGTGGTTCAGGGTGCGGCACTTTTCGCACAAGTGGTTGTTGGTGATATTCAGTTTGTATGTGATGTTGAGATGCAGCAGGATCCGTTGCAGCTCTTCCGGGGTGAAGCGGACGAGAATTTGTTCGTAAGGGTGCCCCTCTTCGGGAATGTTCTTGGTGTAGTGGCAGCCCATTCCGAGGAAGAAGAGGTCGCCCTGGGAGAATTTGTAGCATTTGTCGTCGTAATAGACGTACTTTTCTCCATGGAGGATATATCCGATCACGCAGCGGGTGAACTTATGGGTTTCGATGCCGTTGTTGGAGGCCACCACATACTTTTCGATCGACGGATTGGCGGTTTGGGAGTCGTAGGGTTCATTCATAATCGGAAGGTTTTAAGGCTCGATAAAAGGAGTCGTTTCCGCTCCATTTATGGAAGATTATGAATCAAATGTACAATCTGAAGTTGTATTTTCCAAATTAAAATAGGAAAAAGTTAGATCGAAAATGTTAAAATATGTACTATTTCAACATTTGACGCGGATTTTATTGCAATATATTTGCAATGCAAACGAAATACAAAACAAGGTACAGGAGCGTTCCGACGGTGCGTTGGATGCGAATGAAGGTCAGGGGCATGAGCAGTGCTGCAGGTACGGCTGCGACGGCCAGCAGCCCCGGGGTGACGCTCGGTACCGCCATCAGGCTTCCCGTCACCGTGAAGAGCAGGATGGTATAGGTCAGCATGCCCCGTGCTTTGATACTTATCGCACGGAAACTGATGAGTCCGAAAAATACGGCGCAGAGTACGATAAAAAGGACGATCCCGAGAATTGCGGGGACAAGCGGAGGAGTATTGGCGAAAATCCGGTATCCGCTGTCGCTGACGAAGGAGTGCCATAAGCCGACGGGGATGTCCACGGGATTGGCTCCCTGGCCCCAGGCGACGTAGCAGACAGCGAGGAAAGGCAGTATGACACCGCAAAGCGATACGAAGACTTCGCGCAGGGTCCGGCGGAAACAGAATGCTGCGGCCAGGATCAACAGCGGCAGGGGGAGAAGCGGGGCGTAGAGCAGCGGCAGCAGTCCCAGGAAAAACGAAGCCCGGAATACGGCCCCGATCGCGTAACCGTTGCGGAAACAGGCGAAGAAACTTTGGGTCGATAACAGCAGGATGAACGCTGTGACGGATTCCGTCAGATACTCCCGACCCAGAAGGATTCCGCAGGCGACCAGTCCGTAAAGGGGTATGGTCAGCGTACTGCTGACGGGGTAGAGTCCATAACGGACCGCCAGCCTTCCGCAGAGAATGCCGGTCAGCAGGAGCAGGCTGCCGCAAAAGATGCGGGAACAGCGGGGAAATCGCTCCTGGAATAGGCCGATCAGGTCGCCCAGCGGGGTGGAAATCACCGTTTCCGGAGCCGGAGAAATAACGGTCCCGGTCGTCATGGCTGCTGCGATGACGACCAGCAGGGAGGCGATGGCCAGCAGTAGAGGTTGGCGGATGATGTCCGGTTTCATGGTTCGACGATGGTTTTGTCCGAATGCGGACTGCGGTTTCTGTCTCCGTCAAGGTGCCGAAAATTCGTCGTTGCGTCCGCTTGTCGGAAACGGCCGCTACAAAAGTAGGAAAAAAGCGGACGAAACCGTAATTATTTTGGAACCATATACGATTTTATTCCGGATCCGTTCCGGGGGCCGGAACTTTGCTTCGAACGGCTGTTGTCTGCTGCCCCTGACGGCATTTATGATTCCGGTCCTGTGTTGAACCGAGAAGGGGTGCAGGATGGATTTCGACGATCCGGGGCGATCGAAACGGCGGTGTAAAATTGGATATGATCGCCGATATTTTTAATTTTGCGAAAACGCGTGCGGTATTTCGGGGAGGTCCGAAGCGTTTCGGCGCACACCCCGGGTTTCCTTGTTTTTGCGGAGATCGGCGCTGGCTTGTCGGTTTTCGAAGGGGGCATCGAAATCGTGCGATAATAACTTTGTTTCGGATGTTGGAGAATTGCTACCAGAAAGAGCTGCCCGAAGCCGGGTGCGACGAGGCGGGGCGCGGGTGCCTCGCGGGGCCTGTTTTTGCCGCTGCGGTGATGCTGCCTCCGGACTTCAGCCACCCGTTGCTGAACGATTCGAAGCAGATGACCGCGCGTCAGCGCGATTTGTTGCGTGCGATCGTCGAGCGCGAGGCCCTTGCCTGGGTCGTGAAGGCCGTTTCTGCCGAGCGGATCGATCAGATCAACATCCTGAACGCTTCGTTCGAAGGAATGTCGCTGGCGGTCGCGGAATTGCCGATCCGTCCGGGATTTCTGGCGATCGATGGCAACCGGTTCCGCACGACGCTCGACATTCCGTATCGCTGCATCGTCAAGGGGGACGGCAAATATGCGGATATTGCCGCCGCGTCGGTGCTGGCCAAGACCCACCGCGACGAATATATGGAGCGCCTCGCCGGGGATTTTCCCGAATACGGTTGGGAGCGCAACAAAGGTTATCCGACCCGCGAACATCGCCTGGCGATCCGTCGTTACGGGCTTACGCCTCACCACCGGCTGACGTTCAATGCCGGGATCGACCAGTTGGAGCTGTTCTGACGCCGCTTGTGCGAAATTCTGCCATGCCCTCTCCTCCGGGGCTGAAATAAAGGCAATCATATCTTTCGATGTACACTCTTATCCGACGATTGCAGCGCCGAATCCGGGGGCGCTTGTTCGCGGACCTGCGCCGCATCTGTAATTCGGCTTCTCCTTTAGGAAGGAACTCGGGGCGCTGCGCTCCTAAAGAGGTCTGATGAAGCAGTAAACGCAAAAATAAAAAACGCCCGATCGTCGGGCGTTTTTCTATCGGATTGCAGGCCGTCGCCAGCGGACGGCCGTCGTTATTTTACCGGTATTTGTTGCTGATCAGCGTCATGAACTCCTGGCGCGTAGGCGGGTGCGAGAGGAATACTCCGGTGAATGCCGAGGTAGTCGTGGCCGAACCCTGCTTTTCGACGCCCCGCATCTGCATACACATATGGCTGGCTTCGATCACGACGGCGACGCCCATCGGGTTGAGGGCTTCCTGGATGCAGTCGCGGATCTGTACCGTCAGGCGCTCCTGCACTTGCAGGCGGCGGGCGAAACTCTCCACCACGCGGGCGATTTTCGAGAGGCCCGTGATGTATCCGTTGGGGATGTACGCCACGTGCGCTTTGCCGTAGAAGGGCAGCATGTGGTGCTCGCAGAGCGAGTATAATTCGATGTCCTTCACCAGTACCATCTGCCGGTACTCCTCCTTGAAGGTCGCCGAGCGGATGATCGCCAACGGATCGTCCTCGTAACCCTGCGTGAGGAACGACATGGCCTTGGCCACCCGTTCGGGGGTTTTGAGCAGACCCTCGCGTGCCGGGTCTTCGCCCAGCAGTTCGAGAATCGCCTTATAGTGTTCGCGGAGTTTTGCGATCTTCTCGGGCGAGAAGTTCTCCTCCTTTTGGTATCGTTTCATTTCCATAAGCGGGGCAAAGGTAGCTTATTTCCCCCGGTTATGCAAAAATTCCGCTAATTTACGCACGGCGCGGCCCCGGTGCGAGAGAGCGTTTTTCTCTGCCGGGTCCATTTCTGCGTAGGTCTTGGCACTCCCTTCGGGAATGAAGAGCGGGTCGTAGCCGAAGCCTTCGGAGCCCGAAGCGCACTGGGCGATGTGCCCCTCGACGATCCCTTCGAAGAGGTGCTCCTCGCCGTCGAGGATCAGCGAGATGACCGTGCGGAAGCGGGCCCGGCGGTTGCCGACGCCCTCCAGGTTGCGGAGCAGGAGTTCGTTGTTGGCGGCGAAGTCGTGCCCGTCGGTGGCGTAGCGGGCCGAGTGCACACCCGGTGCACCGCCTAATGCTTCGACTTCGAGTCCCGTGTCGTCGGCGAAGCAGTCGCAGCCCGTGCGGTCATGAACGTAGCGGGCTTTCTGCGAAGCGTTTCCCGCGATGGTGTCCTGTTGTTCGGGAATCTCCTCGGTGATGCCGACCGAACGGGGTGTGACGAGTTCGAAATCCGGGCCGAGAACGGCTTGCACTTCACTCAATTTGTGGGCGTTATTGGTTGCAAAGATGATTTTCATAGACGTATCGTATTGTTCGGTTTCGTCGAATTTCCGGATCATTTCGGATTGCTTGCGTGTGCTGTGTGTTTTTGCGGAACCCGGGTGATGGCTTTCCGTCGAATCGCAACGGATTCCTTTGTGCTACGTGCGGGGAGTTTCGAGCAGCTCCAGCCGGTGATCCGCCTCGATCTTGTCGATGATCGTCTTGACGAGCGTATCCATTTCGGAACCTTCGGAGTAGTCGGCCGGGCAGACGTGGCTTACGCGATTGTCGCGGATCAGGCCGTTCAGTTCGCGCCGGGCGTTTCGGATCTCGGGGTTATAGACGGCGATCGAATGTCCGCCGGAGTTCTTCACCAGCCGCATGCAGGGGATGTCGGTCGTACCGTCGCCCACGTAGATCATGCGCCGGAAGGGTACCGGGCGCTTGTCCTCCTCGATGTACTGGTTCACGAGCTTGCTGTCGAAGACCGATTCGACGCCCTTGTTGATCTTGAAGATGAACTGGGTCTTGTTGGTGTAATTGACCGCTACGGCGGGCCAATAGGCGACTCCGTCGATGTCGTACAGGAACGAGCAGGCGTAGATCCGCCGGAATTCATGGGCGATCTCCGTCCCTTCGATGATCTCCTTCAGGCCCGAGGAGTTGATGTAGTGCAGGATGCGGATGCCCCGCGCCGCGCCGTAGGCGTTGATGCGTGCGAACCACTCCCGGACTCCTTTGTAGAGGGTCACGCGGCGGCCCGACTCCTGGAACGCTTCGCGTCGCAGGGACAGGCCTTTCGACCGCGCCTCCTGGATCATGCGGGCCATGTAGGTCAGCACCATGTCGGCGTCCTGCTCCTCGGCCAGTTGGTTGGCGTCGTGCCAGAACTCCTTGTTGCTCTTGCCGACGGCGGGGATGAAGTCGTATTCCTGCATGTTTCCGGGGGCGAGCGTGCCGTCGAAATCGTAGATCAGGGCGATGGTCAGCGGTTCTTTCATAATTGCGATTGCGGTTGAATGTGTCGTTGTCGGTTCCGGTTCGGCGGAGAGGGTGAATCCGCCCCGTCTTCGTCGCCGGGCACCGTCGGGCTGTTTTTTCGTTTTTTCCGACGCTCCGGGCAGCCGTTTCGCTTCCGTTTGTCGGAAACACGGGATTTTCCGGTCGTTTTCCGTGTTCGGCGTGGCTTCGAAATCCGGGAACCCGCCTGCCGGTGAAAATGTCGGTTGAAAATCCAAAGTTAAGAAAAAATCCCTATTTTTGTTTTCGTAAGGAATTAAATCGTACCGAATACCTTAGATTTGCGCAGTAAACAGGAGATGAGATAGAGTTGGTAATTTTGTAGAGAAGAGGTTAGCTAAAAGAAAGGGAGGCAGGGAGTGAACCAGGTATCGATAAGAATTCAAGATTCATTTCCATATTAGGACTCTTTG
>OGYO01000691.1_pt1 | contig 17885 bp, 20 predicted proteins | sample 1576561 | NCBI WGS metagenome assembly OGYO01 (sample SAMEA3541507, study PRJEB24748) | human gut metagenome | biome: human gut; feature: human-associated habitat; material: faeces | place: China | collected 2012 | reverse complement strand
TGTATCAGTGATTATTTTTATGATGATATCTTCGGCAAAGTCAACATGTACGCCGCCTCTGAGCAGTTTGCGGAAAAGGCACACGCGAACGACATGGAGCAGGAGCGCCTGCGCCTGATCCTGTCCCCACAGCTCTCCGACGCGGTCCAGATTCAGATGGACCCAGACGACGCTGTAAAAAGCGCGGCTCTGGTCCCCGGCGATGCGGGCAAACGCCTGGCGCAAACCCTCTTCGTTCTCCAGACCAGTCCGGGCGTCGGTTTTCCGTGCCAGTCCGGCGCGGCGTTTTACCCGGCGCAGCCTGAGGACAGCGGCGGTCAGTCCGGCCACAAGCAGCAGGATCAGCCCGGTTCCTGCCCATATCGCGCCCGGCGGGACGGTCCTGGGCGCGGTGCTGTCCAGCGCCTTAAGGACCGCCCCGGTCCACTCCGCCTGCGAGGTACGGGCCGCGTATTCGCTCAGATCGGATCGCAGCATATCCGGCGCGACCTCCGTCAGCCATAGCTGACAGGCTGAGGTTTCTCCCTGCGCCTCTGTGAAAAACAGCACCAGTGGATCGCCGGAGGTATGAGCATAACGGCTTTGGGAATCGCAGCCGGAAATCAGATCCACCTGCTGATTTTCCGCAAAGGATTCCCGCCGATCCTCCGCTCCGGGTGACAGGTAGCGCAGGTCGTACCCGTATTCCTGCGCAAATGCGCCCAGAAAATCCGCAATCGCCCCCCGATAGGTCTGGCTCTGGGCATCATAGTATTCCAATGGATAACAATTGGGGTTCCCGGCTACATAGATGATCGTTCCGTCCCTTGGCAAGACCAAAAGAAGTTTGAATGTGGATTTGCTTCGCTTGATAAAACCAACACACAGTTTATAATGGACTTCTTATCCATTTTTGATGAAAGTACCAAGTTGTATTTTTCTGTTGCAAGTAAGATAGAATATTTGGTTTTGCAACTTTTTATAGGTTATCAGAACAACTTCATTATAGATGCAGATGCAGTTAAGTATTCTATTACAAAGGCTCTTGTTGCATATCGTCCGCAGAATGTTATCAAAAGTATTTATGATAATCCGGAAGAATTTGTAGAGGAATTGAAAAGATTTTTTAGAGAACGAATTGAATGTAACCGTTCAAATATGAGTCTGAAAGAACAGGAGAATGAAGCCTTTGAAAATATACTGTATATTTTGGACGACATTTCGGCTATTCCGGAACTGCAATGGGATTATCGTATGCCATTTAGTGGTTTTGCGAAATACTTACGGGAAGAACAGATTAAGAATTATGCTTTAATTTTAGATAAAGAGGGAGAGCAGAACGAAGCCAGTAGAACAATACAGGCTGCGTGTGAAATGGGGCTGTCTAATGTAACAGAGGAAAATTCAAAAGATAGTTGTGGCTTGCGTATGGCGGATATGATGGCGGGTATCATTTCAAAGCTGTTAAAAGCCTTGTGTGATGAATTGCACTATCATTCCATTGCAGAGGGAACGGAGAAGAAACTGTTAAGCACAAAATGGTTTCAGCTTAATGAAGCTCAACTGAACCTATACAAAAAATTATATAAGATAATTTGCAAATGGGATAATGCTTGGTATAAGTCGTATGCAGGAATTTATTCCGATGATTTGGTATGTTTTATAGGACTACTTGGTTATATGGCTCATTTTGAAAATGCAGAACAGCTTGTCAATGAAGAACTTGAAATGCAGGGCGAATATTTTAATGGATATGTTTGTCAGCAGTTATCTGATTATTTTAACCGCAGGCGAAGTAAATTACCGATAGACCTTATTGATAAAGGTGATGAGGAGTATTTTCTAAACCGTCGTGGAGCGAAAGTTTATTTTGATATTACGAAGCAACCTATTCTTCAAATTGCTGAAGGCAGTCAAATGGAAATGGTTTTATCTGTCGGAATGGATAAATCAGGTATTCCGTTGATTACGATTTCAAATGATGGCAATCCAATTTGTTATCGTTTGCCGGAAGAATTGAGCGATTGGGCATTGATGGCTGTTGGAATGGCAAATATGGGAGAGAATTTATTCCCGTCACAAGTTGTATTTACCAAAAAGAAGAACAGATATTTTGCTGATATTTTATAAAACACAGAGCGTATAAAAGGAGTGAACGCAATGGCAAATTTTAATGAACACGCATTGGAAATGTCAATAATGGAGTTGTTCAAAGACGAGGGATACACCTATGTCAGTGGCGACCAGATACACAGAGAAAGGACAGAGGTTCTGCTTACGGACGACCTGAAGCAATACCTCTATAATCGCTATGCGAAAGACGGTATCACACCGAGTGAGGTGGATAGTGTCATTCTAATGCTGCGTAATATTTCCGGTACGATTTATGAAGCAAATAAGGCTGTATTTAAGTTGCTCTGCGATGGCTTTATTCTTAACCGTGAGGATAGAACGCAGAAAGACCTTTATATTGAACTTATTGATTTCGACACTCCCGAAAACAATATTTTCAAAGCGGTTAATCAGTTTGAAATTGAAGGCGTAAATAATCAGTTGCGTATTCCTGATGGCATTGTGTTTGTAAATGGTATTCCTGTCGTTGTTCTTGAATTTAAGAGTGCGGTACAAGAAAATACAACCATAATGGACGCATATAAGCAGCTTACAATCCGTTACCGTAGAGATATTCCGGAGATTTTCAAATATAATGCGTTTGTTGTTATCAGTGACGGAGCAAATAATAAATACGGTTCTTTCTTCAGCCCGTATGATTTCTTCTATGCGTGGAGGAAGATAAATTCAGACGATAAAGAACTGGACGGTATCAATTCTCTTGTAACAATGATAAAGGGACTTTTCCGAAAAGACCGTTTGCTTGAAGTTATCAAAGATTTTATTTATTTTCCGGATAACACAGATAAAGATTTGAAGATAGTGTGCCGCTATCCACAGTTCTTTGCGGCAAATAAATTGTATGAGAATATCAAGGCTCATCTTCGCCCTGAAGGAGATGGTAAAGGTGGTACATACTTCGGAGCGACAGGGTGTGGCAAGAGTTATACAATGCTGTTCCTTACCCGTATGTTGATGAAAAGCAAATACTTTTCTTCCCCGACTATTCTCATTATTACAGACAGAACAGACCTTGACGACCAGCTTTCCAAGCAGTTTGTCGGTTCAAAGAAATATATCGGAGATGAAACCGTTGTAAGCATTGAGTCCCGTGAGAAACTTCGTGAGGAGCTGCAGGGACGAGAAAGTGGCGGTGTTTATCTGACTACCATTCAGAAATTTACAGAGGATTTGCAACTTCTTACGGACAGAACAAATGTTATTTGTATTTCTGATGAAGCACACAGAAGCCAAATCAATCTCGACCAAAAGGTTAAGATTACAGAGTCCGGTGTTCAGAAAACCTATGGATTTGCCAAGTATCTGCACGATTCTTTGCCAAATGCAACTTATGTAGGATTTACCGGAACTCCGGTTGATGGAACAATCGAAGTTTTTGGTGGTGTTGTAGACGCATATACAATGACGGAAGCTGTTAAGGACGGTATTACAGTTAATCTTGTTTACGATGGTCGTGCAGCTAAGGTTATGCTCAATCAGGACAAGGTAAGACAGATTGAAGAATACTATGCTCAGTGTGAACTTGAGGGAGCAAATGAACATCAAGTAGAAGAAAGTCAGAAAGCAGTTGCCAAAATGGAAGTTATTATTGGCGACCCTGACAGACTTCGTGCTGTTGCGGAGGACTTTATCAAACATTATGAAACCCGTGTGGCAGAAGGTGCAACCGTAGCAGGCAAAGCAATGTTTGTATGTTCCAACCGAAACATAGCATACGATTTCTATAAGATAGTAAAGGAACTCAGACCGGAATGGACAGAAAAGAAAATTTGTGATGACGGTGTTGTTCTGAGCGAAAAAGATAAAAAAGAGTTGAAGCCAATGGAAAAAATCAAGTTGGTTATGACTCGTAATAAAGATGATGAAAAAGACCTCTTTGATATGCTTGGCACAAAAGAGGATAGGAAAGAATTTGACCGTCAGTTCAAGAACCCGAAATCAAACTTTAAGATTGCCATTGTTGTAGATATGTGGCTGACTGGTTTTGATGTGCCAGAACTTGATACGATTTATATTGATAAGCCTATTCAGCAGCATACCCTTATTCAGACGATTTCCCGTGTAAATCGTGTATGCGAGGGCAAGGATAAAGGCTTGATTGTTGATTATATAGGTATTAAGAAAAATATGAATACCGCCCTCAAGAAATATACGAATTTTGAGAGCGAAGAATTTGAAGGTGTTGAGCAGTCTATCACGATTGTAAAAGACCAGTTAGAAGTTCTTGGTCAAATGTTCCATAACTTTAACAGCAGTGATTTCTTTAACGGTTCGCCTACCGAACAGCTTGCCTGCCTGAACCGTGCGGTTGAGTATGTGCAGTTGTCTGAAGAACTGGAAAGAAGATTTATGGCAGCAGTCAAGAGAATGAAACAGGCATTTAACCTTTGTAGTTCAAGTGAGAAATTCTCTGATGAAGATAAGGATTATATCCATTTTTATTGTGCAGTCCGTTCTATTCTGTTTAAGTTGACAAAGGGCGACGCACCGGATATTGAGCAGATGAACGCTCGTGTTCGCAAAATGCTTGAGGGTGCAATTCAGTCTGATGGCATTGAGGAATTGTTTGAAACTGGAAAACATATATCGGTTGATATTTTCAGTGATGAATATATGGATAAGATAAATGCTATTCAGTTGCCGAATACGAAAATCAAGATACTCCAAAGACTTCTTTCTCAGGCAATCGACGAGTTTAAGAAAGTCAATAAAATTATGGGTGTAGAATTTGCAGACAGACTCAAAAAGGTTGTTGATGAGTATAATAACCGTCGTCGTGATGAAGCGTATGCCAACGAAGTCCTTGATGATGTTGCGGAGCAGCTTGCACAGTTGTTGTCTGAACTGAAAACAGAAAAAAACTCCTTCAAGAATATGGGAATAGGTTATGAGGAAAAAGCTTTCTATGATATTTTGAAAGCAGTTTCCAAGAAGTTTGAGTTTGAATATCCGGACGATAAAATGATTGAATTATCCAAGAGGATAAAGCTGATTGTTGATGATAAGTCACGCTATACCGATTGGTCTGCCCGTGATGATATTAAGGCAAACTTGCAAGTGGATTTGATATTGCTACTTGATGAGTTCGGCTATCCGCCAGTAACCATTGATGATGTTTACAAGGAAGTTCTTGAGCAGGCAGAGAACTTCAAGAAATATGCGAATTAAAAACTGATTGTATCAGGAGTAATTTTCAGAAGATAGAACTTAGAAGAGAAAGGAATTGGGTTATGTCAAAATTAAATGTTGACCAAAAAACAATAAAAGATTTATTTCAGAGTAAAAAATCGGACTTTTTAATACCAGATTATCAAAGACCTTATGCTTGGGGCGAAGCTGAATGCAGAACGCTTTGGGATGATATATTCTCATTTGCTATTCCTGATGAAGGAAAGACAGAATTTGATAGTAATAGCGAGTATTTCCTCGGTCCGATTGTTACTTTTAGAAATGAGGATAAATTAGAGGTTATTGATGGACAGCAGAGATTGACAACTCTTATGTTGCTTTTAAGAGCGTTCTATTCTAAGTTCGGTCATATGCAGGACAAGGCTTCTATATCAACAAAGCAGAACATTGAAAAGTGTTTATGGAAAACTGATGAATTTGGCGAGCCTGATATGTCACAGCTCAAGATAGACTCTGAGGTTGCTACTGATAATGACAAGGAAGAATTTCTTGAAATACTAAGAACAGGAATTGTTAATAAAGAAATGAAAAGCAAATACGCTTGCAACTTCAGATTCTTCCAGAATAATATTGATGAATTTTTGTCCAAATACCCTACTTACTTTGCTTATTTACCTACCCGTATTATGAATAACTGTATTCTCCTTCCGATTGAAGCTGAGTCGCAGGATACAGCGTTGCGTATTTTTTCAACGCTTAATGATAGAGGAAAGCCGCTGTCTGATGCGGATATTTTTAAGGCACAGTTTTATAAGCATTTTTCTAAATTGGGTAAAAAAGAAGAATTTATTGCTCAATGGAAAAAGCTCGAAGAACTTTGTGAGAGAATATTCCATCCGATTTCTGGTACACCGATGGACGAATTGTTTACACGATATATGTATTTTGTCCGTGCAAAAATGGGGATTGTATCATCTACAACAGAAGCTTTAAGAAAATTTTATGAGAAAAATTCTTATGCCCTTTTGAAAGACACTAATACATTAACGGAATTGATTGTATTGGCTGAATTTTGGGAAGATGTTTCCAATCAAGATACCGAAAGATTTTCAAATAGAGTTTTGAAGCGATTTTTTGTATTGAACTATGCTCCAAACGGAATGTGGACATATTTTGTATCCGTATATTTTATGCAAAATAAAGATGATGAAGGTTTGCTTGATGATGAGAAGTTCTATACATTCTTGCAAAAGATAACTGGATTTATATGGACATATGCTATTACAAATCCGGGCGTAAATGCACTTAGAACCCCGGTGTATGCTGAGATGGTAAATATCGTAAATGATAAGCCTGTTGAATTTTCAAAATACAAGTTCGATGCGGATACTATAAGAAGTATATTTGATAATTTCAGCTTCAATAATGCACGCCCAATTACAAAAGCAATGATAGCTTGGTGGGCATATCAGAATGATAAACAGCCACTACTTTCACTTGAAACTACTTTTGAGATTGAACATATTTATGCTCGGAATAGGAACGAGAAAGAAAATTCATTAACAGATGCTCGGAATGTAGAGTCATTGGGCAATAAAGCATTACTTGAGAAAAGAATCAACATTCGTGCTTCTGATTATCGTTTTGCTGATAAGAAGAAGTATTATGAGGGATTTACGAACAGTAAGGGTCAGGTAAAAGAGGGAACAGGTGTTGTTGAACTTCTTGACCTGACAGCTACATCGACTGACTTTACGGAGAATGATATTATTGACCGATATAAAAAGATGATTGATTGCTTTATCAATTACTTGCAGAAAAACAGTTTGATTAAATAGTATTTTAGAAAGGTCGGGCTATGGAAACAAAGCCAAGGATTTTATATTTACAAAAGATTTTACTGGAAAGAACCGATGAAGAAAATCCTCTTTCCACAACACAGTTAATCAATATATTGAATGATGAATACGGAATATCTGCACATAGAACGACGGTCACAAAGGACATTGCAGCACTTCAGGAGTTTGGAATGGACATTGTTACTATCCATTCTACTCAGAGCAAATACTTTGTAGCCAGTCGTAAGTTTGAACTGCCGGAACTGAAACTGCTGATAGATGCAGTGGAGTCATCGAAGTTCATTACAAAGAAGAAAAGCGAAACTTTGATTGAGAAGATACATACGATGACCAGTCCGGGGCAGGCGTCGAAGCTGAAGCGTAATAATTATGTGGTCAATCGTATCAAGCCGGATAATGAGCAGATATATTACATTATTGACGCTATAAATGACGCTATCAACGCAGGTAAACAGATTTCTTTCCAGTATTACGATTATACTGGATTAAAGAAAAAGGTTCTGAAGAACAAGGGAGAAGTGTATAAGCTCAGTCCGTATAGACTTCTCTGGTGTGGGGACTATTATTATGTTCTCGGATATTCAGAGAAGAAAAGCAAGGTCATCAATTTCAGGGTAGACCGTATTGCATCCAAGCCGGAGATATTGGATAAGGACATTATTCCTATGCCTGATGATTTTGATATTGAGAATTACACAAAGGAAGTTTTCTTTATGTTCTCAGGCGAAAAAGTCCTTGTGGATTTACGGTGTGATAACAGCCTGATGAAAACAATGGTTGACCGCTTCGGAGAAGATGTGACAACTCTTGCGTATGATATGACGTCTTTCAGAGTACAGACCGAAGTATCAGCCAGTCCGACTTTTTTCGGTTGGGTGTTTGGCTTTAATGGCAAGGTACAGATACTTGCACCGGAAAGTGTGAAAGGACAGTACAGACAGATGATTGCAAAAGCTGATGAGAATATGCAGGAGAACGAATAGAAGGCATTAAAATGTATAGAGGGGAAAAACGGGTAAGATATTGATGTAATGAGATTGGAAAGAAAGCAATGAATGAATATGTAGTGAATTATCTAAAAAAGGATATAGAGGGTTATTATTTCGATAAAAGGAATAATGAATATAAGCTGAAGGGTGTATGCTGTTCTTTCGATAGAACACGAAAGGATAAAGCATTAAAGCAAGCGAAATTAGAGCCGGTTTCGTTTGTTAAAGTTTATTCTTATGTTAATGAGTTTTTGGAACTTGTTAGAGAGGAAAATGGATTTACTGAGAAGAATATAAAAATAGATACAATTAAGCTAGATGGTAAAGAACATATTATTATAGATAATGGAATTTTAGTTAGAGATAATAATTGGAGTTCATCGCATTGGAATGGAAAAACTTATGACCGATATGATAAAAAATATGATGTTATTAAAGAAAAATTTGATTTAGAAAGAGTGAGCGACGTATTGTGGCTTAAATTTACAGATAAGGGTCATTTGGCTGTTGTTGCTAAGAGTTGTGATATAAATTGGGATTCTGAACAATCTTGTGGTCTTTTAGTTCAGGAAATTGGGGAATCTTTTGATACATCGTTTGCTTTTGTGTTTCCATTGACTAGACAGATGATTAGAACAAAAGCAGAGCCGAATAGCTTTTATAGAAAATATTCATCAGAGGAGCTTGAATGTGCTGTTGGGAATTATCTCATTAGTAAGGGTGTTCCTATTATTGATTATTTTTCTCATATGGGATATAAGTACGATATATTGGCTGAAAATATGTAGGAGTACAAGTAACAGACATCAAAAGGAGCGATGGCTATGGAGAATAAATTAGAAAAAATCGGTCAAAATAATTTTATGGATAATTTTGTTAAAACCGATGATATTTTAAAGGATATGTGTGGGATTATTGAATCTTCACAAAAAGCTGCATATCGGGCGGTCAATACAACGCTGATACAGAGAAATTGGCTCCTTGGTTATAGAATCGCAAGTGAAGAATTGCAGGGCGAGGACAGGGCAAAATATGGTGCTGAAATTATAAAAAAGTTAGCAAAAGAATTATCGGCTGAATATGGAAAAGGTTATACAAAGTCAAATCTGTACAGCTTTTATTCTTTCTATAAGACTTACCCTGAGATTTTCCAGACACCGTCTGGAAAATCTGTTGGACTACTGTCTTGGTCACATTATGCAGCGTTATTACAGGTTAAAGATGAGGAAGCTCGTGACTGGTATGAGAAAGAAGCCGCAGAACAAACTTGGAGTGTCCGTACTTTGCAGAGGAGCATTTCTTCTCAGTATTATTACCGTATGCTCAAAACTCAGAAAAAAGAGCTTGTAGAAAGTGAAATGAAGGAACTGACTGCATCGTATCAAAATGATAAGTTGGAGTTTATCAAAAATCCGGTAGTTGCAGAATTTTTAGGATTTTCTCAGAATACAGATTTTACAGAGAGTGACCTTGAGAAAAGTATCCTTTCTAATTTGCAGAAATTTTTGATGGAGCTTGGAAAGGGATATGCTTTTGTGGCAAGGCAACAGCACATTCATACGGAGAAACAGGATTATTATATCGACCTTGTGTTTTACAATTACATACTGAAATGCTTTGTCCTTATCGACCTGAAAACAGAGAAGATAACACATCAAGATGTAGGACAGATGGACATGTATATCCGTATGTATGACGAACTGAAACGCAGTGAAGGCGATAACCCAACAATCGGTATTGTTCTTTGTTCCGATACAGATGATGATATTGCCCGTTATTCTGTTATGCACGGCAATGAACAATTATTTGCTTCCAAGTACAAATTATACCTGCCGACAAAAGAAGAACTGAAAGCGGAGATTGAAACTCAAAAGGCAATGTTCTATCTTCAGCAGCAGGACAATGAAGAAAAGGAAAACGAATAGAATGAGCAAATATAATTCGCTATGGGAATATGTGAGAGATAATGGTAATTCATCTTTAAAGATGACATTTGAGCAAATTCAATAGATTGCAGGAATACCAATCGACCATTCTTTTTTGAAGTATAAAAAAGAGCTTACGGAATATGGGTATAAGGTCGAGAAAATATCTATGAAAGGACAAACTGTTATCTTTAGTAAGATTGATTTATAACTACAAAATAATAAATAGATATATTGTGTGGTAATGCACTTTATATAATTGCAGGATAAAAACGCAATGCACATAGTATGATGTGTTAGAGCTGGTAGGTAGCCCAGCCGTCTGAAAAACATTCAGGTAAGTAACCTGCCCTCCGGGTTGTCCGTTCTTGCAAAATACATTTTAGGAGGGTTTCGTTATGGACGAAAGTATCGGAAAACTGACAGTGTATTTTGATGACCCATTTTGGGTTGGTGTATTTGAGCATATAGAAGATGAAAAATTATCTGTATGCAAGATTACATTTGGAGCAGAACCAAAAGATTATGAAATATTGGAATTTGTTCTGAAATATTACAGTCAGCTCAAATTCAGTCCGGCTGTTGATGTGACGGTCAGAAAGGAAACGACAAATCCAAAACGAATACAAAGGGAAGCACGAAAGCAGACCGCTGAGTATGGTATTGGAACGAAGTCGCAACAAGCCTTGCAACTGCAAAGAGAAGAACATAAACTGATGAGGAAAACAATCAGTAAAGAGAAACGAGAAGCAGAAAAGCAACGCAGATATGACTTGAAACAACAGAAACGAAAGGAAAAGCATAGGGGCAGATAATGCCCCTATCTCTTTTGGGAAGTAGCAAATGATTGAGGTGTTAGCAAATTACGACACCTCTTTTCTTTTGCGAAAAACCTACTTGAAAAATTTTTCGTATCAGGTATAATAAAACTATCGAAAGCAGAGTGCTTCCGATAGAAAAGAAAGCGAGGTGCAGGTATGAGAAGCAAGAGTCCTGAACTTATGAGTGAGATAAAAAAGTATATCGAGGATTATTACCTGCAAAATAGACAATCCCCATCGACTACAAAGATTGCTGAAGCGGTTGGTATTGCCAGAGGTACAGCATACAAATACTTGGTAGAGATGGCTCAGAAGAATATGATTGAGTACGACGGGCAGGAGATTCGCACCAATGTGACCCGTAAGTACAGTGGCGAACAGACACAGACACCGATTGTAGGTTCTATTCCTTGTGGCAGTCCTCAGTATGAGGAAGAAAATATTGAAGAATATGTATCACTTCCTACTGCTATTTTCGGCAAAGGAGATTTCTTCATATTAAGAGCGAGTGGTCAGTCTATGATTGAAGCAGGGATTGATGACGGCGACCTTGTGGTTGTCAAAAAGCAGGTAGAAGCTAATGAGGGCGATATAGTAGTTGCCCTTGTGGATAATCAGAATACATTGAAACGCTACTTCCGTGATGATGAGAATAAGAAAATCATTCTCCATCCGGAAAATAAGAAGATGAAAGACATCATTGTAGATGAGTGCTGCATTCAGGGTGTGGCTTGTCACATCATCAAAGAACTATAACAGAGGACAGACGAATGAGAACACTTGAAGGAATTCGCTATCTAATCAATTTGGATAGTGCGGAAATACAACAGAACTTTGCCGGAGGAGTTGCACCGCCGGACAAGGTGGAGTCGGAGGTGGACACAACTTGAGTATTTATATGTCAAGAGCCGAGTTGGAAGAAATCAGCGAAGGCTTGATAACAGCTTATGCTAATAAGTTTAGCAATCGAGTGATTCAATCCATCGACATAGAACATTTCATTACAGAATTTCTTATGTTACGAATTGAATACGCTTCTTTCGCAGAAGATGATGCAGGCAGGATTGGTTTTCTGGCAGATGGAGCAACACCACTGCTGATACATCAGGACGGAAAAATTATTCCCTTTGTTTTCCCGAAAGATACCATCGTACTTGATAAATTTCTTCTTGCTGAAAAGGAGCAGGGACGTCGCAGATTTACAATGGCACACGAAGCGTCACATCATATCTTGAGTAAGATGTATGCAATGCCGAGTGAAGGACGCTTTCATGCAGAGTATGACAGTGAGCGTAGTTATTCCAAAGAGGAACTGGCTCAGATGTTTGCGTCTGTTGAGTGGCAGGCAGATACAATGGGAGCTTCGCTTCTTATGCCGAGAAGAATTATTGAAAATGCCTTGGCGAAATATAATCAGTCAAATCCGATAAGAGTTTATGGCGATAATACCATCACTTCAAAGGATAAAGCAGTTATCCGCAGAATGGCAGCTTATATCGGAGTATCCTATACAGCCTTGGTTATCAGATTGAGAGATATGGGGCTATTTGAGTATCACAATATCCTTGAGTACATTTCCAATGAGTTAAATTTGGGAGGTGTTTTACAATGAGGTTACAGACTCAGGTAGCACCTGAAATACAAAAGAGATTGCTTCTGTCAAGAGTAGAAGCAGAAAGTCTGAAAGAGCGTGATATTCTCTGCCCGACTTGCGGGTTCAGGATACAAAGAGTTTTTTCAGACGCAACCGGACATTTGAGTGTGAAGTGTCAGAAATGCAAGAATGTCCATATCTTAAATCTCGCTTACTTCCGCAGAATCCGCAGGAACGGATATGGCAGGAATTGCAGGCGATGAAGATTACAAGTAAATATCGAAACGATTTCTAATCGAGTAAGCGGAGATAAGCAATTTATTTGCTAAACTACCATGCACCGTACGAAGCCGGATAAGTGAAGAATAGAAGTATTCTTTGCTGTCCAGATTCGACGGTGCTTTTTTTGTTGCTGTTTTATTCGATTATGCTTCGTGCAGTATTAGGTCTTTTCCCTTACTTGGGAAAGGACTTTTATGTTTTATAACGCATGGCAGTGCCAGATAGCTGAGTACCCGTAATCTCCGAATTTTGAAACTTATCAATTTTTTAAAATTCAAAGGAGATTACGGAAATGACAAACAAACTTACATTAACAGAACAAGAAGAATTATTTGCAAAGGATTGTAAACTGATAAACCTTAAATACGAATATAACGGTTATACCGAAGATGAAAAATGGGCGATTATTACGGAATTGTCTGTAAAAGAGCTTTGGGAGAAGTATCCCCTTGTTATAGAAAGATATTCTCCGTTTGTTCATCTTTCCATTGCACAGGGAGAGGTAATTGACGATGCAAACCGAAATGAGGACAAGTATGCAAAGAGAAGCAGTCGCACACTTGACTGCTATGGATATGACGATGAAATGTCCTCACAGTTCCATAAAGAACTTGCCATTATGTTTGATGACCCGTTTGAAAGAGCAGAGGAAGAAAGGCTTGAACTGGAAAGAGAAGAATTGCGTCAGTGTGAAATCAGGAAAGCAAGAATAGCACTTTCAATGTTGCAGCCACTTCAAAGGGAACGTCTTATGAAGAATGTGTGCTGCGGTCTGAGTTCCAGAGTGATTGCAAAGCAGGAGGGCGTATATTACAGCTCCGTAGATAAGTCTATTGCAGCGGCAAAGAAAAACTTTATCAAATTTTATGAAAATCTCTGATTTTGGGTGTGCATTTCAGCACCCTTTGTCCAAATGAGTGAAGGGGTTATTTCATTCCGGATACGAATGACACTTTAAAAATTTGATTCTTGTGAGGTTATGTATATGAAAGAAAAAATGATTTGTCGTGGGGATTTATTCTACTATGACTTTGGAGATAACAGTGGTTCAGTACAAAGCGGAGAGCGTCCGGTGCTTGTCGTTCAGGCAGACGATTATAACCAGAATGCTCCAACGATTATTGTTGCAGCGGTTACAAGTGTAATCAAGAAAAGATATTTGCCATCGCACATTATTCTTGGCGAGGAGTTTGGACTGAAGAAACCGTCAATGGTTCTTCTGGAGCAGATACGGACAGTCAATAGAGAGGATTTGCGTGAATACATAGGTACGGTAGATGACGATAAACTTTTCAGGCAGATTAACGCAACTTTGAAAAAGACTTTTGGACTTTGGGTTTACAAGCCGGAGGGAAAAGAAAATATTCGCTGCTTATGCCCGAAGTGCCTGAATGATTACATTCACAATCCAGACTATATCGTAAGACGACTTGACCCATTTGCAAAGCGAAAAGACAGATGTGATAAGTGTGATGGAGATGGTTGGGATTATGTTGTTACCGACAGATATTCATCAAAGAAAGAAAAGAGGGGGAGCAATGACAGAAAATAAAATCATTATTCCTATCTGGAAGAAGTCCAATCTTACAGTAGAAGAAGCCGCAGCGTATTGTGGTATTGGCTCAAGAAAATTAAGAGAAATGTCCGACTCGGAGTTTTGCCCTTTTGTTCTTTGGAATGGAAGTAAACGACTGATTAAAAGAAGAAAACTGGACGAATATCTTGATAATGCGTATTCGATATAGCTGATTTGTAAAATGTGCGATGGGTCGGTTCGCATAATAGGCTCATCGCCATTTTTTAATTATCATAAGGGTAGAAAAAAACAAGGAGGTGCTTCCGTAATGGCAGATACAGAAAAGATTATCCGAAAAAAATATGATGTGCCGATATGGCATAAGTCTAATTTGACGATTGATGAAGCAGTTGAATATTCTGGCATAGGTAGAGAAAGACTGAGAAAACTAACAAGCCAAGAAGAATGCCCATTTGTTCTTCATATAGGAAATCGTCGAATGATTAAGAGGAGGATTTTTGATGAATACATTGAAAAACTTACTTTCCTTGAATGATGATGAACGCTTACTTGCCGAAGTAAGAACATATCAGGAAAAACTCATAAGCAATGCTGAAGAACCGATATGGGAAAGAAAGTGGCTGACAATCGAAGAAGCCGCAGCATATTCCGGTATAGGAAGAACGAAGTTGCGTGAGTTGTCTAATCAAGCAGGTTGTCCCTTTGCAATATGGATAGGCAATAAAATCCATATTGTGAGGGAACGACTGGACAAATATATAGATAAGCAGTTTAGAATTTAGGAGGACACAATGGCGACAAAAAGAAAAGATAAATCAAGGGTTGTTCTGAAAACCGGAGAGGTTCAGAGAAAAGACGGTACTTATCAATTTAGCTGGCAGGACAGCCAGATGAAAAGAAGATTTGTTTACGCAAGAACTTTAGATGACCTGAGAGAAAAAGAAAAGCGTATTCAGAAAGATAAATGTGATGGTATTAAGACCGAAGCACGATACACAACCATTGATGAATTATTTGACCTTTGGGCAAATATGAAAAGAGGGCTGAAGAATAATACCTTTGAAAATTACAAATATATGTACAATACCTTTGTGCGACCAGTGATTGGAAGTAAAAGAATATCAACGCTGAAGAAATCAGATATTAAGAAATACTACAATTATCTTGTTGATGAAAGAAATTTGAAGCCTTCAACAATTGATAATATACATACGGTTCTTCATCAGGTTTTACAGATTGCTGTCGATGATGACTTTATCAGAAATAACCCGTCAGATAATGTGTTGAGAGAATTGAAAAAAGCACATTGTTTTCAGTCGGAAAAGCGTAGAGCGTTGACGAAACTTGAGCAGGAGCTATTTCTGAATTTCATGAAAACCCACCCTGTATATGAACACTGGTATCCGGTCTTTGCAGTAATGATAGGAACTGGACTTCGTGTGGGGGAAGTAACTGGATTGAGATGGTGTGATATTGATATGGAAAGTGGAATGATTGATGTTAATCATACTCTTGTATATTATGACCACAGAACTGAGGGAAGTAAAAGCGGCTGTTATTTCAATGTAAATACAACGAAGACTCCGGCTAGTATGAGGCAGGTTCCAATGCTCGGTTTTGTGAGAGAAGCATTTGAACAGGAGAAACAGAAGCAGGAAGATTTAGGACTTCATTGCGAGGTCACGATTGACGGATATACAGATTTTATTTTCATCAATCGTTTTGGTCAGGCACAGCACCAAGCCACACTCAACAAAGCAATCCGAAGAATTATCCGTGATTGCAATGATGAGCAGTTTTTGCACAGTGATGAACCTGATGTGTTACTTCCTCATTTTAGCTGTCACTCGCTTAGACATACATTTACAACAAGAATGTGTGAAGCTGGAGTAAATATAAAGGTCATTCAAGACGCACTCGGACATTCAGATATTTCAACTACACTGAACATCTATGCTGATGTTACAAAAGAAATGAAAGCGGCAGAGTTCAAAGGATTGGATAGCTACTTCAAAGGATAATATTGGACTTCACATACAGAAAGAGAACATACAGAGTGTTGTGTGTTCTTTTTTTTGTTCTGAAGCAGGAAAAGATAAGGCAGCGTTACTTTGATGTGGATTGACATTGTAAATAAGAGAAGTTATAATTTCTTGTATATGAATATGTTCTTGCATATACTACTATCGCCCTACATCATTTACATCATATTTTACATCATTTGCCCGCAAAGTGACTCAAAGTAGAGCAAAAATATGAAGTATGGGGGATAATTGGAATATGGAGAATTTAATAGTATTAACACCAGCTTGGTCGAGTATGAAAGAACCACAAAAAGGGTTCCGACGATGAAGTCCTTAGATGGTGTAAATAAGAAAAATGATGTAAATAATACAGCTTCTGAAGCACCTGAAAAAAATGTAAAAACTGAGTCTGAAAAGATTGATTTCTCTAATGTGAAGATTGAGCCAATCTTTGAAGAGATGGTAGATTTCGATACATTTGCAAAATCTGATTTCCGTGCAGTTAAGATTTTAGCTTGTGAAGCAGTACCGAAGTCAAAGAAGCTTCTGAAGTTTACATTAGATGACGGAGAACGCAAAGACCGTGTGATTTTAAGCGGTATTCACGAGTATTACGAGCCGGAAGAACTGGTTGGAAAGACAGCAATCGCTATCGTGAACCTGCCACCGAGAAAGATGATGGGAATTGATTCCGAGGGTATGCTGATTTCAGCAGTACACGAGGAAGACGGAAGAGAGGGATTACATTTACTGATGGTAGATGAACATATTCCGGCTGGTGCAAAGCTGTATTAAAAATCCGATAAAGGATTAAAAAATGTAGGCTTTTTGATGTAGAGTACGACAAATAAAACCTCCTTAACGGGCTATGATAAATGATTTTAAATAGTCCATGCAAAATGAAATCAATATTTTTACATTATGAGGACACTTTTCTAAGAGAAATTTTAGAAGAGTGTCTTTTTTGTTACGGTCATGTACAAAAAAACAGGAGGAAATTAAAATGGCAAATAACACAGCGTTAAGAGCAGGTAAAGATACTACTCGCACAATTACTTTCAAAAATAAGGAACACGAAAATTTTTATTACACTTATCTGCCAAAGTGCAGGTATCAGGATGTATACCACAAGGCATTGGTGTAGTCCACTCCGCCGGTTTTGAAGATCAGGTTTTTGCCGTACATGTCGGGCAGGGGCAGGACCTGCGGACCGTCATAGAGCGCCACGACCGTGACGATGGCGTTGGGGCGTGCGCAGGTCCAGGCCATGCGGAAGGTATCGGCGGTTCCCGCCACCTCCAGCACCACGTCCGCGCCGCCGTGGTCGGCGTGCCTGCGGGCAAACGCTTCCACCTCGTTTGGCAAAACGGTAAGCACCCTGGGATAATGCCGGTTGACAAACGTCAGCCTGACAGGGTCCGCATCGCAGACGATGACGAGATGCTTCCGCGCCCTGCTCAATGCCGTGTTCAACAAGGCGTTGCCCCGGATCTTTGTGCTGTCCGTAGGACTACAACATTTTCTTCAGGAGGAAACCGCTATGAAAACCGTACAGGAATGGCTCGGCGGGCTTGACCGGAACAGGCTGCTGGACCTTTATGCATCCAGGTATC